>Ga0182018_10001751_pt1 | contig 23739 bp, 21 predicted proteins | sample 812P2MmetaG_FD_120490 | JGI IMG/M metagenome (GOLD analysis project Ga0182018, IMG submission 120490) | Permafrost microbial communities from Stordalen Mire, Sweden - 812P2M metaG | ecosystem: Environmental > Terrestrial > Soil > Wetlands > Permafrost | place: Sweden: Stordalen | collected...
CAACTGAGCTACGCCGCCACGGGCGAGCCCCCTGTCGGAATCGAACCGACGACACCAGCCTTACCATGGCTGTGCTCTGCCGACTGAGCTAAGGGGGCAGTGCGGCTCGAGCGAGCAGCAAAGTGGAGAGCATAGCCAACACGGGGGGCATCCGAACAGAGCCCCTCGCATCACTACCATCGACGCATGCGTGTTCGACTGGCGAGACCATCCGACGCCGAGCCGATCCGGGCGATCTACAACGCCGAGGTCACCGGGTCGACCGCCACCTTCGACCTCGTGCCCCATACCCCCGAAGAGCAACTCGTCTGGCTCGGCGACCACCGGGGGCCCTATCCGGCCGTCATCGCCCTGGACGAGGACGACAACATCCTCGGATTCGGCTCGCTCTCCGAGTACAAGAATCGCCCCGCCTACGCCACCACGGTGGAGAACTCGGTGTACGTGGGATCCCACCACCGGGGAAGAGGCGTGGGAAGGGTGCTGCTCGAGGAGCTGATCCGATTGGCCACCCAGCACGGCTTCCACTCGGTCATGGCCCGGGTGGGCGGGGACAACCAGGCGTCGATCGCCCTCCACCAGGCGTGTGGGTTCACCCTGGTCGGGGTCGAGCGCGAGGTCGGGCGGAAGTTCAACCGTTGGCTGGATGTCTCGGTGCTGCAGCGCCTGCTCTGATCCGCCGCCGCCGACCCAACGTCAGCCGGCGGGGAGCGTAGCCGTCGGTGTGGCCAGGGCCGGGAAGCCCTCCGGCACGGTCTCCCGGCGTTCCCAGGTGGCCAGGGGCACGGTCAGGACCACCAGGATCCACAGAAGGGTGAGCACGATCAACAGCGGATCACCGTGGACCAGGCTGTGCAGCAACTGGGTTCCGCCGGGCAGTTCGATGAACGCGGTCACCATGGATAGCCCGATGATCAGCGAGCGCAGCCGACCGAGGGCTACCGGCGCCAGCAGGATCAGACCCCACGACAGGTACCACGGTTGCACGACGGGGCCGAGGGCGACGAACAGCAACAAGGTGATGCCCAGGGCTTTGAGCGTCCCGATCCGGTCGCTGTTGAGCAGCAGCCACACGCCGGCGATGCCAGCAGCCAGCAAGCCGAAGAACCGGGTGACCGACAGCACCCCGCCGAGGCCGACGCCGATGTGGGCGAAGTGGGCGATGCCGGTGAACAGCAGCGCCAGTGACGTGGTGGGTGCGGTCCACGAGCGCACCGCACCGGGCGTCCCCAGAATGGTGACCCACCCCCAGCCGAGACCGCTCACATACGAGAAGAACCCGAGGACCCCGGCCCCGAGCAGGCCGGCCGTCACCACCGGCCGTATTCGATCGCGGACCGCCGCCTGAGGTCCGAGCCAGCTCCATCCCACATACAGGATCCCCAGCGCTGCCGGTGCCTTGATGGCGGTGGCCAGCGCGCACAACAGGATCCCGACGATGGGCCGCTTCTCCTTGGCCGCGGTGAGGCCGGCGACCAGCAGGCCCAGCATCAGGGCATCGTTGTGGGCCCCGCCGATCAGGTGGAGGAGGGTGACCGGGTTCAACACCATCAGGGTGAACAGCTCCGCGCCGTCCCGGTGATAGAGGCGGGCGAGCCGCGGCACGCAGAGGGCGATGAGGACGACCCCGACCAGGGCAAGCAGTCGGAGCAGCACGATGGTGGCCAACTCGTTGTGGAAGGTGACCCGGGCGAACAAGCCGTCGAGCTGGAGGAAGAGAGGGCCGTAGGGGGCCGGCGCGTTGCCCCACAGTTGATCGACCGGCGCCGTGTAGGAATTGTTTCCCAACTGGTTGGGGCCGTAGAGGTAGGGGCTGATGTGATGGCTGACCATCTCGCCCTGCGCCGCATACGAGTACGCGTCGCGGCTGAACAAGGGTGCGATGACCAGCATGGGCAACGACCAGAGGACGAACACCCACACCATCCGTTTGATAGCCACCCCTGGGCAGCGCGAGTAGAGGCGGGTCATCCCCCACCACACCCGCATGAGCAACAACAGACCGCCGTACACGGCGGCCAGCGTGAAGTAGAAACCCCATTGGCTCCCCGCGTTGGTGCTCGGAACCCCGAAGAACCACACCCCGGGCAGCTCGAGCTTGAACGGCGAACTGGGCAGGGATGCCCCGATGGCGATCGCCATCATGGCTCCGAACCCGAGCAAGGCCGGCCGCAGGACCAGTCCCCTCGGCTGGGCGTCGGCGTCCCTCCCGGTCGTCCGGTCGCCGGTCAGGACGGTGGAGACATCCATTCGCTGGCGGACCGATCCGAAGAGCCGCGCCACCATCCGCAGCCCGGCGTTTCCGGCCTCGGTGATCAATCCCTGAAGACCGGTTCCGCTGGGATCCGGTACCGGCACGTACTCGCCTTCCGGCGACTCTGTTGCCGTTGTGTCGGATGGCATGAGGTTGGGGGCCGTCTCCTCGGTCGAACTGCTGGCGGCGAGTCAGTTCCATCGTGACGGGGGTGCGCAGGGCGTCCCGTCATCGGTGTCAATTGCGGGTCCCCGACCGAGATCACCAGGGTGGTGGTCTCCGACCGCAATCAATCCGTAACTTTATTGTAACCAACCGGACCGGCCGATCAAAGTCACCCGGTGGGCCCGGTCCAAACCGACCATTGGGGCCGCAGGGACGGCCGTGGCGGGCCCTCACCGCGTGGCGGGACGGGGGCCCACGGGCGCCGAGGGGAACCCGGGCGGGGAGGCGCTGGGTGCGGGCCGAGGACCAGCGGTGGGTGGTCCGCCACGACGATTGTTCCGTCGCCGAGCGTCCGGGACGGGGAAGGGGACAAAGGCCCTGGCGAGAGAGGGATTGCCTCTCCAACCAGGGATTTTGCCCAGTGGGCCGGGTAGGATTTGAACCTACGTAGCTTGCGCGGCAGATTTACAGTCTGCTCCCTTTGGCCGCTCGGGCACCGACCCGCAGGCCGGAAGGATATCGCCTGGCTCGGCGCTACTGTTTCGCCATGCCCACCTTCGACGTCGTTTCCGAAGTTGACATGCAAGAAGTCCGCAATGCGGTCGACCAGGCCAATCGCGAGGCGGCCACCCGGTTCGACTTCAAAGGCACCGACTCGTCCATCGAGCTCTCCGACAAGGAATTGGTGCTGGCCTCGTCCACCGAGGATCGACTACGCGCCCTCTATCAGGTACTTCAGGAGAAGCTGGTCAAGCGGGAGGTATCCCTCAAGTCATTCGATGTGGGGAAGATCGAAGAGGCGTCCCGCGGCGCCGCCCGCCAAAAGCTGGCCATCCAGGCCGGGATCTCCTCGGACCACGCCAAGAAGATCAACAAGTTCATCAAGGATCTCGGCCTCAAGGGGGTGAGCTCGCAGACCCAGGGCGACCAGCTGCGGGTCAGCGGGAAGAAACGGGACGACCTCCAAACGGTGATCACCGCGTGCAAAGCGGAGGACTTCGGGATCCCGTTGCAGTTCGACAACTTCCGGGACTGATCGGGCCGGGGCGTCACGACCGACGCCGGCGACCCTCCTTCCACACCGACAGGACCACCACGGCCGCCACCAGCACCGGCATGATCACCGCGGTGATGGTCCGCAGAGAATGGTCGATGCACATCAGGGCGACCAGTCCGACCACCACGACCGATCCGACGAATAGCTCCGGGGTGTCCCCGACCAGAAAGTCCCACCAGAAACGACCGAAGCCGGCGACGATGCGATAGGTGATGGGACGCGACACGGCTCCGGGGTCCGGATCAGTCATGGTGGACCCCCTCGACCGGCGTTGCCACCGTCCCCGGTGCCGACCTCCGACGACCGAACCAGCTCACTGCGGCCCAGGCCACCGCGCCGTAGAAGGCGACCAGCACGGGAATGGCCAGGTCGGAACCGGGCCAGTGGACGCCGATCCCCTCGCCGGCCCAGAAGGTCCCGAAGCTCACCAGCATCAGCCCGACCACCATCTTCAAGGCGTTCTCCGGCACCGAGGAGAGTTGGCGGGCCAGGATCAATCCCACGATCGTGACGATCACCACCGCCGCCGCCGCCGCTGTCGCGGCCAGCCCGAGGTTGTGCGACGCCGTCCCCAAGGTGAGCACGATCACTACCACCTCGAGGCCCTCGAGGAACACGCCTTTGAACGCCACCACGAACCCCGTGGCGTCGCGCCCGGCGGCCCCCGTCGGGCGGGACAGCGCTGCTACCTGCTCGTTGAAGATGGTGTCCTCGTCGTGCTTCGCTTTCAATCCCGATGCCCGCAGGATCGCCTTTCTCAGCCATTGGAGCCCGAAGACGAGCAGCAGCGCTCCCACCACCAACCGGAGCGTGGCCAGCGGCACCAGGTGGATGAGGGTGGGGCCGAGGGCGACGACCAGAGCGGCCAGGGTCACTAGCGCGGCGATCACGCCCTCGAGCGCCGATCGCCACCCCTTGGTCACCCCCACGGCTAGCACGATGGTCAACGCCTCGACCATCTCGACGGTGCTGGCCAGAAAGACCGCCACCACCAGCACCACGGTTCCACTGTGGGTGACGGTCGCTGTCATCTGTCTCCTACCGGCACGGCTCGATCCGCACTCCAACGTAGTGCGTCGTCACCGTGGCCACGTCAGAACCGGCGGAGCCGGGAACGATCCGGCAATGAGGGCGGTGGGGCACGGCAGGTTCCGAGGTGGGAACCACCCCCCGACACGATCACACTGGACAGGTCACGCCGCTTCCACCAGTTCGTCGAGGTCCTCCACCGGGTGCACATGGAACAGCCGGTTGTAGAGCATGTACTTGAGTACCCAGAACAGGCCGAAGGAGATCAGGTTGGCAATGAGGACGACGATGGTCTGGGTGCGGTGGTCCAGATGGTGCTCGATGCCGATGTGGCGGGCCACCGCGGCGCCCCCGATTGACACCACGATGCCCACGGCCGACATGATCCAGAAGGGAACGATCTCTTTCATCAGGTGGGATCGACCACTCTTGCCCCACACCCACTGACGATTGAGGAAGTAGGAGGGCACGGTGGCCACCGTGTTGGCGAACACGGTGCTGCCGATCTCGCCGAACAGGTGGACGGCGCCGAACACGATAGCCAGCACCCCGAAGGAGACCACCGTCGACACCACCGACACCATCGTGTAGCGGATCAGTTGCTGGGCTTCGGGGGTATTCCGCTTCTGCCAGAGATGTTCGAGGCGAACGATGAGTCGGGCCATCCGGGCGATCCTAGTCGTCACCGATCCGTCACACCGGTCCCCCTACCAGGCGGTTGGTGGCCGCCACTCACAGCCCGGTGGCCGCCACTCACAGCGAATTAGCCCGAGCGACACCACCGAGCCATGACGCACTCGGCTTCGGTCGGCGCTCGAAGGTCTCCCGGTCCACCGCGACGATGCCGAACGTCGGACCATATCCGAGGACCCACTCGAAGTTGTCCAACAGGCTCCAGTAGAAATAGCCGCGGACGTCGATCCCGGCATCGAGGCAGCGCCTGACTCCCGCCAGCGCCCTGCGCACATAGTCGATCCGGGCGTCGTCGTCGTCGGTCCCGATGCCATTTTCGGTGACGAACACCGGTAACCCGGTCTTCTCCCACGCCCGGCGGATGGTTCCCTCAAGCGCTTCCGGCCAGAACTCGTACCCCATCTGGGTGGTGGGCACTCCCTCCTCCCCACCGAGGGATCCCTCCGGTCCTACCCGCGCCCGGGTGTAGGTCTGGACTCCGATGAAGTCGTCTCCCCCGGTGGCCTCGAGGAAGACGTCCTCCGAGGGCCGCCGGATCCGCTCGACCCACTCGTAGCCTCCAGGCTGCACCTGGAAATCGGTCATCGACAGGGTCAGGCCGACGGGAAAGTCACCCGGGCCCGATCGAATGGCCTCCACCCCTTTGCGGTGTGCCGCCACCAGTGCCTCGTTGACCGCACCCCGCCGGGTCCGGTCCCGCACCCGCGGCGGGAAGATCCCGTGCCGCCACCCCATGGTGGCCACCACATTGGGCTCGTTGAGGGTCCCGGCCATCCCGATCAGGTCTCCGAGGTGCGCGGTGACCCGCTCGCAGTAGCGGGCGAACCGATCGGGGGCCCGTTCCGCCTCCCATGCTCCCGCATGGGCCAGCCAACGCGGATGGGTGAAATGGTGGAAGGTGACCACGGGCATCAGGCCGTGCTCGAGGCAGGTGGCGGCCATCCGCCGGTAGTGCTCGAGACCCACCCGGGAGAACTCCCCCTCCTCGGGCTCGATCCGGCTCCACTCGAGCGAGAAGCGGTACGACGAGAATCCGAGCCCAGCCACCAGCGCGATGTCCTCGGGGTACCGGTTGAACGAGTCGCAGGCATCGCCGCTGACGTCGACGCAACCCGACGAGGGATCGTGCTCGAACTCCCACCAGTCGTTGTTGACATTGCCGCCTTCGATCTGGTGGGCAGCCGTCGCCGTCCCCCAGACGAATTGATCGGGAAAGACCATCGCAGGCATGGGCGCCAACCGTAGCGGGGCCGACGATTGGGCGCCGCTCCCGTCGCCGGATGCTCGACGCCGGCCGACGGGTTGATCCCCAAAGTCACTATTGGGGCGGAGGCACCGATGCCGACCGTCACCTGAAAGGATGGAGCCGTGAGTGAAGCACTCGATTTTCTGGTCGACCTACTCGATCTCGAGTCGATCGAGGTCAATATCTTCCGCGGGGTCAGCCCCAACGAGGACCGCCAACGGGTGTTCGGCGGTCAGGTTGCCGCACAGTCGCTGATGGCCGCCGGCCGCACCGTCGACGTCGGTCGACCGCACTCCCTCCATGCTTACTTCCTGCGGCCGGGAGATCCCACCGTTCCCATCCTCTACGAGGTGGACCGGATCCGCGACGGCCGCTCGTTCACCACGCGGCGGGTGGTGGCCATTCAGCACGGTCGGGCCATCTTCAACATGTCCGCCTCATTCCACGTGGACGAGCCGGGGCTGTCCCACCAATTCCCCATGCCCGAGGTTCCCGATCCCGAGAGCCTCGACACGTTGGCCGCCAGGCTCGAACCCTATCGAGAGACCCTCGGGGACTGGTTCGCCCGGCCCCACCCCATCGATCAGCGCCACATCGGCGACCTGCCCTTCAGCCACGGGGCGGGCAAGGAGCCGGTCCAGCGCCTGTGGATCCGGGCAGACGGCACGCTCCCCGACGAACCGCTGCTGCACGCGTGCATCGCCGCCTACGCCTCGGACATGTCACTGTTCGACACCATGTTGGCCCCCCACGACGTCAGTTGGGACGACACCGACTTCATGGGGGCCAGCCTCGATCACTGCATGTGGTTCCACCGTCCGTTCCGTGCCGATGAGTGGCTGCTCTACGACATGGACAGCCCGTCCGCGTATGGGGCACGCGGACTCGCTCGTGGGTTCATGTTCACCCGGGACGGCCAGCTGGTGGTCTCGATGGTGCAAGAGGGGCTGATGCGATGGACACCCCGGGCCAGGAGTTCCTGACCCACCGGTCAGGCTCGGTTGGCGGTGCCGCTCACCGGGCGGTGATGGGAACGTAATCGCGCGCCTCGTCACCGATGTAGAGCTGGCGAGGCCGGGCGATCTTCGAATCCTGATCGAGCATCTCCTGCCAGTGCGCAAGCCAGCCGGCGGTGCGGGCGATGGCGAACAGCACGGGGAACATCTCGAGTGGAAACCCCATCGCCTGGTAGATCAGGCCCGAGTAGAAATCCACGTTGGGATAGAGCTTGCGAGAGAGGAAGTAGTCGTCGGAAAGGGCGATCTCCTCCAGCTTCAGCGCGATGTCGAGCAGCGGGTTCTTTCCGGTGACCTTGAAGACGTCATCGGCGGTCTTCTTGATGATGGTGGCTCGTGGGTCGTAGCTCTTGTAGACCCGGTGACCGAACCCCTGCAGCCGGCCTCCGGATCCCTCCTTCACCGATGCGATGAAGGACTCGACGTTGTCCAACGACCCGATGTCGGTCAGCATGCGGATGACCGCCTCGTTGGCTCCACCGTGGCGGGGGCCGTACAGGGCGGCGGCGGCGGCGGCGCAGGCCGAGTAGGGGTCGGCGTGGGACGAGCCGACCGTCCGCATAGCGGTGGTCGAGCAGTTCTGCTCGTGGTCGGCGTGGAGGATGAACAGGACGTCGAGGGCGCGGGTCAGCGTGGGATCGGCCTCGAAACGGGGTTCGGCGATCTTCCACATCATGGACAGGAAGTTGGAGGTGAACGGCAAGGAGTTGTCGGGATAGACGAAGGGCATACCCACGCTGAACCGGTGCGCGGCAGCCGCCAGGGTGGGCATTTTGGCGATGAGTCGGATGATCTGCTTGTGACGGGACTCGACATCGAAGATGTCCTTGGCGTCACCGTAGAACGTAGAAAGGGCGGCTACCGCCGAAACCAGCATGCCCATAGGGTGGGCGTCATAGTGGAAGCCCTCGAGGAAGCGCTTGCGCACGTTCTCGTGGATGAAGGTGTGCTGGGTGATCTCGCGTTCCCAGACATCGAACTGCTCGGTGGTGGGCAGCTCACCGTTGAGGAGCAGGTAGGCGACTTCGAGATAGGTCGAGTTCTCCGCCAGCTGCTCGATGGGATAGCCCCGGTAGCGCAAGATGCCCTCGTCACCGTCGAGATAGGTGATGGAACTCTCGCAGGCGGCCGTGGAAACGAATCCGGGGTCGTAGAACCAGACGCCCGGAAGGAGCTTCGACCACTGCGCTGCTGAGATCCCACCGTTCTCGAACGGTATCTCGAGGGATTCGCCGCTGCGGTTGTCGATGATCGTGATGCTCTCAGCCACTGATCCTCCAGCCCTTCTTTCGTCTGGCTCATCGCCCTTTCACGCAATCCTAGATCGACATGCCCCGATCCCGACCAACAGCGGGCTCCGAACGCGCCGTGTGACAGCGGGCCACAACCAGGGGATCCGGCCGCCATCCCCGGCAGCCAGGGGTGCGCTCAGCCGGTGATCTGGAGGAGGAATTGCTGCGTTGTGCCCGCCGGATTGGCCTGGTCGGTGGGGACGGCGACGGAGACATCGAGGAGATACAGGTGACCGCCGGCCACGGTCAGCGGCGGCATGGTCAGGGCGACGGAGGACCCCGACGCCAGGGTGACCCGCTGTTGGTCCTTTCCGCCTCGGGCGTCGACCGGGGGTGGGGCGGTGCCGGCGGGATCGGCGACGGCCAGGGTCTGGTTCACCACCACCCCGGTCTCGGTGACCGTGCCGCAGTTGGTGACGGTCACTCCCACGGAGACGGTGGCGGCTGGTGGGAGCACGGTGGGCGCAGGCCCCGGGACCACCGACCGGGGATCGCTGCAGCCGTCGCCCACGATGCCCGGGCCACCCGAGGCCACCGCCGGTGGCGACAGACCCAGCGCGGTGATGACCAGCTGGTGCACCGGGACCAACGCCGGGGAGCTGGCCATCGCCGACGCGGTGGCGGCCAGCCGGACGGATCCCAGTGGGGCATTCTCCACCGGCGCCGGCACCCAGACCGAGCTCGGCAGGGCAACCGGTAGGTGTTGATGGCGCACGTAGGCGACTAGCGCACGGTAGGAATCGTCGGCCCCCTCGAACCGTCGGCCGGCACTGCCCATGGCCGTGGCTGCCTGGGCGACCGTGGAGCCTGGGGACGGTGCCGCGGGCGTGGCCGAGGTGGGTGCACCCGGGATGGGCGCAGGCGACATCCCGAGGAGCTGATCGATGCTGGCGCGAAGATCGGAGGTGGCCTCGGCCCGCTCCTCCATCACCTGGGTGAACCGGGCGCTCACCGCGCCGCTGGGTTGGGGCGGCACCAGGCCGGCCGCCCTGGTCGCTTGGTCCGATGTCGCCTCCACAGCCCGGTCGAGGCCCTGTTCCACCTCGGCCCGCGCACTCAGGGGGACCTGGCTCACCGGTAGCTGTGGCCCGCTCTGCATGAGTTGGGCCAGCTGGGCGCCGGTCTGGTCGGAGGCCTTGGCGACCAAGGTGGCCAGTTGGGCGTACCCGGTGTCGGTCGACGTCCGGAAGTCACCCGATTGCGCGTGGACCTCCACCACTGAGCCGACGATCGCTACGGTGGCCACCGTCAGGATCAGGATGAGGACCAGGGTCCGGGACCACCCGCGTCGGGCCGCGGAGCGGCGTCTCCGTCGGGCCCTGGGCATCCCGAGGACGATAGTGCCGGTGTTCGCCAGGTGACCCTTTCGGCCGAGGTGGTGCTCACCCCGGTCGGCTCACGACGCCGCCAATGGCCCACCCGGACCGACTGGGCCGGGACCACCCCGATCGAGTTCGCCCCTCCGGATCGGATGCCTCAGGGATGCAGCAGCGACCGCTCCTCGTCCCCGTGGACGCGATCCCGCGGTGGCCTCCCCATGGCCAGCTGGCTGGCCGTGCTACGCCACTCGACCGTGGGCCGTATGGCTTCGAGATCGACGTTGTCCTTGAACTTCTGAGCAACGGCGAGGATCGATTGGATCACCGACGAGGTCAGCAGGTGTGGCACCAGTCCAAGGTCGAGCAGCTTGGTATGGGCGGCACGGTAGTAGTGCTCTTCCTTTTCGACCCTCGGATCCACCGTGTGATCGATCACCGCGCTGCCCGAGAACTCCCCCTTCACCAACTCGGCCATCTCCAACACGGAGAACGACTCGGTGAACTGATTGAACACGCGGAACTCACCCCGGTCCGCCGGATGTTCGAGCGCCAACTCCACACAGGCCAGGGTGTCGAGGATGTTCAACATCCCCCGGGTCTGTCCGCCCGACCCGTACACGGTGAGGGGGTGGTCGATGACCGCTTGGACACAGAATCGGTTGAGGACGGTCCCGAACACCCCGTCATAGTCGAACCGGGTGGCCAGATCCGGGTGGAGCCCGGTCTCCTCCGTCTCGTGCCCGTACACGATCCCCTGGTTGAGATCGGTGGCCCGGATGTCCCAGATCCGACAAGCGAACATGATGTTGTGGCTGTCGTGCACCTTGGACAGGTGATAGAAGGAACCGGGTTGCTTGGGATAGGGCAGCACGTCGGTGCGGCCTCGGTGGGAGATCTCGATGAATCCCTCTTCGATGTCGATGTTGGGTGTGCCGTACTCACCCATCGTCCCGAGCTTCACAAGGTGGATGTCGCGATCCTGCTCGGCCATGGCGTAGAGGAGGTTGAGGGTCCCGGCCACATTGTTCACCTGCGTGTAGACCGCGTGCTGGCGGTCGATCATCGAATACGGTGCAGAACGCTGCTCGGCGAAATGCACCACGGCCTCAGGCTGGAACGATGCCAGCGTCTCGGTGACGAAGCTCGGGTCGGTGAGATCCCCGACGAACAGGTCGATGCTGAGGTCCGAGATCTCCTGCCAGCGCCGGATCCGCTGCTGGAGGCCGACGATGGGCACCAAGCTGTCGACGCCCATCTCGAAGTCGTAACCGCGTCGAGCGAAGTTGTCGACGACGCCTACGCGATGGCCCCGTCGGGACAGGTAGAGGGCGGTCGGCCAGCCCAGATAACCGTCGCCACCGAGTACAAGAACGTTCACGTCGTGTCTCCCTCTCGCTCAGGCAACCTTCTGCCCACCCATGTCCAACGCCCCCAAGGCGCATGCACAAACCGGAGAAAGTATTAGCACCGACTCCTTGGAATGCGCTGAGAGCCTACCGGCCTGGACTTTGGTACGGTCAGAACGCGGCAGGGCCATTCAACTTCCCCACGGCTCGGCTGTGGTCGATCAGTGACTGTCGGTGGCCTCGCAGCTCAGTGGTGATCCTCCCCGCACTGAGCCGTGACTCGCTCAACAGTCATCCCTGAACCGTTGAGTTGCGGAAGGTCGAGCAGCGAGTGGCTCAGCTCCGGCGACTGCAGCGGACGGGCCAGGGTGTCGACGGGCACGGGATGGGGCAGCTCTTTCTCGCCGGCCCCGACCACACCGCTGTCCATAAACCGTCGTGCGGTGACCAGGACGCGTCCCTCGAGCGATCCGACCGCCCTGTTGTAGGCGGCCACCGCGCTGTTCAGTCCCTTGCCCACCCCGGCGAAGTGATCGCCCAACACGGCCAGGCGCTGGTAGAGCTGGGCACCATCCCGTTGGATCTGGCGGGCATTTTCGGCCAGGGAGTCCTGTTGCCATCCGTAGGACACCGCCCGCAACAGGGCGATGAGCGAGGTCGGGGTGGCCAACAGCACATGATTGGCGACGGCGTACTCCATCAGGCCGGGCTCGTGCTCGAGCGCAGCGGTCAACAGCGGATCGCCGGGGATGAAGGCGACCACGAACTCGGGTGAAGGATCGACGCGCTTCCAGTACTCCTTCTTCGACAGCGCGTCGACGTGTGCCTTCATCTGGCGGCCGTGGCTGGCCAGATGGGTGCGGCGTACAGCCTCGTCGTCGGCGTCATTGGCGTTCAAGAATGCCTGCATGGGCACCTTGGCATCGACGACGACGTTCTTGCCGCCGGGCAGATGCACCACCATGTCGGGGCGCATCCTTCCCCCGTCGGCGTCCGTGGTGACCTGTTCGTCGAAATCGCAGTGCTCCAGCATCCCGGCCATCTCCACCACCCGGCGGAGCTGGAGCTCGCCCCATCGGCCACGGGTCTGCGGCGAGCGCAGTGCGGTCACCAGATTGTGCGTCTCCTTTTGCAGTTGGTCGTGCGAGGTGGACAGGTGCTTCATCTGCTCGGTCAACGTTGAGTACGCCCGCTGCCGTTCGACCTCGAGGCGCTGCATTCCTTCCTCGTACTTGCCGAGTTGTTCGCCGATCGGCTTGAGAAGCTGCTCGATGGCCTCCTGGCGTTTGGCCAACTCGCCGTCGGCGGCCTGGCGGGTCTCCTTGAGCTTGGTGTCGGCCAGCTGCAGGAACTGCTCGTTGTTCTGCTGGAGAGCGGCCGAGGAGAGGCGGGCGAACTCGCCGGTCAGCTGCTCGCGGGTCTCCGCCAGGGAGGCCACCCGCTGCTCGGCGGACTGGCGTTCGCAGTCCAACTCGGTGGTGAGCCGGGCCGTCTCTGCCTGCAGCGAGGTGAGCCGGCCCTGTTGCTCGTCGACCTGTGAGCGCAGGCCCTGGACCTCGGTGGAGAGCGCCTGGTTCGCCCCCAGGGCGTCAGCCAGCCGGGCCTCGGCCATCCTCGCCGCCGTCACCTGACCGGCGCGGGTCAACAGGCCCACGACGACGCCGAGGATGGTGCCGGCGACGAGTCCAACGATGAGTCCGGTGATCATGGCAGTCCTCCTCGGGGCCCCGAGGACCCTCGGCGTCAGCGTACCGATCGGGTATGACAACACCGGGGACTCCCATCCCGGCGGTCACCGAGGGGCGGGACCGGCGCTGTGCCACCATTGGCCCATGCACCGGGTGGTCATCGTGGGCGGCGGTTTTGCCGGGCTCTCGGCGGCACGGGCCCTCGCCGGAACGCAGGTGGCGGTGACCATCGTGGACCAGCGGAACTTCCACACCTTCCAGCCCCTCCTGTACGAGGTGGCCACCGCCGGCCTCGACACCGGGGACGTGGCCTATCCGATCCGGTCGATCTTCGGCCGGTCCGACAACGTGACCTTCCGGTTCGCCACCGTCGCCGGCGTCGACTGGGAGCTCGGCCAGGTCATCCTCGAGGCCACCGACCCGCTACCGTTCGACTCGCTCATCGTGGCCAGCGGCGCCCAGGCCAAGTTCTTCGGCATTCCCGGGGCGGCGGAGTTCAGCTTCCCCCTCTACACGCTCACCGACGCCCGCCGACTCCGTGACCACGTCCTCCGACGATTCGAGGTGGCCGACGCCGATCGGGCCTCGGCGCCCGAGAGTCCCCTCACCTTCGTCGTCGTGGGGGGTGGGCCCACCGGGGTGGAGGTGGCCGGCGCCCTCGCCGAGCTGTTGGACGTGGCCGTCCGTCACGACGGCTTCCGGTTCCCGAGGGCCGCGGCCCGGATCGTGCTGGTCGACGGATTGGACAGACTGCTGACCCCGTTCAAGTCGTCGGCCGCCTCCTATGCCGCCGACACCCTCGAAGGACGAGGCGTGGAGCTCCGGCTGGGGCGCATGGTCAAGGCGGTCACCGCCACCGGCGTGGAGCTCGACGACGGCACCCGCCTGCCGACCCAGACGGTGATCTGGGCCGGTGGCGTGACTGTCGAGGGCACGGTCGCCTCCCGGCTGGGCGTGTCCGCCGGCGGCAACGGCCGTCTACTCGTCGACCCCGACCTCTCGCTCCGCGGTCGTCGGGATGCCTACGCCATCGGCGACGCGGCCGCCGTGCCCTGGGGCCCGGACGAGCCCGAGCGGGCGTGTCCCCAACTGGCCCAGGTGGCCATCCAATCGGGGGCCCACGCGGCCAGGCAGGTCCTCAACCGGGCCGGGGGTCGACCGACCACGCCGTTCCGCTACCACGACAAGGGCATCATGGCCACCATCGGGCGGCGGGCGGCCATCACCCAGTTCCCCGGCGGGGCGATCATCCGTGGAACCCTGGGATGGCTGGCCTGGTTGGGCCTGCACATCGTCTACCTCATCGGGTTCCGGAACAGGATCGTGGTGCTGGTCAACTGGTCGTGGCGGTACCTGTCGTGGGGCTCGGGTCCCCGGGTCATCGTGGGCGACAAACTCGAAGGGGCCGACGGGGGGACCTCGGGCAGACGGTCGTAACCGAGCACCCGCCGCCCGGCCGACCGCCGCCCCTCCGGCGGGGGTACGGTGATTTCGGTGGATGACGCCCTCGAACAGATCGACCGCAAGGTCCTGCAGCTGTTCGCCCTGGTGGGCGAATCGGTGGCCGGCGCCACCCATGCCCTCCTGTCCGGGGACCGCGAGGCGGCCAAGATCCTCGCCGACCGCGACGAGGTGGTGGACAGCCTCTACCACGACATCGAGCGCCTCACGCTCCAGCAACTCACCGTGGCCGGCATCACCTCGCCCAAGGACCTGCGGTTCCTGGTCACCGTCATCCGGATGCTCCCGGACCTGGAGCGGAACGGGGACCTGGCCGAGCACGTGGCCCGGCGCGCCGCCCGCGGCCTGGGCGGGGAGCTGTCCGCCAGGAGCAGGGGCCTGGTCGAACGGATGGGCGAGGTGGCCGTCCACATGTGGAGGGCCACCACCGACGCCTACGCCGAGCGGCAGCCGATGGCCGCCTCGGTGGTGGACACCCTCGACGACGAGATGGACGACCTGCACGTCAGCCTCACCGTCGAGGTGGTGGCCGGCACCATGCCGCTGCCGGTGGCCGTGGAGCTGGCCATGGTCGCCCGCTTCTACGAGCGGTTCGGTGACCACGCGGTGAACCTGGCCAAGCGGGTCACCGTGCTGGCTCCGACCATCACGCCGGCGGTCTGACCGGGCGGGAAGGCCATCTCGCCCCGGTGCCGGCACGGTACGGCGATCGGGTCAGGCGACCACGCCCAGCGCCACCAGGGACTCTGCGATCTGGACGGCGTTGAGGGCAGCCCCTTTGCGCAGATTGTCGCCGCTCACGAACAAGGCAAGTCGATCGGTGGCCCCGTCGGCGGCGCGGATCCGACCGACCAGGGAGGCGTCACTGCCGGCAGCCCGGAGCGGGGTGGGGATGGGGGACAGCACCACCCCCGGTGCGCCGGCCAGGATGTCGGTGGCCTCCTCGGGGCTGAGGGGGCGGGCGAAGGCGGCCACGATGGCGTGCGAGTGCCCGGTGAACACCGGAACCCGCACGCAGGTGCACGTGACCGCCAGCTCGGGAAGGCCCAGGATCTTCCGGCTCTCGTCGCGGAACTTCTGCTCCTCGTTGGTCTCCCCCGAACCGTCCGCCACCACGGCCCCGGCCAGGGGCACGACGTTGTGGGCGATGACGTCGGGGAAGACGGAGGGAGCTGGGAACTCGACCGCCCCGCCGTCGAAGGTGAGGGCGGGGGCGGTGTCGACCGTCTTGACCAGCTGTTCCTCCAACTCGGCCACCCCGGCCAGGCCGGATCCGGACACGGCCTGGTAGGTGGCGACGACCAGGCCCTCCAGGCCGGCGGCGTCATGCAGCGGCTTGAGGACCGGCATGGCCACCATGGTCGTGCAGTTGGGATTGGCCACGATCCCCTTCCCGATCGAGCCGAGGGCCGCAGCATTGACCTCGGGAACCACCAAGGGAACGTCGGGGTCCATCCGCCAGGCCGAGGAGTTGTCGATGACGATGGCCCCTCCGGCGACGAACCTCGGGGCCAATTCCCTCGAGGCCGCGGCCCCACCGGAGAAGAGGGCGATGTCCACCCCGGCGACATCGGCGGTGGCCGCGTCCTCCACCACCACCTCATCGCCCCGGAAGGCAATCCGACGCCCGGCCGAACGGGAGGTGGCGAAGAGCCTCAGGTCGTCGACGGGGAACTCCCGCTCCTCGAGAATTGCCCGCATCACCGTCCCGACCTGGCCGGTAGCTCCGAGGACTGCCACGCGCATGGCGCAAGTCTAGGGCTCCGACAACGTGCCGAGCCCCGATGCTGACGTGCGAGTGGGTGGCCGGCCCGACCTCAGGACAGCTCGAATGCGGCATGCAGGGCGCGCACCGCCTGCTCCGCCGCTTCCGCCCGGATCATGCACGAGATCCGGATCGACGAGGTGGAGATCATCTCGATATTGATGCCGGCGGCAGCCAGCGTCTCGAAGGTGAGTGCGGTTACCCCCGGGTGGGTCTTCATCCCTGCCCCCACCAGCGAGACCCGAGCCACGTCGGCGTCACAGTCCACCCCGGTGGCGCCGAGCTCGGGGACCAGCGCCTCGCACACCTCGGTGCTCACGGCCAGGTCGTAGCCGGGCACGGTGAACGAGATGTCGGTGGTCCCGTGCAGCGACGTGTTCTGGACGATCATGTCCACGTTCACGTGCCGGTCGGCCAGGCTGCGAAAGAGCCGGGCGGCCAGCCCGGGCCGGTCGGGCACGCCGATCACGGTGACCTTGGCCTCGGTCACGTCGTGAGTCACCGCGGTGACTAGTGCCTGCTCCATGGACGCATCCTCCTCGACCACCCAGGTTCCCGGCTCCCAGGTGAAGCTCGAGCGTACGTGCAGCGGCACCCGGTGGTTGCGGGCGAACTCCACCGATCGAAGGTTGAGCACCCGTCCCCCGGTGGCGGCGATCTCGAGCATCTCCTCGTAGCTGACCCGTGCCAGCTTGCGGGCCGCGGGCTCGATGCGGGGATCGGTGCTGAACACCCCGGGCACGTCGGTGTAGATCTCGCAGACGTCGGCCGACAGGGCGGCGGCCAGCGCCACCGCGGTGGTATCCGACCCGCCGCGCCCGAGGGTGGTGACGTCCCGGTCGGTGGACATCCCCTGGAAACCGGCGACCACCGGAACGCCACCGGCGTCGAGGGTGGCCTGCAAGCGATCGGCCCGGATCTCGACGATCTTGGCCCTGGTATGGACCGCATCGGTGATGATGCCGGCCTGACTGCCGGTGTAGGAGGTGGCCTCGACCCCCAGCCCGGCCAGCGCCATGCACAGCAGGGACATGGAGATCCGCTCCCCCGAGCTCAACAGCATGTCGACCTCGCGGGTGGGCTGGACGGTGCTGACGTCGGCGGCCAACCTAACCAACTCATCGGTGGTGTGGCCCATGGCACTGACCACCACCACCACGTCATCGCCTGAGCGTCTCGTCCGGGCAACGTGGTCGGCCACGGCGCGGATCCGCTCGGCATCGGCGACCGAGGTCCCGCCGAATTTCTGCACCACCAGCGCCATGGGCACCAAGGCTACAGGGGCCTGTTCGGTGCCCCCGCTCCCAGTTCGGTGGCCGACGCCTACCCCCGTGGTGGCAGCGACTACCCTGATCCCCCGTGTCCACCGAGAAGCGTCAGCGACAGAAGGCCGGCCGCCAGGCCCGGCTGGCGCAGGAGCAGAAGTCCCAGAAGCGCAAGCGGTCCCTCCGTCGAACGATCATCGTGATCATCATCGCGGCCGCCGTGTTCGGCATCTCCTACAAGCTGTTCGGAACGAAGAAGACCACCTCCGCCACCTCGACCACGGCGACCACCACCGCTTCGTCGACGGCTCAGCTGACCGCCGACCAGGTCTCCAAGGCCGCAGGGTGCCCGGCCAGTCCGACGGCGACGCTGCCCAACCCCCAGTGGAAGTCACCGCCCCCGATGACCATCGACACCTCCAAGACCTACACGGCAACCATCAAGACCGACCTCGGGACGGTCACCGCCGTGCTCGATGCCAAGACGGCGCCGGTGGCGGTGAACGACTTCGTGTTCCTGGCCAACCAGAAGTTCTACAACTGCGTCACCTTCCACCGGGTGATTCCCTCGTTCATGGACCAGACCGGCGATCCCACCGGGACCGGGTCCGGGGGGGTCGGGTACACGGTGCAGGGAGAGGTGCCCGCCACCGCCACTCCCCAGTACCCACTGGGAGCGTTGGCCATGGCCAAGACGTCCGCCGCCGCCAACGGCACGTCGAGCAACCAGTTCTTCATCGTGGCCGGTTCGGAGGGCGAGTCTCTCCCACCCGACTATGCGCTGTTCGGTCAGGTCACCGCCGGACAGGATGTGGTCAACAAGATCAACGCCGACGGCGATTCCTCCGACGACGGCACCCCGCCCAAGGTCATCCATCGCATGCTCTCGGTGACCGTCACCGAGTCCTGACCGGCGGGCGGTCCGCCGGCCCACCCGGCGGCGCGGTATCGATCGCGGTTTCCTTCCCCAACCAGCCACCAGACAAGGAGTAGGCCCATGGCTCCAGAGGTACCTGCCGCCGACGGCTCCAGCCCGAAGAAGCAACGCTTCGACGGACGGCCACCAATGGTCATCGACCCGGCCAAGCGCTACACCGCGGAGGTGGTCACCTCGAAGGGCACCATGGTCATCGCCCTCGACGCCAACGCCGCGCCGAGCACCGTCAACAACTTCGTCTTCCTGTCCCGGTGGCACTACTACGACGGCATCGTCTTCCATCGGATCATCCCGGGGTTCATGCTCCAAGGTGGCGACCCGGAGGGTTCGGGGCGGGGTGGCCCCGGGTACCGTTTCGACGACGAGCTGCCTGCTCCCGGCCGCTACGAGATTGGCTCACTGGCCATGGCCAACGCCGGTCCCAACACCAACGGCAGCCAGTTCTTCATCGTGAGCGGGCCGGACGGGACCGCCCTCCCGCCCAGTTACTCGCTCTTCGGCAAGGTGGCCAACGGGCTCGACGTGGTCAAGGCCATCGAGTCGGTGGGCAGCCGGAGCGGGTCACCCTCGGAGGAAGTGATCATCGAATCGGTGACCATCACCGAGGCCGACTGAGACCGGTCAGGCCGGTAGCGCTCCCATTCCGGAATCGGCGGGGGCGCCGTCGAGGAACACCGCCACCTCGCCCACACCGGACGACCGCCAGCGCCCGTCAGGCTCGCGGATGAGGGCGGTCCGCTCGGGGATGCCGGCCACTGGGGTGCCGGCGGGCGCCAGTTGCACGGAGCGGTGGAGCTTCTCCCCGTGCTCGTCCTGATGGGCGTCACCGAAGTGGGGCACCACGGCCAGACCACTCAGGAGACCCAGCCCGATGGTGAGCCCCCCGCCCCGGGCATCGACCATCGGGTCGGTCAGGGCCATCGCCGCCCCCGAGGAGCCGACCACCACCGCCCCGCCCCGCCAGGCCCCACACAGGGCCTCCCACACCGCGGAGTTCTTCAGCACACTGCGCAGATGCATCGGTGAGCTGCCGCACAGGTAGATGAAGGAGGCCCCCTCGATGACCTTCGCCGCTCCCGGGTCCTCGGCGTCGGCGCGGGACAGGACCATCAGCCCCTCGACCTGGCCGCCCAGCGGGGCAAACCACTCGCCCGCCTCCACCACCAACCGCTCCGGATGCTCGTAGGCCGCCGCGGTGGGGAGCACCACCACCTTGTCGGAGCCGGACGCGGCCAAGAACTCGGCGTCGAACGTGCAGCCGGGGCTCCACTCGCCACCTCCGACCAAGGCCAGGATCCCCGGAGTCTGGTGCATCGCCCAACTGTAGAGGCAGGGCGGGGAGGCAGCAGTCGGCCCCGACCGATCAGTGGCGAACGGCCCCGTCCTCGGTCCCGGCCCCCGTCGACCGCCGCATCAACCGGCCCATGGCATCGCAGATCTCGGTGGCCAGCGCCAGCGAGTCGGAGAGGAAGCCCATGCCCATGAACCCGTGCACCTGGTCGTCGTAGCAGCGGTACTCGACCTCGACGCCCGAGCGCCGCAAAGCGTCGGCATAGTTGGCCCCGTCGTCGCGGAGCGGGTCGAACCCGGCGGTCACCACCAGTGCGGGAGCCAGGCCGCGGTGGTCGCCGGCCAGCAGGGGCGAGGCCTTGGCCGACTGCCGTAGCTCGACGTCGGGGAGGTAGGCGGACCGGAAGAACTCCATGCTCTCGCTGGTGAGGAAGAACCCATCGGACAGGGCGCGCATCGACTCCGAATCGAAGCGGGCGTCGACGGACGGGTAGACCAGGCACTGAGCCACCGGTGGGGGGACGCCGGCGGCCGCCGACTCCGCTCCCGGGCGGGTCTCCAGGGCTACCACCGCGGCCAGGTTGCCTCCGGCGCTGTCCCCCATGACCCCGACCTGCCCGGGGGCATGGCCGAGCTCCTCACTGTGACGCTGGACCCACCCGTAGGCGGCAATGGCGTCGTCGACCGGGGCGGGAAACGGGTCCTCGGGGGCCAGCCGGTAGCCCACGGCCACCACGATGCACCCGCTGGCCGCCGCCAGCAGGCGGCACGGCGAGTCGTGGGAGTCGAGATCACCGGTCACCCATCCCCCGCCGTGGAAGTAGACGATGGCACCCGGACGGCTCCCGGCATCGGCCCCGATCCCGGTGCCGAATTGCCGATAGACCCGCACCGGGATGTCGGGTGCGCCCTGGGGGCCGGGGATGACCCGCCCGGTGACGTGGACGTCGGTACGGATGGGCATGGCCAGCCGCGCCATGCGGGTGAGTTGCCGGCGCATCTCCACCGGGTCGTAGACCACCGTCCCATCCGGTCCCGTACCCGAACGCGCCTCCACCCGGTTGGCCAAGGCCAACACCGCCTGGGTACTCCGGTTGAGCACTCGACCGTCGACCTCCACCCGAGGAGGCGTCCCGAGGACGGAGAGCAACAGGCCTGGATGGGAGAACAGCCACGCGCCCAGCTGCGTCACCAGCGGCCAGTGCTCGCTCTCCCGTTGGATCCGGCGGTTGTAGAGGGCCCGGCTCCGAAACCGACGCGGCCAGGGCCGCCCCGGATCGGAGGGCACCTCGCCGGAACCGCCGGGTTCGCCCGACGATGAGCCGGCGGTCGTCCCACCGGTCGAACGGCGGGCCGGCGTGGCCGTCTTGGGGGTCTTCTTTGCCGTCCGGGGTGACTTCACCGTCTTCGCCGTCGAGGCCGCGGCGCGACGGCCGGATCCGTCGGGGGACCCTTTCGACGCGGTGCCCTTGGTGGTGCCCGACGGTGCTGCCGCGGCCTTGCCCGAGCCGGTGGCCCGGGACCCGCGGTCCGTCACTTCGGACTCATCCGCTGCGCTGTCCATCGCCACCATCGTGTCGGTAGGGTCGAGGAAAGGCAAGCGCAATGCCGTATCACCGCACCGGGACGGCACCGAGGGACCGGGAATTCCACCCCTGACCCTGCGGGACCGGCCAGGGCACCGCTAGCATCGTCCCCTATGTCAATCGCACGCGTGGGAATCGTCGGCTCGGGAATCATGGGGTCGGGCATCGCAGAGACGGCCGCAGTCAACGGATTCGAGGTGGTCCTCCGGTCACGCAGCCAATCGACGGCGGACGCCACGCTCGCGGCACTGGAGAAGTCCCTCAACCGGCAGATCGAAAAGGGGAAGCGGACCGAAGCCGAGCGCGACGAGGCGCTGGCCCGGGTGACCGGCACGTCCGACCTCGGCGCCCTCAAGGACGTCGACCTGGTGATCGAGTCGGTGATCGAGGACCTGGACGTGAAGAAGGAGCTCTTCAACGAGTTGGATCGGATCACCGGCGACAGCACCATCCTGGCCACCAACACCTCGACGCTCCCGGTCATCGAGCTGGCCATGCAGACCGGTCGGCCGGACAAGGTCTGTGGCGTCCACTTCTTCAACCCGGCGCCGGTGATGGACCTGGTCGAGCTGGTCCGACCGCTGACCGCATCGGACGAGACGATGGCGGCCACCCGCCAGTTCGCCGAGTCATGCGGCAAGTCGCCGGTCGAGGTCAAGGACCAGGCCGGATTCATCGTCAACGCCCTGTTGTTCCCCTACCTGAACAATGCCGTCAGGCTGTACGAGCAAGGGGTGGCCACGATCGACGACATCGACACCGCCATGAAGGGTGGCTGTGGTTTCCCCATGGGCCCCTTCGCCCTCCTCGACCTGGTCGGCCTGGACACGTCGCTGGCCATCCTCGACGCGCTCTATGACGAGTACCGCGACCCGAATTACGCCGCCATGCCACTGCTGCGCCGGATGGTGGCAGCCGAGCAACTGGGCCGCAAATCAGGCCGCGGCTTCCTCGACTACCGGAAGTAACCCCAGTGCCGGTGTCCCCACGCCGGCGCGGGAGCCGGTCGCTTTCCGGTCGGATGGATCTCCGTCCCCAGGTGCCAAAACGAGAGCACGTTCTAGTGCATTTCTCCGCGCCGCCATCCACGGCAACAATGGAGGGATGAGCGACGTGCACAAGGAACGGGGCAGCGGGGCGGCCGAGGGAACTCCACCTTCCGTCGTTCCTCGGGACAAGCCATGGGTGATGCGCACGTATTCGGGCCATTCGACGGCCAAGGCGTCGAATGAGCTGTACCGGACCAACCTGGCCAAGGGACAGACCGGCCTGTCGATCGCCTTCGACCTGCCCACCCAGATCGGGTACGACCCCGACGCGCCCGAGGCGGCCGGTGAGGTGGGCAAGGTCGGTGTTCCCGTCGCCCATCTGGGCCACATGTCCCAGCTGCTCGATCAGATCCCCGTCGAGTCGATGAACACCTCGATGACCATCAACGCCACCGCGGCGTGGTTGCTCGGCCTCTACATCGCCAATGCCGAAGACCATGGGGTCGATCCGGTCGTGCTGTCGGGCACCACCCAGAACGACATCGTCAAGGAGTACCTCTCACGGGGCACCTTCATCTTCCCTCCGCTTCCCAGCCGGCGATTGACCGTGGACACCATCGCCTACACGGTGCGGCACGTTCCCAAATGGAATCCGATCAATGTCTGCAGCTACCACCTCCAAGAGGCCGGGGCCACCCCGCACCAGGAGGTCGCCTATGCGCTGGCCACCGCCATCGGGGTGCTCGACGCGGTCCGTGACTCGGGCCAGATCCCCGAGGGTGACTTCCCCGAGGTGGTCGGGCGCATCTCGTTCTTCGTCAATGCCGGGGTGAGGTTCGTCGAGGAGACCTGCAAGATGCGGGCCTTCACCGCCCTGTGGGAACGGGTGTGCACCGAGCGGTACGGGGTCACCGATCCCAAGCTCATCCGATTCCGTTACGGCGTGCAGGTCAATTCGCTCGGGCTGACCGAGGCACAGCCGGAGAACAACGTCCCCCGCATCGTGCTCGAGTCCCTGGGTGTGACCCTGTCCAAGCGGGCCCGGGCCAGAGCCATGCAGCTCCCGGCGTGGAACGAGGCGCTCGGGCTTCCCCGTCCCTGGGACCAACAGTGGTCCTTACGCATCCAGCAGATCCTCGCCTTCGAGTCGGACCTGCTCGAATACGGTGACATCTTCGACGGTTCAGTGGTCATCGAGAAGAAGACGGCCGAAGTGGCCGAGGCCTCGTGGGCCGAGCTCGAGGACGTGCTGGGGCTGGGAGGGGCGTTCGAGGCCATCGACGAGCTGAAGGCTCGCCTGGTCGGCAGCCAGGCGGAACGGGTCCGGCGCATCGAGACCGG
>Ga0182018_10001752_pt1 | contig 23733 bp, 17 predicted proteins | sample 812P2MmetaG_FD_120490 | JGI IMG/M metagenome (GOLD analysis project Ga0182018, IMG submission 120490) | Permafrost microbial communities from Stordalen Mire, Sweden - 812P2M metaG | ecosystem: Environmental > Terrestrial > Soil > Wetlands > Permafrost | place: Sweden: Stordalen | collected...
CGCCGTCGAGCGCATCGCCCTCGCTCAGCAGGAAATCCTCCGTTGCGCCGCGCTCCAAAGTGGCTTCTTCACCACCTGTCTGGAGGAGGCCACCGAACGCGCCGGCACCCCGCTCGTCCTCCGCAACGACGAAATGACCCGCGGACTCGACGTCACCGTGGGCCAGAACCGTAGCTACTGGCTCGCCGAAGGCTTTAACCGCCGCGTCGCCAAGTCCAACAACAGTTTTGTTCTCGTCCTGCGCCAACAGGCCCAAGCCGAGCGCCTGTACCGTCGCGCCGTCGAAGAGTTCGACCGTCTCCGGGCGCGCCGCCAGGCGCCACCAATCCCCCCTGCGGACAAAATCATAAACGAACCCATTCCCAACCCCCAACCTGAAGAAACCAAAGCCCCTGCCGCCCCCGAAGCGAAATCCGCGGAACCCCCCGCCGCACCCCTTCCCACCCCCACAACCGCCCGTAACCCCTCAACCCCCGATCGGCCGGCAACCGATCCGCGTTCCGCAACGGGCACTGACGGCCGGAAAGGCGCCGCCCCGCCGCAGAGAGCCTTATAAGCCCGCCACCAGGCGTCGTTACGGACAGAAAGGTCGGCCATTCGGCACGTTTTGCACCGAACCAAACCACAACTATCCCTAAGGCTAACCGGCTCAATAACGCAGGCGATTGGTGTGCCACGTGCCTATGGAAACTGCCGCCGAACCGGGGGGTGGTAGCCACATCCAACCGAAAACCTCCGTTAAGGATTTGATCCCTTCGTTTCTCTGTGGACCCCACCGATCTCGACTGAAATGCCCCGCCTCTCGACGAATAGACAAATGCTGGGCGACTACCGGCGGGTATCCCGGCGCACAGTACGATCCGGGCATCCAAATCCGCTTCGACCTCCGGCGACGCGCCTGTTCACTAGCAATTGTGGTAATGGCTATCTTTATGGACTCTTCATGGCCTCCCTACGACTTCTTAATCTCGTTCCGGCTAGTCTGGAAGCATCGACTAGTCGATCCAGTATGAGCGATCCCGACGAACCTGCGGAAGGAGCGGCCGAATGCGCGCCCCATCCCGCCTCTCCTGCAAAGCTTGGCGACCAAGTCAGGCCGGCAATCTTGAGCGCGCTGGTGTTGACGCTGCTGACCGGCTGCGTTTTTCCCGTGCTCTTGGCGGCGATTGGCCGACCGCTGTTCCCGCGTCAGGCCAACGGCAGCTTATTGACGCGCGGGGGAATTGTTATCGGTTCTGAACTCATCGGGCAGGAATTTTCGCGGCCGGAATACTTTCAATCCAGACCATCGGCGGCAGGCAAGGGCTACGATGGAACGTCGTCCGGAGGCACCAACCTTGGCCCCAACAATCCTAAGCTGAAGAACGGCGGAGCGGAGTTCGCAGGCATCCGCCAACTCGCCGAGGAGTACCGTGAGCGTAACAATCTCGCGCCCGACACTCCGATTCCCATCGATGCAGTGACGCGCTCGGCGAGCGGGCTCGACCCCGACATTTCTCCCGCCAATGCGGCGCTCCAGATTCCACGCGTGGCGCGTGCGCGCGGCGTTAGTGAAGAGACCGTACGCCGCTTGGTTACGGAACACACCAAGGGGCGGCAGTTCGGGTTGCTGGGCAATCCGCGGGTGCCAGTCCTCGAATTGAATCTGGCGTTGGAGCAAGTGCAGCAAGGCGGACCTACGCCGCGTTAACATCCTATGCGCTGGTTGGAATACATCGTTTTCCTTCTGATTGTGGTGGGACTCGCCCGGCCGGCAGGCCTGTATCTTGCACGCGTGGGCCAGGGCGGACGCACTTTCCTCGATCCGCTGTTGTGCCCCGTCGAGTCGGCGTTCTATCGCTTGCTGGGAGTGCGCCCGGAAACAGAGATGACCGCGGGGGTCTATTCCATCTGCTTCTTGTTATTCGGTGCGGCCTGCGCGATTGTGCTGTTTTTGGTTTTGATGTTCCAGCGATGGCTGCCCGGTGGCCCGGCGGATCTCTACCTGACAACCCCAATGTCGACGGATCTGGCGGCGAATACGGCAGTCAGTTTCACCACCACCACAACCTGGCAGGCCTATGGCGGAGAGCAGACGCTTCGCTATCTGGCCCAGGCGATTGGACTGGTGGCCCAGAGTTTCTTGGCCGGCGCCGCCGGCCTGGCGCTCGGATTCGCCTTTATCCGGGGGTTTGCTCGCGAACGTGCAGCCACCATCGGCAATTTCTGGGTGGACCTGATCCGGTCCCTGCTTTGGGTGCTTTTGCCTTTGACGCTGATTGGCAGCCTCGTGCTGATCTGGCAGGGCGTCCCCATGAACATGGCGCCCTACACCTTGGTTCACTCCCTGGAGGGTCACACGCAGACGATCGCGCAAGGACCTGTGGCGGCGCTGGAATTCATTAAGAATTTGGGCACGAATGGCGGCGGCTTCTTCAACGCGAATGGCGCCCATCCTTATGCGAATCCGACGCCGTTCACGAACTTTCTTGGAATGCTTGCGATCGCCGTGCTGCCCGCGTCGCTCATGATTACGTTCGGCCGCATGACGGGCAGGCCAAGAGCCGGCTGGGTATTGTTGATGGTTATGGTCGCCCTCTTCCTGGTTGGCTTGATGGTCTGCGACAAGGCTGAGATGGCGGCGCCGCAACTGGCCGGCCTGCACATCGCCGGCCCAAACATGGAAGGAAAGGAAGTAAGGTTCGGCGTCGGTGAGTCGGTGCTGACCACCATCGTGACGTCGAACGCGTCGACCGGCTCATACAACTCCATCCACGACTCCTTCCAGCCAATGGGCGTACTGGCGCCTTTGGTCTTCATGTTGCTCGGCGAGGTCGTTTTCGGGGGACTGGGAGCCGGGGTATATAGCATCGTCATGACAGCGCTGGTGGCTGTGTTCCTCGGAGGATTGATGGTGGGGCGCACGCCGGAATACCTCGGCAAGAAGATCAGGGCCGCGGAAGCCCGTTGGATTGCCTTGTATATTCTGTTGACGCCCGTGGTGGTGCTCACTCTGACGGGCATTGCGGTGGTCACGAAGGCCGGACTCGCAGGCCTCGAAACCAATTCGGGACCCCATGGCTTCACAGAGATCCTGTTCGCTTACGCTTCCTGCATGGCCAATAACGGACTGGCGATGGCCGGGCTGAACTCCAATAGCGTGTTCTATAACATCACTACCACGATTGCCATGCTCGCCGGACGGTACGGGTTGGCTGCACTCGCATTGGCCTTGGCGGGACGCGTCGCCGCCCAGCCCCGCGGGCCGGTCACGTCAGGGACGCTGCCCGACGATACACCGGCCTTCGGCGCGTTGGTTTTCGGTGCGATCCTCCTGATCGGAGCACTGTCCTTCTTTCCCGCGCTTGCGCTGGGTCCCATCGTAGAGCAGTTTCAGCACTGATATGGTGAGACCAATCCTGATCGCCTCCCTGGTTGTCGCGGTCGCATCCATCGCATGCGCACAAGCGGCCGCGGCCGACCCTATGACATCTCCCATCGCCACCGATCGGCCTTCGGTTACCGATTCCAGCGTCGTCGTCCCGCCCGGGAGTCTCCAGGCCGAGAATGGATTCGCGAGCACGGTGAGCCAGGGGCAACGCACGTTCGACGGCCCGGAGACACTCCTGCGGTTCGGGGTGGCATCGAAAACCGAGCTGCGTCTGGCTGCTCCGGACTACTTTGGCGGGGTGGGAATCAGCTCCGGGTTTGGCGACCTTACGGTCGGGATGAAACAGCAGCTCGGCCCTGCGCCAGGCGGCTTCGACGTTTCGCTCGTCTTATCGCTCAGTCTGCCGGCGGGCGCCCAGGCCATTTCCAGCCACGGCTATGACCCATCCGTGCAACTGCCCTGGTCGCGGGCCCTCTCATCGAACTGGACGGTCGCAGGAATGCTATCGGTGTATTGGCCCACCGCCCATGGCCGCCGGAACGTGACCGGCGAGACGACATTCCTGGTGGACCGGCAATTGACGAAAACGTGGGATGCGTTTGTCGAATACGCGGGCGACTTTCCGGAGCAGGGAGGCCCCCGGCACCTGGCGCATTTCGGCACCGCCCGCAAACTAACGCCCCGTCAGCAGATCGATCTGCACTTTGGGTTGGGCCTGTCGGCGGCGGCGGTGGATCGCTTCATCGGGGTCGGCTACTCCTTTCGCTTGCAAGTACGGCGTTAGCGTTCCCAACGGCCCTGATGTGGATCCGGAAGGCGGCCTTTCCCGTCTTTCCGTCGATACCTGGAACGACGTCGGGGTTCTTGGTGTGCTCCCCCTGCCCTGCTCCTCTGGAAAATGGCCACTCCAGCGGGCAGGCGGCGCCGCATGCCCACCTCCGGATTCAATGCAGTTGAAGTTGAGGCGGTATAGGATATTGGGTAGCAAGATGAGATTAGAACGCTTCCGTGCGCGCGCCGCGATTCTTCTGGCGCTCGCCATCGCGCCGGCGTTGCCCGCGGCTCAGCCATTCCAGGATCCGAAACTGCCGCTGGAGCAGAGAGTGGATAACCTGATCTCGCTCCTCACTTTGGACGAGAAGATCGCCATGCTGGCGCAAAACCAGCCAGCCATCCCGCGGCTGGGCATCCGGGCGTTTACCAATTTCACCGAAGGGCTGCACGGGCTGGGCTGGGTGCGCGGCGGAAGTGTCACCGCGACAACCTTTCCACAATCGGTGGGGCTGGGTGAGACCTGGGACTCCGAAATCCTGCGCCAGGCGGGAGCGGTGGAAGGGTACGAAGCTCGCGTATACTCCAAAAAGCCGAACCCCCGGGTGGGGCTGGTGGTGCGGGCGCCGAACACCGATCTGGCCCGCGACCCACGGTGGGGGCGGAGCGAGGAATCGTATGGCGAGGACCCCTACCTGGTGGGAAAGCTATCGGTGGGGTACATCCGGGGGCTGCAGGGGGACGATCCGAAATACCTGCTCACCGCCGCCACCATGAAGCACTTTCTGGCCAACAGTAACGAAGATGGCCGAACCAGTTCGTCCTCCGATTTCGACGAGAGGAATCTGCGCGAGTACTACCTGGTCCCGTTTCAGATGGGCATCCTGGAAGGCCATGCACAGTCGTTCATGGCCTCCTACAATGCCGTGAACAAAATTCCCGACACGGTGTCGCCGTTCCTCCGCGACATCGTGGAGAAGGAATGGAAGTTCGACGGCATGGTGACCACCGATGCCGGCTCTCTCCCCAATCTCTACCGGCAGTTCCACTACTATCCGGATGCGACGGCTGCCGTGGCGGGGTGTATCAAAGCGGGCATTACGGTATTCCTGGACCAGTACACCACGCCCTTGAAGGATGCCTTGGAAAAGAAACTGGTGACGGAGAGCGACATCGAGCGCAACATCCGAGGCAACCTCCGGATGCGCATGCGGCTGGGCGATTTCGATCCTCCGGAGATGGTTCCCTACGACAAGATCGCCGCCACGGAGGAGCCCTGGTACGGCGAGAAGAACCAGGCGCTGGCGCGCAAGGTCACGCAGGAATCCATCGTGCTGCTGAAGGATGCCGATAACCTGCTGCCGCTCGACAAGAGCAAGCTGCACTCGATCGCCGTCATCGGTCCGTATGGGGATAACGTTTTGGTGGATTGGTACGCCGGCATCCCGCCGTATACCGTAACGCCGCTCGAAGGCATCCGCAACAAGGTGGGTCCGGGTGTGCGCGTCCGCTACATGCCGGACAATAACAACAGCGGCGCGTCCAACCTGGCGGCCGAGTCGGACGTGGCGATTGTCTTTGTGGGGAATCATCCCACGTGCAACGGGCCGTTCGGGCGCTGCGCGCTGCCCAGTGAGGGGAAGGAAGCGATTGACCGCAAGGCCATCGATCTTGACCAGACGCAACTTGCCCTGGTGCAGCGGGTGAGGGCCGCGAATCCCAGGACCATCGTGGTGCTGATCTCCAGCTTCCCTTATGCCATTAACGCGATTCAGAGCAGTGTTCCGGCCATCCTGCACATGGCGCACTCCAGCCAGGAGGAAGGCAACGCGGTTGCCGATGTCCTGTTCGGCGACTACAACCCGGCAGGCCGGTTGGTTTCCACCTGGGTGAAAGCGCTGAGCGACCTGCCCGACATGATGGACTACGATATCCGCAAGGGCCGCACCTACATGTATTTCAAGGGCCAGCCGCTGTACCCGTTCGGATTCGGCCTGAGCTACACTTCGTTCGAGTACTCCAACCTGCGCCTCCCTGCCGGCAGCGTGAATGGCACGGGCGAAGTTACCGTCAGCGTGGATATCAAGAACACCGGATCGCGCGCCGGCGACGAGGTGGTGCAGATGTACGTCAAGCATCTGGATTCCGCGGTGGAACGTCCGCTCAAGCAGTTGCGCGGATTCGAGCGCATCCACTTGCAGCCGAACGAGACGCGGACGGTCCGCCTTCCCCTGAAAGGGAGCGATCTGACTTACTGGGACACCGGCACACAGAGCTTTGTGGTGGAACCGGGGAATGTCAGCATTATGGTGGGGGCATCCTCGGCCGATGTGAGGCTGGAAAAGACCATCGCGGTCACGCGGTAGGTTCGGATTTCGCCGGTTGCCCAACCCTCGCCGGCTAGTCTCCTCAGCCGTGTCAGCCAAGCTCTGCGAACACGGCCGAGGAGGGTATCCGAGATGGGTCGTCAGTTTCCCGCCAGCTACACGGTGTCGGTGAGCGGCAACGTATGCCAAAGCCAACCAGCACTTTGTAGCCGCCGGCTCGACGCTGACGGTCGCCGTCTTGCTTTGGCCGGGCGCTTCTCCGGTTCCCGGCGGCAGCGACGCGCTACGCCTTCGACCATGGCTACGATTAGCAACGATGTTGGCTGAGCCGGGCGGCACACCTCACATTTTCGCAATATCTTTACAGTTCGTTCGCATGTCAGACATACGAGGCGTGCATTAAATGGAGGCATGAGAAAAAAATTGTATTTCCCGTTGGTGCTCGCGCTCGTCTCGGTTGAATCCGCGACTGTTGCTCAAGCGCAGTTGTTGCGGAACAACTCGGTTCTGGAATCGCTTCAGAGCATCACCGCCTCCGCCATACCGCCAAACGGCGACCTGAATCCCTACGGAGTGGCTTTCGTCCCCGCCGGATTCCCAACCGGGGGCACGATCGCGACAGGAGACGTGCTGGTCGCGAATTTCAACAGCAGCAGTAATCTTCAGGGAACGGGAACCACCATCGTCTGCATCACTCCGGCGGGCCAGCAGTCGGTCTTCGCCACTTCGACGCTGATCGGATTGGACACGGCTCTGGGCGTCCTTTCGGGCGGCTTCGTGGTGGTCGGAAACCTCCCGGTCACCTATCCGGGCGGCGTGGCGACGCCGCAGCAGGGATCGCTCCAGGTTTTCGATCGCAATGGACTGCTGGTCGCCACGATCAACGACCCCACTCTCCTCGACAGCCCCTGGGACCTCACCATCCACGATCAAGGCTCGCAGGCGCAGGTGTTCGTCAGCAACGTTTTGAGCGGTACGGTGACGCGGGTAAATCTCGCCGTCGGGAGCAGCACGGTGACAGTGGTCAGCAAGACGCAGATCGGCTCCGGGTACACCCACCAGCCCAATGCCGCCGCCGTCGTCGTCGGGCCCACCGGTGTGGCATTCGATGCGGGCCTTGACACGCTCTACGTGGCCTCAACCGGCGATAACAAGATCTTCGCCATCAGCCACGCCTTAGAGCGCGGCAACGCCAGCTCAGGCACGGGTAGTGTGGTGTTTGCGGATGCAACGCACTTGCACGGCCCGCTCGGACTGGTGCTGTCGCCCACTGGCTACCTGATTACCGCCAATGGCGACGCGGTGAACCCGGGAGGCACGCAGAACGCACTCGTGGAGTTCACGCGGCTAGGTTTGCTGGTCGCTCAATATCAACTCGACGCCGGCGCGCCGGGCGGCGCGTTCGGAATCGCACTCGTAAGCACCAGTTCCCCGGGCTCCATCCGTTTTGCCGCCGTGGATGACGATCTCAACACCGTGACCATCTGGACCCTGCCCCCAGCCAATTGAGGCGCTGGTCAACTGGCCACGTAAGGCGTTCCGCTGCTTCCCGGCGTAACTTCGGACGACGTCCGCGCCGGGCACGGGAACCAACGGCCGTTCTCGAAGGTCGTTGGAAGTCCCGCCTGCTCGTATCCTTCAAACCCGTGGTGGTACCCAGGCCGGAGGTCAGTGTCCGGGCCCCTGTGCCGCGATCGCTTTGAGGAGCCGTTGCGCCTTCTCGTATTGCGGATCCTGGCTGGGGATGGCTTCCAGAATCTGCCGGGCGGCGCGCAGGTTGCCCTGTTCCGCGTACGCGCCTCCCAAGAGGTACTGCAGCGGGATCCGGGGGTCCAGTTTCAAACCCGTTTGAAACGCCGCGACGGCGCTGGCTGGGTCGGCGGTCAGCATGTAGAACCGGCCGGCCGCCGCGTCCTGGTCCGCATCGTCCGAATTCAGCGCCGCCCGCGCACGGAACAACTGCTTGGCGCGCTCCAGCGGCTCGACATATTCACCGGGAGGCTCGCGCATGCCCATGCCGATCAGCCCTACCGCCGCGGTGACGCGCACCGTCGTCACCGGGTCCTTGAGCAACGCACCCAGCGCCGCCGCCACTTCCGCACGATACGCCGGACCTGGATTCAACGTGCGCGCCGCGATCGCGCGCACCAGCGGTTCGGGGTCGGCCAGCGCGTGTTCCAGTGCGCGCAAGACCGCGGGATCGCCCGCAAAACTACCCAGGTGCCCCGCGGCGTTGGCCCGCGCCAGCGCGCCTTCCGCCGGTTCGTCCAGGATGGCCAGGAGTTGGGGAACGGCGACCGGATCTCCCTTACGGGCGCCGGCGAATGCGTCGGCGCGGCGGATCAGCTTCTGGCGCGACCGCGGACTGTACCATGCGTTCATCCGCGCCACTGCCCAATTCGCATCGCGATCTTTGTGACAGAGGTTGCACGCGTTGGGAATGGCGTGGCGCAGCGTGTTCTCCGGCACGGGAATGGTCATGGCATGATCGCGAATTTCGGCCTTGATGCTGAACACCGAACGGGGCATGTGACACTCCACGCACGAACTCCCCGCGCTCTTCTCCGCATGGTGGGTATGGCTGACGAGAGCGGCGCCCACCGCCTCGTGACAGCGTGTGCACAGGCCGTTGGCATCGGGGCGAAGCTGCGGGTTCTTGTCGATGTTGGTGTTGTGCGGCACCACGTGACAATCCAGGCAGGTGGCTCCGCCTTTCAGAAAGCACTCGCTTTGCCACAGGCCGAAAGCATCGGTCGAAAAGCGGCGCGGCCGTCCGTCCGTCCAGTATGGCGGATCCTCGCCCTGCGGTTGGGCAAACTCCAGAATGGGCAGGAAATGGTCGTAATAGTCGTCGCCCGCCGTAAAACCATCGACAAAGATATCGCGGAAGGAATGGCATTGGGCGCAAACCGCGGTATTGCGCGCGGCGTCCAGGCGCGTTTGCACCACCACGTCGTGCGCGGGCTTTCCCTGGTGGCCGGGCTTCGAGTAGAACGCCGCGTGCTCGCCACCCGGCCCGTGGCAGCGTTCGCAATCGATGCCGAAATCGAGCCAGGTAGTCCGGTACGCGTTCTTCTCCGCGTCGAAGTTTTTTTGCTCCTGGCTGACATGGCACGAATAGCAGCTCTTGTTCCAGATTTGCACCTGCACTCCGGGAGCTTCTTCGGGATCGTCGATGTCCAGGTTATGAAACCAGTTCTTCCGCACCACATCCCAACTCGGCGGGAGTACGACGATCCGGCCGTCCGCCAGGGTGGTAAGGTAATGCTGGATGCGGCGATTTCCCAGCGTGTATTGGATGCGGTGCTCTTGCGGCTTGCCGGTGAGATACGATTCGGTGATGTACCAGGCGCCGGCCTGCACGCGGAAGCGGTAAACGCTGCCCCGCAGAAGAACCTGCCCGCGGGCAAAATCTCCCGCCACGCCGGCCGCCGTGGCGGGCTGCACCATTTTGCTGTGCCGCGACGCCTCCCAGGTATGGGCAATATTGGCGTGACATTTGCCGCAGGTGGCCGCGCCGGCGTAGGACGGCACACCGGCCGCGCTCGCGCATGCAGCCGCCCACAACCAGATGAGCAGTACCCCCAGCCGAAACATTTTGTTCTCCGGTAGGGCTCTATTTTACACCGCCCGCGGCGCGGGTACTGGCGCCGTCAGGATTGCCCAATCGGGCATGCGTACCAGGGCTTGAATTCAACATTTGTCGTGGGGTAGCCATCAATGCTGTTCAGTTAACGGAAATCCCGATGGGTTCCGGTGGGGCAGGCTTCAGCCAGGCTTCAGCCTGCGGCGGACTTTAGTCCGCCTGCCGCAGGTTTCACCTCGTTCGCTGGGGGGCGGGCTGAAGCCCGCCGCAGACTGAAGTCTGCCCCACATAGCTCGGCAATCAAGAATTTCCAGGCCTGTTCATACAAAGTGAACAGTAGTGTTAGGAACCAGTCTTGCCCGGCTCCAGAGACTGGGGCCGGCTTTCAGCCGGCGCTTGCCGGGCACGAAGACTCTCGCCCCGGCCCGAAAAAGCCGCCTGAAAGGCGTCCCCAGAGGGGACCCCGGCCAGGATTGGCTGCCCCCCCAGTATGCGAGGCCTTGCACCATGTTTTAATGAGAGACGTCATGATGAAGACCAGATCGGTTGTTCTGCTGTGCCTCGCCGTCTCCGTGTCCGTGCCGGCGTTTCTTGCCGCTCCTCCGGCGGATACTCCCTCGCGGAAGCTCTCTTCCTTTGACCCGCAGGTCAAGCCGCTGGTAGCGCGCATGACCCTGGATGAGAAGATCGGGCAGATGACCCAGCCCGATCAGGAGTACATTAAAGACCTTGCCGACATCGAGAATCTGTCGCTCGGCTCGATCCTCAGCGGCGGCAGTTCGGACCCGAAAGAGGGCAACAGCCTCTATGCGTGGACCGACCTCTACGACCGTCTGCAGCTTCACACCCGGAATTCGCGCCTGAAAATCCCGCTGCTCTATGGCATCGACGCCGTGCACGGGCACAACAACATCCTCGGGGCGGTGATATTCCCGCATAACATCGGACTCGGCTGCACGCGCAATCCGGCGCTGGTGGAGAAAGTGGAGCGGGTCACGGCGGAGGAAGTGCGCGCCAGCGGTATCCAATGGGCCTTCGCGCCCTGCGTCACGGTGCCGCAGGACGCCCGTTGGGGCCGCACTTACGAAGGCTTTTCGGAGGACCCGCAACTGGTGGAGCAACTGGCCGGAGCGGCGGTGCGGGGCTTTCAGGGCAACGATCTCGGCAACCCGCTTTCCGTGCTGGCCTGCGCCAAACATTTCATCGGCGATGGCGGGACGGCATTCGGGTCGGTGGGCGGCCGCAGGGGCCCAGGGCTCGACCAGGGCGACACGCGGGTGGACGAAGAGACGCTGCGGCGCCTCCATCTGCAAGGCTACATCGCGGCGGTGAAGGCGGGGGTGGGCACCATCATGCCGTCGTACAGCAGTTGGAACGGGGTGAAAGTGTCGGGCAGCAAACAGTTGCTCACCGGCATCCTCAAGGGCGAACTGGGCTTTGAAGGCTTCCTGATTTCCGATTACAATGCCGTGGACCAGATCGATAAGGATTACAAGAAGTCGATCGAGATTTCCATCAACGCCGGCATGGACATGGTGATGGTGCCGGACCATTACAAGCTGTATATCGACGACCTGAAGCAACTGGTGACCGAGGGCCGCGTTCCCATGGCACGCATCGACGATGCGGTGACTCGCATTCTGCGCGTGAAGTTTGCCATGGGGTTGCTGGACCCATCTCGCTCGCAACTGGCCGACCGCAGCCTGGCCAAGACGTTCGGTTCGCCCGAGCACCGGCAAGTGGGGCGCGAGGCGGTGCGGCAGTCGCTGGTGCTGCTGAAGAACGAGAAGAAGGTGCTGCCGCTCTCGACCACCGCGGCGCGCATCCACGTGGCAGGCAAGAACGCCGACGATATCGGGAACCAGTGCGGAGGGTGGACCATCGACTGGCAGGGCAAGAGCGGCGCCGTGACGCCCGGCGGCACCACCGTGCTGGCGGCCATCAGGAAGGCCGCGCCCCGCAGCCAGGTGACTTTCTCCCGCGATGGAACGGGCGCTGCCGGCGCAACGGTTGGGGTGGTGGTGATTGGCGAGCGTCCCTACGCCGAAGGCTCGGGTGATCGCGCCGATCTGAGTTTGGCCCCGGAGGACGTCACCGCGATTGACAATATGAAGGCCGCGGGAATCCCGGTGGTTGCGATTCTGTTTTCCGGGCGCCCCATGATTTTGGGCGATTCGCTGGAAAAGGCCGACGCTTTCCTCGCAGCGTGGCTGCCGGGTACGGAAGGCGACGGCATCGCGGACGTGCTGTTCGGGGCGTATAAGCCCACGGGCAAGTTGTCGTTCGCGTGGCCGCGGTCCATGGATCAGTATCCGCATGCCAAGGACACCAATCCGCTGTTCGCTTTTGGTTATGGATTGAGTTACTGACGGGAATTCACCACAGAGACACAGAGACACGGAGAAAACCAAAGAAATGATTTGAGGGCACAGAGGAGAAACCAGAGAACACAGAGAAAAACTCTGTTCGCCTATGGTTACGGATTGAGTTACTGACGGGAATTCACCACAGAGACACAGAGACACGGAGAAAACCAAAGAAATGATTTGAGGGCACAGAGGAGAAACCAGAGAACACAGAGAAAAACTTATGCGCCACATCGCCTCGTTGTCCTTGCTGGTTGCCCTGGCCGCCAGCAGCCTTACCGCCCAGTCCATCCAGTACGTCGAGAGCCGCAAGATCTGGCTGCTGACTACCCGCGACAGCACCTATGCCATGGGGGTCGACCCCGAGGGCACGCTGCAGCATCTTTATTGGGGAGCGCCGCTGTGGCGCGCCGACGATGTGCCGGCGGCCGCGGTGCGCCGCGAGCTTTCGTCGTTCGATCCGCCGGCGATGTTGCAGCGCGAGGAGTTCCCCGCCTGGGGCGGCACGCGCTACTACGAGCCCGCACTGAAGGTCACACGCGCCGATGGCAATCGCGACGTGGTGCTGCGATACGTGTCGCACCAGATGCGCGAGAGCAGCCTCGACATCACGCTCAAGGATATCCGCGACGACATCCAGGTGGTCTTGCACTATCGCGTCTACCCGGACCACGGCATTCTGGAACGCAGCGCCACCATCCGGAACGAGACGGCCCAGCCGCTCATGGTGGAGAGCGCGCAATCGGCCACCTGGAACCTGCCGGCCGGCGAAGGCTATCAGCTCACTTATTTGACCGGCCGGTGGGCCGCCGAAACGCAGGTCAACCACGAGGCGATCCACCAGGGCATGAAGGTGCTCGAAAGCCGCAAGGGCCACACCAGCCACAACATCAACCCCTGGTTTGCGATCGACGCGGGCGATGCCGGCGAGGAACACGGCAGCGTGTGGTTCGGGGCCCTGGCTTGGAGCGGCAACTGGCGCATCACCGTGGAGCAGACGCCCTATCAGCAGGTGCGCGTCACCGGCGGTCTGAACACGTTCGACTTCGCATATCCGCTGAAGCCCGGGGAGGCGCTCGACACCCCGGCCTTTTATGCCGGCTATTCGGCCCAGGGATTCGGCGCGGCGTCGCGGCTGCTGCATCGCTTCGAACGCGAGGAAATTGCGCCTGGTGGCCTATCATCGCGCGTGCGTCCGGTGCTGTACAACTCCTGGGAAGCAACGACTTTCAACGTCAACGAGGCTGGCCAGAAAGTGTTGGCCACTACCGCGGCGAAGCTGGGCGTGGAGCTGTTCGTGATGGACGACGGCTGGTTCGGCAAACGCAACGACGACCATGCCGGATTGGGCGATTGGACGGTGAATCCGCGGAAATTCCCCGCGGGTTTGAAGGGGCTGATCGATCACGTCAACGGGCTCGGTATGGATTTCGGCCTGTGGGTGGAACCGGAGATGGTCAACGCCGATAGCGACCTGTATCGCCAGCACCCCGATTGGGCGATCCACTTCCCCGACCGCCCGCGGTCGGAGTTGCGCAACCAGATGGTGTTGAATCTGGCGCGCAACGACGTGAAGGAATACATCTTTGGCTTTCTGGACAAGCTGGCCAGCGAAAACAATATCAAGTATTTTAAGTGGGACATGAACCGCCCGCTGTCCGAACCGGGGTGGGAAGACGAGCCGGTGGCGGACCAGCGGAAGCTGTGGGTGGAATACGTCCGCAATCTCTACGACATTCTGGACCGCTTGCGCGCGAAGCATCCCAAGCTGGAAATCGAATCCTGCTCAGGCGGCGGCGGGCGCGTGGACCTGGGAATTCTGCGGCGCGTGGACGAAGTCTGGGCCAGCGACAACACCGAAGCCTTCGACCGGCTGCGGATTCAGGAGGGCTTCACGCAAGCCTACGCCCCGAAATTCATGTCGGCGTGGGTGACCGACGTCCCCAACATGAATCGCCGCACCACGCCCTTGCCATACCGCTTTTTGGTGGCGATGCAGGGGGCTCTGGGAATCGGGGCCAACCTGACTAAGTTCTCGGAGGACGATGTCACGGTGGCTACCAAGATGGTGGCGACTTACAAACGGATCCGGCCCACGGTGCAATTGGGCGATCTGTACCGGCTCTTTTCGCCGCGTACGGGCGACATCGCCGCGAATCAATATGTGGCGGCAGACGGCAGACAGTCGGTGGTTTTCGTGTTCCGGCATTCGCAGGAGTATTCGACCGCTCCGCCGGCTATCCGCTTGCGGGGTCTCGACGCGCGGGCGTTGTACCGGCTGGAATCGATCGACGGCAAGCTGGTGGAACGGCAGCCTCAACTGAGCGGCGCGTACCTGATGCAGGCGGGGCTCAATGTCAATCTCCGCGGCGATTTCGACAGTACGGCGGTGATTTTAGAGAACGTGGGGCAGTAGACTAAGAAAGCCCGGAGACCGTGGGTCCGTGTCAAACCCGGACCTGGCGTCCTGGCGAGAGGATCGCAATCGGTGAGAATGCCGTGGCTCAACTCTCGGGCGAGGCACGGCAGAACAACCTGCCTGGTCTTCATCATGACGCTCCGAGGCGGGCTGCTCTGGGATGACGGTGCCCAGGTCACCGCGCCCGGTCTGCAATCCTTCCACGGCCTTCGGCCCGGCCCAGGCTTTGCCCGACCGCATGGCGCGCCGAATTTCGGCGAGGAACGGGCGATTCGATGCAAGGCCCTCCGCTCCTTCACAGCGGCTCGGTCATATACAGCCGGCTTCTCACCGGGCCGCGGCCGTAGGGAGCGGTCCGCCGGGCGGCGAGAGCGAATTCCGCACAGGAAGAGTAGTTAGTTTCCGTCGCGAAACTCCCTTTTTTCGTCGAAGCAACCGCTCCCCGCGGTCGCGGCTCAGAAACAAGTCCCGTCGAATCAGCGCGAGTTACATGGGCCGCGCGTTCCATCCAGCGGCATTTGCCATTCGACGTGAGTTTCGCGACAGAAACTAGTTAGCCGGTCCGCGCCCGCATGGTCAGACAGATCCACACGTCGCGGCGTGTGAGAAGTACCAGCTAAAAGTACCGGTATCAACCCATCCATAAGTCAGTACGCCCGGACCTTTCTTCCCCACCCACCCGCGACTTACTGTAAAGTGGTATGCGAGTCTTGGATCCCACCCCGGTCGCCAAGGGCCTGGCGGTTACCGCCGCCTGTCTCCTCGGCATACCGGCGCTTTGCCGGTGGATCGAGGGTTCCGTCGCGCAATCCCACGGCGCGCATGGCTACCCCGCTATCGGGATCGCGGCCCTGGTACTGATGGTGGTAACGCGATGTGTCTCCGGATCGGGGCTTACCGCTTCTCAACCTTCACTTCCACCGGAGCGCGCAGGCGCGCGGCGTAGCCGGTCACGTAGCGGTCCCAATCGACCGCGGTTTTGAAGTCGCCGCTCGTCGTCCAGCCGAAACCGGAGTAAGAAACACACGGCGCACCCGCCTGAATCTTAGTAAGTAGACAGTAATTGAGGTCGTCTTCCACCCGATCCTTAACCGCGTCAGGATCCACCACTACGGCCTGTCCCAATTCGCCGCCTTCTTTGACTGGTTCCCAGGTGCGCAGAATACCGCGATCCGTGGCGGCTCCGCTGCCGGTGGTCTTCAGCTTGCGGATGCCGATGGCGTGCGCCAGATTCGCGGCATTGCCGTCGATGGTGTAGCGGCTCTCGAATCGATCCAGGTTGTGTCCCGCATCGAGCGAAACCCGTTTCTTCTCCGACACCTTGACGCCGCCGGCATCCCATGTGTCATAGGTGAGCTCGAACAGCACGCGGATCGGCCCCACCGCGTACACCTTGGAATCGCGGAAATTTGCCGAGGGATAGAGCTTGCCGTCCACCCAGATCCCCGTGCCGCCGTTGCCGCGCGTCTGCCCGGCTGCGTAGAAGTCGGCGCCCTCGCCATGGTCCTTGTGATAGTCGTCCACCATGTACCAGTTATTGATCACCAGGCTGCGCACGCGTTTTGTCCACACGTCCACGGAACTGCTGATCAGCTTCTCTTTGGGGTAGGTTTCCAGCTCCTTGCCGTACATGCGGTGCGCGATGCGGTCGTTCTCCCAGGCGAAATCGTCGCGCCGTTCGCGCACGAATCGGCCGTAGGTCTTGTAGTCCTCGGCACGCGCCAGTTGCCTCTCGCCGACGGTCAACAGGAAGACGCGCGTCTGCCGGGGCGCGAAGTCGGCCTGAAATAGTAACTGCTCGAAGATCGAGTCGTCGTCGATGTCGACCGCCTGCACCAGCAGATCCTTATCGGAGCCCTCGGCGCGCACGTGGACCTTGCGGACATCGTCCACCGCCAGCAGCGTGCGCAGTTGGGCGGCATCCAGCACGATGGTTTCGCTGGGCCGAGCCACGTCGATAGGATTGCGGACGGTGACGGCGGCGCCCGGCGCGGCAGCGAGCGCCGAGGCCAGAACGGGGATGATGGCGAACAATGAAATGCGCATTTTTTCTCCCGGAGAACTACGGTTTTTTCGCGCGGTAATGGAACGTGTTCAGGGTGCGGTCGATATCGAACTGCCGGAGCATGGCAATGACCTCCGCGCCTGCCATCAGAACCGGCCCGTAACCCTGCATGACGCCGGGATCGGTGGGCCGGTTGTAATAGTAGACCGCGTCGTAGGCCGCGGTGGTGCTGACGCAGATGCCTTCAATGCGGCCATCGGGCAGGACGCGTTTCGATACCGCCTGCCATCCCGCCTGCGCCACCGGCGCATAGACCGGCGAGAGCCAGCCGCGGTTCACGCCGCGCGCAATCGCGAAGGTGAACATCGCGGAAGCGGAAGTTTCCAGGTAACTATCGGTCTTATCCAGTAGCTGATGCCACATGCCGTTGCCGCTCTGCGTCTCGGCGCCCCCGCGGGCACCGCGCCGGAAGATTTCGAGAACGCGCGCGCGTTGCGGATGGTCCTCGGGCAACACGCTCAGCAGTTCGGCGGCCGACATGAGCCCCCATCCATCGCCGCGGCCCCAGAAAAACTTCGGGTCGTATCCGGCGGTGTTCTCAAACCAGGCGTGGTCGTAGAGACCGGTGGCGGGGTCCTGCAGCCGCTGCGCCATCTGGATCGCCTGCCGCGCGGCATCGTCATAGTAAGCCCGATCACCGGTCAGTTTTCCCAGTTGTGCCAGAAACGGAATGCTCATGTACGAGTCGTCGATCCACAGCGAAACAGGTTGCGGACGCGCGCGCGCCAGCGTGCCATCGGGCAGCCGCATCTGCTTGTGCGTAATGTAATCGGCCACGGTATCGATGGTGGCTCGATAGCGCGGGTCCGGCTTCTTGGCGTACGCCTTGATGAGCGCCGCTCCGATGGCCCCGCAATCGTCGAGCGCCGCCATGTTGAGAAGACGCCGATAGCCATTGGCTTGCGGGCCGAATTGCGCGGCCTGTTTCTTGAAATAGTCCAGGTGGTCGAAAATGAAATCGAAGTTCTTCAGCGTGTAGTCGCGATAACTGGTGTCGCCGGTCACATCGCCGATCTGCAACATGCCGGCCAGCGCGACCCCGATGGGGTAATCCCAATCGTTGAACTGGCCCGAGCGACTATCCACGGCCGCGGTCTTGATGGGCTGCGAGAAATCGGCGATGGTGTTGCCGGTCTGAGTGTCTATGATGCGGTAAGTGGTGGAGCGCACAAAGTAATCGCGGATACGGTCGAGCGTGGCCTTGATTTCGGCTTCCGTGGGGACCGCATAGTCCACCCCCGGGGCTCGCGACGGTTGCTGAAAAGAAGGTTCGCTGCGGCCTAATGCTGGAGTTTGCGCCGCCGACGGAAAGGAGCAGACGAGGAGCGCCAGCGGAACGACTGAGTACCGCATTATGAAACGGTATACCATTTTCTTAACGATGGAATTCTAGCATAGGGCACTGGCCCTTGACGCCGGTGTCGGAATCGCTCACAGTAGAACCATCATGAAAAACTTAGTGGTCATGGCGGCCCTATTCGCCGCCGTCGCGTCGGCCGCGGACATCAGCGGCAACTGGAAAGGGACCGCCGAGAATCAGGGCGCAACCATTGAGCGGACCTTCGTCTTTAAAGTGGACGGAACCAAGCTCACCGGCGAAACCACCAGCGAGATGATGGGAAAGTCCACCATCGCCGATGGCAAGATCGACGGGGACAACATCTCGTTCACGATTACCGCGAGATTTCAGGACAACGAGATGAAGATGAACTATAAAGGCAAGGTCACCGGCGACACCATCAAACTGACGGTGGAGTTCCAGGGCGGCGGTGGGTTCGGCGGTCAAAGCATCGAGTGGACGCTGAAAAAGGCTTCCTGAGGCCGGGACTCCTCGCGACCCTCGACGGGGGCGCCATGAAATATCGCGGGGCGCCGAGACGAGTCTCGGCGCTTGCAGACAATGAGTGTATGCGCCAGTAACCGGGCCCTTGTGAAAGATGCGGGTTAGTGCAGCGCTTTTTCGATCGCGCTGGTCACGTCGGCCGATTCCGGAGTCACGGCGGGCTCGAATCGCGCGATCACTTTACCGTCTTTGCCCACCAGGAACTTGGTGAAGTTCCACTGAATGTCGCCGCCCGTCTTGGGATTGGCCTGCTTATCGGTGAGGAACTGGTAGAGCGGGTGTATGCCTTCGCCCTTTACCGAAATCTTGGAGTACATCGGGAAGGTCACCATGTACTTGCTGCTGCAGAAGGTCTTGATCTCCTCATCGGTGCCGGGCTCTTGCGCGCCGAAATTGTTGGCGGGGAAGCCGAGAATCACGAAGCCCTTGTCTTTGTATTTCTCGTAGATTTTTTCGAGGCCGGCATATTGCGGCGTGTAGCCGCACCTGCTGGCCACGTTGACGATGAGCACGACCTTGCCCTGATATTGAGACAGTGGGGCCGGCTTGCCGTCGATGGAATTGAGGGTAAAATCGAGCACGTTGGAAGCTCCAAAAAGCGCGGCGGCCATAGCGGCGCCGGCGAAAACCAGTTTGCGCATATGCAGGGGAGATGAGCGGGCGGGCGAAAAGTCGCAGGATTTAACAATTGTGACGGAGTCTCCAGGCACTCCGCTCTTTACGCTCACGGCTCAGTGGGGGGAAGCCTCTCACCGAGCCCCGACTGTCAAGGAGCGGAGGGTCTCCGGGGGCACAAACCCGCGCCTTCACCTTCTGGCCAATGCGGCTGCGGTCTCTCGTAGGGTGTTCTCCAGACTCTCCTTAGGCAGGCTCCGGATAATGGGTTCGACGATCCAGCCGAGACCGGTGGGGATGTCGCGGGTGAGCGAAATGGCCTCGCACTCCATCCAGGTGCCGCCGTCGCGCTCCTGAAAGCGCCAGTAGGTGTCGAGCCTCCAGAGAAAGCCGTGCCCGGTTCCCGGCCGCAACTCGTGCTCGCCGGGTTTGCCGGGATTATCGACCTCGGCGATCTTGATGGTTCGGGACTGGCTTCGGCAGTGGGTCGCGTCGATGGAAAAGTAGTGAATGTCGTGCTCGGTATCGAGCACCACGGTGAGGACTTTTTTCTTGATCAGCCGCATGTAGACGCGGTAGTCGTTGCCGTTGTGCGAGAGAATGTGCGAAGCCATCACTTCGTGGTGGATCGTGCGGGCGTGGTCGTAGTCGCGCACGTGCTCGAGCGTCGCCGCCAGGGTGACGCCGGGGATGAAGGCAGCGCCCACCCAGTCGTGGATCAGGCCGCCGGTCACGTCGATGACGGGTTTCGCGCCGGTGGGTTCCACCACCACTTCGCCGTTGCGGACCCGCCGCTTGCGCTCGGGGGATTCGTCGGCCCAGAGAAACGTCTTGCGCGCGTTGAGGCGTTGCCCGGTCTGGCGGATGTAGCGGTCGAAGGCCTGCGCGGTGGCGGGTTTCAAATCGGCCGCGAATGCGCCCGGTGCGCCAATCGCCAACACCAGCACAGCCACTGCGCTCGATCTCATGTTTCCATCTTCCCTTATCGGGGATGACGGAACAGTTGGTAAGATCTGGTACATGGATTTGCGCTATCCCGTGGGAAAACTCGATTGGTCCGCGCCGGTGGATCCGGCGATGCGGCCGCAGTGGATTGCCGAGATTGCCGGGGCTGGCGGACGATTTCGCGAGGCGGTCCGCGGCCTGGACCAGCAGCAACTCGATACGCCCTACCGGCCGGGAGGATGGACCGTCCGGCAGGTGGTGCACCATGTGCCCGACAGTCACATGAATTGCTTCATCCGGTTCCGCCTGGCGCTCACCGAGGAGGAACCCACCATCAAGCCCTACGATGAGGCCAAATGGGCCGAATTGCACGATTCCCGCACCGCGCCGGTGGAAGTGTCGCTACAGCTTCTGGAAAGCCTGCACAGCCGGTGGGTGAACATGATGGAGGCCATGTCCGACAGCGATTTCGAGCGTAAGTTCCGCCATCCGGAAGTGGGCCTTTTGGGGCTGAACACGTGGCTGGCGGGGTATGCCTGGCATTGCCGCCACCACGCCGCGCATATCACCGGTCTGCGCCAGCGGATGGGGTGGAAATAAACGGTTAGAACCGAACGGGCGTTTGGCGCGTCGAAATAGTACAGGGCCGCTGGCGTATAATGTCCTTAGGCTTCCGGAGAGATTTCCATACCTTATGAATAGCCGTATGAAATGGTTCGTGGTGAGCAGTTCCACCTGTCTCACGGTGATTCTCCTCACGGGGATGATGCTGGGGAAGAGTTCGGACCAGACGTCCGATGCCTATAAGCACCTCAAAGTTTTCAGCGACGTAGTGGGGCATATCAAGGAAGAGTACGTGGAAGAGCCCGATATGAAGGCCGTGTCGCTGGGCGCTCTCAACGGCATGCTGGAAGCGGTCGACCCCTACGCCAGCTATCTGAATGCCGACCAGTATCGCGATTACCTGAAGAACAAAGACGCGCATCACGCCGACGTTGGCTTGATCCTCTCGAAGAAGTTCGGCTATCTGGGAGTGCTGGACTCGATTCCGAACTCTCCCGCGGCCAAAGCCGGCCTGGGATATCAGGACATCATCGAAGCCATCAAGGGCATCAGCACGCGCGACATGTCGCTGGCTTCCGCGCAGATGCTGCTGCAAGGCGATTCCGGGACCACGCTCGATCTGACCGTAGTTCGGGTGCGGCACCCGGACCCGGCGACCATCAGCCTGGTGCGGGCCAACATCGTGCTGCCGGCGGTGGAAACCAAGATGCTGGATGGACAGGTGGGCTACATCAATATCGACGCGCTTTCACCGGCGCTGGTGAAGGACACCGCTGCGGCCGTCCAGAAACTTCAAAAGGACGGCGCGCAGAAGTTGGTGGTGGACGTGCGCGATTGCGGCAGCGGGAGTCCGGAAGATGGCATCGCGCTGGCCAATCTCTTCCTGAAGCAGGGGCGGATCACCTACTTGAAGGGTCAGAAATATCCGCAGAAGAACTTCGACGCGGACCCGGCCAAGGCGATCAGCAGTCTGCCGTTGGCGGTGCTGACGAACGCCGGCACGGCGGACGCGGCGGAGATTCTGGCGTCCGCGGTGCAAGACAACAAGCGCGGACAAGTAGTGGGGGAACGGACCCACGGCGACGCCGCACTGCGCCAGCCCATCACCATGGACGATGGCGGCGTGATCATCCTTTCGATTGCCAAGTATTATGCGGCGGACGGCAAGGCGATTCAGGATACCGGAGTGCTGCCCGCGAACCCGGTGAAGGAAGCCGAGGTGCAGATGGAGTACGACGACAACGGCTTACCGATCGCTCCGTCGGCGGACGAGATCGAGAAGAAAAAGACGGAGAACGACCCGGTGGTGAAGAAGGCCGTGGAAGTCCTGGCGGCCGCCAAAGGTTAGAGAGCCCCCCGCGCCGCTGAATGCTTTCACAGCTTCTGACGCTGCCCTATAACGTCTTCAAGTAGGCGATCAGATCGTCCTTTTGCTGGTCGTCGAGCAATTCTTTGTATCCCGGCATACCGTTGCCGCCATCGTCGATGCGAGTGCGGACGTTGGCTTCCGTCAGCTTTTTGCCGTCGCCCAATTTATCCTTCTTGAAAAGGCCTTTGAGCCCGGGGCCCATCTTCTTTTCGTCGCTGTCGGCATTGTGGCAGATGGCACATTGTTCAAAGACTTCTTTGCCCTTGGCGGCATCGCCTTTTGCTCCCATCAGCGCCGTCGCAAACCCGGCGGCTACCGTCAGACAGACTGCCCATACGCGAAATCGATTCATAAAGACAATCTTACCAATCAACGCACGGCCCGCAGGCGGCTGGGCTGTATGATTTACCATTAATTTCAGTTTATAAAAACTACCGGTAAGCGGTACCGATGGCGGCAAAGGGGAAAAACCTCCTAGGTGCTACGGTTGGGTGCCGTCGATTTTCCGGCCGGCGAGAGTATGGCGGAATTCGGCCAGGCGAAAGCCCAGTAAAGGGCCGAAAACCGCAGCCAAGCGGGCTTGCAGGCCGGGACCGAAGCCGCGGTACTTTTCCAGGAAGACGGCGCGGCCGAGCAGGAAATCGGCGCGTTCGGCGGAGGAATAGCCGCCGCGGCTTTCGTGCCGGGCGCGCGCGGTAGGCACCAGCAGGATTTTTTTCGAGGCTTTGAGGATTTGCGCGGCCAGGTCGGCATCGCCGCCGAACTGTCCGTAGTGTTCGTCGATCTGGCGGATGGCCTTGATGAGGAACACGCGCATCATGAGGGCGGCGCCGCGTGGGTATTCCACCGGAATCGGGTCGTCGCCCGAGGGCTCGGCTGGGCGCCAGTTGCCATCGGGGGGAAGGCTGCCGAGTTGGGGCGCGGGCCGGCCTTCGGCATCCACCAGCAGGGGGCAGACGGCGGCGGCCTCGGGATTGGTATCGAGTACGTCGGCCAGACGGCCGATGGTGGAAGGCTCCACGGCGGTGTCGTCGTGGAGGAAGAAAACGTAGGCGGCGTCGGCGGCGCGCCAGCCGATGTTCATGGCTTTCGTGAGGCCGAAATTCTTGGGGAGGCGTTCAAACTGTACCTTGGGGAATTCGGCGTCCCACTGCGCGCTGCCATCGGAGGAGCCGTTGTCGATGACGATGACTTGCAGGCGGTCGCGGCCGTCGGAGGATTCGAGCGACTCCAGGCATTGGCGCAAGAGTGCGGAGCGATTGTGGGAGACTACCACCGCGGAAACGCGCGGGGCGGGCTTTTCCCGATCGGGCTGCTGTGCGGGGGGCAAGCCAATAGGATAGCGCGCGGCGAAGAGATTGTTCACCGCGGAGCTCGGGCGACGACTGGCGTCGTCGTTCATTGGACGGGGTAAACAAGTACCCGCCAGAGACAGTTTCACGCAGAGAAACAGACAGAGGCGCTGTCATAAGCCTTTTGTTTTCATCGATGGC
>Ga0182018_10001753_pt1 | contig 23718 bp, 22 predicted proteins | sample 812P2MmetaG_FD_120490 | JGI IMG/M metagenome (GOLD analysis project Ga0182018, IMG submission 120490) | Permafrost microbial communities from Stordalen Mire, Sweden - 812P2M metaG | ecosystem: Environmental > Terrestrial > Soil > Wetlands > Permafrost | place: Sweden: Stordalen | collected...
AGGTGCTTCTCCACGTCCCAGCAAAACCGTCGGCGGGCGAGGACGCGCGCCGCATCGCCGGCGCGCGCCGGGCGAGAGGGGTCGGCAAAGAACCGATCGAGCATATCCGCCGCCTCGCCCACGCGGCCAAGGCTGCAGGACACCGCCGCCTCCCCCAGGTCCGGGGCCAGTGCCCGTTGTGCCGACGTGTCCGACAGCAATTGCGGAATACCGGCGAGCAGGTAGACAAAGATCTTGTTGGTGAGGCAGATATCCCGGTTGAGGGGCTCGGATTCCTCCGTCGAAAGGCCCATGTCGGCCCTGGCCGCGAGCTGGGCCATCTCACTGGGGGGACCCGGTTCAAGGAATTTGAGGGGCCTCCGGAGGCCGGCGGAATGGGCGGCCGCATGGAGGCGGCCCGCATAGTCCGGCGCGACAAATCCGCGCAGGCGCAGTTCCGCCGGGGTTTTCATCGCCGCCAGGATAGCAATCGCCTGTTCAAGGCCCCTGCCGGGCCCGATGGTTTGAGAAAACCAGTAAAATACCGCAGGGCGATCCTCCGAGATGGGCGCCGCGGGCGCGGGGGCGGCGGGAGCCTGGGATAGGGGGAAGACGTTCAGAACCACCAGCGGACGGACGTGGTAGGCCTCGGTGTATCGTCCCGAGATCAAGGGCGCGGAACACGTGAGCGTACGGCAGCCCGGGAGCAGGCTCGACTGCACGATCTGCCGTGATCGGCATTCCACGGGATCCGCCATCGCCTCCCTTGTTTCCGCGTCGTGGAAATCCTCGATGTCGAAGCCGTAGGCGCTTAGCCGGGCGCGCGCTGCAAAGGCGGCGGCGGTTAGCCCCGTGATGCCGTGCCCGATGAAAAGCTGCGCGGGAAACCTCGCGGCAGACGACGCCAAATGCGCGGACTCGGCGGCAAGCGCGCGGGCGGCCGTCCTGACACCCGCGGATTTCCCCGTGGCGATCTGCCAGCGGGCCGCTCTGCGCAGGATTTTCCTTACCAGGCTGCCGGGGCCGCCCCGACTGGCCACGCGGGTGTGATCCCATTGGGCGGTGGCGAGGATCTCGGCGTCGAGCGCGTCGGCGGGCGAAAACGGGCTGCCCGAGACCACGCGGACCCGGTAGCCGGCCTCGGCGAGGGCGTCGGCGCTTTTCACCAGGCGGGGCGTCGAGGAGACATGCCCGGGCGTGATAAGGCAGATCAGGGGAGACGGGTTGGCCATGGGCGTTCGCTCGGGTCCCCCTGTCAATCCGCATCCAGGGACCAGCTCCACTCAAGGTCCGCTGATCCGATCACCTGGAGGGGTGGCATCTTGGGGTAATAGCGGGGCGAGACGAAGTCGAATTCGACGACGTCGATCTTCTGGTCGTAGTCCATGTCGGCATCGCCGAGGTAGACCGAAAGCAGGTACGTGTCGCTGTGCAGGGGCACCTGGTCCAGCCGCGCGGTGATTACGCCGGCCGCGGTGGGCTGCTGGCGCCACGCGTCGCCGGCCATCCGTCCGTTGCTGCCCCCAATGGGTTGGCCGAACTTTGATGAAATCGTGACGCCGACAATGGGCGGCGACAGCGGGAAGGGCGACTTGAATGCGACCTCGACCTGGATGCGGCCTTCGGCCAGCGCGTACGCGTCGACGCTCACCCTCGTTATGTGCGGCTTGTCCTTCGGCGGTGAAGGGAAGTCCGCCCGCTGGCTGCCTGTCCGCAGATACGCGGCAAGGCAGTCATTGATGGGGCCCTGGCCCGCGAGCTGCCCGTTCCTGAGCCAGATTCCGGTGCCGCAGATGTCCTGGAGAGCGGCGCTGTTGTGGCTGACGAACAGGACCGTGCGTTCCCCGCCCCTTGTGACCTCGCTCACCTTGTTGAGGCATTTCTTCTGGAACTGTGCGTCGCCGACCGCGAGCACCTCGTCCACGATCAGAATTTCAGGCTCAAGATGGGCGGCGATGGCGAACGCCAGCCGCACGTACATGCCGCTCGAATAATGCTTCACCGGCGTGTCGAGGAACCGCTCGATCTCGGAGAAGGCGACTATCTCGTCGAACTTGCGCACGATCTCGGCCCGGTTCATCCCCAGGATGGCCCCGTTTAGGAATATATTCTCGCGTCCCGTGAGCTCGGGATGGAATCCGGTGCCCACCTCGAGCAGACTTGCGACCCGTCCCCGCATCTCGATGCGACCCCCGGTGGGCTCGGTGATCCGCGAGAGAATTTTTAGGAGCGTAGATTTGCCCGCACCATTCCTGCCGACGATGCCGAGGACCTGGCCGCGGGTGACCTCGAACGAGACGTCCTTCAGCGCCCAGAATTCCTCTTTGGTCGTTTCCTTCGGCCGGTTAGGCGCCAGCCGTCCGATTGCCGAGCGAAATCCGCGGGTCATCCGGTCGCGGAGGGTCTCATTCAGGTGCGGATGACCAATGACATATCGTTTTGAAACGTTCTCGACCCTGATGATGCTGTCTGCGGGCATGGCGGGTTGGGCTCTCGCCGTCAGATGGCGTCGGCAAAGGTCCGTTCCATCCTCCGGAAATACCAGAGACCGGACACGAGCAGGATCAAGGACGTCTCGATGGAACAGAGGATCCCGTGCGCGTCGAAGGGCTGCCCGTCGCTGAGCAGGCACCAGCGGAACGCATCGATGACTCCCGTTACGGGATTCAGGTCGAGCAGGAGGCGCCACGACGGGACCACGCTTGTGCTGAAGCCAATCGGCGAGAGGAACACGCCGACTTGGAGGAGGAAGGGCACGATGTACCTGAAATCCCGGTATTTCACGGTGAGCGCCGTGAACCAGAGGCCGGCCCCGAACGCCAGTGCCAGGGCCGCGCCGATGAAGAGGGGAAGCAAGACCCAGTGCCATGAGGGCGGACGTCCGAACCAAAGCGACGCGCCGATGTAAAGGGCGAGGACGACCAGGAAATCAACCAGGGCCACGCCGAGCGAGGAAATGGGGATGATCAGCCGCGGGAAATAGACCTTCGAAATCAAATGAGCGTTCGAGGTGAGGCTCGCGCTCGAGCCCGAGAGCGATGTGGAGAAGAGCTGCCAGGGAAGCAAACCGGCCAGAACGAGAAGCGGGTAGGGAACCCCTCCGGAAGACATTCCCGCCAGCTTGCCGAAAACAAAGGTGAAGATTCCGGTCGTGACGATCGGCTGGATCAGCGCCCAGCCCACCCCCAGCACGGTCTGCTTGTAGCGGACCTTGATGTCCCGCAGGGTGAGGAATCCCAGAAGGTCCCTGTAACGCCAGAGGTCGATCCAATAGTTGGCATCCGACCTGCCGGGCTCGATGACCAGGAGGGGGCTCGACTCGTGGACAGTCCTGGCCGCAGTGCTCTGGGGTGGAACACTCATTGAGAAATAAATAGGGCGAGGCGCTCCTTGAATCGCAAATAGGAAAACATTTGGGCCCGCTCGACGATGGGCTCCATTGGCCATTCCCTTTGGACGGCGTTTACGATCGCCCCGGCCATCCCGGCGACGTCCCCGAAATCGACGAGCACCCCGGTCTGGGGCGTGATCAGTTCGGGGACGGCGCCGGAGCGCGCGCCCAGGCAAGGGCGCCCGTTTGCCATCGCCTCGAGGTAAACAAGGCCGAACCCCTCCTTCTCGCTCGGGAGCGCAAACAGGCGGCAGCGTGCAAAATCATCCCGGAGCTCCGCATCGCTGCGGTACCCCGGAAAACTCACGGCGTCGGACAGCTTGAGCTCGCGAACCAGGCGCTGCAGGGCGGGGAGCCCGTCCCCCCTCCCCACAATGTGCAGCCGCGCGTCGGGGATTCGCTCCAGAACGGCGGGCATCGCGGCGATCAGGTGGGCGATTCCCTTGTAGCTTTCGGATTTCGACAGTCGCGAAATGGTGAGGATGACCGGAGGGCCGCCCGGGACAGCCTTCTGGGACGGCGGTTCCAGATACGGATCGAGCGCGTTGGGCAGAACCGCCGTTCGGATCGCTGGCATCCGCGCATGCTGGATAAGCCGCTGCCGGGTGAACTCGCTCACGCACCAGACGCAACGCGCCGCACGCAAGGCCCTTCGCTCGAGAACCGTGAAGGGGCGCCACACCTCTATTCCATGCGCCACCAGGAAATAGCGAACTTTGGGGCGCCACAGGGACACGGCCCAGGCGAGCGGCAATTGGGCAATGTGTCCGCACACGATCCGGTTTGAGCGCGACCCCTTGGCCAAAGCGGCCCCGCTGAAGGCGATCTTGCCCCGATTGCAGGCCGTCCAATCGGACAAGGCTTTGCCGGAATATCGGCTGAGGTCCGTCGAGTCCACGGTGGCATCGTTCAGTGCGACGAAGGCGATGCGATCCCCTGTTTCCGCCAACTCGCATAGCGCCTTGAGGTAGAGACGAAGCATGCGTGCGATGCCCCCTCCTCCGATGAACAGTTCAGGAGCGAGAAGCAGGGATTTCACGATGGGTCAGCGTAGCCGAAGGCCTTCGTCGGGCCGCGATTTACGAACGCGATCAGAACCGCGAGGCTCCACAGGCGCGACCATTCTCGGTCGTCTGCGGTCGAAATGAACCGGCTCCAGAGTGCTTGGACGGCACCCACCGAGAAAAGCCCGCTCCGCCCGATGCACGACGAGGAGAAGGCATCCTCTAGGAACGGCCTGAGATCCTTTCGCATCCAGACGGAAAAGGGCAGGGTGAACCCCCGTTTCTTCCTCTCTGCGAGGCCGGGCGGCAGGAAGTCCGCGGTCGCCTCGGCGAGCGCGGACTTCGGCTGGCGCCGATCCCCTCGGAAAATAGCCGGCTGGCTCCACAGCCATTCGATGAGGGGACGGTCGACAAAGGGCACACGCAGTTCCAGCGAGTGGCGCATGCTCATGACATCGCTGTCCCGCAGGAGGACATCGGCCATGTAGGTGCGCAGCTCCCAGGCGCTGACGAGCGAGAACAGATCGGATTCTCCGACCTCGCCGCGCAGGGAACCGAGCTGGGGGTGGAACGGGCTCCGGCCCTCAATCTGCGTCCGGACCTCCGGTGCCAGCAGCGAGCGTCGGCTTGCCTCGGAAAAGACCCGGCGCTGGAGGGCGGCGAGTTCATGGGGATTTCGCGCATGGGCGAGGAAATCGGCGAGCTTTCGCGAGCGCGTACCGCCCCGTTCGAGAAATCCCACCGACGCCGAACGAATGGATTTAGGCAGGCGCCTCCAGGCCGGCAGTCGACGGGCGAGCGCCGGGATCGCCCGGAACGAGGGATAGCCGCCAAAGAGCTCGTCTCCGCCGAGTCCGGAGAGGGCCACGGTGACTCCCCCCGCCCGGGCGGATTGGCTTGCATAGTAGGTGTTGACGCCGTCACCCGTCGGCTGGTCGCACGCCGAAAGTATCTTGTCGATGTCGCCAGCGACCTCCCTGCCCTTGAGAATTCTCGTGTGGTGGACGGCGCCGAAATGGCGGGCGGTCGCTTCGGCTTCGCCGGCCTCCGAGAAACCGCCTTCCTCAAATCCGATGGAAAAGGTCTTTAACGCCTTCCCAGTAGCACGCGACATGAGGCCGGCGACCACCGCCGAGTCGAGTCCGCCGGAGAGAAACGCTCCCACAGGGACGTCGGCGAGGACATGGGCCCGTATGGAATCCTCGAGGCGGCCGCGAAGGCGCCGGACAAAATCGGCCCGGGACGACGACGGCTCCGGATCGGTCGGGACTGACTGAAAGTTCCAATCCCTGCGGACCTGGAGCTCGCCCTGGTGGAATCGCAGGCATTCGCCCGGCTGAAGGCTGGTGATCCCTCGGTAGATCGTTCGTGGCGCCGGCACCGCGAACCATGCCAGGTAATCGGCGAGCGCGACGGGATCGATTTCCCGGGGGTGTAAGCCGGAAGCGAGCAACGCTGCGACCTCGGAAGCGAATACCAGGCGTCCTCCCTCGTGCAGGAAATAGAAGGGCTTGATCCCAAAGGGATCGCGGGCGGCAAAAAGGATCTCCTCCCTTCGGTCCCAAAAAGCGAAGGCAAACATCCCGCGCAGCCGCTTGAGCGCGCCCTCGCCCCAGTGCACCAGAGCCGCCAGGAGCACTTCCGTGTCGCAGTGGGTCTGAAACGACCATCCCGCGTTTTCAAGTTCCGGCCTGAGGGATTTGAAATTGTAGATCGCCCCGTTGAAAACGATCGAATACCTCCCATCCCGGGTGGCCATGGGCTGACGCCCATTGGCCGGATCGAAGATGGCGAGTCGCCGCGCGCCGATCGTGGCCGGGCCCTGCGACGTGATGCCGGAGTCGTCCGGCCCCCGGTGAATCATCGCCGTGCACATCCGAAGCACAGCTTCGGCGCGGGCCTCAATGGAGGTGGCGGGATCCAAGAATCCTGCGATTCCGCACATGGTTCTAGTGGACCTCGCCCCAGCACTTCGGTCTGCGGCGATCCAGAGGGGGCGATCCTTCTGCGGGCGGTCGGTTCAAGCGGAAACGGATTGAGCGACACTCGACGCCATCTCGAGCGAGACGAGGTGTTCCACGAGCGAAAGTCCAAAGTCGAACGCCGTGCCCGCGCCGCGCGAGGTGACGAGGCGGCGGTCGACGACGACCCGTTCATTGAGAAGAACCCCCGGCAATTCCGCGGCGACCGTGAAATGGGCCGTGAAACGGTATCCGTCCAGGACGCCCGCTTCCTTCAAAACGACCGGCGCGGCGCAGATGGCCGCAATCCATCCATCATCCTTGTGCTGGCGCCTCACGATCCCCAGGACCCGTGGATCGGCCCGGAGCCGGCTCACACCCGGCCCGCCGGGTAAAAGGATGCAGTCAAAGCGTGCGCTTTCGACCGCCTCCAACGTGCGGTCCGCATGAATCGTCAGGCCGCTGCGCCCGGTGACGTGAATACCGTCGCCGGCCGCGGCCACCGTGACCTCCACTCCGGCGCGGCGCAGGAGATCAATGGGTGTCACCGCCTCGATCTCCTCAAATCCGTCCGCAAGGATCACGAGGAGGGTGGGGGGCGCCATCAGGGCATTGAATACCCAGAATGCGCTAAGCTCACGGATATTTTCTCAAAAACGCCTCGTTATTTTTCCCTCTTAGCGCAATGTTCACCCTTCATGGCTGGCGTCGGCAAACTCCTCAAACAGGCACAGAAGATGCAGCGGTCGATCGAGACGCTACAGGCTGAACTGGAGGCGCGCGAAATCGAGGTGGCCGCCGGCGGGGGCGCCGTGAAGGTAAAGGTGAGCATCGCGGGCAAATTCCTCTCCCTGTCGCTCGACCCGGAATTCCTCAAGGAGGATGCGAAGATCGTCTCTGAGACCCTTCTCGCCGCGATCCAGGACGCCTCAAAGCAGGCAAAGGAATTGAACGACAGTGAAATGCAGAAGGTGACATCGGCATTTCAAATGCCCGGTATATTCTGAAAGGCGTGACGACTGCGTTTGAAAGGCTTCAGCAGGCCCTGCGGAAGCTTCCCGGTGTCGGGTACCGCTCTTCGGAGCGGATCGCGCTCCATTTGCTCCTCGGCAAGCCGGACCAGCTCCAGTCCCTCGTCGCCGCGCTGGGGGAGGCCTCGCGCACGATTCGCAGATGCACGCGGTGCGGAAACCTGAGCGAAGACACCCTGTGCGCGATTTGTTCCGATCCGAGGCGTGAACATCGCTCCGTGTGCGTCGTCGAGAATGTCCCCGATCTGGTCGCGATCGAGCGAAGTGGATCGTGGAGGTCCGTCTACCATGTCCTCTACGGGAAGCTTTCACCCCTGCAGGGGGTTGGACCGGACGACCTCAACCTTTCGAGCCTGTTTTCCCGAGTGGAATCGGGCGAGGTCGACGAGCTGGTGCTTGCGCTCTCAAACGACGTGGAGGGCGAAGCCACCTGCCATTACCTCCAGGAGCACCTCCCCTCGGGCGCGGGCGTGCGCGTCACGCGGATTGGATTTGGGATTCCGAGCGGCGGCGGCGTGCTCTATGCGGACTCGGTCACCCTGAAGAGTGCCCTGGAGAGCCGACGAAACTTTACGTGAAGGTCGGATTTCAGGCGAAGTGGCCAAATAGACCTCCGGCCCGCAACCGGGCGCCCAGGCTTCGCCGATAGTCCTGCCATTGCCAGTTTGCGGCGGTTTCGAGCGCGCTTTCCCGCATCGCGCGCAGTTCGCTCCGGTGATCGAGGCACCAGTGGATCGCCGCGGCGATCCACTGAGCGTCGCCTGCACGAATGAGAAGACCGTTTTGGCGATCCTTCAACAGGTCCGAGGCGCCCGCGCGATCGGTGGTGATGACCGGCAGACCGCGCGACCACGCCTCGGTCGCGACCATCCCAAAGCCGTCGCAGAGCGTGGGGAAGATCAGGGCGTCGCTGCTCCGGTAGTGCTCCATCAGTGAGGGACGCGGAATCGAACCGCAAAATTCGATGCCCGCCGGCAAGGGGTTTAGCGCTTTTTCAGGAAGGGCGACCGTTCCGAAAACCTTGAGCCGGGCGTGTCGGCCGAAGTCCCCGCTCCGCCATGCGTCGATCAGGTAGTGCGCCCCTTTTCGAATGCTGAACGTACCCGCCCAGATAAAGATCGCGGGCGCCCGCGTCGAGTCGGTGCCGAGCGCCTCCTCTCGGGCGGCGACCGGCGGGGCGCCGTAGGAAACGACTTGGACCTTGCCGACGTCGAGTCCGGCCTCGGCAAAACTTTGCCGGGTAAATTCCGAGGCGGCGATCACGATGTCGGCCAAATGCCATTCCGCGCGGCGGTGGGCGATGCGGCGCTCCTCGCGCTTCGCCGTATGGTGGTGATAGGCCGTTCGGAGCTCGGGAAATTGGCCGATTTCCTTGTCGAGGATCTGCTGCACGAATCGGGGTTCTGGCGAAGGCATGTCATAGGCGATCTTCAGTCCCATCGCCCGGGCCGCCTCAAATGTGAGGAGGGAACTGTGCTCGTAGCCGTAGACACCGGTCAGGTCGCGCCTCAGTCTCCGCGCAACCTGCCTGTCAAATCGGGCTTCCGTCTTTTCCCAGACAATATCCGTGAGGCGTCCATCGCGGTCGACGGCCCCCGCGGCCAGCCGGAGTAGCTCGCCCCAGGGCAGCGTTTCCACCTTGTCCAAGGGCACCTCGGTAACGGCCCTCCGACGGAACAGGGCCGGTAAGTCGCGACCTCCGAGGCGGCCCAAACCGGAGGCCACGCGCTGAAGGACGCCCGAGGGATCATCCCGCACCGTTGTAATAAAGCGGTCGAGCTGTCCGGCTTCGTGCAGCGCACGAGCGGCCTGCTGGACAAACGGTGCGACACTCGGATGGGAGATGACGACGCTCACGAACTATGCGCAAAAACGTTTCCACGTCAGGGGAATGGAGTTGTGCACCCCGGAAGCGTCTTGACGATGGCCTCGATATTGACGAGCTATTTCACCCCTCGATGCGGGTGTAGTATAACGGCTATCACGTGAGCTTCCCAAGCTTGAAATCGGGGTTCGATTCCCCGCACCCGCACCATTTTAAGATTTTCGGCATTTTTGCCGATGAGCGTGGGAATCAGGAAGCGTCGCGATATAAACGGCGTCGACCTCGGATCGGCGATCAGGGCTGCGGAGTTGGGGTAGCAGCGGGCCACGCCATGGCGCCTGGCATAGTCCTTCGCAAGGACGCCGTTGCGGCGCATGACGGCCACTAGCTGCGAGTTCTCGGCATTCCTGAGTCCCGGACCGCTTTTTGCCTCGGTGACGTCGCCGCAGCCAATGATGCCCCAACGAACTGAAAGGACGGTCAGCGAAGTGGGCCTAAACAGACATGCGCAGCGTCTCAGCGCACCTCTTGGATGCGGATCCGTCTGTACTCCATCTGGCCATGATCGCTTTCCAGGCCAATAGCGCCGTCAGCTGGCACGGGCATCGCATCGGCGATGACCTCACCATTGCAGGTGCAATGGGCAAGACCGCCCCGGACCGTCACAACGATCTCGTTCCAGGCCAGAGGATGGTAGTGCGCTAGCTGCGCAAAAGGCCCCGCGATGATAAAATCCCTGCATTGGAGCTGTGGATCGCGCACAAAGATGCCGCTGTCAGCGTTTGGACTGGCTCGGAATTCGAGTTTAAGGGTGAAATCCCTAGGAAACTTAAGTGTAGTCCAGAGCTTCTTGTAATCGCGGCTCGTATGCGCGACGGTGACGATGAGGCGGCCGTTGCGGACGACATAGCGACCATCCGGGGTGGCCTTTTTCCTCGTGAAGGGCGGACCCCCCTCGTACTGCCAGCCCGTTAGGTCGTTCCCGTTAAAAAGGCTCGTGAAGCCGGGTTCGGGTCCCTCTTCCTCCGACCACGCTGGCGCAAGGCCAACGGTCTCGAAGATAGGAGTGAGCGCCGCGGCCCACTTCGCGTAACCAAGAATATTCGGATGAAGTAGGTCAGGCATTTCCTCCTCCTTAGCGTCGCCATGTACGTTGGCAAAGAGCGCCCAGGTGTCCAAAATCGTGACCTGCGGCTCGTCTTTCACCGCCTCAAAGTAAAGCGCGTTCACCTTTCGAATCTTTTCAGAGGTCCTGAATTTGAGCGCTGAACTTGGGAAAACATTGCACAGGATGACGGGCATATACGGGTCATGCTGGCGCAACGCCTCAATAATGAGCCTGACGTTGCCCGCGATCACTTCGGGTTCCGCTTTATCCTCAAGGTCATTCGTCCCGATGAGAATCACGACGCCCTTCGGATTGAGCGCTATAACGTCCTGCTGGATTCGGATGAGCACCCCTCGCGTGGTGTCGCCGCCTATCCCGCGATTGGCAACCTTCAGCCCTGGAAAGCTGCTGCCAACGTCTCCCCACCCTTGTGTGATGGAATCACCAAGGAATACGATTGCACCTTGATCGTTCTGGGTCTGCGTTGCCCACTCCTTCTTGCGAGCAATCCATGTGCTCCTGAACCAATCGGCCCTTCTTATGGGTCCCGCTCCCGGAAGGCCGTCATCCGTTGCAGGAATGTCAAATTGTGCATCTGCCGGGTCAACCACCAGCTTATGTTCGGCTGGAGCGGGTGTCGCGGGCTGGTCGGCCGCGGCAAACCGAAGGACCAAGACGCAAAATGTGCCCGCAAGCAACGATTTGATAGGAAGGCTCATGGGTAAGGGTGAACCGTCAGCTTGCAATAATCACTGCAAGGCGATCAAACGAATTCGGCCCATCCCCCAAGGGCCGCTGTGGCGGGAAAATGACCGTGAGCCGCGCGTTGTCCGTCTGATCGCTGACCGCAACCCGACGGGATGGTGGCGTCGGAGGGCCAGAAGGAGTGACGCCAAGGCAACGATAGCGGTGCCTGGAATCGCATTCGGCCGGCTTGGTCCCGATATCGCGCCGTCAACGGTCCGCCCCTCCGGCCGGCGGCGTCTGGCTTCCTGAGCCGTGAGGTGTCTCATACACGCGGGCCATGGAGCCGACCCGGCGTTCCTTCTCCACGAAATCTGGGGAAAACAGGTCGGCGCGGGGATCATAGAGCTTCTGGGTCATCCGCGTGAGGCTGAGGAGTGAATGGAGAAGCGCTCTCGACTGAAACTTCCTACTGGTCGCGGCTGCGACCGAGCGGACGAAGTCCGGGTTGTCATGGATATACTCCGGGGAAAACCAAACCAGGAAAGGCACCTCATACATCGGATCCGTGGCGAGTGATTCATCCCGAAAGAGGTACTTGTCCGGCCGCGAATCGAAAACGTCCTCACCATGATCGCTGAAGTAGACCAGGCAGCAGGACTCGTGTCTCTTCCTCAGGGCCTCAATCATCTCCGCCAGCACATGGTCGGTATAGCGCACCGAATTATCGTACGTCGCGCGGAGTTTCTCCTTGAAGCCGTCGCCGTCGAAGGCGGCAAAGCTTGAGGGATAACGGTCCTCATAGCGAACGTGGCTGCCGAAAAGGTTAAGGAAAATCATCTGCGGACCCGGCAGCGCGGCCGCCTGCGCCATGAGCGGCACCAGGTTCTCATCATAGGCGCCGTTCAGGAATACATTCTCCTCGTTGGATCTCACAAGGGCGACGATCTCCAGGTCGTTCACACCCTGGTTATATTGTGCGGAAAGCCAGTGGGTGGAGTAGCCCGCCTGCGAGAAAACAGGGAAGATGGGCACCGTTTCCGCGCCCACGGTCAGCATCGCCCGGAAAGAACCGAGCGTATACGAATAGGAAGAGATCACGTCGGTGAAGACATGCAGCTCCCCCCTGAGGCCGTCCAGTCGCGGCGTCGTCGCGCGCGGATATCCGTACAGGGACCAATGCAGCCGGTTGCCGGACTCCCCGACGACAATGACCGCCACCCTGGGACTTGCGGCCCCCGGAAGCGGCGTGGCGCCGGAAAGGCGCGCGCTGAAACGCTCCACCTCGTCATATTTCCGCAGATAGTACCGGTGGGTCGCCAGGACGTTGTAATGGGTCAGGGCGACGAGGAGTAGCGGATGGGTCTTGTTGACGCCTATCTCGGCGATCCGGACGGATTCGGGACCTCCCTCGGGGGGAACGGTGTGGAACAACGCGCCGTTGTAGCGGATCGCGTTGAGAATCCCGTGCCCGCCCAGGAGAAGCCCCAAGCCTGCAACCGCGAACGCATGGCGGGGCGGGGGAGGCCGGCTGCAAATATTGACGCCGATGCAGACGGCGAATCCGCCCGCAATGAGGGCGACCCAGGCCACGCTGGAAAAAGAGACAAACGTCCGCACAAAACTTCCGGCCTCGGCCCAATTGGTCTGCATCAGGGACGCGTCTGCGCTCAGGCCCCAGCGTGCCCCATAGCACGCGGCGTAGGCGCCGACGATCAGGGTCGACAGCGCAAAGGAGACCCCGACGACAAGCATCCAGGCCCGCGACCCAAATCGATTGAGGAACAGGGCAGGCGCCAAGAGGAGAAACGAGACGATCGCCTCGTAGTAGCCGATCGGGCCGAGGTACTTTAGATCGGCCTGCCCCCTGAAAAGGAAGCCGAGTTCAGGCGCGAGCGGCAGCGCGCCAATGCCCGCGAGGGACAGCAGAAAAAGGGGCGAGCCGAATCGAGGTTCCCGATCGGTTCCCATTTTCAAGACTGCTTCGAGCGGCCTAGCGGGGAGGACCCCCTACGCGCGACGAAATTATCCAATCCGTGATTGGACGCCTCAAGGCGGCTTAGAGGCGAACAGGAGAACCCTGCTGCGTTCAGCAGAGCCTTAGCGGGCGTGTCCTCGGCGCGCGAGTCCTCGAATACAACCACCTTTAGCGTTTGCGAACGAAGAATGCCGGCCATTCCCTCCAGCGCCTGGAATTCGTGTCCCTCAACGTCGAGCTTGATCACCGTTGGCGACGGCATGACCCCCTTGGCGACCAGATCGTCGCCTCGCGCTGAAGCCACAACGTAGTTTCTCTCATAGGACACCTCCGACCATGGGGACAGGGTCGACATTCCAGGGTTGCCTGGCGGACCAACGTAAAAGGTTTGGAAGCCGTCGCGGTTCGAAAGCGCCAGGCTGACGATGTCGACTTCGGCCTGATTGAGCGTCCGATTGCGCGATAAACGGCCAAGCATCTCGATTGATGGCTCGAAGCAAACAACATGGGATGCCGGCAGCATATTTTTTGCCGTGATGCCATGCAGACCGAAATGGGCGCCGACATCCCACAGGATGCCGCTGCCAAGCTCAGACGTTATGGCGTCGAGGACCTCAGATTCGTAGTAGCCTTCCCGCAGAATGATCGCGTCTATGTAAGACCACGGCGAAAGGTCAAAAACACTTCTCTTGCTGGTTGTGACGCGAAGGGTGTCGTGGAAGTCGCGTCCGCTGATCCGCCAGAGTCGAATAAAACCGCGCAGGCGGGTCTTGGCATATGCGCGGAAAAAGCGATCGGTCAGACTTGGCTTAGTGGCCACGCCCGAGAGCGTGAAGAGGCGGGATAAGGAGCACAACAGGCGATTGCCTCGGGAATGAACGCGGCGTTGTCCAGACCGCGACCTACCTCGCCGGAGCAGGCTCCCGTCCCGTTGGATTCAAACGATGCCCAGCTGCCGGGCGATCTTCTCTATCGTGCGCTCAATGCTGTGCTCACCCAAGGCGCGCCGCTGGCCCGCCTCCCTCAGTCGGCGCCGCCGCGGTTCGTCGCTTTCCAACTCCCCAACCTTGGCGGCAAGCTCCCCTGCGTCCCGGTAGACTTCGATCTCACGTCCAACCTCATACAGTTCGTCAATCCCTGGAGCGGATTCCGTCAGGTACGCGGCGCCGGCCATGGGCGCCTCGATATCGCGAAGGCGCGAGTACCGGTCGGGCCGATCGACGGGGCATCGCGCGCTCGAGTACCGGTTGACTCCGACGCAGACGCGGCATTCGCGCAAGACATCCCAGTAGGCGTCGCCTGGGCACGCCTCGCGGACCCACGGTGAAAAGTCGAATTTGAGTGGCGCGGGTGGCCAGATTCGATTTGCCAGTTTTCGAACGAGTGCCCCGGCGCCGTGCCGGGTGGCGAATTTCCATTGGTTTGCGAAGAACTTATATCCGCTGCCCGAAGACGGACCGACCCAGGATGAAACCTCGCCATCCCACCCAAGACCGCGCAAATCCATCTTCAGACCAAGGAGATAAGCGCCTGCAAATAGGCGTTCGCGCTGCTCGTCTCGAGTCCCGACGAATGTCGGCGGGAGCGTTTCGGCATTTGGCGTCGTGCGCCACTTGGGAGCCACCCAGCACGCCATAGGCGCGTGCAGGAACGGAAGTCCCGCCGCGCGATAAAGACCCACGCCGGCGGCCTCGGGAACCCAATGGAGATCGAAGCCTCGAAATTCTTCGGGCACCTTTCGAAAGAGTCGGATGTTATCGCAAAAGAAATTCACGCATGGAATCCCCAAGGCGCGCAGCTCCGACAATCCCCCGGACTCCACCTGACCGGGATAGAGATATGACAGAAACAGATCAATGGGCCGTCGCGAATGTTCCAGTCGTATCCAGCTTACCGCGCGTTGCCAGGTGGCCTCGCGCCATGCCCTGAGGGCGTCGGGCGCCTGCAATGCCAGGCCCTCGGCCCAGTCGCATCCTGGAGCCTCCAGGCAGGTGTGTCCCACCTCAACGAAGGAGGCGCGAAACGATGCGGCCCAAAAGCGGTATGCGGGAATTTGATGCTGCCTCAGGTCCTGCTGGCAGCAGAGAAATATTCGAAGAGGACGCGTGAGCATTTCAGGAGGTCCCGCTACTTTTCCGATGTTGGGTAACAGGATTACCGGTCGATGCGCGCATAGATGTCGCCCCAAAGAAGCGGGTCTCGATAAGCTCCAATCACATTTTCCAACTGCGCCGCATTCAGCCACGCCGGCGCGGCAAGGCGGTTGACGTCACCCAACGCATAATTGAACCGATAGCTACCAAGCTTTGACATCAACTCCAGACAACGACGGGTGTCATCCCAGTATTCACGGTTGAATTCAAAGCTGATTTTTGGGATCGCTGTCCCTAGCCCGGCTAGGACCGAGCTTTCGTAGCCCTCGACGTCGATCTTGCAGAAGCTTGGCTGACCATTACTCCGGATCAATTCGTCGACTGTCTTTACCTCGACCGTTTCAGCCAACGAGTACGAATGACTTTTTGCGAATCGGCTGAGTTCGGCGGCATCTTCGCGCAGGGATGCGACCTCCGACATGTCGGCGGTCTTGTGGAGCGTGGCTGTTCTCGCTGTGGGCCCCACCGCGCATTGCAGCACTTTTATCCTGCCGGAACCTGCGAACCGGCGCCGCAGCCCGGCCGCCAGAGCGGCCTGGGGCTCGACGGCGACGACGTCGGCGCCGAGGCTCCTCGCTATCAGCGAGTAGTGCCCGACGTTTGCGCCGATATCGAAAATCAGGTCGCCTCGGGAGATAAACTCGGACAGAAACCGTCGCCGCAGACGATTTCTGTAGAGGTAGCGAAGGTCGCGAAGGCGCCCCCAGAGCCGAGTCGCACGCAGGCGGGACATGGCGCTATTCATGGTGACGGCTGCAAGAACATGGCTTCATGGGTAAACTCAGCTTGGATGCTTGAAAGGGGGAAATGGAAATTCGACCCACGGTATAATTCCGGATACCGCGGCCGGGTTTAGTAAAAGTAATTACAGGCCAGCCGGCGGCTGTGTGCGTCATCGGGAAAAATACGCGGCCACCCGTTTTGCGAGGCGCCAACCCACCCACCGCGCCAATAGGGCCTGTTTCCGTCCCAGGGAGGGCTTCAGGCTGGAACCACCGAGTGCCCGGCTCTCGGACTGGGCGAGCCTCGAAAGGCCTGGGGCCTCGGGATAGACCACATAGGCCAGCCGCTGGAAATAGTCGGCCAGTGCGCGGCGCACGCGCGGGGAGTCCTCCGCTTCCCTCATGCGGGCGGCGACAAGCACGCAGGACCGGTAGAGCGAGTCGAGCGATCGTGGGTCCCGCCGGCTGCTCAGCGAGTGCGGGATCCCGGAGCGGTACAGCGTTAGGGAGTCGGGCGCATGCACAACCGCGCGGGAGGCCAGTACAACCCGGCAGAAATACTCGCCGTCATCGTTGAGGCTCAACGTCTCATTCCATGGGCCGGCATCGCGCGCGAGTTCCGCGGGAACCAGCCACGCGGCGGGATGCATCATCAGGCCATCGGATGTGTGGAGGAGAAGAAAGTCGATGGGCGAGAGGTTTTGAAACATCGCGCAATCGGACACCTTTGCCGTGGAGGGGTCCCCTTCAAAACGGCCCCAGCGCGCCGTGGCGACGGCCCGGTCGCCCGATCGATTGAGGAGGTCCATTTGCGTGGCGATCTTGTCCGGGGCCAGGAGGTCGTCGGCGTCCAGGAATTGGATGAATTCCCCGCTGGCCGCGCGCAGGCCGGAATTTCGGGCTGCGGATGCGCCAAGGTTTCCCTGGTCCAGCACGCGGACCCGAGGGCCCTCAAACCGCCTCATTTCCGCAAGGCTCGCATCGCGCGAGCCATCGTTGATCGCGATGACCTCTGTTTCCGGCCAGGTTTGCGCCAACACCGAGTCAATCGCGGCACCCACCCAAGCCTCGGCATTGAAGCAGGGAATGATGATGCTGACCCGGGGCTTCACGGCGAGATTCCCTCAGGGCCGGCGCAGGCGCGGCGCCAGTTGCTCTGGAAATACCAGCGCTTGGATTCAGCGACGTAGTGATGCATCACCGCGCGGCATTCCAATGCCTCGGGCGGGAGCGGCAGGGTCACGTAGTCCGCGCCAGGCGCAACCGAGCACGGGCGGCCCGCAACCAGCATCGCCACCAGCGCCTGCTCGAGGTAGTAGTTGCTCCCCTCGCGCTCCATGAGCGTCCGGCACCATCGCTCGAGCTGCGGCCAATCGAAGGCGTCGCTGTCGAGGCCGCAAAGGCCCACGTTGACGAGGTCCGGCAGGGGCGTCCCTGCCAGCTGCCGGAGCAAATCCGCCGAGTAGCCATAGGAGTTGGCCACGTCGACGCCGTGGAGCGGCAGGCGAGGCGCGTCACACCAGGAAACGAGAAACGCCGGCTCCCGGAAGAAAAGAATATCCGAGTCAATCACGAGCTTCCAGCCGCGGGAGTTGAGGTGTGGGTCGATCAGCTTGCGGATGTTGGGGTAGTGATCCCATCGGTCGCGGAGTGCAGGGAAGCGCTCGCGCGGCAAAAAGGCGTCGAGCCGGGACTGCGCTTGCCCTTGGGACGAAAAGTGCGCGGCGGGAAAAAGCCTCCCGAGCTCGCCCGCCTGCGCGGGGAGGAGCGTGCCGTCGTCATAGATGACCGGGCTTACGGCGCGCCGCGCCTGAACGGACAGCGTGTGCAGGCAAAATGCGGTTTGATACCAAAAGCGGCGACCGGTCAGGACGTGAACCGCCAGGGGAGCCCTGTCGGGCTGTCCGCGAATCGGCGCCAGCCGACGGGCGGCCACCTCCATCGCGGCCCGGCCCCGTGCAGTCCGGCGCGCCTGCCATGGACCCCCCGCCTTGCGCAAGTCGCTGAAAAAACCGAAGGGCCGGTGGTAGACCCGGTAGAGCGCGCGTCCCAGGCCGAGGTTCCTCAGCAAGGCGCGGGCTCCGCCGCTCCGCTCACGGGGGCGGCGGGGTGGGTTCACGCCACTTGGGCTCATGGGTTGCATCGGATTCAGCGAAGCGGTTGCGGAGAAAAAGAAACCGGACCAGTGCGGAGCGACGCAGGCCGTTGCGCAAGCGGAGCGGGGTCAGGCGCCGTCCGGCCTTGCGGATGAGCTGGAGTGCGGCCATCCAAACGAGGCGCCTGAGCTCCTTCGGCAGCATGTCGTCATGGACCACGACGTCGAGGCGGGGGATGTAGGCCCTGTTGCCGAGCTTCGCGTTGAGCCGCGGCTCCAGCTCGGCCAGGTGGCCTCGGTTCCGGCTGTGAAGAATCCGGACGCGATCGCAGGCGAAATTCACGTGGTGCGGGACGAAGTTGTATTCGGGCCCGAGCACGGCGACCCGCATTCCGGAGCCGAAGACCGTCTGGCGCAGGCTCTTTTGGTCGCTCACATTGGAATAGTGGTAGTGCGCGGCGGTATTGAGCGAGAAGTACCCATCATAGCACGCGAGCCACCGTGGGAAGAAACCGGCAAGAGCGGGGGTTCGGCGGAAGCCGAGGACGCCCGAGTTGAACTCGGGGAAGGCATCGGGAATCCCCGGCAGGGGGCAGTCGTGTCCCTCGAAAAGCTGGTGTCCGGCAAAATCGAATTGCCGCAGCAGCTCGAGCACGTCGGCGATGTCGTCCATGACCCAGGTGTCGGTGTCGAGGAAAAGGAACCGCTCGTAGGGGCAGAGCCCCATGAATATCTTGTCGCGAAATCCGAATGCGGGATTCTTGAGCAGGATGAGGTCGTCCCAAAATACGGGGCCGTTCGTCTGATCCGCGACCAGGCATATGGGAATTTTTGGATTGGTCTGCCTCAATCGGAGCGCGGCCTCGCGGGCCTCGTCCATGTAGCGCTGGCCCGTCGCCACGTAGACGATGCCTGCGCCGGGGATGGACTCCGACGGCCAGACCGGGGCGAGTGCATCAATGGGGGCGGCGCTCATGGGAAGGATCAGCGGGCCCGGAGAATGGTGACGCCATTGCTGCGTTCCGTGGCAAACGTGAGTGCGTCAAAGCGTCCGGCCAGTTCGCGGATCGAACGGCGCACCCCGCTGGCGCTGATCGAGTCGTGGAGGACGAACAGACCGCCGGAGCGCACCCGCGGCGCATAGGCGACGATCTCGTCGCGCGTTGCGGGGTACGAATGCGAAGTGTCCAGGAAGACCAGATCGATCCATTGCGGTAGCGCTTCGATCACCGAGGGCTCGAGCGACAGACCGAGGACGGGGGTCGCGACGCCGCCGAGGCCGTGCCGTTTGAGATTCGCGGTCGTGGCGTCGAGGTAGTCCTGCCGGTAGTCGACGCAGAAGAGGCGCCCCCCGCTCTGGCTGGCCTGGAGTCCCAGGGCCAGGTGCACGCTCGACCAGCCGACGAAGCAGCCGAGCTCGACCACCGTCTGGGGCCGCAGGTAGTAGGCAAGTTGCCCCAGAAAGCGCCCGACGCTGGGTTCGGAATTGAAAAATTCCGGTTCACCCGGGGGCGTGAAGGTTTCCACCGGCTTGATCAGCGCACCAAAGTCGGGCGGGGGAGCGGCGGTCCCGCGCGTGAGGGGGCGAACAAATTCGAAAGGTTCGACGTTGGCCCCGAGGTCCCGATAGCTGAGTCCGTAGTCCTCGGCCATCTTGATCACGTCGGGATAGATGAAACGCCGAAACAGCGCCGTGCGCATCAGGCGAAGCCGAGGACCGATATTGTGGCGGAGGAAACTCATGGGGAGGAACGGAGCTTCAGCATCGGGGAACGCTCGCTCGGCCTTCAAAATGCCCGCACGCGCCCTGCCAGCGGATTCGGCCGACGGGGGTTTGCCACGCCTTGTGCACGAAATACGCCTTCACCTGGCGAAGCGGGACGGTCCAGCGAGCGATCCCCGGCCAGGGATTGGCTCCGTGGAGACCGAGCACCTGCACCCACGATCTCTGGATCGCGCGGTTGAGCCTCGCGAGGTAGCCGGGATCTAGACGGGCGGCGGGAATCAAATGGCCGAGGCTTAAGGTTGGAAAATAGCCGACGGTCCATCCCTGTTCCAGCAACGTCATTACGATGTCGTTGTCGCCGCCCGACACAAGGTCGAGTCCCGAGCGGTCGAACCGGCTCCGGCGGGGATCGCGGTCGACGGCGTCCATCCACGCAAGCGCCGCCTCCCGCCTCAACGCCATGCCGGCTCCCACGGGCGCGAAGGGGGGATATTCATTGAGCGTGGCTCCGTCGGGCCGGAAGGATCGTGCGACGAGCTCGGATTCGCCGAGGTCACGCAGGGCGAGGAGCGAAAGGAATTCACCCTGCCAGGGAGCGGGCGACGATTCGAACACGGGCAGGGATTTTCCACCCGCGGCGCCAAGGCGGCCGTCGAGGGAAAAAATGCGGACGACCTCGGCGAGGTAGTTTGGATCGAGCACGTTGTCGTCATCGACCATGACGATGATCGTCCCCTGGGCCGCGCGAATGCCCGCCAGCCTCGCGGAGGTGAGCCCGAGCTTGGGTTCCGCGATCACGCGGAGATTGGCCGGAGCCGCTTCGGCCCATTCGCCCTTCGGGGGGAAAGCCGATGAGGCGTTGTCGACCAGCAGGGTTTCCCAGTTTTCCGGTGGGAGGGATTGTTTCCGCAATCCGCCAAGCGTCGCGCGCAGGCGGCCCCCATTTGGATTGTGCGCGGGAATCACCGCGGAGACGGCCAGCGTCGTCATTTCGTCAGTAGGAGTGGCGGTTGCCCCATCGGAGGATCGGGCTTTCAAACCATCGCCATGAGACCACCGAGGCGAGCCAGGTCGCGGCCACGGCCATCGCGACCAGCCCAAGGCCCGCGAATGAATTCAGGACAAAATCGGTCCCCCCGAGCCATCGGATCATCGCGCCGCCTAGCAGCCCATGCCAAAGATAGATGAAGTAGGAATGCCGGCCGAGATGGACGAGCGGGCGGACTTCCAGGCATCGGTTTAGGCCGGATGGCTGGATCTGAACCACGACTGCGAGGATGAGGGCGAACACGGCGGCGATCACAGGGTAGCCTAGGAGGGAGAGGAGTGGCGAGCCCGCTTGCGGCCGGAGCAGCACGAGCCCCGAAAACAGAACCCCTCCGGCCGCCAGCCAAGCGCCCCAGTGGCGTCCCAACCGCTCCAGGAACGATCGGCCGGCCCGGTTGCGCACCGCCCACGCTACGAGGACCCCGAGTGCCAAATCATCCATTCGAAAGGGAGTGAGCACTGCCAGCGCAAGGTGCCCGCCCGGGTGGATCCACAGGAAACCCGCGCGCGCCAGTTCCGCCGCCAAGAAAAGACCGGCCGCCACCTGCGGAATCCTGGAGGGGGCGATCGCCCGCACGACCCAGGGCGCGGTGATGTAAAATTGCTCTTCCACGGCGAGCGACCACAGCCGGGCGAGCGGAAGCCAGTCCCAGTTCTGAACGAAGCCTGTGGCAAAATTGGTCAGGAAGAGGACATAGACCCAGGCCGGAAACAGGTGGAACGAGCCGGGAAGGTTCCCCAGTATCGCCAGGGCGAATACAGCAAGGGTCAGGTAGTAGAGGGGCAGGATGCGGGCGGCCCGGCGTAGGTAGAACACCCGCTTCATCCTGGGCGAATCCCTGTGATCGATGAGGATCCCCCCGATGAAAAATCCGGAAAGCGTGAAAAACAGGTCGACACCGGACCAGGAAAGTTCCGTGCCCGCGTTCAGCCAGCCGAGCCAGGTGCTTCGGCCGGTCGGCAGGTGCTGCTGGATGAAATGGTGCCACAGCACCATGGCGATGGCGACGCCGCGCAGTCCGTCGAGGGCGACGTTGCGCGGGGCGACTGCATGGGGAGGGGATGCTGAGAGATCCAGCGGGTTCACTCTACCAGCCGATCGATGGCCGATTAAGGCCGCCTTCGCCAGCCTGAACGCCCCCTTTGGCGCGCGGGGCAACGGGCTCAAAAATATTTCCAAAATTCAGAAAAAGGCCTTGATTAACACTGAAGATAAGACATGTCTAACAACATGGAACTTTCAACCTCTCCCCTCATTCTCGCCGCGGCGTTCGAGGCGACCGATATTCTTGGCTGGCTCTTCACTTTGGGGCTCGCCGGCTCCGTTTGGCAGGGAATCAAACACGCGCAGCGGGCCTACCGGGCGCAGGAAAAGCAGGACAAGCTCGAGGAAGCTGCATGGGCGATTGGCATTCCGGCCATTTCCGCCGGAGTCTACTGGTTCGCGATCAAGATTGGGATCATTAGTCCCGTCTGGACGCTTGGAAACCTCCCCACGTGGTGAGCCGGGCTGCACCCGCATCCTTATGTCATCCGAACTGGAAGAACCCATGCTTCCCTACACGCCGAGCAACACGGGCCGGCGGGCTCGGGTGGGCTACCTGGGAATCGACGGCGTGGGTTTCAACGACCTGTGGCCGGTTTTCGCAGGACTCGTCCTCAGCATCGCGCTCGCACTCAAATTCTTCGTCGGAGACGGAGCGTCGGGCATGAACTGGCTCGTAAAGACGGCCGTCGCGGCGACCCCCTGCGCCGGCGGGTTCGCGTACCTGCGCTTCCTCGTGTCCGGCCGGCCCCCCCACTTCAAGGGCGATCTCTGGTCGACCCTCCTCGACCTGCGGGTCGACTTCACCGATCCACCCCGCTTCGGCCTTTCGGTCTGCCCGCGGGTTTTTGTCGACGCCACGGCGGCGTCGGGTCCCGGACGGGCCGCCGACCTCGCTCATCCCATGCGCGCCGCTTCGATTCGGCGGGACCGTTAGAAAGGACGCCATGGCACGCACGTTTCCCGTTGGGTGGTTTGAGCGCGAAATGCTTTGGTGGGGATCGGCGCTGGACGCGCGCACCTGCCTATCGCGCGGCGCTCAGGTCGAGGTGCCCGACCTTCGCAGCGCGGACAACCGCACGATTCTCGACCTGAGGCGCCAGAACGCGCACGTGCTCGCCCTCCTCGGGGCGACGGCGTCGCTGCAGGTCCATTGGACCGTCGAGGATGACTTCGAGGCGGCGTTGGATGCGTATTCCGGCCGAAAACAGGGAGGATCGGCGTGGTGCCGGCGAACCTGTGCGGTCCGGCGCGCATTCTACGAGCAGAGACTCGCCGAGGGCAGCCTGCGCCGCGAGCGCGTCCATGTCTACCTTGGGAGGCGCTGCGCGGGACTTTCGCCCTCGGACGTGCGCTCGGTAGCCTCGTGCGAAGCGTTCCTTCGTCAGGCCTCGTCCGGTCTGGACGCGCAGCTCAGCATGCTGGCAATGATCCATTCGCTTGGCCGATGGACTCCGATGGACAACCGCGCGCACGCCCTGCACCTCAGGAAATTTCTCAATCCGAGCCTGAACCGGCTGTATTCCGGCGTGTCGGAGGCAACCGCGGGATTTGACGAAAGCAGGTCGATCCGGGCCAATTGCCTCCGGAGCGACCTGGACGCTTTCTCGACCGGAAGAGGCGCCGATCGCAACAGCCTCCTGTTCTTTGACGGCAACTACCACGCGATCTTTGTCATGCGCGAACTGCCCCGCGGAACGAGGCCCGGAATGCTCCTGCCGATCTTTGACGCGGTGGGTCGGGGGGCGTCGATCACGGTGGGAATCCATCCCCTTGCCGTCAGTGGCGAAATCGATCGCCTGCGCCGGGAGATCGACGAGCTCAGCGCCTTTCTGACGGACCGCCGCGCCGCGGGCGTCGAGAACGACATCCGACTCCGGCACGGCCGGATCGATTCGCTGCTCTCCTCGGTCACGATTCCGTTCCACATGCTGTTCGTCGTGCGGGTCTGGGCCGACACCCCCGACGG
>Ga0182018_10001754_pt1 | contig 23718 bp, 17 predicted proteins | sample 812P2MmetaG_FD_120490 | JGI IMG/M metagenome (GOLD analysis project Ga0182018, IMG submission 120490) | Permafrost microbial communities from Stordalen Mire, Sweden - 812P2M metaG | ecosystem: Environmental > Terrestrial > Soil > Wetlands > Permafrost | place: Sweden: Stordalen | collected...
GAGCGGCGGCGCAGTTCGGCGATCGAGGTGGCGCCCTGCCCTGAGCCGTACACGAGCACACGGCGCTTGAAGACATCCTCGTGCACCAGGCGCGCAAATACGGTCCGCGTTAGTGCGACAGCGACGATCGACGCGATGGCAGCGAGGATCATGACCCCACGTCCCACCCGCAGCGCCGGAAAGACATACCAAACAACCGCGGTCACCGCGACGCCAGCGACCATGGCGGCGGCGACGCGCAGGACGATGCCGATTGTGCGCGCGCGCTGGCGGGCGCTGTACAGACCGAAGGCCGCCAGGCACAGCACCATCACCACGCTGAAAACAAGCGCCCGCGGCGGCCACCATGGCCCGTAGACGCCCCCGAATGCCGTCAGATCGGCCCCGAAGCGCACGTAGACGGCGAGGATGAATGCCGCGCAGCAGACTGCAAGCTCCGCTAGTACGAGCACCACAATCGAGACGTAAACGTGCTCTCCAATCAGGCGGATGCGCATAGAGCCTTGATGCTACCAACTTAACAATACAGTGTAGGATTATTGCGGCGCCCGACTGTGAGCGGAGTCACACCGGCGCCGCGGTCGGCGGGCACGCATCGCAAGATCGCATGGCGCACGCCGGAACTACGCGCCGCATGTGCCGGCCAATGAATCGCCACAGTTGAGCTGCCGCGAAACTCCCCGGGAGAAAAGCGGAGCGCGCTAGAGCATCACGCTGAAAAGTCGCCGATGTAATGCCCTTGTAGAGCTCTGCAGCGCCCGCCCGGCGACCGCGCGGCCCTATGACCTATCCTTGGACGTGACGGGAGAAATTATTGCAGATACTGCAGATTCCAGGCGAAGACGTGAGCTGAGCAGCAATGGCTGCCCGAGCCGTCCCCGGGTTCCCGGCAAGCCCCTGCGGGGACTCTCGCCTGTGCATTGCGGGCGATAGGCGACGAAGCCTCTCACGACCTCGAGGCAACACGCAGCGCGCTTCGCGGATCATCGCCTGAAGGATAGGCGAGAGGTTGCAGCATCAAATGCCCCAATATGTGATGGGACGGGCTCCGCTTCGCTTTAAAATCTCCTTAAATCGAGGCGATAGCAGATATTCAAGTTCCTCGTGACGCTGGCAGCTGCCAGGTTTTTCGGCGTCTGCGAGCGCGGTGCCTGGATGGCAGAATATTTCAACCACACCCGTATCGCGCAACAGCGCGGCTGCCTGCTGCGGGTTCCCTTCCTTCATGACCGCCTGTATATCAAGTACGCGATGCGGCGAGCAAAGGTGCGCGCGCCGAAATGCAGCACTCGCACGCCAAGCGAAGGCTTCGCGCACCAGAGTAGCCGCCCGCATATTGCCGCGAAACCTGCGCACGCGCGTGATGCGAATCCGAGTTATGCCGAATCGGGGCAGCACGCGAGCGACCGCGGTACTGACGATGGGCAGCTGGTGCAGATGCTTGTGCCCATCAATATGAGAGATGCGGATCCCTGAATCGTGGATCACGGCGATCTGGGCTGAGATCTCTGCTTCGAGTTCCCCCACCGACAGCCGGCCGGTGATCGAGCGGATAAGCAGTTCGCGCTTGCGATGGAATTCTCCCGCGGCATTCACCAGAGTGCGTCCCGGCGTCAGCGGGGTGCCTTCGCACAGATTCAAATGAACGCCGAAGCTGGCACGCTCGGCGAGCGGAGCGACGCGGGTGAGCGCGTCCGCGGTTCCCGGCATGTTGGCCATGATCGAGGTACTCGTCACGGCACCGTCTTCAATCGCCGCACAGATCCCGCGGGTAATCTCGACTGTTTCGCCGAAATCGTCCGCATGCACGATCAAACCGTGATTCGAATTGGCCGCATCTTGTCTCACCGCATCAAGGCTAGCGTTTTCAATGCGAAGCAGGCAACTAACTGCATCGCGCCCTTCGATCCAGGGCGGAACTTGACATATGGATTCAATCAGGCCTGTCCCAAAATGCCCGGATCCGTGGCGCCGTGGCGACACGCTGCAAGCGCATGGTAGCCCTGAAATGTCCGTGAAAGGTCCAGGTATGCGCATTTGCGCAGGCTCTACGGCGCCGTGTGCGGCACGTCACGCCCCGATGCACCATGACCTCGGTACGATTGAATCACATTATGTGCGGCATCTGTGGTTTCAACTGGACTGACGAGCGACTGCTCGAACAGATGAAAGCGACGCTCACGCATCGTGGGCCGGACGGGCATGGATCGTACGTCGCAGATGGCATCTCGCTCGGCCATCGGCGCCTTAGCATTGTCGACCTCAGTGAGTCCGGCAAACAGCCGCTGACGAACGAGGACGGTACGATCTGGATCACCTTCAACGGGGAGATCTACAACCACCCGACGTTGCGGCGGCAGCTCGAGCAGCGCGGCCACAGGTTTCGCGGCCACAGCGACACGGAATCCATCGTCCACGCCTACGAGGAATTCGGCCTCGATTTCGTACAGCACCTCACGGGGATGTTTGCATTCGCAATCTGGGATGCGCCGCGCCGTCGTCTAGTGCTCGCACGCGATCGGCTCGGGATCAAGCCACTCTACTACACGCTTGACGGCGGCAAGCTTCGATTCGCCTCCGAGATCAAAGCGCTGCTCGCGGACCCGACACTGCCGCGGCAGGTGAACAGTCAGGGCCTGTTCGACCTGCTTGGCTACGAGTTCACCCCTGCGCCAGCGACGCTCTTTCAAGGCGTGCAGAAACTGCTGCCGGGCTGCATGCTCGTGCTCGAGGCCGATGGCAGCCCGCGAATGCTCCGCTATTGGCGCCTCGAACAGCGCGAGGTCGACGCCACTCCCGAGGCACTCATCGATCTGCTCGGGTCGGCATGCACGGATCACATGATGAGCGACGTCCCGGTCGGATCCTTTCTGTCGGGCGGTATCGATTCGAGTGCCGTTGTGCAGTTCCTGAGCAAGTCCGCGTCAACTCCGTTGCAGACCTTCGCCCTCGGCTACCGCGAAGCGACCTACAGCGAACTCGACTTTGCGCGGCAGGTCGCCGAGCACTTCCACACCTTGCACCGCGAGCTGCTGATCAGCCCGATTGGCAGCAGAGAAATCGAGCGCTCCGTGTGGCATCTTGATGAGCCGACCACCGATCCTTCCAATCTGCCGTTCATGCTGATTTGCGAGCAGGCAAGCCGCTACGTCAAGGTGTGCCTGAGCGGCGATGGCGGCGATGAGCTTTTCATGGGATATGACCGGTTCCGCGCGAGCAAGGCGTCGCATCTGCTCGACCTCTTGCCGCTGCCCTTCCGCCGCGCCTTGTACCGGGGAATCATAGGAGTAATCCGGGACGACGATCAGAAGAAAGGCGCGCGCAACATCCTCAAGCGCTTCCTGCAAGGCGCCGTGCTGCCCAGCAACGGCGAGCACATCCGCTGGCAGTATTTTCTGGATCCAGAGCAGGCTGCCGTCCTGTTTCAACCCGAATTTCTGCGCTCGGTTGATGTCGACCCGTTCGCCCCCGTAAAGCAGTGGTCGATTGTTGCGCCGCAAGAGCGAGGTGCGCGCGAGCAATACGTCGAGCTGAACACAGTGCTTCCCGACAGCGTACTGATGAAAGTCGACAAAATGTCGATGGCTCACTCGCTCGAGGTGCGGCCGCCCTTTCTCGACCATCGTATCGTCGAGTACTGCTATTCGCTGCCGACGGCGCAAAAACTTCGCGGCTTCACGACGAAGTGGCTGCTGAAGGATGCGCTGAAGAACCGGCTACCGCCGGGAATTGCGATGCGCAAGAAGCAGGGCTTCAGCATTCCGATGAAGAACTGGATTCGCGGTGAGCTGCTGGAGTTCACTCGCGATGAGATTTTCTCATCAACACTCATCAGGAATTACTTCAACATGCCGTCGCTGGAGCGGTTCTGGACGGAACATCAGCTGCGCCAGCACAATCACAGCCATCTGTTCTGGACGCTGCTCAATCTGAGCCTCTGGAGCCGTCTATTGTTGGCGGGTCAGCAACATGAATCCACGGAAGTGTCGTCGCCAGAATCCAAGGATGCAGTTGCCGCTGCGGCTTGACAGTATCCGGCAACGCAAGCGGACATTCGCTCTTTTGACCTCGACGCCCACGGCATAAGAACGGCCGTGCGGTACTCGTCAGGCGGCTTGCAGGCTCTTCGCCTCTAGCGCCGCAAATGAGGCAAGGAAATCCAGAATGCGACGATGGTCCTCACCAGCCAGCCCACGGATATGGCGTAAATAACGCCGCAAAGACCCCAAGGGCGAAAGGCAAAGGCGAGACCAACTGCCAGAGCGATGCAGACCCAGGACGCCGCGCTCAATAGGCGCAAGCCTTTGTCGGGCGCCAGCGCGCTGACGACTGATGTACCAAAGGCGCTCAGCACCTTCAGAAGGCCGGAGACGATCATGGCAACGATTACCGCTGTACTAAGATCGTAGCGGCCGCCGAAAAGCCAATGAGCGATCGAGGGGGCCAACTGCCAGATGACAAGTGCGGCCGGGCCCATGACAATCCCGCACAAGAGAAACTCGTGACGCAGCAAGCGTCTACGCTCACTGGCGGAGCTGGCATCGCGCAAACGCGGCACGATGGTAAAAGTGACTGCGTGCTGCAGCATGCGGAACGGAGACCCCACCAAAGATGCGGCAACCCCGAACAACGCGAGACCTGCGATGCCGATTACCATCGGAATTATCAGGCGTTCGAGTTGTAACAGCACGGAACTGGCGACGTTAATGGTCATCAATGAGATTGCTTCGCTCCAAAGTTGCGCCTGCATTGGCTGTGGCGCGTTCTCGGCCATAAGTTTTTTGATCATGAGCCAGCCGATGGCCGCGGTAATTAGGCCTGTCAGTGCGATAAGATCGGAGGGTAGAGTCGCACTCGTCATGCTGCAGACCGCTGCAATGACAGCGATGAGCAACAGCAGGCAGTTCGAAGCCTGCACGAATGGCACTGACAGGCCCAATTGTTGTTGGCTTTGAAAGTGCGCGGCCACCGTTTGCGAGATCCCCATGGCAGCCGTCGCAACGAATATCGGGACGAGCAGGGATACTTTGAGGTGATAGAGCCCCATGGCGACGAAGAAAGTTCCCACTCCGACTAGCGTGGACGTCAGGAGTACGGTGCGGCGCAGGCGCGATCCGAAAGTCAATCCTCGACGCGCGATTAGATAATCCAAGCCCAATGGCGCCGAAAACCCCGCGACCTGGATCACACCGATGACAAGCGACAGCAGGCCATACTCATAGGAAGACAGGATGCGAGCAAAGATGAGGTTTCCGACGGCAAATGCCGCGCCACCGAGGCCAAAGGCGATAGCGGCTCGCAGTGACGGCGACTTGGAGATGGTTCTCAGCATTGCGGCGCGCGCCCAACCGCGTTCTCTGCCTGGGAAGGCCGCGCTTCACCCGGTCCGGGGAGCGGCCCCTTGAACCCCGACCCGCCCCGCGCACCCCAATTCAACAGTACCCGGAGTGAGCGACTGTGACTGTACCGGCTGATGCGGCGCTCAATCGAGCCTTCGTCAATCACCTTCATATTGCAGTATCCGCGCGCAGCGGCGCCGCAACCATCACGGCATGTGATTCAAGCAGATCTCTGCCAGCGTGGCATCCGCCGTTCCTATTGCGGGTCGGCGCGCACAGTCGCAGGCCATTCCCGGTTGCGATGATCGACATCGCAATTGGCGTATACTTCATCGTCTTTGTTGGCAGCAAAGGTTGGTGAGGCACGTTCCTCGTGCGGATCGTACACGATGTTTTGGCGCAAGGATTACAGCGTACTGCGCACTTCCCGAATTTTTCAGTGGGCCAGCACCAGTCTGAGGCAAAGAGTTAGAGCGGTGGCTCGGATTGCTCGGCCAGAGTATCTGGTTCGATAAGCAGATCGAACTGCTGCCGGAGGGCCGCATGGCGGATACGACGACAGAGGCAGGACCGATGAGTTGGCGATCCAAGGCAGCATCCCCGGCGGCAGCATTGCTTTTGGCCGTCGTCGCCGCTGCAGTCTATGTCATTGCGCTGTACCAGTACTCGGCGCTACTTTTTCAAGACTATCCAAATCATCTAGCCCGCGCCGTCGTGCTCGCGGATCTTTGGTTTCTTCACGGCAGCCACTTCGGCAATGCGTTTCAGTTCCAGGCCATGGCGTATCCGTACATCGCCGGTGACTACCTGCTCGCCATCGCTGTAGAAGTGCTGGGTCCGCGGGGCGCGACGTTCCTCTGGACAGCGTTGGCGGTATTGTCGCTGCCATGCGCCATGCTGTTCTACCTTCGCGCCATGGAGGCGCCCGCGAGTTCACGCGCCTTCATTTTCCTGGTGGCGCTGTATCTGTCGACCGACGCGTTCTTCTTTCTCGGTTTCATCAATTTCCGCTTTGCCATCGCGCTCACGGTGGTGGCGCTCGCTCTGGCGCAGATTCTGCGGCGGCGTTACTCGCCAATGTTGTTTGTGATTTACTGCCTCACGATCGCCTTTGGTTATCTGATGCATTTGGGGTTTGTCGTGTTTGCGGCCGCGGCGATCGGCAGTTCCGGCCTCTTTAGGCTCTGGCGTCGCGCAACGTCTCTTGGCCGCGAACTGTGCCTGCTGGTCCCAATTGCCTTGGCAGTGCTGTGGTACGGGCTCAGCCAATGGGTTTATCCCGCGACCCGCGAAGCAATCCCTACACACTTCGTGTGGGGTGGGCTGCACGCAAAGTTCCGACGACTCGACTGGGCTTTCATCCGATTTGACGAGCCTGTTGATGTACTCTTTCTGGTCGCCTTCCTAATGTTGCTCCTGTGGGCCGCGCGTGAGCGGTTGCGCCGCCCGAGCGTGCTGCCGATTCTCACATGGGAGCCGCCACTGCTTGCAGTGGTCTTTGCAGGACTGTATCTCGCACTGCCGATGGCGTTCGGCGACCCCACCTATCTTGACGTGAGAGCACTGACATGCTTGCCGGTGTTCGCGGCGCTGTGGTGTGCCGCTGTGTTCACCGGTCCATCTGCTGCAGCGAGCCACATGGATTCGCGCGCCGTTCTCGGCGGCGCAACATTATTCTTGGCCGCCAATTTGTGTTATCTGTGCGCACACCTCACGACAGAACGCAACTGGCTCGGGCAGTACCGAGCCCTCCTCAGTGCCATACCGAGCGCAACCAATGTGTTGCCGATCTATACGGGCGTCCACGAGCTTACGCGCTTCCCGTACTTGCACGTCAACTCATTCGTGGTGGTTGATCGCCAAGCCATGGTTCCATATCTGTTCGCTGGCGATCAGGGACAACCAATGAAATATTTTCGTTACCGAAACCATCCCTATGCGCCGCACAATACTTGGTACACGTTCACGCCGCCCCAACCGGTCGATTGGCCGACCGTAGGGTGTACCTACGACTACCTGCTGGTCATGAAGCCATTCGACGCCGCGCGCATCGGCTTGCCGACCAAAGTGATCGCGCAAAACTCCAGCGCGACGCTCCTCGCCCCTGATGGGATGGCGTGTCACGGCAAGTAGCGTCGGTGCATGCGCCCTGACACACACGGCAGGTTGCCCACGCTTAAGCTCCACGAAATGAACACTTCTGGCGTGCAGCTCAAGCACACCAGCGACAATGCGCATGCATGTGGCCTGGACAGATCCATCGAACCGCTGGCAGACCAGAGCGCTTACTTTGCCGGCGCATACTCCATAATAGAACTGCCTGCTGCTTCACAGCTTTCAAACAGGAAGCACTGGCAGGATGCGCCCTGATCATAGACAGTCAATTAATGTAACCCTCGAGCGTGTCATGAGCGAAGATTCAGCAACAGCCTGGTGGGACCGGGACCGTGAGCACTGAAAAACACAGAGTATCCCGACGCCGGTTGCTGATTCTCGCTGCCGTTGGAAGTGCGGTCGGGGCCGTGATTTGGCTCAAGCCGATGCTCAGGAGAAGCCGCTCGCAGCAAGTTTCGATTGCGGACCTGAGCGCGCCTGCGGCGACGATAACGCGCGACATGGGGAGCACGCTCGATACTGTCATCACGTTCATTGGCGCTCTGTTTGGGCGTGCCCTGTCGGACACGGATAGCGCCGAACTTCGCGAACGATTGGCGGAAACGCTCTCGCAGCAGCCGGGCCGGGCTCAAGATTACTCGGTCCTTGCGCAGCAGCTCGACCGCCTCGCACGCGATGCCGGCGCTGCCGGCTTTATCATGGCGAACACCGCGCAGAGGGGCGGCATCGTCGATCAGATCATGCATATTGATCCCGGCGCGACGTGGTCCCGCATCCTCGCGCATTTGTCCCCCGGACGCCGCCAGTATTACCGCATGCGGTCAACGACTGTCCCGGACCTAGTGTGGCTCTACCGCTACTCGGGGGTCCCCTGGCGGGCACGCGGCTACGATCGGTGGCCCGGCATACCGGGCGACTGGCATGAATATCTCACCGCCGGCAAGACGAACACATGATCAGTGGCAAGACCTATGACATCTGCATCGTGGGGTCGGGGATCGCGGGCGCCCTAGTCGCGGCCCAAGCGACGCGCCAGGGTCTCAGCGTCGTCTTGATCGAGGCAGGGCAACGCTTTCCATTGGCAGAACGGTTAAAGCTGCTGCGCCGCTATCAGAATCTGGGTGGCCTGTACTTCCCCTGGGAATATCCCGGGCGGGACAACTACGTGGACTCGTCGGCCGAATCCATAGGTGTTGGATATCAGCTTGAAAGGTATCGGCTCAAAGGCGTGGGCGGATCCACACTGCATTGGGGTGGACGGGCCCAGCGGCTGAGGCCGTCGGATTTCCGCACGGCGTCAACCTATGGTGTGGGAATAGACTGGCCGCTTACGTACGCGGAATTGGAGCCGTATTACTCGGCCGCGGAATGGCAGATTGGCGTGACCGGAAGCCCTCATGCACTGCAATCGCCTCGCAGTCGCGACTATCCGATGCCGGCTTTTCCATTTTCGATCGACGAGCAGATATGGCCTCCCGTCGCTGAGCGGCTCGGGATATCCCTGTATTCGGCTCCGTTCGCCATCAACTCGATTCCATATAATGGGCGCTCGTCATGCATGGCATATTCCGCCTGCAATATGTGTCCGAGCGGCGCCCGTTATAGCGCGGACACCCACGTCAGCGAGGCCGAGAACACTGGTCGCTGCGAGCTGTTGACTTTGACGGTGGCGAGACGAATCGATGTCAGGCCTTCGGGCGCGGTCGCCGCGATCCACGCCACGACCGTCGACGGCAAGGACCTCGAAATTCGGGCCAAGAACTACGTGATTGCTGCTCACGCGGTCGAATCGGCTCGTCTGTTGCTCCTCTCAAATTGCGGGAACCACTCCGATCAGGTCGGCCGCAATTTCATGGAACATCCTTTTATCAAGGCCGGCGGTTACCTACCATCAAAGCGATTTTATCCAAGCCGAGTCGGCTTCGAGCGCTTGGAAAGCATGTCTTATTATGACGGTGCGGAGCGACATCAACGCGGCGCCATGAAGCTCGAGTTCGAATTCGCCCACGATCCGCTGCGCGATATGGAATCGGAGCATTTATGGGGAGAGCGCTTGGACCGGCACGATAAGGAACGGTTTGGACATTGGCTGGACATCAATGTTGAGACCGAAATGCAGCCGAACTCCAACAGCCGTATCAGCTTGGACCCTGAGGAGAAGGACCTGTTTGGCGACCCGGCGCCGCACGTTCATATGGCATTCAACGACATCGATCATCGTACCCAGCGCCGAGCTCTGGAAATCGCGACGGATCTGCTGCAGGCGAGCGGCGCGCAGGACATCAAGCCCGTCGGGCCACGCGGCCTGTCATTCCCTGCCCACAACATGGGCACCTGCCGCATGAGTGACAATCCGGCCCTAGGAGTTGTGGACCGCAATTGCCGCGTGCACGGGACATCCAATCTCTATGTCGCTGGCAGCAGCGTGTATCCGACCGGCGGCGGCTGCAACCCAACGCTCACCATCGCAGCCTTGAGTCTACGGCTTGCCGAGCATTTAATGCAGTCGAACGTCTAGTTGGGCACGTCTGTCGGCGCCCCCACGTGGGCGAGACGCTTCAAAAGCGTGAGATACGCAGTGCGGCGCGCCTCGGCGCTGCAGTAGGAATTCAAAAATGTGCGCGCGCCGGAGATTACCTGTGCGCGCCGCTGCGCATCGGTGAGAGCCGTCACGACGCCTTCGGCGAATTTCTCTGGCGTCGCCCCGGTGAGTATCGCGCACGAAACGTCGAGCAATTGATTGTGCACCAGTGTGTCAGTTGCGACGACCGGAGTGCCAGAGCCCAAATAGCCGAAGAGTTTTCCGGGCGGATTGATGCCGGCAAACCGCGGCGATGCCAGCACATCCGCCGCTGCCATGTAGCCGGTCATCTCGACCTGCGGCCGAATCTGCTCAAAGACGAAGCGTTCGGCGACGTTGAATTTGGCGGCGAGCGCCCTGAGCGCCTCGATCTCGTCGGCTGTACCGCCAACCAGCAGGAATTTGACGTTTGGCACGCGCGCGCTAATTAGGGGGGCGGCGGCGATCAGCATGTCAAGCGCCTGCAGCGGCACAAACGAACCCGTGTAGACGACCAGCTTCGCGGACGGATCGATGCCGTGGCGCGCGCGCACCTCGGCGCCAGTGAGAGATCCGGCTCCCGTCGGTAATTCGTAGTGATTGACGATCACAATCACCGGCACGGCCGGATCAACTGCGCGCGCGACCTGCGCGACTGCCGGTGAAATCGCAACTACAACACGCGCTCCGCGCACGCAGAATGCTTCAACCCAGGCGAACAGATTCACCACCCACTGCCTGCGACTGAAGCCCCATTCGCGGATCTGCCGCGGCAGGCTCGAGTGCATGTCGTAGACATAGGGGGTCCGAGTAAACCAGCCGACGATTCGTGCGAGAAATGCGCCTTCCTCGTGCGCATACAGCGCATCGTAGCGGCTCCGCGACATACGATACATGAGATTGAAGAACAGCAGAATGTCGTACCAGATCTTCAAGCGCGACGGGCCCGCCTTGATGTGATTGAGGAAATGCGGGCCACGCGAGCGATAAATTCGCACCGGCAGATTGGGCGGCTCCCCACCGGGCTTGTAAGTGAGTACGTCGACCTCGTGGCCATGACTCATGAGCTCGCGGATGCGGTGGTACGCGCTGATCGGCGTGCCGCGCGTGCTGTAGAACTCCTGCGGAATGATCATCAGGATCCGCATGTCAAGCGCCCCAGCCGCGCACGTGGCGCGGGCCCGCGTATGAGGAGCAGCCGCAGCCGCCTGCAGAGCGCCCGCTGGTCAAATGCCGCTCAGCAAGCATGCGGCGCCACATACTGCGTTGCGGAGGCTTGACCGAGCGACAGGTGGCGACGGCTGCGGTCATCATCGCGCCTGTTGAGCGCCGGCCGCCGCTGATCGTTCGGCGCCGCCGCCCTCCTCGAGCAGGGTGCGCCGCACGCCATCGAGCAATTCCGTACGCGGCTCATACTTCAGCGCCCGCCGTGCGGCGGAAATGTCAAACGCGTTGTCATTCTCGAAGAAGGCGAGCGTGCGCCGCGAGATAGGCGGATTGATCCGCAGTGCCGCACCGACGAGTTCCGCTGCCCATCCCGCGCCAAGGCCGAGCCAGCGTGGAATGCGCGCAGTCGGCGGCCGAACATCGAGGGCCAGCGCAAACGTGCCCACCATCTCCTCCACGCTCATCCAGCGCGGGCCGGCAAGGTTAAAGATGCGGCCGGACAATTCTGCTCCGGCGCTCGCCGCCAGCACCAAGCCACTTAGAAAATCCTCTATGTACACCGGATGCCGCAGATTGTTGCCGGCACCAATGTAGAAGAACCGCCCTTTCTTTAGAGCCCGCAACAGCTTATCCGTACGCGGGCAGCCTGGACCGTAGACCCACGATGGCCGGACGATCACGAGATCGAGGTTACAGCGTCGTGCCGCATCGGTTGCGGCCTTTTCGCCCGCGCATTTGGTCTTCTCGTAGGTATTCACGGGCGCGAGCGGCGCATCCTCAGCCGCGGGCGGATGCGCGACGTGCCCGTACACTCCTACACTGCTCACATGGACCAGCCTGCGGACCCGCGCCGCCGCGCATGCCGAGACCAGTTGCGCTACTGCCGCGACGTTGACGGCTTCAAACTCGGCATCCTTCGCACCCACATCGAGGTGCACGCTCGCCAAATGAAATACCACATCGACTCCCTCAAGCGCCTGCGCCACGGCCGCCGGGTCCCGCAGATCCGCCATTCGGAAGTCGACGTCGAGCCCGGTAAAGCTCCCGGGCGCCGGATGCACATCGAGGGCCCGGACACGCCAATGCCGCTGCGCGAGATAGCGCACGCAGTGCGCGCCGATGAATCCTGCGGCGCCTGTGACTAGTGCTCGAGCTTCGGAGGTCATTGCGCCTTTCTCGCCGAAACAGCGACCGCGTACCCACTGCGCCCTGGAATCAACTTGTCGAGCAGTGAGAACAGATACATGAACGGATAGATCAGCGAATACATGCGCAGCTCCTTGCGCACCGCATCCGCCTCCTTCTTGTTGGTCGGCGCGATCGTGCCAACGATGACATCCGGGTGATCCTTCTTCTTAGCGATGATCTTGACGTACGCAAGATTGATGGCGAGCTCGGCAGCCTCGGTGAAGAACCGCGAATAGCCGCCCCAGTCAAGCGGCGTCAAATCGACCGAGCGCATCATCTGCTGCAGCTCCGAAACCCGGTAGCCTTGCACGACGTGCGCGTAGATCTCCGGACCCATGCCAACGTGGCGCTTCAGCACCGCCATCGGGAGCCTCGTGTCACCGTTGGGGGTCGTGACGATTGCAAGCCCGCCCGGAGCGACGATGCGCGCGATCTCGCGATTCAGGCCGTTCAAATCCTTGAAGTGCTCATGCACGTCGATGACGATGACGACGTCGAAAATGCCGTCGGCAAACGGAAAGTGGTTGATGTCGATGTGGGACACCGGATCGCCGAGGAACTCGGCCATTTCAGGGATGCCGCTCTGATAGACCTGCCCCCAGCTCCATTTGCCGCCCGCGGCGCGAAAGGCGTAGTTCATTCCGCCGTTATTGTCGTGCCCGGAGATCATCAGACATCGCTTGTTGGCAATTGGTCCCGCAAGGCCTAACAGCAGATCCACCTTCTGCCGTTTTTTGAGCGACTTTTGATACATCTGTTGCTGCCAGGGAATGGCAGGCGTGGTTGGCTGCGCCGTAGACGGTGTGTTCATAGGGGTGCTTCCAGTCTAAGTGCCGAAATTTTCAGCATGTTACGTGTCTCGATGATAGCAGTCGCATGGTCGCCAGCTCCGTTATGCGGCTCGCGATCGTGCCACTGTGATCGACGTCACAGACGCGGTATCGAAGTGTCTGCGGAACCAGTGCTCCAGCAAGAACAGGGCCCAGATCCGATGCGAGTGATTGTGGCGGCGAGCACGGTGTTCCTCGAGCATCTGTGCGACCACGTCCTGGCGAAACAAGTCCCGCCCGACGAATGACGCGCTCGAGAGCGTCGCGGCGACCTCTTCGCTGAGAGGGCCGCGCTCGCGCAACCAGTTCTTGAAGGGCACCGAGTGCCCGAGTTTGTCCTTGCGATGATTGATGATGTCCGGCAGCACGCCTTCCATCGCCACGCGGAACAGCCGCTTAGTGCGTTCGACCCCTTCGAGCTTCAGATGTGCCGGGATACGTGCGCCGAATTCGACGAGATCCCGGTCGTAAAATGGAAGCCGGGTCTCAAGCCCGAATGATCGCGCGAGGAACAGGCGTGAGAAATAGAAGCTCGAAACGGAGCGATAATCGCTGTAAAGGCAAGGCGAGAGGCCGTCGTCGGGGCCCTGATAATCAGCGAACGCGTCCGTGACCGGGCGAAACGGGTCGGTCGCTCGCAGCGCGTCCGTGAGCGCGGGCGCCAGCAGCGCGCGCATGCTGTCGAATGTGTAGTACATGCGCCAGCGAAAATGCTTGAGGTCGTTCGGAAAGGCTGGCTCCGGCAGGATGCGCTTCAATACAACCGGCAGATTGCGCTTCTTGTCCGAATCCTTGACAAGCGCCAGGCTCCGCACGAGCGCACCACGCAGCGCACGCGGGATCGGCATGCGGTCGTACCAGCGCATGATTTTCTGCGCGGCATACACCGGATGGCTCGCCCAGAGTTCATCGCAGCCATCGCCCGTGAGCAGATAGTCGACGTTGGATCTGGCCGCCTTGGCAAGGAGCCAAGTGCCGATCTCAATCCCGACATCGCAGAACGGCATGTCCATGGCTGCCACTGCGGCAGCCACCTCGAGCGACTGCTGCTCGCCGAAGTCGACTTCGGTATGCCGCGTGCCGAGTTGTCTTGCAAGCTCACGTGCGTACGGAGATTCATCGAATGAGGCTCCGATGCAGCGAAAACTAAAGGAACTGATGTCTCCGGAGAGGTGCTTGCGGGCGAAGGTCGCGACGGAACTGGAGTCCATCCCACCGGAAAGGAACACGCCCGTGCGGGTATCGCTGAGACGCCGGACCACGCTCGCTTCGAGGAGCGCCCTATAGCGCGTCGCAATCTCTGCCTCGTCTGCATTGAGCGGCTCTGCGAATGACAGCCGATACCAGGTGCTCGTGCGCGCCGTGCCGGTTGCCGCGGAGAACTCCACGATCGATCCGGGCGGCACGCGTTCGATTCCCGCGAACAACGTGGCCTCTCCCGGCAGGTAGCAGTAGGTCAGAAACTCGACCAGGCCCTGCATCGAGATGGCGGGCGCTGATCCAAGCATCACGGCGACGTCGCGCGCGCGCGATCCGAACACGAGCCGTCCTTCAGCTTGCGAGAAACACAGCGGTTCCATGCCGAAGCGATCACGAATCAGCGTGAGCCGCCCATCGCGCGCATTCCACCAAGCGATCGCGAATTGCCCGTCCAGTCTTTCGAGCGCACGCCGGCCGTCACTGGCGAGCATCGCGAGCAGCCGATTTGCCGACACGGAATCTCCGCGCGCAAGGTCACCGGCGGGTCCGACCATTATCGGATTGCCCGAAAAGGCAAGCCACGATCCCGTCGCCGCATCGCTTGCCAAACACTGCGCCGGCGCAAGCGCGCCACCAGCGGATTCATGCCGGTAGACTTCACTTAAGAAACGGGTCGCACTCGCATCCGCTGCATGCAGCGTGAAGCCCGGTGGCGTCGCTGCGATGCGGTCGCGGCCGCCAACGGCTCCGAGAATCATGGCACGACCTCCCGATCAGAAATGTTCAACCGCCCAACCATCACAGCAAACCCTTCGATTTGTACCAAGCCGCGGTGCGCGCGAGACCTTCCTGCAGGGGGATCTGCGGTGCATAGCCGATCTCGCGCGTCGCTTTCGCGCACGAGAATCCGCGGTCGATGAGGAAGAAATCTAGTCGCCGCTTGTGCAGGGGCGGCTCGATGCGCAGCGGCCGGCACAGGGCCTCGCACAGCTTCGCTGCGGCGAGCACCGGGCCTGCCGGAATATGGCCCCGCGGTGGGGGACGCCCCACGGCCTGCGCGACCGCCGCAGCAAGCTCGGTGATCGTCGTGTAGCGGGGGCCGCATAGAATATAAGTCTGGCCAAGCGCCGCCGGATGCTCACCGCAGCGGATGATCCCATCGACGAGATCATCGATATAGGTCATGTGGTAGAGCACTTCACCGCGGCCGATCATGCGAAAAGACCCGTTGGCGATCGTGCGGAACAGCTTATGAAAGCGCATGTCGCCGGGTCCGTGGATGCCGACCGGCCGGAAGATCGTGCCCGGCAGGCCGGCGTCGAAGTACTTGCGCGCGAGCTGCTCGCCCTCAAGCTTGCTCTCTTGGTAGACATCGAGCGGGCCGAAGGCCGCCGTTTCATCGGCAGGCGCCTTGACATCCCCGTGGACACCGACGGTACTGCAATGGACGACGCGGCCGACCCCTTCGCGTCGGCTGGCGTCGAGGACGTGCTCCGTCCCGCCGACATTGATCTGGCGGTAGACTTCGTCCCCGAAGCGCGCTTCACGATAGATGGCGCCGATGTGGTACACGACTTCACAACCGTGCACGGCACGGCGGACATCCGCGGCATTCACAAGATCGCCGATGACTGGCTCGATACCATCGCGGCTCAGCGCTTCGGCCTTCGCTGGATTGCGCACCAAAGCACGCACCTGATAGCCACGCCCCTTCAAGGTGCGAGCGAGGTGCCCTCCGGTAAAGCCGCTTGCTCCTGTTACTAGCACTTGCATGGGACGGTCAGGACCTCTGCCAGCTGTGAACTGGATGGGCGGAGGATTTGCGCGGTGCGGATTCGACCGGCGTTGCAACCAGGGCGGTCGCGATCAGCCGCTCGAGCATCGCGGGTTGCGGCGCGGTAAACATCCAGTTCGTCCGCCGCAGAAAAAAATCTTCCGGGTGCATCACGGATTCAGCAGCCGCGGTGTCGCGGATGAAGGTCATTGCGTCGAGCGGATCCATCGCGGAAACCCGCGCACCGTCAAGAAGCAGCGCGGTTGCCGCCGACAGCGGCCGGACGGCTGCGCCGCATGGCGCCGCACTCGGACGCAATCCCGGAAATAGCTTCGCAAGGGCGCGCTCGGCGACGCGTCGCGCGGTCGTGAACTTCATGCCCGTGAGGCTGTAGAGACCGGCGGGACCGCCATGCTCGGCGTGCTCGATGCAGCACTCCCGCGCCGTCAGATCCGTGCTGCCCGGCGTGCGAACCGGCAGCAGTCCGCAATACACCGCGCGCACATTGCGCTGTGACAGGTTGATTCCCGGGACCGCGCGGTTAATGCGGCCGAGGAACGCGTCAATCTCGGCTTCGCTGACTACCGCGTCGCGGCATGATTCGGGCCGCCCGACATGCTCGGTCCCCGCCCATACGCCGAACGGCGCCGGGCACAGAAAGTAGACCGGTGCGCCGCGTTCCGGTGCGGCGACTGCAAGAGCGTCGCGGCTGAGCGGTTCGCAGTCGAGCAGCACATTGAAAGCAAGTGACGGGATGAAGAGCTCGCGGTAATCCCGATCCTGCTCGGCGGCGAATACGCGTGCCTGCGCTCCGGTGCAGTTGCAGATGCGCTCAGCGTCGAAGCGGTATTCCGCGCCATCGATCCGGTCGAGCGCTTCGAGGCCCTGGATGCGTCCGTCTTGGACGCGAATTCGCTTGATCTCGGTGTAGTTCAGCGCCTGCACACCCAAGGTACACGCGGCATGCAGCAGCTCGGTGAGAATCCGCTCGCTGCTGCGCATGTGGTAGTCGTACCAAAGCGCCCCACCCTCAAGGCCATCCGCGCGCACCTGGCGAAACCGGCGGCGCATCGCCGCCGGCCCGAACGTCGCGCTGCCTGGTAACCGCACATCCTTGGCGACGCCATCGTTGCGATGGCTCGAGAGCGCATCGTTCACGGTAAGCGCCGCACGCATCACCACGCGTCGCCTTAATCCCTCACCATACAGCGGCATCAAACAAGGCAGCGGCTCGATGAGCCCCGGAAAGGTGCGCGCGAACCAGCGACGTTCCGCGACCGATTCGCGAAAACGAGTGACGTCGAGGCTTTGCAGATAGCGCAGGCCACCGTGAATGACGCGCAGCGAATTGCCGCTCGCTCCACTGCCAAAGTCCGCACGCTCGAGCAACAAGACCCGCAGGCCGCGCTCGGCCGCCTGCAATGCGAGGCACACCCCATGAATACCGCCGCCGACAACGGCCAGGTCGAACCGCTGTGCGGCTGCGGCAGCCGGCGCACGCGTAATCATGCCGTCACCCGCCAGCGAGTGAGCCAGTCCTGAAACACGAGCATGCCCCATAGCACGTGGCTGTGATTGGCGCGATTTTCGAGGTGCTCGTGCTTCAGGCGCGAAACCTCGGCCGGCTCGAACAAGCCGTCGGCGGCAATTCGCTGTGGGCTCAAACTGTCCTCGAGCAAATCGCGAAACTCGGTCTTCAGCCAGTTTTTGATCGGGATGCTGAATCCCTGCTTGGGCCGGTACACGCATTGCCGCGGCACGTGGCGTGCTGCGACTCGCTTGAGCAGGATCTTGGTCTCGCTGCCGGTGTACTTAAGTTCCGCAGGCAATTGAAACGCAAGCTCAACCACCTCTTTGTCGAGCAGCGGCACGCGTGCCTCGATCGAGCAGGCCATCGACATGCGATCGACTTTGGCAAGGCAGTTGTCGACCAGGTAGCTGCTAAAATCGACATACAGCGCGCGATCGCGCGCGTTGACGTCGGCGGCCTCGTCATTGAGCCGCTCGATGTGCGCGCCGACCGGAGTTGACAGCTGCGCATAGGCCGACGGCGTGAACAGCCGCTGACGCTCGGAATCCTCAAGAAACAGCCGCCAGCGCGCGTGTCCGAGCGCCGGGTCCATGCTCGCCCCGGCGACGAAGCGCTTGGCCTTGTTGACGAGTCCCTTCTTAGCAGCCGTCGGCGGCAGCGCCTCGACGACCGGCGCGACCAGGCCACGGCGGATCCAGCCCGGTACCGCACCCCAGACACGGGCCTTTTCCTGCGCCATGAACGTCTCGTAGCCACCAAAGAGCTCATCGCCGCCATCCCCGGACAGCACTACCTTCACGTACTTCGCGGCGAGCTGCGAGACGAGGTAGGTCGGAAAGATCGAGACGTCGGCTATGGGGTCGTCCATGTACCGCATCAGCCGATCGAAGAGCCCGCGCACGTCGGGTCTGATGATCTCGGTGCGGTGGGACACTCCCAGATGCTGTGCCACCTGCTGCGACCACTCGAGCTCATTGTAGGTGGGATCGTCGAATCCGATGCTGAAAGTGTGAGCCTCGCCCATTGCCGCAACCACGATGGAGCTATCAACGCCCCCGGAGAGAAAGGCACCGAGCGGCACGTCGCTGATGAGCTGCGCCCGCACACGGCGCGCGATCGTCGAATCGAGTTCCGCTTCCCAATCGCCCGCGCTGCGCGGTGACTGGTGCGCCTTAGCCACCGCCTGCAGCGGATTCCAGAAGCGCAGCACCGAGTGGTGCCCGGAAGTCAGATCGAACTCGAGCAGCGACGCGGGCGGCAGGCGCCGTATGTCCTTAAAAAGTGTCGCGGCACCGGGCACGTATTCCCAAGACAGGTACTGCCCTACCGCATCAAGATCGAGCCGGCGCGGCACCCACTCGGACTCCAGCAATACCTTGATCTCGGAGCCGAATACCAACCCCTGCTCGACGCGGGCGTAGTAAAGAGGCTTGATGCCGACGTGATCGCGCGCCAGCACGAGTTTGCGCTGGCGCCGATCGAGCAGCGCGATCGCAAACATGCCGTTTAGGTGCACGGCAAACTCCGCGCCGAAGTCCTCCCACAGATGTACGATCACCTCGGTGTCCGAGGCGGTCTTGAAGTGGTGCCCACGCGCGCTCAGTTGGGCGCGCAGTTCCTGGTAGTTGTAAATCTCGCCGTTGAATACCACGGCGATGCTGTCGTCTTCGTTGAAGATCGGCTGATGGCCGCCCGCAAGGTCGATGATGGACAGCCGGCGCATGCCGATGGCAACGCCGGGATCGACGAGGTAGCCGGCGTCATCCGGACCACGATGCACCATTGCATTGCACATGCGCTGCAACTGCTGCAGCGACACCGGCAGTGCGCCGCTCGAGGCCAGACCTGCTATGCCGCACATCAGGATACGATCTCGAGCAGACGGCGGATCTTCTGCTCATAAACGGGACGCGCGTACTGCTGCTCGTACAGCGCACGGGCGCGCGCAGCCACCTGGCGTGCGCAGTCGGGATCATTGATTGCCTGCAGGAGGCCCTGGGCGAGCGATTCCGGACCCGGCTCCACCAGAATGCATACCGTCTCATCCAGCACCTGGGTATGAGACCAGATGCGGGTCGCGACCAGAGGCTTGCCGCTCGCCATCTGCTCATAGATCTTCAATGGCGTGTTCGTGCCATCCAGGCGCGGCGAGACGAGCACGTTAGCAAGACGCGTGTAGCGCATGGCAGCGTTTTTGCTCAATCTGCCGGTGAGATGCACGGATTCGCCGAGACCGAGCTCGGCGACGATAGTTGCGGCGTGTGCGACCTGCTGCGGCGTACCGCCGACGAGCAGCAGCTGCGCGTCAGTGCGCTGCGCGACAACCACCGCGAATGCGCGGATCAGTATGTCGATGCCTTGATAGTGCTCAAAGGTGCCGGCATACAGGATGATGGGTCGCGCCGTATCGAGCGGCGGATTCTGCGCCACCGCCGGTGCCGCAGCATCGCGGGCCGCGGCGTCCACACCTCTCAGATGCACGTCCTCAAAGATCGAGTTCTCGATCAGCAAATGCTTCTCGGGGGCAACGCCGGTCCGCAAGGCATAGTCTCGAAGGTCGGGGCATATGGTGATGACGGCGTCAGCCCTGCGCAGACAGGTGTGCTCGAGCGCCCGAAAGGTCGCAAGCAGGATGCGTGATTTGGAGAATTGAAAGTTACTGAGCTGCTGAGGCAGGCTCGAGTGCATATCGTAGATGAGGCGAAAGCGGAAAAACGGCTTGAGGAAGCGGCACCAGAAGACCGACTCCTCGTGGGCATGAACGGCATCGTAGCGATGCCGCACCAAGAGCCCCACCGTCCACATGAACATCACGACATCGAGGAACAGCTTCTTCCACGACGGCCCGACCGCTACGGGTCCGACCCAAGACATCCGCGGAATGCGGATCAGATTGACACCCGGAATTTCGACGTCCTCGCCTTCCCCATAGGACAACAGGTCGATCGTGGCGCCATGCTCGGCCATGACCATCGTCCGGTAGTACACGCTAAGTGGGGTGCCGCGCGGCGTCAGGAACGGCTGCGGGGCGACGACCAAAACCTTCACGAAGGAGCGCCTCGGCGCGCGCGCTTGCGCATTTGCATGCCAATCTGCAGGCGCACAAACGACGCGATTCCCGTCAGCCGGCCGTACTGCGTTGGTGATTGTGGCAACTCGGCCAGCCGCCGCGCGAACTGTGCGAGTGGCGGGGCGTCCGGATCCCACTCGCGAAGCAACATTCCAAAGGTGCCGACGCGAGATTCCTGGCCCGAAAACGGCAAGGGATCCGTTCCCGGCAGTACTTTCAAGCCGAGGCTCTCGCCGCGATTTAGCAGCTGCGGCCGGGTCGACAGCGCCAGTCGTCCGCCGTTGTCGCCGAGATAGAGCGGCCGCGCGCGCGGGGTGCGCATGACGCGGTCGATGATTGCGCCGCGCGCGCCCCACCACTTGCCAAAACCCCAGGGCAATGCCGTCAGAGCAGCTGCCTGATCCACCGCGGCAATACTCGACTCGAATGGCTCACCGTCCGGGAACCGAGCGGCGGCGCCGAGCGCCAGCACTTCCAGATCTTCTCGAGTCGCGATCTGTCGCCCCGCGACCAGCCACAGCGGCGGCTGCTTATCGTGTGTGAGGCGCAGGACGGCCGGCTCCGCGGTCGCAGCCACCTGCCAGCGCCTAGGACGCAGCTCGCCGCTCGCCAGCGCCTCGAACGCGTGATCGTTGACTGTCTCGGTAAGGAGCAGCATCCCGTCGCGGCGTGCGGAGGAAAGTCCGAGCGCGCGCGCGGCATGGGCAAAGTTCTCAACCGCAGCATCGAGCAGCGCGTCAAGGGAGAAAACTGGATAGATGTGCACATGAGTGTCGACGAACAGCACTCGGGCACTCTCATCAGCTGCTGACTCTTTTATTGGATTCACGATCCGCGCTCTGCCCGCTGTTCCCTGTAACGACGCTTACAATGCGACTGCCACTGCCGAGTGATCCTTCAGCCCGCTCGCACTGGTGCTGCCGGAGGGTTCTCGGGTGCAGTGTATCCCCGGTTCACGCGTTCTGTTTGATATTGTCGGAAGCAGCAAGTTACGCCGCGTGCCAATCTAAGCTTAGCGCCCATATGGCGCGCTGCGCAGGTCGGTATCCCCAGACCGTCGACTCGGTCACAGATCGCGGAATGGGTACGCGGCCATTGGATTACCGGGTGCCGGCCACCTTGGGCGATCTACCGCTATCACGCGACCTGCTGAGCATGAGCCTGCTTACGATCCGCAAGCCGCGTGTAAAGCCCCGTTAGGCGCTCCGCGACCGCATCCACACCGAAGTCGACCGCGGCGGCGCGCGCCTTCTGCGACAACGCCTCCCGCAGAGCGGGATTACCCGCAATCCTAATCATCGCGTCAGCGAGCGCCGCGGGATCCTTAGGGGGCACCTTCACACCCGTGCCCCAGCGATTGACGATGTCGGCGGGTTCGCCCAAATCGGTCACGACATGAGCTCGGCCGAAGACCATCGCCTCGATGAGATTCACCGAACTGAACATCTCGCTCTCAAACGGCGCGACGAGCAGATCGCTGCCGGCGAAATAAGGCTCGTGCCTCTCAGGCGCCTCCATCTCGATGAGCGACACACAATCGTTCAGTCCGAGCTTGCTTATGAGCTCATCGATGCGCGCGCGCATGGCGACCGGATCCGTCACCCAGGGAATGTGCTGATACTTGGTCGGCACGCGATGGTAAAGGGTCGGCCGGTAGACAATGCACAGCCGCGCATTGGGCATCTGTTGGTGCACCTTGGCGAATGCCTCGAGCAGCGTCTCGTTACCGCGATCGGGCCCTAATTTGGTGACCGTGAGGAATACGAAGTCATCGGCGCCCCAGCCGAGTTCGCGACGCGCTGTCGCGCGATCCAGACCCCGAGCGATTTCGAATTTCTCGCGGGGCACCGCGTGATACAGCACGTCTATTTTCTCTCGCGGCACGCTGCGCTGCTCGTGCACGAAATCGCGGCAGTGGGTCGAAGCTGCGAGCGCGAAGTCGGTGCGCCCAGCGAGCAATCGATCCGCGAGCTTAAACATTTTCGGATAAGGGCCGTAGGTCGGCGTATCGAACTCATGGATCACCGTCGGCACGCGGTTCCAGATCGACGCCACGCGCCCGAACGCCGACGCTCCAAAGCAGAATAGATGCATAACATCGACCTTGTGACGCTGCACCAACTTCCCCACCCGCACCGGCGCCAGCACGTCGTACTTGCTCCACGCCAGGGTCTTGACCGGATGGTTGATGGCGTCGAAGGTGCGTATCACAGCCTCGGACGCGTTCAGAAAATACGGATGGATCGTCACTCGCGCGGGGTCAACGCGCGGAAAGACGTTCATGTACAGGCGGCCGCCTGCGTGCAGACTACCGTCAAAACACACGTGATCTATCAGCCAGAGGACGTTGAGGGGTCTTGTTGCCATAGGTTATCGTTCAACTCCCGAGCATCATGCGACTGCGCACGCCCGTTAAAGCGCGCAAATTTCGGCTCGCGCGTGTGTGCATATTATCACGCTAGTAACTCGCGGGCAGCCGGGCACGCGTATCAATCCTGCCAAAGAGAATTGGAAGTCCGCCAATCATGTTATATGTCATGGCCATGATGGGCACAATCAGTGCAAATACTAGCGCACCGCTCGCGCTCGCGCCGAAGCCCGTCAACATATAGACGATTGCCGCCTGGTCACCGCCGTAGCCGCTGACCGAGTAAGGAATGAGGCCCGAAAGCGTGTAGGCCGGCACTAACGCGAGCCACGCGGGAAACGGCAGGACGACTCCGACAGCAAGCCCCACCATCGCATACACGGTGGCGCGCGTAATGAGCGTCAGGAACGCCACCGCCACGATCGGTACCAGGTTCACGTGAAAGCGCTCAAATACGAGCATCTTGTGAGCGAAGCGGCGGATTGGTCGGCGCAGCTTGCGCCATGGCCCGTGCATGCGCCGTAAAACGCGCAGCAATAATCCCCGTTGACTCCGCAGCAGCCAATAGCAGGTCGC
>Ga0182018_10001755_pt1 | contig 23717 bp, 22 predicted proteins | sample 812P2MmetaG_FD_120490 | JGI IMG/M metagenome (GOLD analysis project Ga0182018, IMG submission 120490) | Permafrost microbial communities from Stordalen Mire, Sweden - 812P2M metaG | ecosystem: Environmental > Terrestrial > Soil > Wetlands > Permafrost | place: Sweden: Stordalen | collected...
AATTTGCTCCGACGGCCATCGGGCAAGGATTCATTGCGGGTTCGCCGAAAGGTCGCGGGATGGGATGACGATTTCCTCGCCAGCCTCGTCACGGGATGATTCTTTCACCCGATTCGCCTGGGTCCACGCCCATGCCGGCCTGCTGTGGGCCTATCTCGGGCCCAATCCGGCGCCATTGGTGCCGGACTGGGAGCCGTTCGGATGGCGCAACGGCTTCATCCAGATCGTCTTCGCCGAACTGCCCTGCAACTGGTTTCAATGCCAGGAGAACTCCATCGACCCCGTGCATTTCGAGTGGCAGCATTCCAACTGGAGCGTTCGGCTGGCCGGAAAATCCGGCCCCTATGTGCCGCGGCACCTTCGCCTGGGGTTTGACGAATTCGAGCACGGTCTGGTCTATCGCCGGGTTCGCGAAGACACCACCGAGGCCGACGAACTATGGACCGTCGGCCGCGTCTGCCTGTGGCCGAACGCGCTGTTCACCGGCTCGCATTTCGAATGGCGGGTGCCGATCGACGACGAAACGACCTTGAGCGTCACCTGGATGTTCGCGCGTGTGCCGAAGGAGCGTGAACCCTATGTTCAAACCTCGATCCCTTATTGGTATGGGCCAGTGAAAGACGCCCAGGGAAACTGGATCAATAGCCACATCATGAATCAGGACTTTATCGCCTGGGCTGGCCAGGGAACCATCGCGGATCGAAGCAAGGAGCATCTGGGACGTAGCGACCGCGGTATCGTCATGATGCGGAAACGGTTTCTTGACGATATCGACGCGATCCGTGACGGCAATGATCCCAAGGCGGTGTTCCGCGATCCCGAACTTAACCGCGGCGTGAAACTCCCCGTGGTCGGGCGCGACCTTCTCCTCAACGGGCTGAGCCTCGATCAGATCGCGGCCAATCCCGCGCGAGCAGGTAATGTCACACCCGGCAGCTATGTTTTCCAGTTTGGTCAGCCCGAGTCCGTGCGCCGCGCGATGCAGGATGCTTTGGGTCGCGAAATTACCTTGGACGGCGTGGTGAAAACCTGATTGCTTCAGCGCACGTGCAACGCATGTCAGGCGCGACGACAGCCCCGGTCGCCTCCGGTACCCGCCTCCCGTTGCGCCCTGTACCCGATCGTCGAATACTGGCGGGGCGACGCGATCGGGCATGGCCCGGCGCAAGCTCAACGCCCACGCCCATGGAGGAAAACCGATGTCATTCTACCGAGGCATGACCTGCGAGAACGTCACCATCAATGGCGACGGGGGAACGCCTATCACCGCTTATGTGGCCAGGCCGGCCGGCCCAGGACCGTTTCCGGGCGTGGTGCTGATCCACCATCTGCCGGGTTGGAGCGAGCTGTATATTGAGACGACGCGCCGCTTCGCGCATCACGGCTATCTCGCGATCTGCGCCAACCTGTATCAGCGCGAGGGTGGCGGCAGCGACGGCAACCCCGACGACGTCGCGGCCAAGGTGCGCGCCGAGGGCGGCATCTCGGACTCCCAGATGGTCGGCGACACCGAGGCCGCCGTGAAGTGGATGCGCGCGCAGAAGGATTGCAACGGCAAGGTCGGTCTCATCGGCTCCTGTTCGGGCGGCCGGCACGCATTCATCTACGCCTGCCAGAAGCACGACGTCGATGCGGTCGTCGAACAATGGGGCGGCGGCGTGGTGATGAGCAAGGAAGAGCTTAACGCCAAAAAACCCGTGGCCCCGATCGACATGACCAAGGACCTGGCGTGCCCGCTGCTTGGCCTGTTTGGCAACGACGACCGCGCGCCGAGCCCCGAGCAGGTGAACCAGCACGAGGCCGAACTCAAGCGACTCGGCAAGAACTACGAGTTTCACCGCTACGACGGCGCCGGCCACGGCTTCTTCTACTGGCACCGGCCGCTGTACCGCCCGGAGCAGGCGATGGATGGCTGGAACAAGATCTGGGCGTTCTTCGGTAAATATCTGGCGAAGTAGGAGATTCCGACATGTGCACATCGATCATCGAGATCGTGCGCGCGGAGGGCATGGCGAAACGCGGGGACGACTGGTTCCCGCTCTCGCGGTCGGTGGTCGCTTATGACCACGCGCGCCATGCGCATCTCGGCGACGTCATAACGCTCGACTTCTACAACACCGAGCTTGATGCCGGTGCGCGAGCCGGGGTCGAGCTGACGTTGGAGACGGCCAAGGAACTGCGCGCCGCGCTCGACCGCGCGATCGCCGCGGCTGAGTATGAGGAAGCGGAAGTGCGAGGCGTGCTCAGCCTCGTTCGCGCCGCGTAACGCGTCAGCCGGGTCGCCCCGGGCGAAGCATCTGTTCACGGCCGGAAGTGAGGCTGCCACCGGACCTGTCATACCGTCCGGCCAGAAAAGCCTTCCCATCGGGAGCGCGATGGGGGCGGATAACGCATGGCGAATGACAGTTCCGGCGGCCCAACGGCCGGACCGCCAACCACGCGGCCAGCGCAACCGTCCCCGGGTGGGCTGTTGCTGCTGGCGCTTGCCTGCCTGCCCTACGTTATTTTGGTTGGGATGCTTCCTGATGCGACCGACTTTCCCGGCGAGGGCGGCGGCGAAGCCCAAATGGGCTGGGGGTTTCAGCAATTCTGGGACTACACCATCTGGGCCGTGATCCTGACGCTGCTCTGGCTCGCCTTGTGGCGGGGGCCGCCATGCTTTTCGCCATAGCCGAGAGTTTCGAGCAGCCGGGCCCTTGGTTGCCCCTGGTTCCAACCCTGTTGTCGCCGGTGATCGGAGCTTACGCGCTTTGGGGTTGTCTGCCGGCGTTGTCTGGCTGGCTGCCCAGAGGACTGTCACGGGCGAAGATCGATCGCGTCGCGATTGGGCTGATCGCGGCCCTGTCTCTGGCGGTCGTTCCGCTTTGGCTGGTCGACTCCGCGTCATATCCGCGTCGGCTGGAACGCCACCGTGCCGACCTGGCCGCCGCCGACGCGGCCGCCCGCGCGGCGGGCGAGCAAGAGGACCGGGAGCTGCGAGCGAAATTCGCGCGCCTCGGACCCGGCTCCTCGTTGCGCTATTATATCGAGGCGCGATCCTGGTATTTGAGCGGCGTCGACATTCTCGGCGGCGAGCGCCAGGTCAAAAGCCGGCAAAGCGATGCGGTGGCCATGCTGGACCAGGGCATGATCCTGGACCTGTCCAACCTGTGGCAGCTCGATCTGGAACCCACGCCGGCCTTGTGCCAGTCCTACGGCCGTGCACTGGCGGCCGTGTTCGGCCATGCCGAGAAATATCGTGGCTCCCCGTATCTGAGCCTGATGGACGCGCAGGTTCCGAATATACGATGGTTGCGCGACGCACGCTGCGATCTCGACGGACCTCTCGCCGAGATCGACGCGCGGCTTGGTTTTATGCTCGAGAGCAAGGATCCATCGGGCGCGCCCGCGAACGATGCGGCGGCGTACTATTCACGCTGGGACGTCAGCCGGGAGACCGTTGAGGCCATGCGGGCCAAACTCGCTGGGTTTCGTGGCGCGCGGTGAGGCGTGCGCGAACGCCCTGGCGCCGTTTCGGTGTCCGGGCATGAGCAAAGCCCAAGGCCTTACCGCCGAGAGCTAGCCAGCGGCGCCCACCGAGGATAATCAGGGCGCATGGACCGTTTGCTCAGTGGCTATCGACGTTTCCGCCGCGACCTCTGGCCGGAGCGGCGGCGGCAATTCGAAACTCTCGCCGACACCGGTCAGAGGCCGCGCGCGCTGGTTATCTCCTGCGCCGACAGCCGGGTCGATCCGGCGATGATCTTCGACGCCGGTCCGGGTGAGTTGTTCGTTGTGCGTAATGTCGCCAATCTGGTGCCGCCGTTCGCTCCGGACGCGGCGCATCATGGCACCAGCGCGGCGGTGGAGTTCGCGGTCCGCGTTTTGAACGTGCCCGACATCCTGGTCATGGGCCACGGGCTGTGCGGGGGAGTGCGCGCGCTGTTGGAGGGGATGCCGGCCGAGACATCGGACTTCATCGCGCCATGGATCCGCCTCGCCACGCCGGCCTTGGAACGTGCGAGGGCTCGGACCGATATGCCCGACCAGCAACTTTGCTGCGAACAGGAAACGATTCAACTGTCGTTGGAAAACCTTTTGACGTTCCCCTGGATCGAATCGCGCCGGGCGGCCGGGACGCTGCGATTGTCCGGCGCACATTTCGACATTCGCTCCGGCGAACTCAGCGTTTTGAGCGAGGACGGTTCTTTCGCGATCGTGCCCCCCGGCTGAGCGATGACGCCCTGAATCTTGCGGCATCTCCCACCGAAGCGGTAGCTTCGCGCGAACCTCGATTGACCTGAAGCGCCGGGGATTTCGCCGCGCGCGTCAAAGAAAGGAAGTACACCATGCCGGACACGAACGTCCTGGCGGAGCGCCCAGGCCAGGATCGGATCGCGGAGTACGACGGGATCGTGATCGGCGCCGGCATTTCCGGCATGTTCATGCTGTACCGCCTGCGCGAACTTGGCCTGACGGCACGCGTCTTCGAAGCCGCCGCGGATGTCGGAGGCACCTGGTACTGGAACCGCTATCCCGGCGCTCGTTTTGATTCCGAAAGCTGGACCTATGGCTATTCGTTTTCCCAGGAGTTGATGCGGGAGTGGGACTGGAAGGAACATTTTTCGCCGCAGCCCGACACGTTAGAATACCTGAACCATGTCGCCAATAAATTCGATCTGCGCCGCGACATGCAATTCAACAGCACGGTTTCAGCCGCGCACTGGGATGACGCGGCGGACCAATGGACCGTGACGCTGGAAAGCGGCCAGCAGGCGAGGTCGCGCTTCCTGTTCACCGCCATCGGCATCCTGTCCGCCTACACGCTGCCCGCAATTCCCGGCAGGGACAGTTTCAAAGGGCCGGCGTACCACCCGGCGCGCTGGCCGCACACGCCGGTCGATTTTTCCGGCAAGCGCGTCGGCATCATCGGCACCGGCGCCACGGCGATCCAGGCGATCCCCGAGATCGCCAAACAAGCCAAACACCTCACCGTCTTTCAGCGCCGCCCCAACTGGGCTGCCCCCTTGCACAATTCCAAAATCAGTAAGCAGGAGATGGAACAGATCAAGTCGCGTTACGACGAGATCTACGCTCACTGCGCCCGGACGCCGAGTTGGTTCATCCACCAGGCCGATCCTCGCAAGACCCTGGACGTCGTGCCGGAGGAACGGGAGGCATTCTGGGAGAAACTGTACGCCGAGCCCGGCTTCGGAATCTGGATGGGCAATTTCCGCGACATCCTGGTCAACGAGCAAGCCAACGCCGCGATCAGCGAATTCATCGCCAAAAAGATCCGCCAGCGCGTGAAGGATGCGGCGGTGGCGGACAAACTGATCCCGAAAGACCACGGCTTCGGCTCCCGCCGCGTGCCGCTGGAGAGCGGGTATTTCGAGGCCTATAATCGCGACAACGTGACCTTGATCGATGTCATCAACGACGAGCCGATCGAGTGCATCACGCCGAACGGCATCAGGACCGCGAAACAGGAACATGAATTCGACATCCTGATCTACGCCACCGGCTTCGACGGCGTGACCGGCGCCTTCGACCGCATCGACATTCGCGGCACCAACGGCATCAGGCTGAAGGACGCATGGGCGGAAAGTCCGCGCACCTTCCTCGGCATGCTGGCGGAAGGCTTCCCCAACATGTTGATGGTGCTCGGCCCGCACACCGCGCGCGGCAATATCCCGCAGGCGATCGAACACAGCGTGGATTTTCAGACCGGTCTGCTGCGGTTCATGCGGGATCACAACTACACACATGTGGAAACCCGGCCGGAGCAGGTCGATGAATGGACACAGACCGTGATCAAAGCGGCCGAGCCGTTGCTCTCGTCAAAGGTCGATTCGTGGCAGACCGGCGTGAACCGTAACGTGGAGGGAAGGACTGTGCGCCGCGTGCTCGGCTACAACGGCAACGGCGTGCATTTCCGGAGGAAGACCGACGAGGTCGCCAAAGGCGGCTACCGGGAGTTCGCGTTCCGGTAACGGCCTGGGCGCGCCCGGCGATGACCGACTACGCGCCCCGTGCGCGAATCTCGGATGACGAGGTGTCAAATCGGAACCGGTGCTCCGGGATTTCGCTGAACAGATCGGCATAGCGGCGCGGCACGGAAATGTCGCTCAATGTGCGTACGCGCGCCGTGGCGTCGATGCGCACGGCCACCAGAAAGCTGGCACCGGACTTGCCGATTTCCTCGAGCGCGATGTGCATTTGAATCTCATCGTCGCCGTAATATTTCGGCGCGATCAGCCGCTCCGCCGTATCCACGCCGATCACAAACGTGGTCCCCGGAAACAAGCGCGACTTCTCCAGGAAGGTGGGTGCTCTGGTCAGTTCGACCGGCCACTTCCAGGCGAATTGCGACAGCCGCTGGCGAACCGTTTCGCCAGCCAGCGGCGGCTTGTCGACATTGGTGACAGAAATTTCGAACGCCACGGGTTGCTGTTTGAGCTCTTCGGCGACGCGGGCCAGCAACACATGCCCGGTGTGCAGCGGGTTAAAAGACCCTGGCATCAACAGGGGGGGCAGCGGAGCTGACAGCGTCATTTGGCCATCGGGCCGCGCGGTGACGCGATCGAGTTCTCCGGCGATGAGCTGATCGATGCTATCCACGTTCCCGACGAACATCTCCTCAAAACGTTCGTCCGCATCCAGTAGAGTGCGCGGCGACGGTGCCGCGACGCCGCATGCATGGGCCAGAAACAGGACGATCGCGCGCGCGACCAGGTCTTCTTCAGCGGCGCGATCACGCCTGCCCTTGGCCATTACCCCGGTGCAGTGCGCGATGCCGGCGGAGGTGGCGAACGCGATGTGAAACCGATGCTCGCCTTTACGCGGGCGATCGCTGACCAGCGCCGCCGTCGCGCCGAGGCCAACCAGATCGACCGCTGATACGAACCTGGCCGCGCGTGCCCGCGCGCTCCGTGCCATCGCGATCGCGGTATCGGCACTGCTGGCCTGTGCTGGTGCGAAGCCGAGAAACGCCGCGAGCGCCTGATTGTCGTAGGGAACCTGTGCGTCGATCAGCAGCCGGGATCCACCGGGAACACGCAGCAACTCGCCGATCGCGCCACTGCCGCCCCCGGTGATCGCGAGTGCGGCCTTGCGGCCGGATGCGTGTACCGCGGAGATCAATTGTTGCCACGCAAGGTCCGGCGGTTTCATGGGGTGTGTGGTCCAAAGTTGAACTGTGCATCGTACATGGTGAAAGACAGGTCGGACCGAGTCAACAGAGTCGGCTTAACGGCGCGGCGAGCGCGTCATCGTATCGCGCCGAACCATGCGGCCTTGGCGCCGCGGTCGCGAAGATCAGGGGTCTGTCAGAGCTTTTCATGCGGAGGTGAGCCAGCGCGGAGCGTTCCCCGCACCCCGCGGGGCCGTCACTCGCTGTCCTCGCTGGCGATCCCCTGGGCACTCAGCCGCTCTCGCAGCAACCGGACGAGCGTCGCCGCCGTTTCCGTCTGTTGTTCCGTGGGAATTTGCTGGACGATGGTTTGCACCGCCCCCTCGACCAAAACGCCCAGTACCGCATAGGGGTCCGCGTCGATCGCGCTGGTCATGCTGATCGTCTGGGCCAGGATATGCAGCGGATCGGGCCGGCTGGCGGCAACGCGCTGAATCCGGCGGATGAGTGCTTCAACAGCGGGAAAAGGTCGGTCTGGCATAGCGATAGCATTGCGCAGCGCATGGCGGTAAGGCAAGGGCATGGGGGCCGTTTTCGGTGTGTCACGACCGCCGGAACTCCGGACGGCCAGTCGGTCATCATCGCGATCGCGATGTGCGGCCGGACCAACAATTCCCGAAGCGATCTCGCGCCACGCCGGTAAATCGGCTGATGTGCGGGATGTTTGCGAAGTGAGCGTTCAACATGACGAAGCAGCTTCATCTTGGCGCCGTCATGCGACCGGTCGCCATCCATACCGCATGGTGGCGCTATCCGGGAGCGTATCCCGACGCCAACTTCAACCTGAATCACCTCGTGCGTTTCATCCAGACTCTGGAACGAGCGCGGTTCGATGCCTTCTTCATGGCTGACCATCTGGCCGTGCTGAACATGCCCGTTGAGGCGTTACGGCGCAGCGCGACAGTGACCTCTTTCGAGCCTATGACGCTACTTTCGGCTCTCGCGATGGTGACGGAACGGATTGGCCTGGTCGCGACGGCATCGACGACGTTCGATGCCCCCTACCATGTCGCCCGCCGGTTCGCGTCGCTCGACCACATCAGCAATGGCCGAGCGGGCTGGAATGTCGTCACCACCGCCAACCCGGACGCGGCACTCAATTTCGGGCTGACCGATCATGTCGAGCACGACGAACGTTACCGGCGGGCGCGTGAGTTCTGTTCTGTCGTCACAGGTCTTTGGGACAGTTGGGCCGACGATGCGTGGCGGCGCGACCAGGCGAGCGGCATCTTCTTCGATCCGGATCGGATGCACGTGCTTGATCATAAGGGTGAGCATTTGTCGGTGCGGGGTCCGCTGAACATCGCGCGGCCGGTCCAGGGCTGGCCGGTCATCGTGCAGGCAGGCGCCTCCGACGTGGGCAGGCAATTCGCCGCCGAGACAGCAGAGGTCGTATTCGGGAGCAGCAGAACGATCGAGGAAGCGCGGGGGTTTTATCAGGATCTGAAGGCGCGAATGACCGCGGCGGGGCGCTCGGCCGATCACTGCAAAATCCTGCCTGGTGCTCTTGTGATCGTCGGACGCACGAGCGAGGAGGCACGAGAGAAGAAAGCTTTACTCGACAGCCTCGTGCATCCGGAGAGCGGGATTCCCAATTTGTCGATCCGGCTTGGCATCGATGCCTCGGGGTTTGATCTCGATGCGCCCTTGCCGGACATTCCGCCGTCGAACCAGAGCCAAAGCCAGCGCGATACACTCGTGGCTCTGGCGCGCCGCGAGAAATTAACCGTCCGTCAGCTGGCCCGGTTGATGGGCGGCTTCGGTGGCCTTGAGATCGTGGGGTCGGCGGGTGAGATCGCCGACACGATGCAAGCGTGGCTGGAGACGGGTGCCGCCGATGGGTTCAACATCATGTTCCCAACGATGCCCGCCGGCCTCGATGATTTCGTGGCGCTTGTTATCCCTGAACTGCGGCGCCGGGGCATCTTCCGTGAAGAATACGCGGGGACGACGCTGCGCGAACATTTCGGTTTGCCGAGGCCGGAGAACCAGTTCTTTCCGCGTGAGTAACAGGAATCGTACAAAAGGTATGAGTTCCGTGTCGCACGTAAATCGCCCGTGCGGTGCCGGTCGGGAGCGCCCCGATTTCGGTTTGGTCCTGAGTTAGACCGCGCCGGATATCGTAACGTCGCATTCGGACAGAAGTGGTGTCTGTCCGGAAATAAGTGACGGCGTCGGGGTTATACCAATCCGCCTGAACGTTGACACACGGCGCCGCCCTTCGACGTCATGGTCCGGTCGAGCCGGACCATGACGGGCGCGGGAGAGTCAATGCCAACCCGGATTGGTATAAATACGAAACGGTCAAAAACGTGTTGGCCGATCTGCGTGCATTTGCGTGTATCCCTTGCTTATCTGCGTTAAATTCCTTTGTCGAACCAAACGCGTGAAATTAAACCAAGGTAAGAAATTTAGCGCGGATAAGAAAGGGATACACGCGGAGCACACAGATGCTTTCGGACCATGTTCCACCTCGGGGAAATACCGATGGGACTGAGACTTTTCCGAATTTTCGAAAAGGCGAGCGCGGACAGAATCAGGCGGAACACGGTCTGAGGATATTCAGCGCCGGCGAAGCACCACGCTCAGGTTGTTCGCTGGCATCGCGATGCGTTCGGGCGGCTTGAACCCATGCTGGCTGCCGAGCGCGCTGATGTCGTCGAGGTCGCGTATGGCCCAGGACGGGTCGCGTGCCCGCAGTTCCGCATCGAACGCCGCGTTGCCGGCGCCGGTGTGCTGGCCCCCTTCGCGGAATGGGCCATAGAGGAACAAGAGCCCTTGGGGAGTCAGCACGCGCGCGGCGCCCGCGATCAGCCCCTGCGTGATGTTCCACGGCGCGATATGCACCATATTGATCGCGACGACAGCGTCGGCCTGGGCTACCGGCCAGGTGTCCGCGGCGGCGTCGAGAAGCAACGGCGGCAGTAAATTCGGCGGGCCCTCCATGTCGCGCCAGGCCGCGATGCTGCTCAAGGCATCGGGGTCGAGGTCGGTGGGCTGCCATGTCAGTTCGGGTAACGCGCTGCTGAACCACACGGCATGCTCTCCGGTGCCGCTGGCGATTTCCAGCACAAGCGCCGGTCGCGGGATTGTATCGCGCAGCACACGCAGGATCGGCTCACGATTGCGCGCGGCGGCGGGCGCGGATCTGGCGGCTCGGTTCATCCGAGTGGGAACTCCTTTGGTGGATTATGGTCTGGGGCAGGTGCCGCGATCGCGGTCAAGTATTGCCCAGCCCTCTTCGATGTGGGTCGGTTTAAAAGTCGGGCACCCAGCCAATGCGGACACATCTCAACCGTCGCAAGCTCAGGTCGTGAATATGCGTTCCGGAAACGTGATCGAGTACCGTGACGCCGACTGTCAGACACGGATTTTCTCTGCCACGGTCGAAAATTCCGCGGAAGCAATCGGCACCCGCACTCAGGGCAGAAGCACTTACAGTCAAGACCGCCTGGCGCCTCAGGAATTGGTACCATCCGGCGATCGACCCGCGGGCCGCACGGAAGTTCGATTCCTCGCACTACACACATCACCGGAAGCTGCCGGGAACAATGAATGAAGGACGTTGTCTGGCTGGTCACAAGATTCATGTCTAAAGCGATAGCCGCCGCGTGAACGCCGTAACGCGCGCGCAATCGCTTTGTTGGTTTTGACCAGGTCGAAGCGCTCGGGATTGAAACCACGACCGACCCACCGCCGAACTTCTTTATGATTGTCATGACGAGGGTCACGCCAGGCCGAAACGAAATCGGCGTAGCCATATGGTCCGCCGGAATCTTCAGGCGGCCCGGCACGGCTTCCGCCGATACAGCGGGGATACGTAACGCCGTCCTCACGCGGATGGGTCGTCAACAATACCGCGTGCTTCCAGTCGTCACCGAAGTCGTATTCATAGTGAAAAAGGACTGGCGGGCAACTGAAGCTGAAGTCGAAAAATCGGATTTCGCTGGCCTCGAGGGTGCGACGGCCACCGGCGTCTTCCTCATCAAACTCGGGCGCTCCATAGGCCAAACCGCCGATGTTGAATTGGTGCAAATGGCTATCGGTCCAGCCGAACGCCGCCTGGAGCACTTCATGCAGTTGGGCAAGATTGAGATCCGTGGGCAGTTCAAGCGTACGGCTGATCACCGGGTCGATTTCCAGGATGTGGACGTCGGCACGAACCACAAAGGCGTCAGGATCGAACATGGCCGTTGATAGTGCCGACCGGGCGAGCGTGAGGCAATGACGCGGGACCAGATTGCGGCGCCCCCATCACCACTTATACACTTTCTGCAACGTTCCCCCCATGAGCGCCGCCTTGTCACTCTCCGACAGCCGCGTGGTATCGCGGAACGGCGCGACTCCCTGCTCATAGGTCAGCATGCCGATCGCCCGCGTCCAGTCGGTGCCCCACATGCAACGATCCAGTCCGAACGCGTCGATGATCCGCGGCACCGGCTCCCAGATGTCGTCGTATGGGAACGGTTGATGCGACATCGTGCAGGCGCCGCTGATTTTCACCCTTACGTTCGGATACGCCGCCAGAGCCAGCAGCTTCGGCAGATCAGCCCAGACGTCGGCGGGGACCGGTGGCCGAGCCGGCTGCAGCAACCCGAGATGGTCGATCACGATGACCGTGTCAGGGTGCTGCCGGATGTGCGGCAGGCCTTTGTCCAGGATGCCCCAGCACAGCAAGTTGACCGGCAAACCATGTTTCGCGGCGGCGGCGAACGCCCGGTTGAGGCCAGGATGATCGGCGTCCATCGGCAGGCCCTCGCGCATGCGGATACGAATGCCGCGCGCGCCATTCGTCCCCGCCCATTTCGCCACCACGTCGTCGATCGCCGGATCGGTCGCGTCGACCGGCGTCACGACCCGGAACTTGTCCGGATATTTGTTATAAACTTCCAGTGCGTAACTCGGATCGTATTCATACGCGCTGAACGACGACACCATGATCGCGCCGTCCACGCCGACACTGGTCATGGCGGCGACCATTTCCTCGCCCGTGGCGGAGTCCAGTCCGTGCGAGGGACTGGCCCACGGCCGGCCGGGATGATTTCGGTCGAAGGGATGGACCTGAACGTCGATGACTGGCATGGCCGTCCTCCTGTCTGTTTGATCCATTGTCCGCTACCGTGACCGGATTGCCCAGGGGGACGGCGAACATCTGGAGGAGGATACCATGAACACACGCATTTTCGCGGGCGCGGGCGCTGCCCCTTCCATGAACGGCACCGCAGCGCGTGGCGGGTTGTTTCGACACACGGGCCGCGACGGTGCCTGGGAGGCGCTGGACAACGGCCTTCCCGACGGCGCGGAAGTTCACGCCATCCTCACCCGGCCGGACGATCCGAACGTGATCTTCGCCGGCACGCAGAACGGGCCGTATCGCAGCACGGACGGCGGCGATCACTGGCACAAACTGAATTTCCCCGAGCCGAACGTAATGATCTGGTCGTTGACCCTGCACCCCACGCGGCCAAACGTGATGTACGCGGGGTCGGCGCCGATCGCGCTGTATCGCAGCCTCGACAGCGGCGACACCTGGCATCGGCTGCGCGCCGCCGTCTCACCAGCCCACTGCGAGCGCGCCGGCTTCGACAGCCGTGTCCTGCGCATCACCATCGATCCAAACCGGCCGGACGATGTCTACGCGGCGTTGGAAGTCAGCGGCGTCCTGCGCAGCACCGACGGCGGCGACATCTGGTCGGACATGTCCGCTCCGCTGATGCAATTCGCCGAACAGCCGCGTTATCAGAGCAATGTCGGAGGCCGTCACTGCGGGTTATGCGAGGGGATGCTCGACTCCCACGCCACCGCCATCTCCCCCGCCGCCCCTGAAACGGTTTTTCTGGGCGTGCGGATGGGCCTGTTCCGTAGTGACGATCGCGGAACGACCTGGCACGACACCGAAATCGGCCGCTTCTCTCCGCTGACCTATTGCCACGACGTGATCGTTTCGGCGCACGATCCTCGCGTGTTGTATACCTGCCTGTCGCCGGCCGCGTTCAGCACGGACGGCTCGTTGTACCGCAGTCAGGATCTCGGCGCGACGTGGCGGCGCATCGATCATGGGGTCAAGGCGGCCTCGACGCTGATGGCGGTCAGTGAGCATCCCGCCGATCCCGCGCGGCTCTGCTGCGTCACCCGCGGCGGCCAGGTGTTCGGGACCGAGGACAGCGGTGAATCCTGGAGCGAATATCGGCTCCCGGACGGGGTCGAAGACGTCTACGCGGTCGCCTGTGCCTGAAGGCATGAAAGCGATTCACCGGCGGCCGGACTAAGGCGGCGTCCAATAATAAACGAATCGAGAGGCACAGGCTTTTCCCCGTCATCCCCGGGCTCGACCGGGGGATGACGACCGGGGGACTGCCCGACTGACGCGTTTATTGTTGGGTGTCGCGTTACCGTCCGCGATTCGCGCGTTCATCAGGGAGGCTGTCCACATGGACACCGATCGAATTGCCGGTCCATAATTCGGTGAGCGGCGTCCTCTGGATCGATGTCGCGCGGAGCAGACCGAGATGAACGATTTCGATCAATCCTTCCTTGCGTTTCAGGCCGCGGAGCAGGCTCGGCGTTGTGCCGAAGACTGGCTCACGGCCTTCGAGACGGCGCTTGTTTCCGGGGATGGGGCACGCATCGGCGCGTTGTTCCATCAGGACTGCCATTGGCGGGACGTGCTGGCCTTTACATGGCACATCACGCCCATCGCGGGCCGGGACAACGTCGCCGCGCGCCTCGCGGCCGAGCAGGGGCGTACCGCCGCGCACGGATTTCATTTACCTCTGGGCCGGAAGCCGCCTCGCGAAGTGAAGCGCCTCGGCATCGACAGCATCGAGGCAATCTTCGAGTTCCGGACAGCGAGCGGTCGCGGCGCCGGCATCATCCGCCTGTCGCCGGCACGGGACGACGGTGATGCGATGAAAGCGTGGCTGCTCTCGACGACGCTGCAGGCGCTGGACGGTCACGAGGAGAAAATCGGTGCCAATCGCCCAACCGGAGCCGCGTACTCGCGCAACTTCGGCGGCGACAACTGGGCCGACGCCCGCCGCAAAGCCAGTGCGTATGACGATCGGGAGCCGGCGGTTCTGGTGGTCGGCGCCGCCCAGGCGGGTTTGTCGATCGCGGCGAGGCTCAATCAATTGGGCGTGGACACGCTGGTCGTCGAGAAATGGCCTCGGATCGGCGACAGTTGGCGGCAACGCTACCATTCGCTGGCATTGCACAACTCGATCCATCTGAACCATCTGCCGTACATGGAATTCCCGCCGACCTGGCCGAAATATATTCCGAAGGACATGCTCGGGAACTGGTTCGAGTTCTATGCCGACGCCATGGAGATCAACTGCTGGACCGATACGGAATTCGTCGCCGGGACGTGGGATGAGGCCGCCAAACAATGGACCGCGCGGCTGAGGCGCTCCGACGGAACGGAACGTGTTGTGAAGCCCAGACATCTCGTGTTCGCCAACGGCGTCAGCAGTTATCCCATGGTTCCGGACCTGCCAGGCCTGGAGGATTTCAAGGGAGAGGTCATTCACTCGGAAGGCTTCGACAGCGGCGCGAACTGGGAGGGAAAGAGCGCGCTCATTCTGGGTACCGGCAGCAGTGCCAACGATATCGCGCTCGATCTGCACAGCCACGAGGTGAACACCACGCTCATTCAGCGGGGTTCAACGACCGTCGTATCGATCGACCCGAGCGCCAGACTCAACGAAGCGATCTGGGACGAGGGCGGGCCGCTCGAGGATTGCGATCTGATCGTTTCGTCCGCGACACCGCCTTTGATCGTCAAGGCCTATAAGGCCGTCGTTCAGCGCATGATCGAACTCGATAAGGAAATGATCGCGGGCCTCAAACGCATCGGCTTCAAACACGATATCGGCGAAGACGAAACCGGACACCAGATGAAGTATTTCCGCCGCGGCGGAGGTTATAATCTCGACGCGGGCAGTTCGGCTCTCATGGCCAAGGGCGAAATTGGCCTTTTGCAGTACGACCGGATCGAGCGCTTTACCGCGGATGGCGCGCTGCTGAAGGATGGAACGACGGTTCCGGCCGATCTTATTGTCCTGGCGACCGGTTACTATCCGCAAATGGAGCTCGTCCGCCGCGCTCTTGGCGAGGCGATGGCCGAGCGCACAGGCCCGGTCTGGGGTATCGGCGCGGACGGTGAACTCAACAACATGTTCAAACGTACGCGACAAGAAGGCCTGTGGTTCATCGCCGGTGGTCTGGCGCAATGCCGGATCAACTCAAAGTATTTGGCCCTGCAGATCAAAGCGATGGAACTCGGCAAACTCGGACCGCTGTGAAGCGGCTCGAACTCGAGTGCTATCAGGCGGAACGAAACGACGTGCCGCCGCGACTCGCCAGGCTTGTGGAGCGCCCGCGTCAGAGCATGATTGCTTCAGGTTGAAGCCATCATGCTCTGACGCACCTTTGTTTGAGAGCGTGATTCACGCTTTCCGACCGTCAGCCTCAAGCGATCACGCTCCAGCGCCGAGGCCGGCCGATGAAAATCATGCGATCGTTGTTGACGCTCACGGCGATCCCGGCACACTCTACTTTCGTTGGCCCGGCGGAGGCTGCCATGGAATACGCCGCGTTCCTCCACGATCAGGCTGCCGCGCTGGTGGCGCAGTATTTCGACACGCGGTTCAATGCCGCGTTTATCGCGATCGCCGCGCCTGAATCGCTGTCCCGCCGCCAGATGGTCGATGGCGGCCGCATCGTAACAATGCCCGGCTACCCCGCCAGCGACGCGCTGCTATGGCAAGACGATAAGGGGCGCACCGAACTCTGGGTTCGCACCTTCGACAAGACCGCCAATCCCAGCGATCTCTATGAGCACGCCTGGCGCGACTATGTCCGCGTCTTCGCGAAGACGGAGATGCGGACCGAGCTGAATGGCCGCCCGATGGTGATCGACCATCTCTATCCCGAGACGGCCGCGTTCCGCTCGAAGCTGGCCTTTGTCCGTTTGCTGGCGATTGAGCGCCGGCCGAACAGCCTGGTGGGCAGCGCCATCGAGAAGCTGGCAGCCGGGCCAAAGCCGGGCAAGGACGGCCGCGATCGCACGGCCACATCGTTCACGCTGGCAAAGGTGTCGGGCTTCCAAGGCTCTTTCGCGCGACGGAACGCGGCCCGCGACGTGATGCGCGCACTGTACGGCCATCTGCGCGCCAAGGGTTATCCGGTTCCAGCCGAAGGTACGGCGCTGGCGGCGCTTGAGGCGGATATCGCGTCGTCGGTGCTGGAGTGGTTCCGCGATACCTGACCGCGCGGTCGGCGGACCAGGTCAACGATCTAAGGCGACGTGCGAAAATAACCGCTTCGATTGCTTTCCCTCAGTCGTCGTCCCGGGAGTTGCTCCGGGGATGACGTTAGAACGAGCGCTCCACTCGATTCGATTATTGTTCAGCGCCGCGAAAGGACCGAACTCGTGCGAACAGGGCGCGGGAAGGTCCGCGTCCTATCCAACGCGGGTCGTCACTGCTGCCCATGACCGGATGGCAGGGCAATCGCTTGAACCAGGAAGGCCGGGGCTTTGCCCCGGACCCCACCAAGAGGCTCTGCCTCCTGGAACTCCGCCAAGGGGCGAGGCCCCTTGGGACCTATTAATTTGGGAAGGTGCGTGAGGAGGGCCAACACGGACCTTGCGAGGTTACGGTCGGCCCTCCTCATACACCTTCCCAATTGACAGATTGCAAAGGGCCTCGCCCTTTGCTGGGCTTGAGCCGCGAAGCGGATCAAGGGGGCAAAGCCCCTGGTCGGGTTCGAGGGCGAAGCCCTCGCGCTTCCCGATTCAAACGATTGCCCCGAACCAGATGGGCCGGCCGTTTGACGGCGATGCGCCGCTGTCCGCATCCTCCCGGCTTGCGCCGAGGCCGGCGAGACGGCCACAACACGAGTACCATGCCGGGAGAAACCGTCCACCAGGATATGCCCCTTGGGGATACACCCCACCGGGCGATGATCACCGCGTGCGCGATCGGCGCCACGGTGCTGCAGTTGCTCGACCAGACCATCGCCAATGTCGCGCTGCCTTACATGCAAGGCAGCTTCTCGGCCAGCTACGACGAGATCGTCTGGGTCCTGACCTCCTACATCACCGCCTCGGCTATCATGACCGCGCCGGTCGGCTGGCTGGCGCTGCGCTTCGGCCGCAAGCCACTCTATGTCGGCTGCATCCTGGGCTTTACCTTCACCTCGATGCTGTGCGGCGCGGCGCAGTCGATCGGCCAGATCGTGGTGTTTCGCGTGCTGCAAGGCGTGTTCGGCGCCGCTCTGGTGCCATTGTCGCAGGCGACCCTGCTGGACATCTACCCGCCCGAGCGCCGCGGCTTCGCCATGGCCATCTGGGGCGTCGGCGTCATGCTGGGCCCCATCATGGGCCCCACCGTCGGCGGCTGGCTGACCGAGACCTACAGCTGGCGCTACGTGTTCTACATCAACCTGCCGTTTGGCCTGCTCGCCGCCGCCGGCCTGATGATTTTCCTGCCAGGCGGCGGCGGAGCGGGCCGGCTGCGCTTCGACTGGCTCGGGTTTGGCGTGCTGGCCGTCGGGATCGGCGCGATGCAACTGATGCTCGACCGCGGCCAGGATCAGGACTGGTTCACCTCCCGCGAAATCATCGCCGAGGCGGTATTCGCCGGTCTGGGCCTTTACCTGTTCCTGGTCCATGTCACGTACGCGCCCCAGCCGCTGATCCATCCGGCGCTGTTCAAGGACGTCAATTTCACGTCCGGCGTGCTGCTGATGTTCATGGTTGGCATCTTCATGGTGTCCAGCCTCGCATTGATGACGCCATGGCTCCAGGTGTTGAGCAATTACCCGGTGGAGACCGCGGGCCTGATCATGGCGCCGCGCGGCTTTGGCAGCCTCGTGACCACCATGTTGGGCGGGCGCATGCTGTCCCGGGTGGACGCGCGGCTGCTGGTCGGGATCGGGCTGGTGCTGCTCAGCTACTCGTATTGGCTGATGACGGCGTGGACTCCCGACGTGTCGGAGCGCGAGATCATCGTAACGATCGTGATTCAGGGCGGCGCGATGGGGCTGCTGTTCACGCCGATCCAGATGCTGGCGTTCGCCACGCTGGACCCTTCATTGCGGACCGAGGGCGCGTCGCTGTTCAGTCTGCTGCGCAACCTGGGTGCCGCGATCGGCGTGTCGGTGGCGACGGCGATGCTGGCGCGCAATTCGCAGGCGATGCATGAAATGATCGGCGCCTCTCTGACGCCGTTCAATAGGGCTTTGCAGGCGACGGGGCCGATCCACCAATTTCTCGATCCGGCGACGCGGCATGGCGCGATGCTGCTGGACCGGATGGTCAATCATCAGGCGCAGATCATCGCCTACGCGGATGATTACGTGCTGCTGATCGCGGCGACGATACCGGCGTGGCTGCTGCTGTTGCTGATGCGCCTGCCGAGGAAGGCGGTCGGTTCGGCGGCGGAATAGTCGCGGCATCGGACGGGCGCCGGCCGACCGGCACCCTTGTGCACTTCTCAAGAATTATACCAGCGGCCCAAACGACTGACCCATCGCTACACGCTTCAGCGTCCTCCCCCGACCTGATCGGGGGATCTATCGCCGCACGGTTCTGGTATAGATCCCCCATACGAGTCGGGGGATGACGGGTCACGGTACGAGTCAGTCGTTTGGGCGTTTGGTATTACGTGACAGGTTATTCCACTTTGCCCTCTGCCTGTCGAACTTTCTCAGCTTCTCCTGGCTTCCGCGATTCTCACGGTTCCTGGTTCGCCGTTTCCGGCATGCCGATCGCGAAGACGATCAGGGCGACGGTCGCGGCGGCACCCAAAGCCAGAAACGTGACAGAGTATCCGTAATGATCGACGATCACGCCGGCCAGGAGGCCGCTCACTGACGCGCCAATTCCTTGAACGGTGGCAACCGCACCCTGCGCCAGATTATAGCGCCCCGTGCCTCGCATGATATCGGCGATCACAAGCGGTGTGAGAGCACCGAAGATCCCCGCTCCCACACCGTCAAGAACCTGGACACCAATCAGCCAGAAGCTGTTATCCGAGAAGGTGTAGAGCACCGCCCGGATGGGTAAGACCGCGAACCCGGCGAGAAACAACGGTTTGCGGCCCCAGGCGTCGGCGGTGCGTCCGACCAGCAGTGCGATCGGCAGCATCACCAGTTGCGCCGCGACGATGCAGGCCGACATCATCGCGGTCGCTTCTTTGGGATACGCGGCCGCCAGCTTCTGTCCCACCAATGGCAGCATCGCCGCATTGGCGAGATGGAACAGCAAGACGCACAAACCGAAGATAATCAGTGGGCGCGACTCGAGCAGGACACGATAGCCGGCGGGAGAGCCGGGTGTCTCCGGGTCCCCATTCAGGTCTCTCGCGCGGTTGTAATCGATGGCCTTGGCGGGAATGGACAGCACCGCGATCATCGTCAGCACGGCGAAGACCGGAACCAACAGGAAAACAGCTCGTTGCGAGAACGCGTAGCCGACCGCGCCCGCCACCAACGCGATCGCGACATTGCCCGCGTGGTCGAAGGCCGAGTTCCGCCCCATCCGCCGCGCCAGTTGATTGCGTGCGTAAAGGCCGAGGGTCAGCGCCGCGACGGCGGGACCGAAGACATCGCCCGCGATGGCCATGAGGCTGTTGGCGATCGCGACCGGCCAGAAGGTGGGCATGGCGAAAATGATCGCGGCGGTGACCGCCAGAACGGCCAGCCCCAGAACAACCACCCCACGCTTCGCACGGATCTCGTCGATCGCGGCACCAATTGGCGTCTGGACGGCGAGCCCGAGCAGGCCGCCAAGCGTCGTGACCAGTCCGACTTCGGACTGACTCCAATGCCGCTGTGTCACCAGGAAGACATTGAGGTAAGGCCCAACCGCGCCGCGCACGTCGGCCGAAAGGAAATTGACCGCGTCCAGCGAGAATGGGTTGAAGCGTTTACCCGCGGTCGATGTCACAGCCACAACCACAAAGTCCCGATCGCGAGGGTCATGATCGTCAGTGGCGCGCCAACTTTGAAATAGTCCCAGAAGCTGATCTCGATTCCGCGCGAAGCCGCCTTTTGCACCACGATCAAATTGGCGATTGACCCAAGAATGGTGAAATTGCCCGCCAGCGTGGACGCCATGGCGACGGTCAGCCACGCGGTGTCATGATTCGCCAAAGGCTCAACGAATGGTTGCATCACCAGAACGGCCGGCACATTGCTGACAAGGTTCGACAACGCGGCCGTCACCGCGCTCAGGATCGGCACCTGATCCAGATGCAGACCGCCCACCGCGGCGATCAGGCCGGGTGTCAGCAGCGCATGCCGTGCTCCGGCGACGATGATGAACAGACCCGCGAACATCAGTAGAAGCGACCAGTCTATTTCCGCATAGATCCGCTTGCTCTTCATGCGCCGTGTCAGCAACAGCAGGCCGCCGATGATGATCGCCGCCTTGGCGGGCGGCTGGCCGGCGAAGAACAGCGCGACCATGAACGCGGTCCCCAGCAACGCACGTGCCACCAGCATGCGATTGACCTGGATGCGTGGCTTCACCGCCACCATATGTCCGGCGGAGGCAAACTCCTCACGATGGAACAGCGCCATCAATCCCACGGTGATCGCCAACCCGATCAGCGCCACCGGCCCGAGTGTCATGGCGAATTTCGTATAGGGAATGTGGGAGAAGCTGCCGATCATGATATTCTGCGGATTGCCGGTGATGGTGGCGGTCGATCCCACGTTCGACGCCATCGCCACCGCGAGCAGATATGGCAGCGGCTTGCGTCCCATCCGCAGCGTCAGTTCCAGCACGAGCGGCGCGAGCACCAGACAGATCGCATCGTTAACCAGGAAAGCGGAGAAGACACCGGAGGTCGCGGCGACCGCGCACAGCAGGATCATCGGATTCTTCGCATGCTCCACGACCCAGGTCGTGGCGATCGCGAAGAACCCGGACAGGCGCAGGCTGGCCACGACGATCATCATGCCGAGCAGCAATGTGATGGTGTCGAGGTCAATTGCCTTGTAGGCATCTTCCAGCGACAACACACCGGAGGCGACCATAAGGCCGGCCCCGACCAGAGCGACCCCGGCGCGATCGATGTTCAGCCCAGGAACTTTGCCGATGGCGAGGGCAAGGTAACTGGCGGCGAAGATGACGGTGGCCGCGACTTTCCGGGTGTCCTCATCAACCCCTGGCCTGGCCGATAGAAAGCCCGGTGTTATCGCGGCGATCAGAGCGATGATGATGACGAAGACGACCAACGCGATGCCGGCGACGCCGGGCCAACGGCGTCGCCTGGCAGGTGCATCTGGCTTTAATCGCCGCCTTCCGGAGGCGACCGGCGCCGCTGCGATCTGACTATCACGCATCGCTCATGTTAGCACTCTTTCCTGACCTTGCCCTTGTGGTCTGCTCTGGTCATTTCGAGGTGGGCGGAAATTCTGATGCGACTGTCTCGCGCGGCCCTCCTCGGTGCATGATTTAAGGATCGTGACGCAAAGCCGGATCCTTGATGCGAGTGCGCGCCGCCTTCAACCGCCGTGGTCGAGATTCCCTCCGGCGAGGCGTCCCAACGCGGTGTGAATTTTCCGGTCGATCTCGATGCCCTCGACGATGAGCCGCGCGCGGGTCGCGTAGGCGCGCTCGCCGGGAATGCGGATTTCGTCCACGCCTTCCTGACGCGGCGTGGCCTTGATTGTCGCGATCCTTTTGCTGACTTCGCGCCGGTAGTCTTCGGACGGCAGAAACAGGTCCGGCCGGAACGCGACGAACAGATAGCCACCGATGTCGTCAGCGCCGCGCGTCCCGGCCGCCAGAGCACCCAGAGCGTCCATGGCCAAAGCGAGGCCGAAACCCTTGTAACCACCCTCCGGCCCGCCGAACGGTAGCAGCGCGCCTCGCCGCGCGGCATTCGCGTCCGTGGTCGGGTGGCCGTTCGGCCCAAGTGCGACGCCTTCCGGGATCGGCGTGCCGATACGGGAGCGAAACTGTAGGTCGGTGCCCATGAACGCCGATGTGCCCATGTCGATCACCAGAGGATCGCCTTCAGCCGGAAAACCGAAAGCGATCGGATTGGTGCCAAGCGCCGGCCGCGTGCCGCCGAACGGCGCCACGCTTCGCGGCGACGCGACAGTGTGGATCACGACGAAGCCGGCGCGGGCGATCATTTCGCAGTAGTAAGCACTGCGGCCGGTCATCTGGGTGTTGCCCATCGACACGATGGCGAGGCCGTTGGCCGCGGCGCGTTCGATCGTCGCCTCACTGGCGCGGTAGCCCGCGATCATGCCGTTGTTGTTGCCGCCGTCGAGCACGGCCGTGGGCCCCGTCTCCCGCACCACCGTGACGGGCCGGCGAGGGCGGCGGAATGAAGGGGCGTCAACGACATTGAGGAGTTTCGGCAGGCCGGAATATTCGTAGCCGCACAGGGCCGCGTCCAACACATGGTCCGTCAGGATGCGCGCGTCGTCGTCGTCGAACCCGGCGCCTCGCATCGCCGCTTCGCCAAGTGCCCGCGCTTCGGCGACCGTCAGGTGGACGCGGTCTTTGGGGGTCTGTTCGGTCATATGCGGTCCCTTGATTTTGTCAGCCCGGCATGACGCGGAGCAGCGTCGCGGGAACGGATCATTCCTCCGGCTCGGTGGTGAACAGTAACGGATAGCCTTTGCGTCTTCCGTGGTCCGTCGCGTTGGTTGCTTTGGTTTCCGCGACGTCCTTGGTGAACACGGCGACGACGCAGGTGCCGCGGCGGTGCGCTGTGATCATGACACGGGCGGCCTGATCCTCGTTCATGCGAAAGACGCCCTTCAGGACGGTGACGACGAACTCGCGGGGCGTGTAGTCGTCGTTTACCAGGATGACTTTGTGCAGTCGCGGGCGCTCGACCTTGGTATCGGGTTTGATCGTGGGTGTGGTGACGACCTTGTCCATCGGCTTGCCCTCCTGACTGGAGCGGTACGGCGTGTGTCGCGCTGGCGACTTCGGGCCGCTCCAGACTATCCCCAGGCGGCCTGACCGCCAACCATCGTGATGGTGATGTGGCCCATGGTCGTGTCGGCCTTGGCGCCATGCCAGTGGCGCTCGCCGGCCTTGATGTGCACGACGTCGCCGACGTTGATTTCTTTTTGCTCGTGCTCGTTCGCCACCATGCCGGAGCCCGTGGTCACGACCAGGATCTGATCGCAGGAATGCGTGTGCCAGCCGGTGGTGCAGCCCTGGCTGAAGTTCACCACGCTGGCGTTGAAGTTGTCCGAGGCACCGGAGTCGATGATGGTCTGGCGGGTGCGGGAGATGGGGCCGGTCCAGCCCTCGATCCGGCCGGTGGCTTCGACGGGGACGTCGGGGATGTCTTTGAGGGTGACGACTTTCATGGGGGAATCTCCTCGGTTGGCTTCATGGCAGGGTAGACGGTGGGGGATGAGGGGTCAAAGCCGGGAGTCACGGTGTTGGGAGCGCGTGAGTTGTCCGCGGTTTGAAGCGCATGAGTTGTCCGAATTGTTCGCAGTCTGTTCTGGAGGCTGCGGGTGGTTCGGTTCCGGGTATTGTGGGAGGCGCACGTGAGGC
>Ga0182018_10001756_pt1 | contig 23716 bp, 14 predicted proteins | sample 812P2MmetaG_FD_120490 | JGI IMG/M metagenome (GOLD analysis project Ga0182018, IMG submission 120490) | Permafrost microbial communities from Stordalen Mire, Sweden - 812P2M metaG | ecosystem: Environmental > Terrestrial > Soil > Wetlands > Permafrost | place: Sweden: Stordalen | collected...
AATGCCGAACCTGTTCACACTCATCCTACAGATTGGCGTCGTTCTGGCAGTGGCGCGCACCGTTGGGACGGTCTTCCGGAAGATCCACCAGCCCCGGGTGGTGGGAGAAATGATCGCGGGCATCATGCTGGGCCCGTCGCTGCGGGGATGGCTGGCGCCGCGATTATCCGCTGCGCTATTCCCTCTGGCCAGCCTCGGCAATCTCAACAGTCTCAGCCAGGTTGGCCTGGTGCTGTTCATGTTTCTGGTAGGGCTTGAGATCAACCCCAGCGAACTGCGGGGGTTCGGACATGTACGCGAAGCTGCGGGCGCAACCCGGCGCTCTGTCGGCCCTGGTAGGGAGCCGGGCACCCACTCAATGAATCGAAAAGCGAGTGGGATACGCGTTGGAGTCCTGGTTCTATAATCGCTAACGTTAGGGCGGCCCCTTCGGAATCTCCAGCCCGTGATTTCGCAGTCTGCCTCATTGCAGCCAGTTATCTCCTATATGCCGGTCTAAACGCGACCACGGTGAGCTGCCGGGGGTGCGGATGCCGGCACGGTTGGAAACACGCCGTATTCAACCGAGAAACGGCGTTGACTCCCAGCGCTTTCGATACGTCTGAGACCCGTGTGAGTTTGCAACTGCGGCGCATTTCAACCAATGGGTGACAAGTGCCATCACCGCAGGCACCCGCGGCTGAGGAAGAAGGCTGGCCTGGCGGCTGCTCCACTTGCCGTTTCCAGGTTCAATCATCCTGAATGGAACCGCATGCTTGCAGGCGCAAATTGGGCGAAAGGGCTATCCACTTGACTCAGGTAATCGCTCTGGCATCGGCTTGGTGGGGTGGTCCCCCTGGACTGCGACGGACGCCCTCGTCCGCACTCTGGCAGGCCGGCCAGGGTGCCGGCTGCGGGAGGGCGCCCCCACATGGCCTCGACGGCGCCGCGCACCTGAGTCAAGTGGATGCACATTTGGGCGATCCTTCGGCGCCGGGTTCCAGCGACGCCGGAGTCGGCCGAGGAATTCCGTGAGCTTGGCTAGTGGGCTGCTTTGAAAATCGGCCCAGTTTACGCAGGTGTGATTTGCGCCAACCAAGCGGACGCTCCGTTGGGGTTATACGCGGACGCTGGGTCCCAGCGTTCGAATCGCAGGCAAAACTTGGCCGCCTTGATCGATTCCACCTTCCAACCATTGCCGAAGCTGGCTCTGATCTCGTCCTGAGTTACGCGGCGCGGACCCCAACGGCCCGGTTCACGGTCGCTGAAGCACAGCAGGAAATACTGGCCGCCTGGCCGGGTCACCGCCCTGAGGTTTTCGACGAACGAGCGACGGTCGTCGTCCTGTAAAGCGTGGAACAACCCACAATCCAGTACGGTGTCGAATTGCTGTTTGAGCGAAGCCAACTCAAGGGCGTTCAGGACCAGAAAGCGCGCCGCCAGTCCGCGGTCTCGTGCTTTGCCTTCCGCGACGGCAATGGCGGCTGCAGCCAGATCGATTCCGGTCGCCCCCAACCCGATGCCGACCGCCATCAGCACATGCTCGCCGGTCCCACAGCCCACATCCAAGACTTGGCCTCGAATGGCACCCGACTCCGCTAAGGACAGAAAGGCCGGCTGCGGACGCCCAATGTCCCAAGCGGGCGCTTCGGCGTAGGCGGCGTTAAAGTCTTCCGGCACTCGAAGCCGTCCGTCGTTGCGAACGCTATCCGATGACCCACCCCCAATGGTAGTCATCTCCGGGTTTCTCGAACTCGCGTCCATTCCCAACATTTTACCTTACGCCGCCTCTCCTTTCTCCCCGTCGGGGAACGGCGAGGCTAAATTTGGGGACGCAGTGCCCATTATTCGTACTGGTGCGGTGCCGGACGCCAAGTGGCGCCAGCCGGCTCATTCGGTTGCATGCGTGCAATTGCGTGGCCGAGCCGGAAAAGCCCAAATGCCCTTCTCCCTAAACGCCAAAGCGCTGTATCGCGGCGCCGCCGCATTGATCGTCTGCGTTGCCGTCGCACGCATCGCATCCACCTACCGCCAGGTGACTCAGACCATCGACGAATCTTCCCACATCGATTGCGGGATGCAGTTGTTGCAGGATCGGGTCTACGATATCGAAGTCAAGCACGGCCCCCTTGCGCGGGTTTTTGTCGCCCTTGGTCCATACCTCGCCGGTCTGCGCCGCCCCGAAAACGGCCGCGTGGACGAGGTGGACACCTACGCGGAAGGGAACGCGATCCTGAACACTAACAATCGCTACTGGCACAACCTGGCCCTGGCGCGTTTGGGGACGCTTCCCTTTTTCCTGCTGGCTTGCGCCGTAGTCTGGCTCTGGAGCGCTCACGTTTTCGGGGAGCCGGCCGCCCTGCTTTCCGTTCTGGTGTTTACCTTGATTCCGCCCGTTCTAGCCCACGCCGGTCTCGCCACCACCGACATGGCCGCCGCCGCCACTTTGATTGCCGCCCTCTACGGTTTGACATTGTGGATCGAGAGGCCGGCGGGGTGGGCCGCCTTGCGATTTGGAGCCGCCGCCGGTTTCGCAATCGTCACCAAGCTTTCCGCCGCCCTATTCCTGCCCGGCGCGGGCGCCATCCTGTTGTTGCTTGGCTTTGCCATGGGGGACGGCGCCGTTCGCAAGCGCCCGCTCGGGAAGACGGGACGCGATGTTCTGGTGGCGCTGGCCGCCATGTATGTTGCTATGTGGGCCGGATACCTTTTCACCACCTACCCGATTCAGGCATCCCAGTCCCACGACACTTTCGATCGGCTGTTCAGGAAGGCGCCGGCGATGGGTCGCGCCTTCCACTGGCTCCTGGAGACGCCCGTCGGGGCCGGGCAGATCCCGGGAGGTCTCCGGGATCTGGCTTTGGACAATCGCGGCGGGCACACCGGGTTCATCCTGGGCCAATGGAGGCATAGAGGGTGGTGGTATTTTTTCCCGGTTCTTCTCTTGGTCAAGACTCCCTTGCCGGTTTTTCTGCTCAGCGGGATTGGAACCGCGATTCTGGCGCTCTCTTTCAAGCAGCGCCGGGATTGGCGGAAAATCGCGCTAATCCTGCTCCCCGCCACCGTGCTGGCGCTGGCTATGCAGGGCAATATCAATATCGGCTTGCGCCACGTTCTGGCGGTCTACCCGTTTCTGGCGGTACTAAGCGGTTACGCCGCGTCCGAGCTTTGGGCTCCCGCCCGGCGGCCCCTTCTTACGCGCTCCCTTCTGGCGGGAATCCTGGCGTGCCTGATCGGATCGTCGGTTCTCACGCACCCGGATTATCTGGCGTACTTCAATTGGCTGGCTGTCGGTCACCCCGAAAGAATCGCGCTCGACTCCGACCTCGACTGGGGGCAGGACCTGGCCCGATTATCGGCTTGGTTGCACGCCCGGGGTGTGGAAGATTTCGCTCTCTCCTACTATGGAAGGGCCGATCTGGAGCGCGCCGGTCTACCCGCCTTTCACGAGCTCGCACCCAATCAAAAAGTCAGTGGCTGGGTGGCCATTAGCGCGTATAATCGAGGACTGCCAAGCCCGTTTGTTGTCAGGCGGTTAGCGGGTATGGCACCGTACTACTCGATCCCCTGGAACTTCGAGAAGCTCAAACCTGAGCCCGGCCCATTTGCCTGGGTCCTGGCATACCAACCGGTTACGCGGATTGGCGGCTCGATCTTCGTCTACCACATTGCCCCTCAGTAGGCCTACTTTCATCCCGATGGCCCTCCAAATGCTTCAAAGGTCAAACTGTATGTTTATGGCCACCGCTACCGGGCACCAATCCGCTGTCGCCGACCCCGAAACGGCTCAAAGAACGCTCCGCGCGGCGCCCGACTTTTGGCGGTTTTGCGCCCTGGCGGGACAACTCGCGCTCCTGCTGGCGGTGTTCCGCCTTTACCATGTGGAAGACCTTCCGTTTCAGCAGATGGCCATGATCGTCGGTGGGGCGTTCCTGGTGCACTATTGGCTGCCGTTCCGCATCAAGGAAGCTTTCCTCGCGGCCGTCTCGATCGCCGGAGCCTTCTACCTCCTGTACCCGCCGGTGCCCGAATTGGTCATAGGCGCGGGCCTGCTGATTTTTTTGCTGCTGCGCATGCCGGTTCCGTTTCGATGGCGGCTGCTGGCCCTGTGCGGCATCTTCGCGGTCCTGATTTATGGCTGCGCCACTAGGCGCTTGCCCATCCCCGCGCCATTTTATGCCGCTTTCGGCGCCCTCTTCATGTTCCGCATCATTATCTATGCCTATGACGCGGCGTACAGCGACGAACCTATCCGCCTGGTTCCCTTCCTGAACTACTTCTTCATTTTGCCGAACTATGTCTTCACCTTATTCCCGGTGATTGACTTCCAGACGATGCGCCGCACGCATTACCAACGCGACATACACCAAATCGCACAGCAGGGAATTCGATGGATTTTTCGCGGCGTCATTCAACTGTGCCTGTACCGTCTGGTCTTTTACTTCAACGATCAATATCTCCCCGACCGGGTCACCAGCTTCCGGGCGCTGGTCACCACGATGGTCCTGACGTTTCTACTCTATTTAAATGTTTCGGGGCGATACCACGTCGCCGTGGGGATGCTGCATCTTTTCGGCTACGATCTTCCGGAAACCAACCGGCGATACTTGCTGGCCAGCAGTCTTCTAGACCTTTGGCGCCGCATCAATATCTACTGGAAAGACTTCATGGTGAAGGTCGTTTATTATCCGGTTTATTTCAAACTGCGCAAGAGTGGGGACCTTCGGGCTCAGATCGCAGCGACGGTCGCCGTCTTCGGGGTTACCTGGTTTTTGCATGCTTACCAGTCTTTCTGGCTGATCGGCAGTTGGGGCATACGCTGGACGGATACGATCTTCTGGACGATTCTCGGGACACTGGTCCTCGCCAATACGCTCTATGACCGGCGCCACAAGCGGCCGCCCCGTTCCCGCAGGCAAGCTTTCGTCTTGCACGCCGCGAGAGTGTTGGGGACCTTCACCTTAATCGTCACCCTCTGGTCCATGTGGTATTCGCCCAACTTGAGCGCGTGGGCCTACTTGATGACTCATTGGATGGGCGGTGGCCGATGAAACGAGTGTTTGGGATAGATATCCGCGGTTTTTGGCCCGCCACGGCACTTACGGTTGTGGGGCTGATCGCCATGGGAGCCGTTGCGGAAGCCGCGACGCTTCTGTACAAGACTCCGGCCGGCCGCCAGACCGCGCTTCTCATCGCCGTGATGCGTAGCCGCGAGATCCTGGACAACGCGGGAGTGCGAGGTTATTACGAGAGATTGACGGGCAAATACGGGAAGATGGATCAGGATTATATCTATGACCGGAGCTTCCGTATTTTCAGGTTCCAGCCGAACCTGACTTGGGAACACGACCACATTACCACCAACAGTTTCGGCTTGGTCGGCCGCGAGATCTCGCTTCGCAAACCGCCGAACACCCGCCGCCTGGCGATCGTGGGGGCCTCTCTGACCGCCGGTCAGGGGGTGCCCTACAAACAAGCCTACCCGGCTTTGCTCGAAGACCGCCTGAATGCGGAGAAGCCCGACGGGCCGGACGAGCGCTTTGAAGTCCTGAATTTCTCGACCATCTCGTACACGCTTCCGCAGATCGTCGACACCGCGATCGAAGAGGTTCCCCGTTTCGATCCCGACGTTTATCTGCTGGACTTGAATGAGTTGGCTATTTCGACGGAGTGGAGCAGACACCTGGTGCAGTTGACTCAGTTGGGGATCGACGCGAAATACGACTTCCTGCGGGACATCCTTCATCAGGCGGGAGTTTCGAGAGCCGATAGTACCGACGCTTTGTACGGCAAATTGGCTCCCTATCGGATCGCGATGCTGCGGGGATTGCTGCGCACTCTGGAAGCCAACGTAGCCAGCCACCATGCGTCGTTAATTGTGATGCTGCTGACTTCCGTGGAAGCCGGTGACTTGAGCAAGCGGCGGATGGCTACGATCGCGGAAGTCATTCAGGAACTCCACGTTCCGGTGGTCGACTTGATGGACTCATTCGATGAAATCCTGGACCGGTCGCAACTCGCCGCTTACCCGGGCGACGTCCATTTCAACCATCGGGGTCACACCCTGCTTTTCGAGAACCTCTATCGAAAGCTTCAGGCGCAGCCGGATGCCTGGGCAGCCGTGGTGGGACATCCCGCGAGTGGCGCGAGCGTTACTCCGCATCCATGAAGTAGTAGCAGATCATGTGCAGCGCGACCATGTGTCCATCTTCGATGCGGCCCATGTGCGGATTGGAAATCTGAATATTGAGTTGCGCCAGCGGTCCCAGTTTGCCGCCATCCCGGCCGGAGAATGCGATGGTTTGGCAGCCGATGGAATTGGCGTATTCCACCGCGCGCAGTACGTTGGGCGAATTTCCCGAGCCGCTGATGGCGATCACCACATCTTGAGGCCTGGCGAAGTTCTTCAACTGTTCGACAAACACGCATTCGTAATCCACGTCGTTGGAATACGCGGTGAGGGTGGGAATCGACTCGGCCAGACAGGTGATGCGGAAGCGCGCCTGGCGCTGGTAACTGGCGCCCTTCACCATGTCGCAAGCGAAATGCGCGGCGGTGGTGGCGCTGCCGCCATTGCCGCAGACGAAGATGTGCCGGCCCTGCGCGCGAGCCTCGGTAAGGATTTGGATCGCCTGGTCGACCTTTTCCAGATCGATCGATTGGATGGCTTTCAGCGCTTCGGCTCGATACTGTTCCGGGAACGTCATACGTGAGCCTTTGATCAGCATGTAACCTGCCACGCGAACGGAATTGGCAATAGCCATGCTATGCGTAGGGGGGCCCTTCTGTCCCCCGCTGTAAATCAACCACGTGCCGAACCAACTCATGAACGCCCCTCTGGGAGAAAAGAGAACGGACTCATCCCGTTCCCCGCACTCGCCGTATCCCTGGATATGGATTGCCGGGTTGACGGCCCTGGCGGCGTGTCTGCGCATGATCGGCATGAACCGGGAGCTCTGGTGGGATGAGATCTATTTTCTGATGATCTCGGTGCGCCACCCTTTGGTAGAAATCATCACCATCTTCCCGACCGATACCCAGCATCCGCTCTACTCGATTCTTGCCAAGCTGGCCGTGCTTTCGCTTGGAGAACATCCCTGGACGTTGAGGCTGCCGGCGGTGCTGTTCGGCATCGCGTCCGTCCCGGCGCTGTATTTGCTCGCCGCCTTCGTCACCAGCCGCCGTGAGGCTCTACTGGCGGCGGCGCTGCTGACTATTTCCTACCATCATGTGTGGTTCTCGCAGAACGCGCGCGGGTATACCATGCTGGCGTTCTGGACCCTACTGGCCACGTACTTTCTTCTGAACGGCATCCAAACCGGCCGTCGCGCTCCCTTCCTCGCGTACGGGGTGGTGGTGGGGCTCGGGGTCTATACCCACCTCACCATGATGTTCCTGGTGGTGAGCCATGTGCTGATCTGCGCGGGGGTTATTCTCGCCGAGTGGAGGAAGGGAACCGGTTCCAGGAGTTGGAAATACCCCCTGCAGGGATTCCTGCTTGCCGGAGCCATCACTCTGCTGCTCTACGCCCCCATTCTGACCCAGGTACAGACGTTTTTTGTGCACCAGCCATCTCGCATGAAGGCGGTTTCCACTCCGCTCTGGGCTTTATGGGAGACTTTTCGGGGTTTAACCCTCGGATTTGGGACTACTGCCGTACTCTTCGGAGCCGGGGTCCTGGTCGCCTTCGGCGCCTGGAGCTATTTCAAGCAAAACCGCCTGGTTTTCGCCCTGTTCGCGCTGCCGGCCGTGATCACGGCGCTGGGAGCGGTGGCGGCCCGCGGAACCATGTACCCCCGGTTTTACTTTTCCCTGATTGGATTTGCGATTCTGATCCTGATCCGGGGCATGATTGCCCTGCCGGAATGGATCGGAGCCCGGACGCGCTATCCGTGGTTTGCGACGGCTCTTACGGCAGTGCTGGCGACGGGCCTTCTGGCCGCTTCGGGCATCTCCCTCCTGCGGAATTACCGCTATCCTAAGCAGGATTTTGAGAGCGCTCTCCATTTCGTGGACAGCCATAAGCAGGATGGAGAAACCGTAGCGACCGCCGGTGCAACCACGTACCCCATGCGGAACTATTACGGCAGATCCTGGAAAAGTATTGAAACGAAAGGAAATTTGGAAGAGTTCTGCCGCCAGGGCCGGGTTGTCTGGCTGGTCTACACGTTTCCCCGGTATTTGGAAGCTGCCGTGCCAGGGATAACCGACGTGATCCGGAGGCAGTTCCAGGTTGTTCGGGTGTTTCCGGGAACGCTAGGGGACGGCGATTTGTTTGTCGCCCGATTTCAGCCATGACGAAACTCATCATCCAGATCCCCTGTTTTAACGAGGCAGCCACGCTTCCCGAGGCGGTGGCGTCGCTGCCGCGGCAGCTCCCGGGCATCGACCGGATCGAAGTCTTGATCATCGATGACGGCAGCCGCGACGGGACGGCTGGCGTGGCGAAGGCCAACGGAGTCGACCATATCGTCCATTTTCCCCGTAATCTGGGTCTGGCGGCTGCATTTACGGCTGGGATGGCGGAATCCCTTCGGCAGGGGGCGGACATTATCGTCAACACCGATGCGGACAACCAGTACGACGCCAGGGATATCGTGCGGTTGATCGAACCGCTGCTGGCCGGCCGGGCCGACATTGTGGTGGGCGACCGCCAGGTGGGCAGCCTGCCAAACTTTTCGCCCTTGAAGAGAAAGCTCCAGGTATTGGGTAGCTGGGTGATCGGCCGCGCTTCGGGCTTGAAGACTCCCGATGCCACCAGCGGATTCCGCGCGTTGACCCGCGAGGCAGCCCTGCGCACTTTCGTCCTCAGCGGGTACTCCTACACGCTGGAGACCCTGATTCAGGCGGGCTCCTCCCGCATGACGGTGGAGTCCGTTCCGATCCAGATCAACCCGCAAACCCGGCCTTCCCGGCTGATGCGGAGCATCCCTCACTACATCCGGAAATCGACCGCCACCATCCTGCGGGCCTATACCATGTATCGCCCGTTGCGCGTCTTTTCGACTCTGGGCGGCACCCTCATCGCGGCGGGAACGGTCCCCGGAATCCGCTTTCTGTACTTGATGTCGATCGGCCAGCGGGTGGGACACATCCAGTCGCTGATTCTGGCCGCCATCCTCATCATCGTGGGATTTCAGGTGCTGATGATCGGTCTTCTGGCCGATCTTTTGAGCTGCAACCGCAAGCTTCTCGAAGAAGCCATCTATCGGGTGCGCAAGCTCGAATTCGCCGCTAAAGACGCGCCCGTCCCGTTCGACATTGAGCCGTACCAACGCAAGGCCAAACTCGGCTGAACGCCCTTGGCGATCGTATGACCCCTGCTCGGAGCAAACAAGACTTGAACCCCAAAACGAAATTCTGGCGGTCCCCCTATTTCCGCTTTGGCGGAAGCGCGCTGATCCTAATATTGCTGCTGACCTACCTGCCGTACCGCCAGGTGTTCGCCACCATTCAACGCATACCGCCGGCGGTCGGCTTGGGCCTGCTGGGTGTATACCTGGCCTTGCACCTTCTGGGCGTGCTGAAGTGGCGTCTGCTGATCAATCTGGCGGGCGCCGATTTGACATTTTCCCAAGCGGTCCGTTGCTACTACTGGGGACTCTTCGGCAATATTTTTCTCCCGTCCCTGGTAGGCGGAGATCTGGTTCGGGGCGGCATGGCGTTTCTGTTCACCCGTTCCAAGCCGGCCATCGTCCTGGGCAGCCTGATGGACCGCGTGCAGGACGTGGGCGGGCTCCTGGGGGTGACCATCATCGGGGTGCTGTTCCTGCCGGGCTCGCTCGACTATCGCAGCCATAAAACCATCTGGACCGTGGCAGCCGTGCTGGCGGTGGGAGGCCTGGCAGGTCTGGGATCGCTGTTTGTGATCCCCGTCCGCAAGTTCCCCTTCAAGCTCAAGCGGATTATGGTGAAGCTGCGGCGCGGCGTGCTGTCCATGTACCGGCGCCCCGGCCGCATGGCTTTCTGTTTCTTCGTGGGGATGCTGCTGCAGCTTTCTCAAGTGGCCATCAATTATAGCCTTGGCGAGATTACCGGACTGCATCTGGCGTTCGGTCTATGGCTCTTCGCCTGGCCCCTGGCCAAACTCTCGGCGCTTCTGCCGGTGACTCAAGGGGGTATTGGAGTCCGCGAAGTCGCCCTGGTGAGCCTGCTGGCGCCCTTCGGGGCTCCGCCGGTACAAACCGCGGCCGTGGGCCTCACGTTCCAGGCAATCGTCATCACCGGCGGATTGATCGGAGGGATTCTCGCGCTGCTGATGGGCCGCCTTTCCTCTTCCGCCTCGGCTTCCGGGCGGGCGCACGGGAAGGTTGGCGAATTTGCGAGATCGGAAGCAGAGTAAGCCGTGGCCATCAAATCCAGGCTACCCGCAGCGGCGCTGATCGTCGGGATTGCCATGCTGTTCGGCGCGGCGCTCCGCCTTTACCAGATTAGCGGCCGGAGCATGACCCACGTGGAGATGTTCGTTCCCGGCATCCCGCTGCGGGCGGACCTGTCGGTCCCGAAACCGCGTATGGACCTCGTGACCGTGGTTACCAGCACGCTCTCCAGCGATACTCATCCCCCGGGTTACTACGTGCTCATGTGGTTCGTGACGAAATGCTTTGGGAGCAGCACCCTGGCCATCCGGTTGCCTTCGGTGCTTTTCGGGGTCGCGTCGATCGGTTTGGTTTATTGGCTGGGGATGTTGATCGGACAAAGGGCGCCGGCGTGCGTCGCGGCCGCCCTATTGGCTTTCAACGGCTACCATATCGTGTGGAGCAAGACGGGCCGGATGTACTCCATGGGCTGCTTTCTGGGCTTGCTTACCACCATTCTCCTCTTGCTGCTGGCACGGAGCACGCGGCCCCGCAGGGCGATGGAAATCGGCTACGCCGCGCTCATGCTGCTAGCCCTTTCCACGCACTATTTTTTGTGGGCCGTCTTGGCGACACAGATGTTGTGGGTCCTGGGCAACGCGTGGGCGCAGAATCGTCCCATGCCTCGCTTGCTGAATATTCAGATCCTGGTTACCATCCTCGGCAGTCCGCTGTTGGCCTTTGCCGCCTATCAGAGCGGGAATCCGGTTGCCAACCTCAGCCGCGATGTGCCGCTCATGGCAAGGGAGTATATCCAATTTGTTTACCTGCTTCCGGGTTGGGACGATACTCATGCGGTGGACGGCACCGCGGGATTGGTTCTGGCGCCGCAGTTTCTTCTTCTACGAGTGCTTCTCTTCCTCTTTTGCGCAGTGCTGCTGATTGCGGGAATCCGGCGGCTTAGGCCGGATCGGGAGCCGTTACTCGGCGAATCCGCCCAGTCCTTTGTCTGGCCCTGGTTCCTGGCGGCGGGGTTGGCGGTCGTCACGATTGCCCTTCATGTGCTGGTGGCTGGACACCAGCCCGATCCGAAGCCCACGCTGAAGATTACGAAGGCGTTGGCCGTGCTCCCTCTTTTGATGGCGTTGGGCGCGGTTGTCCTGGGGAAGGCCTGGGATCGCTTCCGAGAGTGGTCGATGGGTTTGAATCTTCAGTTTCTGTCCGGAGGGCCACCCCTGGTTTGGTTTCTGGCCGTCGCGCCATTCCTGCTGCTGGCCACAATCTCCGTATTATTCCGGCCCATCATGGACCCCCGCGGTCTCTTGTATTTAGCGCCCTTCTTGCTATTGACGCTGGCTAGCGGCATCGTGAACCTGGGACAGCGCAGCCGCTGGCTGGCGGTTTCCCTGTTCCTGATTGTCGGAGTTCTGCTCGGGTTCAGCGTTGCCAGCTACCGCGACCGGATCGTGGGCCCCATCAACTTTAAGGCATTCGCGGACAAGCTGAAGCCGCGCCTCCGCCGCGACGATCTGGTTTTGTTGCGGCACGATTGGGACACCACTCCGATTCTGTATTACATCTCGAGCGAGCGATACGATCTCCGGGCGCACGATTTTGCGGGCGCCGTTCGTGGAGATCCGAATGCCCGGGTATGGACGCTGCTGGTCCACGGCGAGGAGACCCCTTCAACTATGACGCAAGCCTTGGATGGCTATCACGAGGTGGAGACGGTGGAAGTCCCTCTCGCTCGCGGAGTGATGTATTGCAGGAGTGCCTGCCAATGAGAAAGATAGCCAATGGATAAATCGACGGTCATGAGCCCCGATGCGATCGCGTTGACGACGCAGGAAAACGGGAAACCGCCGGCCCAACACGTGGTGATCCTGGGAGCCGGCCCGGCCGGTGTCGGAGCGGCTTACCAGCTTGTCAAAAAGGGCATTGCCCGCGTAACCGTCCTCGAACAGAAGGAGACTGTGGGCGGCAATGCCGGCAGTTTCGAACTGGAGGGAGTGCACTGCGATTACGGCAGCCACCGGCTGCACCCGGTGGTGGCGCCCGAGATCATGGAGGATCTCCGCCGCCTGCTGGGAAAGGACCTGCTGTTCCAGACGCGGCATGGCAGAATTCTTCTGCGCGGCCATTGGATCCATTTCCCCTTGAAGCCGATGGACCTGTTTCTGCGGCTTCCGAAGAGCTTTGCTCTCAGCGTCTTCGGCGACATGGCCCGCAAGCTCCTGCCGCGCGGCGCCGGAGGACCGGAGACCTTTGCCACGGTCCTGGAGCGCGGCCTGGGCCGGACCATCTGCCGCGAGTTCTATTTTCCCTATGCGCGGAAGCTTTGGGGCGTGGGTCCCGAGGAATTGGCGGTCACCACCGCGCAGCGACGGGTTTCGGGCAGTTCCATCGGGAAGATTCTGCGCAAGGTCAGCAAGCAGATTCCTGGCTTTAAGCCTCCCACGGCCGGCCGCTTTTACTATCCGCGCCGCGGCTATGGACAGATCTCCGAGTGCCTGTACGACGCAGCCCGGCAGGCGGGCGCCGAATTCAAGTTCGGAGCCAGGTTCACGGGGATCGAACGCGACGGCAATCGTATCGCGGCCGTACGGTATCAGCTCGGCGGGAAAGATTTCGAGATCCCCACGGGACAGGTCTGGTCGACCATCCCCATTAGTATTCTGTTGCAGGGCATGCGCCCGGAACCACCGCAAGAGGTGCTCGATGCATCGTCGAAGGTCTCGTTCCGGGGAATGATTCTGATTTATCTGGTGCTCGATCGGGATCAGTTCAGCTTTTACGACGCCTACTATTTTCCCGAAGAGGCCGTCCCCATCTCGCGCCTGTCCGAGCCGAAGAATTTCACCCGTTCCCCGGAGCCGCGCGGGCGGACCGTTCTGTGCGCGGAACTCCCCTCGGATCCGGGCCTTCCGGAATGGCAGATGACCGACGAAGAACTGGGCAAGCATTTGTGCGACTGGGTGGAGCGCGCGGGCCTGCCGAGGCCGGCGCCGGTTGCTAAAGTGATCACACGCCGGCTGCGCCAGGCGTACCCGGTGTATCGCCGGGGTTACGAGGAATATTTTTCGGTGATGGACGAATGGCTGGGCGGACTCGACGGCATGCTGACTTTCGGGCGGCAGGGCCTGTTTGCGCATGACAACACGCACCACACTCTGGCCATGGCTTATGCCGCGGCGTCGTGTCTCGCTCCCAACGGCAGGTTTGACCGTGCGCAGTGGGCGGAACATCGCAAGGAATTCGAGACCCACGTCGTGGAGGATTGATCGCGGTGGCGCCGTCGGAAACCAACGCACATCCGCTCCTGGTCTGCTCTTACGAAGACCGTCCCGCGGCACTGGACGGCCTCGTCTTCATGGCGGAATCCTTGTTCCGCGTGGACCCGGCGATATCGTTGCACCTGACGGTTCCGGACGCGCCGCCTGCCATTCGGGCCTGGGCGCAAGGCAGACCCGAGGTGACCCTTTCCACCGAACGGCCGGATGGCGTGAGCGGCTGGGACGTCAAGCCCTGGCTGTTGCTCCACGAGTTGAGCGCCGGGTGCGAGGAGGTGCTGTGGCTGGACGCCGATATGATCGTAACGCGCCCGGTTTCGTCGATGGTGGCGGCGTTTCCGCCGGAATCGCTGATCGTAGCCGAGGAGTGGTTCTTGCCCGAGCCCAGGCGTCTGTCGTCCCTCTGGGGACTGCCCACCGCGCGCGCGGTGGTGCCGGTGAACTCCTGCTTCGTGCGCGTCACCCAATTTCACCGGCCGCTGCTGGAACGCTGGCTTCAGATGACCCGAGAGACGCGCTATCGCGACGCGCAGATGGCCCCCATGGAACGCCGGCCGTTTCACTTGGCGAGCGACCAGGCGCTGCTGACCGCCCTGCTGGGGACCCCGGAATTCGGCGGCGTATCCCTCGACTACATTCGGATCGGCCGTCACATCGCGCAGTGCGCCGGATCGTCGGGCTACCGGCCCCAGCATCGCATCCTGGATCTGTTTCGCGGGCTCCCGCCCCTGATTCACTGCATCGGCCGGAAGCCTTGGGAGTCCCGCAATAATGCAGGCGGAATGCGGGGACTCATGGCGGATGTGGCAACCGATGTGCACCCGTACGTTTTGGCGGCACGCCGGGTCGCCAAAGATCTGGATGTACAATGCGAGTGGCTGGAGGCCAAAACGTTGCCGGGAGCTGTGCTGCGGCGATTGGCATTCGGCCACCCGGGAATGACCGGATTGCCGTTGGCCATTCCCCACGCCTTACTCACGCAGATCAAGCTGTTTTGCGAGCGGCAACGCGACCGGTCGCGAAGGCCGGCCGCCGAGGTGCCGATCCGATGATCGTCCTGTTCCTCGACACAGACTTCGCCAGACTCACAACTAGGCTTCGAGGGGCCTCAGGCCCGGAAGGCTGCTTTGAACCCGGCATCGGTCTGGATTCTGTAGTTGGTTCAACTATTGGAGTGCATAACCGCTATGGGGAGAGTCGGTCCCGGGCCAACCGCTCCCTATGGTCGCGGCGCTGTAACTACCTGCAAAGACACGGTATCGCAACAGAACCCGGCCCAGAGGTCACCCCGTTAGGGAGCGGTTGCCGCTGCCGGACCGCGAAATCCCCATTGGGCGAACGAACCCAATGGGATATATTAATTTAAAGTCAAAGGAGCGTCAAAGTGGAAAGCAAGCCGGATTTTGATATTGGCATTCTGGGAGGGGGCCCCGCGGGAGCGTCACTCGCCGCGTACCTGGGTAAAGCGGGCGTGAGCTGCGTGGTTTTTGAACGGGAACTCTTCCCGCGTCCCCACGTGGGGGAATCGCTCGTGCCCTCCTCAACCAGGGTCTTCAAGGACTTGGATTTTCTGGGTCAGATGGAGGAAGCTGGATTCCCGCGTAAGTACGGGGCCGTCTGGACCGCCAACGAACAAGCCAGACCCTACGACGTGGAATGGGAGGGGCTGGGCCCCGATTGCCACGCCGAGGTGCGTTTCGAAGAGCGCGCGCAGCCTGGCGTAGATAAGAACTATACCTTCCACGTCGACCGCGGAAAATTCGATCTCATGCTCTTGCAGCACGCCAACAAACTCGGCGCCGCGGTTTACGAAGGGGTGAAAGTGGACGGAGTGGACTTCTCCACGGAACACCCCACCGTCCGCTTTCGTATGGGTCGCAAGGAAATGTCGGTGACGGTCCGCATGGTGGCGGACGCCAGCGGCCGTCACACCCTGTTGGGCAATCAGTTGAAGCTTAAGGTGAAGGACCCGGTCTTCGATCAGTATGCCATCCACACCTGGTTTAGCGATTACGATCGCATGGCCCTGGCCAAATCCAAAACGCACGAGGACTACATCTACATCCACTTCCTGCCCCTCTCCAATGCCTGGATCTGGCAGATTCCCATCACCGATCAAATCACCAGTATCGGCGTGGTGACGCAGAAGAAGAACTTCGCCGGTTCGAAACAGGATCGGGAAAAGTATTTCTGGGAGTGCGCCGGTAGCCGTCCCGCCCTCACCGATGCTTTGCGCCGCGCGCAACGGGTTCGCCCCTTCAAGGAAGAAGGCGACTACAGCTACGCCATGAAGCAGATCTGCGGCGACCGTTTCGTGCTGTTGGGTGACGCCGCGCGGTTCGTCGATCCCATTTTTTCGACCGGCGTCAGTATCGCTCTCAACAGCTCCCGGTTCGCCCACAAGGACATTTTGAGCGCGCTGGAGCGCAACGATTTTTCCCGCGCCAGCTTCAAGACATTCGAAGACACCATCACCCTAGGCACGAAGAACTGGTACGACTTTATCGGCGTGTATTACCGTCTCAACGTGCTGTTCACGTATTTCATCACCGACAAGCGCTATCGCCTGGATGTCTTGAAGCTGCTGCAAGGCGATGTCTACGATGAAGCCCAACCTCCGGTCCTGGAGAAAATGCGGAAAATGGTTGCCGAGGTGGAGCGCAACCCCAGGCACATCTGGCATGAACTTCTCGACAACCTGACCTCGGATGCGTTCCGGCCCCAAGCCTGAAACGGCCCTTTCCGGTGCGGCGGCCTCGCTCTCCCTGGGGGGCGGCCGAGGCTGCCTCGAACCGGATTCCGTGGTTCGTCCAACCATTTTGGGCGAATCGACCCAATGGGATATGTTAATTTGAAGCCAAAGGAGCGTCAAGGTGGAAAGTACCAAGGCGGATTTCGATATTGGCATTCTCGGAGGGGGCCCCGCGGGAGCGTCACTCGCGGCGTACCTGGCGAAGGCGGGCGTGAGCTGCGTGGTTTTTGAGCGGGAACTCTTCCCCCGTCCCCACGTGGGGGAATCGCTGGTGCCCTCCTCAACCAGGGTCTTTAAGGACCTGGATTTTCTGGGTCAGATGGAGGAAGCTGGATTCCCGCATAAGTACGGGGCCGTCTGGACCGCCAACGAACAATCCAGACCCTACGGCCACGAATGGGAGGGACTGAGCCCCGATTGCCACGCCGAGGTCCGCTTCGAAGAGCGCGCGCAGCCTGGCGTCGACAAGACCTATACCTTCCACGTCGATCGCGGGAAATTCGATCTCCTGCTGTTGCAGCACGCCAACAAACTCGGCGCCACCGTCTACGAAGGGATGAAAGTGGACGGAGTGGACTTCTCCACGGAACACCCCACCGTCCGCTTTCGTATGGGCCGCAAGGAGATGTCGGTGAGTGTCCGCATGGTGGCGGACGCCAGCGGACGCCACACCCTGCTCGGCAATCAGTTGAAGCTCAAAGTGAAGGACCCGGTCTTCGACCAGTATGCGATCCACACCTGGTTTGGCGATTATGACCGCATGGCCCTGGCCAAATCCAAAACTCAGGAGGGCTACATCTACATCCACTTCCTGCCCATCTCCAATAGCTGGATCTGGCAGATTCCCATCACCGATCAAATCACCAGCATCGGTGTGGTGACGCAGAAGAAGAACTTCACCGGTTCGAAACAGGATAGGGAGAAGTTTTTCTGGGAGTGTGCCGCCAGCCGTCCGGCCCTCACCGATGCTTTGCGCCGCGCGCAACGGGTTCGCCCCTTCAAAGAAGAAGGCGACTACAGCTATGCCATGAAGCAGATCTGCGGCGACCGTTTCGTACTGTTAGGCGATGCCGCACGGTTTGTCGATCCCATTTTTTCGACCGGCGTCAGTATCGCCCTCAATAGCTCCCGCTTCGCCCACCGGGACATCTTGACCGCGCTGGAGCGCAACGATTTTTCGCGCGCCAGTTTCAAGACGTTCGAAGACACCATCACCCGAGGCACGAAAAACTGGTACGACTTTATCGGCGTGTATTACCGTCTCAACGTGCTGTTCACGTATTTCATCACCGACAAGCGCTATCGCCTGGATGTCTTGAAGCTCCTGCAAGGCGATGTCTACGATGAAGCCCAGCCTCCGGTCCTGGAGAAAATGCGGAAAATGGTTGCCGACGTGGAGCAGAACCCTACGCACCGCTGGCACGAGCTTCTCGATAACCTGACCTCGGATGCCTTCCGGCCCCAAGCCTGAAACGCCGCTTCCGAGTTAAGAAATCGGATGCCGGACCGCCCCCTTTTGTCGCGGCTCGGTATCGGCGCCTTCCGTTTCCGACCCGTCACCGAAGGGAGCGGCTATTTCTTGACCCCAAAAACAACGGTTGGGAAGCCGCCGGGCCAGCCTTCTTCCTCAGCCGCAGGTGTTTGCAGTCATGGCACTTGTCACCCATTGGGTGAAATGCGCCGCAGTTGCAAACTCAGACGGGTCTCAGACTTACCGAAAGCGCTGAGAGTCAACCGTCGGTTCTAGGTTGACAGGTCCCAAGCACCCCTGGCATTGAAGAGTTGGGTGTCAGACCGGCGCGGCGGCTTCGCTCTCCCTCGGGGCCGCCGGGACCGCTTTGAGATGCGGATGCACCCAGTGCAACAGGGGAGTTGTCATGAACGTAGTCACCAGCGCCATCAGCACCATCATCGAGAATAGCGCCGGAGAGATGATCGGCGATCTTGTTGGTGGAAGTTCCAGAGGCCGGGTTGAAGTTGGTGGTGAGCACGGTCAACTGGAGGTCTTTGGAGTACCAGTTATCGCTGGTGGTTGTCATCGGCCGATCGTTACCCTCCCTTCCTCCGGCCGGTATAACGGTAGTCCTCCGCGTTCCATAGACCAGGGGGCCATCGATCGTTTGGGTGCCCAAGTCCTCGGTGGACATTTGGGGCCGCTCCAGGGCCTTCGGGCGAATTGTTCCCCCGCCAACCCCACCGCCGCCACCACCGCCAACCGCGCCGGGGCGCCAGTCACGCTCGTCATCGCACGGCCGCCGCTAAAGCCTCAGCGTTCGCCTGGCGAACCATGGCTGTCGGGCGCTGGGGGCTGGGCGCCAGTTTGATGCGGTGCGCGACGTGGTTCACATTGTGGGGCCGCCCGGCTCCGCCCTACCTACCTATTTCTTTTCTCCCCACGTGATCGTGAAGCTCTCCGTTTCATCCACCATGGTGTAATCGGTGGGCACCATAAACAGGGCCGGATCGGGCTCTGCGGTGCTTAGATTGGCAATCTTGTTGGTCGAAGTTCCGGAGGCCGGGTTGAAGTTGGTACTGAGTACGGTCAACCGGAGGTCTTTGGAGTACCAGCTATCGCTGGTGGTCGTCATCGGCCGGTCATTACCCTGCCTTCCTCCGGCCGGTATGACGGTAGTCCTCCGCGTTCCATAGACCAGGACGCCATCGATCGTTTGGGTGCCCAAGTCCTCGGTGGACATTTGGGGCCGCTCCAGGGCGTTCGGGCGAATTGTTCCCCCGCCAACCCCACCGCCGCCCCCACCGCCACCACCGCCAACCGCGCCGGGGGCGCCAGTCACGCCCGTCATCGCACGGCCGCCGGCAGCGGCTATAGCCTCAGCGTTCGCCTGGCGAACCATGGCGGTCGGGCGCTGGGGACTGGGCGCCAGTTTGATGCGGTGCGCCACGTGGTTCACATTGTCCATGATGTACGCATAGCCGGCCACGGGATCGGTGATCTGAGCGATCGTCGGGACATCCTTGAGATTGGTATTTCCGCCTCCCATCGAACGCTCCATGCGCACGCGCCCTTGCGAGTCGCGCCACGTTTTCTGGTCCGGCCCCATCCTGGGGCGAGTGATATGCGTGCCGTCAGCCAGCGTCTGCGAGCTTTCGCTGACCTGCTCGCCCGAATACGGCGCATTGGCCAGCACCGGCTGCGGAAAGATGGGCAGGTGGAAAGTTGCGTTTCCCTGGAATCCGCCATCCCGCGTGCCGCCGCCGCCCGAGAATGCGATGATTCCTTGCCCGAATGCGGACAAATTGAGGAGGACGATGAGCCCGACCACATAGACGCAGAAACGTTTCATAGTGACCTCTCAATCAGGAGTCTAGTGATCGGGGATGTCGTTTGCAAGGGGGATGCACCCCGAGGCCGCAAGGCCCGTGCCTCCAATCCAGCGCCCCTTTCGACAAAAAGTTCGGCGCGCCCGAATCTTTCCCGTAAGTGGTTTATTTTCAGTGCCAACATGATTCGCAAAAAAAATCTCAAAAAAGTAGTAGACAAACAGATCCTAAATTGCTAATATCAAATCAACACAGACAGCATCCCTGGCGGTGAGTCCCCTCCCACCGCCACTCTCTGAGTGCAGGCCCCGAGATACCCAGCTCGGGGCCACTACTTTTTTTGTCCCCACTTTTTCCCGCAAGTCCCCAAAAGTGGCGAGCTATAAGCCCAATGCCACTCACTTTGCGTCCTGGAGCTATTCTGCACAAATCGCGGGGCACACAATCCTGGCTGGAGCCGGCTATCAGCCGGCTCTTTCCTGACACTGAGACTCGCCCATGCCCCGAAAAGGCCGCCTGAAAGGCGTCCCCAGAGGGGACCCCGGGCAAGATTGTCCGCCCCGCAATTTGTGCAGACAGTGTGCGATGGGCAAAGTAAGTGACATTGAGCTATAGCCTTCCCCACCTGGCTAGAGCTAGAGCAGTTTCTTGTCTTCAGCCGGTGGATTCCGGCAGACCGGCCGCCGTGGACGATTTGGCTTTGGAGAGCCGCCAAAGCATTCCCCACATTGGTCGATTCGGGCGAGCAAGCGGCGGGGTGCACTACAATAGAGCAATTCCGCTTTATAGTCATCGGATTTTTCCGCAACGTCTCGTGCCGATGCCTGGCCGCCATCGTGGGGTGCCGCTCGCCTTGCTGATCGGTCTGGCGATGAGCCCATGCTTGTTCGCCGGGAAGGAATTTCTGGCCGGCCCAGGAGAACAGGTGGCGCCCAATCAGCTTGTGGTCGGGCTGCGGGCCGGGGCGGATATCAACCAGATCGTCGCCGCCCTTGTGCCTCAGGCGCTGGCCAGCCCCGCCGGCAGTCACTTGAACACTTACCTGCTGCAGCTTCCCCCGGGAATCCAGGCGGCCGCCTCGAAACTCCTGGCCGCCCATCCACTGGTGAACTTCGTCGAACCCAACCACATACTCCACACCACCGTGTTACCGCCCAACGACTCCCTACTCACCTCGCAGTGGGACCTGACCACCGTACAGGCGGTGCAGGCGTGGAGCTACCTGCCCGATCGCTACCTTACCGCGGCCACCGCCGGTACGAGCCGGGTGATGGTCGCGCTGATCGACACGGGAGTCGATTGCACCCATCCGGATTTCATGAACGCCGGCGGCACTTCCACGAATTCGGCGCTGGGCGGCCAGTTGTCGTGGACGTTGAGTCAGGCACTGGTGGTTACCACCATATCCTCGCCTTGCCAGCCCTGGCAGGACGATATCGGGCATGGTACGCATACCGGCGGGACGATTGCCGCCGCCACCAATAATGCCACCGGGGTAGCTTCCACGGGCTTCCCGCTACAACTCATCGTGTACAAGGTGTTCGACACGAGCGGCAAAGCGACCGATTCCATCATTGCGACGGCCATCGACGACGCTGTCAACGCCGGCGCGCAGGTGATCTCGATGAGTTTGGGTGGCCCCGGCTACTCGCAGGCCTTGCAGCAAGCGATGGACTACGCCTGGGAACATAACGTGCTGGTGGTGGCCGCCGCCGGCAACAGCGGCGACAACTCGCTGCAATACCCGGGCGGAGGAAACCACGTGCTCGGAGTCTCCGCCACGGACAGCAGCAACGCGCTCGCGAGTTTCTCCACTTATGGCAACTGGATCAAGATCGCCGCGCCCGGTGTCAACATACTCTCCACGCTGCCGACGTATGTCACTCCCATCGGGGGCACCAATTACGGCTACCTATCGGGAACGTCCATGGCGACGCCTCACGTCGCCGCGGCCGGCGGTCTGCTGTACATGCTCTATCCGAATCTTTCGGTGGCGGAGATTGCCCAGCGGCTCCAACAAACGGCGCAGACGCCCTTTACCGGGTGGGATCAGCACATCGGATATGGCGTAGTGAATGCCGGCGCCGCTTTGGGCGGGGCATCGCCGACGGCCACGCAGGGCAGTCTGGTGGGGCAAGTGACCGATCCGTTCGGCAATCCCATCACCGGCGCCGTGGTGACCGCCGGCAGCCTGTCCTTCACCACGGCAGTCGATCCAAATACGGGGAATGACGATGGGCTGTTTCGCCTCGCCAACCTGAACCCCGGAACGTACTCCGTAATGGTGACGGCAACGGGCTATTCCGCCGTCAACATGCAAGCCGTGGTAGTGGCCGGCGCCGATACCATGTTGACGATCCCCATGGGAGTCTCCCTCGGCGAGTTTACCGGTGTCGTGACGCATAACGGCCTCGGGGTCCCCGGCGCGGCGGTAGCGGCAACCTCGGGCGGCCTGATCCAGGGAACGGCGGTGACGGGCGCTTCCGGCGCCTACGCCGTGTATCTGGGGGCAGGCACCTATACCCTGACGGCTTCGGCCCCCAATTACATCGACACGACATCCGGCAGCAAAGTCCTCACCGGCGGCGGGACCGTGACGGTCAACCTGGCCTTGCCCGCGCTTGGAAACCTCATCGGCACGGTGACCGACGCGAACGGATTGGGCGTAGCCGGCGCCCACATCGATTTCACCAGCACCGGTTTCAGCGGCGGTGCGGGATCGGGCGCCAATGGAAGCTACTCCACGTTCGGGATTCCGGCTGGAACTTACACCGTGACCGCCTCGGCCTCCGGGTATAACAATGTGAGCCTCAGCGGCGTCGGCGTGACGGCGAATACCTCCACGCTGGCCAACTTTCAGTTCTCCACGGGGGTCTCGCTGACGTCCGGGTTGCTCGGTTACTGGCCCTTCGACGAAGATTCGGGCGCGGTCGCTCACGACCTATCGGGCAACGGGTATAATGCCGCGCTGTCCAACACTACCTGGACCGCGGGGAAGTTCAACTCCGGCCTGAGCTTCAACGGTTCCGACAGCGGGGCAATCACGTCCGCCATTCCCTTCACGAGTACGTTTTCCGTCTCTACATGGGCGAATCCGGCGGTCACTCCCCAAACCGCTTTCGCTCGAATCGCCGAGACGGAGGACGCCGGTGGGATGTCGTTGGGGCTGGATACTACCGGCGCGAAGTACAAGTTCATCGTGAATGCCGGAACCGGATCCACCGGCACATGCGGGTCGGCCTACGGGTGCGCGGAAGGCGCAACGGTGACCGGCGGATGGCATCTGGTGACCGGCACGTACGATGGCGCGACGGCCATCCTGTATGTGGATGGTGCGATGGTGGCCGCCGATACGGCTACGGCCCCGGCGAGTGTAAGCCTGCCCTTGTCTATGGGTAAGGCCTCCGGCAGCGGCTCGTTGTGGAATGGCGTGTTGGACGACATGCGGCTTTATAGCCGGGCTTTGACCGGCGCGGAAGTCTCGAGCCTCTTCAGTCAGGGAGGCGCACCGAATCTGGGACTGACGAAGACAGCGGACGCGGCGACGGTCGCGGCTGGGGCTGCCATTGGCTACACGCTGGCGGTGAGCAACAGTGGGGGGATCGCAACGTCGGCGACCCTGAGCGACTCGCTGCCGGCCGGAACGGGCGTCAGTTGGAGTATCAGCCCGGCGTATAGCGGACCGGGGACGTGCTCGATCGTCAGCCAGACGCTTACTTGCAGCTTCGGGAATCTGACATCGGGCGGGACGGCGACGGTGCATGTGACGAGCGCCACGTCGGCGTCGAGTTGCGCGGCCTACGCGAATACCGCGACAGTGAGCGCCAGTAACAGCGGCGCGGTACCGGCATCCGCGACGACCACGGTGCAGTGCCCGAGCTTGGGACTGACGAAGACCGCGGATGCGGCGACGGTCGCGGCAGGGGCGGCGATTGGCTACACGCTGGCGGTGAGCAATACTGGTGCGGGAACGGCCACGTCAGCTACGCTGAGCGACTCGCTGCCGGCGGGAACCGGCGTCAGTTGGAGTATCAGCCCGGCGTATAGCGGACCGGGGACGTGCTCGATCGTCAGCCAGACGCTGACCTGCAACTTCGGGAATCTGGCGGCGGGCG
>Ga0182018_10001757_pt1 | contig 23713 bp, 21 predicted proteins | sample 812P2MmetaG_FD_120490 | JGI IMG/M metagenome (GOLD analysis project Ga0182018, IMG submission 120490) | Permafrost microbial communities from Stordalen Mire, Sweden - 812P2M metaG | ecosystem: Environmental > Terrestrial > Soil > Wetlands > Permafrost | place: Sweden: Stordalen | collected...
AGGCGAACCGCTGCCTGGCGCGGAAGTGACGGTGTGGGAACGCGCGCCGGGCAAGTACGGCGGAGGGCCGGACGAAGTGGATGGCACGACCGCCGACCGCAACGGCGCCTTCCGGATTTCGGAGTTGACGCCGGGCACTTACTATCTGAGCGTGAAGCCCTCGGACCGGGAGGAACGTAGGTTTGTGTTCCCCTTCGCCGACAGCCACGGACAGTTTCCGCGCGAGAAAGAAGTGGAGACATTTTATTCCGCGTCGTTCACTTTCGCCGATGCCAATGCGGTGGAAGTGAAGGCGGGGCAGCAGGTGGGTAATCTGGTGCTGACGTTGAAGAAGGCGCCCTTGCGACGCGTCACGGGACGAATCGCGAATCCGCCACGGTCGGGCTTCCTCTATTTCGATGGTGAAACCGAAACCGGGTCGGAAGGCGGCGGGGCGATTCCGATCGGCAAGGACGGAAGCTTCGCCAAAGCCGGTCTTCTTCCCGCAAAATATATCTTCCGGCTGAACGACGGCCAACGGCCGATCGCGCAGGCGGAAGTCGATTTGACCGGCGGCGACGCTCTGGGAATTACGCTGGAGCCGATCGAGACGGTGGATGTGCCGGTGACCTTCCGGACGGAAGGAAAAGGGCCGGCTTTCCGGCCGCGGACGGCAGGTGAGGGCACCACCGTGCTGATGCGCGATGGCTCCGGCGAGGGCCTGGCGATGCAGACGGCCGACGACGGCACTTACCGGTTCGCCGGCGTGCCGCGAGGCATTTATCGGCTGTCGATGGGACTGGCTGGACAGCGCTTGTACCTGAAAGGAGTCACTTACGGCGGCGAGACGCAGACTGGAAACAAGGTCGACTTACGCACCGCCCGCGAGGGCGGCCTGGAAGTTACATTCAGCTCCAACGTGGCGGAGTTGCAGGGGCGTGTGAAGGCCGCGGAGGACGAGAGCGCGGACCTGACCGTGATCCTGGTGGACGAGGCCAAGGATGGCGGCTCCGTGCGGATCGCCGGCCACGCGGGAACCGATCAGAAGGGGCGGTTCCGGATGGCGGGGGTAGCGCCGGGGAAGTACCGGCTGTTTGCGATCGAGGGGTTTGACGACGATCGGTGGGGCAGCCCGGAACTGGCGAAGGTACTCGAGGCGAAGTCGGTGGAACTGGAGTTGAAAGAGAGCGATAAGAAGCAGGTGAGCGTGACGGTGATTTCGGCCGGCGAGTGGGCGGCGGCGGTGAAGAAGATCGGGGGGTGAGAGACACTTTCCCGGCACTCCGCTCCTTAGCAGTCGCGGCTCGGCGAGAGGATTCGGACAAGGCAAGGGCGCGGCTGGGCCGCGAGCTTTCGGCGCTCGGCTTTCAGCGCTCGGCTTTTGGGTGGGAGTGATGAGCATGCGTTAGCCCTGGGCTAGGCGTGGGTTAGGCCTGCCAGTCCGCCAGCCACGACACCGCCAACGAAGCCCCGGAAGTCAAACGCTTGCTCCCGAGCTCGATTCAAAAAGCCGACTGCTGAAAGCCGACTGCTGAAAAGCTGACCGCTGACAGCTCGCACAGCTCGCGGTGAGCCTTGCATTTGGCGGTACGCTGTGATACCACGAGGCGGAGGCACTGGATTGCCATGACCGCCAAGCGTATCGCGTTGGTCCTCGCCCTAATTTCGGGTATAGGGACCCTGTTATCGTGTTCATCCGGACCGCCGGCGCCGCAAATGGGCTCGCCCGCGTTCTACTGGCAGGGCGCCCGTGAGGTCTACGGGGCCGGCGACTACATGAAAACCCTGCAACACCTGGACAACCTGCTCGCCACGGACAATGAGTACACCGCGCGCGCCCTGCCGTGGGTATTGGTGCTGAAATCGGGCATTGCCCAAGGCTACATGGACGCGGCCGACAACTATGCCGTGGGCGCGCGCAATAATCACACGGACCCTTCCGCTTTCCGCCGCCAGGTGTCGGACAACCGCAGCGCCGCCAGTCAACTGGCGTTGCAATTCGCGGAGGATTTCGGAAAGCTCGGCAAACTGAAAGGCGACACCATTTCGCTGGAGTTTGCCTACCCGAAGGGTACTGCCGCACCGGTGGCGCAATTCACGAAAGTGACCACGGGAATCGCATTGACGCCATCGGAAACGGATCGCGCTCAGCAACGATCGCTGGAACGCGGCGTGCTGCTGGCCACGTGCCGCGCGGCCGGAGCAACCAACGATACGGCGAAAACCGAGGAGTTGCTCAAGACCGGGTCCGCGACGGTGCCGCGAGCCACTTTCATGACCGCCATGGCGGACAGCCTGTATCGTTTCTCGCAGCTTTACGCCGCCGATAAGCTGGACGAGCCGCGGAAAATGGACGCCCTCATCCAGCGGGCCCAGGCTGCGCTGGCAGGCCTGCCGGAAACCAAAGAGACCAAAGAAGTGAACGCCAGGATTCAGGCGGCGCTCAAGAAAGCCAGGAAATAGCCCGGCATCAGACTAACTGTTCCATCACCGAGACCAGGTATTCCCGATCGAAGGTGCCGGAGCGATAGGTGCGCGGGTCGAAGAAGCGCCACATCTTCCGGTCCTCTTCCACGGTGTAGAAAACCAGTTGCTCCTCGATGATTTCCTTCTCCAGCAGCTCCTGGTTGAAGGCGCGCACAGATCCGGCGAGCGTGTAGGGAACGCGAAAGTCCTCGGTAGAGACCAACTCCGGGGTGGCGCTAAACGCCACCTGCAGAATTCGGCCACGAACGCTGATTTGAATCAGGTTCATGGCATCGTCTTGAAAGGCGGCGTCGGAAAACTGGTGGGGATCGAGCACCAGTTCTCCCTTCGCCAGCAGCCGGTTGAGGGAGTTCACGAAGTCGCGGCAGATGGCATATAATTCGCTGGCGGCGGCGCGGCGCAGCACCTCCACTTCCCGCGCCAGGCGCAGGAATCCCTCGTCTTTCTCCTCCAGCGCATCGATGCTGTGTGCCAGGCGCTTCATTCTGGTACCTGAAACTTCCCCCGAATTTCCGGTTCGCCCCACGTTGGCAGGCCTCCCGCTTTCAATTTCAGCACATTACGTTCGCCGGCGCGCGTTCAAACGGTGGGGTCCGTGCCGCCTCGCCGACCAAATGGGGCGCAGGCACTTATGGTAGGTCCGCGGCGTCGAGCCCGAACTCCCGGCCTCCCGTAGGGATTTCGGGCTGCCGGGAAAATGGCTTGAGAAGTCACGTGTGCAGGGCGCTCCGCTCCCTAGCGGTTCCCTAGCGGTCGCGGCCCGGTGAAACGCTCCTACAGTTTGCACGCCGGGAACGGGAAAAACGTCAACCATCCCGGCGTTGGTTGGGCCCGCGATGGGTGAGATCCGCCGGATGGCCTGTTAGCGGCGGGCGTCGAGGTTCCTCGACGAGCCGCTCTCCGCGGCGGGGCGGGAATTGCGCGTTTAATTGCGCTTGCGCGGCTCCGGCCATTCGCCGGGTTCGATGAAGTCGAGGACATCCATTCGCAGGCGCCGCATAATCTCGTCGGTTGTTTCCACCGAAAAGCTCCGCTTTCCGTGCAACACATTGTGCATGTGGGGCTGGGAAAGGCCAACCATCCGCGCCAGTCCGCGCTCGGTCAGTTCGCCGTTGCGAACACGTTTTCGAAGCAAGGCGATGAATCGTTGTTGAACGTCGCCAAGGGTCATGATGGGTTGGCGGCCATATTTCCGGGAGAAATAGGGGGGTATCCGATTTGGACGTATCGGTTCCGGAAATCGATAATAAACCAAAATGAATTTCCTGAGCCAAAATTCTCCTGAAATGGTTTAAGACTCATAGCATTAGTAGTACAACAGGTTCACTAGTACCAATAACGAAACGAGATATCAGGGTAAGAAATCTTGACGGTTTCCTATGTGGCGATAGATTGAGAACAGCAATAAAACAACAGGCGCCCACCCATGATGCTGAGGGTGGCAGCCAAAAGGACATCGACAAATGCAATGGGAGCGATCCAACGTAATCGGCCTTGCAAGGGCCTCGTGCAATTTCTGTCACGGCTATGGTATGCGCCCTGTTCTCAGGGGAACCGAAGCGCCGTGCAATTGCGTTTTCCGGGCCGTTTTTCGGGCCTGCTACCGCCGCTTTCGGGAGTGCGTTGCCCTTGGATCGCACACCAATGCGGTTACCTGGGAACGGTCCGGCGGCCCGACGGGCTACCGCACCTATTCTCGAAAACGGGAAGAATACATGGCTGATTTTTGCCTGGTCAGCCGGCGGACCCTCGAGGATGTCGAGTACCGCGTCTTCCGGGTTCACCACCTGCTCGGCGCGGATTTTAAGCTTTGCTGCCGACAACTGAATATTGACCGTGGCCAATTCTTTCACCACGTTTACGACATCGAGGAGCGGTTGGGGCGCGTTTTCGCGGAATTAACCCCCTATGCGCTCTATCCGGTGAGCGAGTATTTCGCCGGAGCCACTCGATTCGACATGCAACCGGCCACGAGTAGCGACCGGCTCCACCACCAAGGTTCCCGCCAACTCTCTTCTTTTCCTCTTTCCGCATAATCCTTCGATTCGGGCCGGAGGCAAGCGGAATTTGCCTCCGGCCCATCTCGCTTTAGATCTTACAATTCGGATCGCGCTCACGCGTCGCGCTTACATGGTGCTTTCGTAAAGACGTCCGTTCGACTAAGCATTCCGGGTCTGCCGGCCACCCGCCAGCTTGGGCGGTGTCATGTAGACGCGTATCACGCCCGGCTTACCGCGAGCAGTGGCGCCGAAGCTTCGTAGCGTCACTGGCACGACTTCCGGAAAGGCGGGTTGTCGCCGATCAGCCGTGTCCATTCGCGTTCGTCCAAGTTGCGATTGGCGATAGCGCACGCCTGCCGCTGCCACACGTCGGGTCGAAGATCCCAAACGATCGCACCTTGGTCGTAACCGCCGGAACCGAGCCAACGTCCGTCCGGACTGAACGCGAGGCTCGATACGCCGCTGGAGTCTGCGAGCGCCTCGCCCAGACGCTGCCGCCTCTCGATGTCCCAGAACACGATCCGTTCTCCGCCGGCACATGCCAGCATCTTTCCATCCGGGCTGAAGACGATCGCACGGACGGGGCCGGAGTGACCGGTCAATGCCGGCGGCATCTCCCGGCCCGATTGTGTGTCCCACAATCGCACGCTATCGTCGAAATCCGCCGTGCTCATCGCCGACGATGCCAGGATCTTACCGTCCGGACTGAACGCCAACGTGTGTACAGCCATCCGGTGAGCTCTGGCGGCCGGCCAGAGGAGTTTCTTGGAATTCACGTCCCAAAGCGCCAGCGTTCCGTCAAATCCTCCCGACGCCAGCCGGCTCCCATCGGGGCTGAATGCGAGGCCCATGATCATGTGATCGTCGGACGCCAGACGAATCGGAAGCCGGACCGGCGAAGCAACCGCTCCGGTGCGAAGAAGCAGGACCGAGCCATCGCTCCAGGCAGTGGAATTCCCATCTGAGCTGAACGCTACTTGCGACACTTCATCGTCGGTGCCCGCCAGCGTTCCGGCTTTTGCGGTTCCGCGGCCCACCTCCCATTCCGTTACGCGGTTCTTTGCCGCCCATAGCAGCCTGGCGCCATCGGCCGTAAAAGCCAGGCTTATGATCATTTTGGGTTGGGGCCGCAAAGGGGCGCGAACGGGCCGCGCCTGCTCGGGATCCCAGAGCATCACCCTGTGGTCCATGGAAGCCCCGGCCAAAATCCGGCTGTCGGGACTGAACGCCATGCTGGAAATGCCGTCGTCGTCGCTATCCAGCGGTCTGGCGAGAACGCTTAGCGGATCGGCCGCCCATCGCAAGGCGGTATTGTCCCGGCCCAGTGAGAGCAGCGAGCGGCCGTCCGCGCTAAAAGCTACCGCCATCGGGGGCGCCGCGTGACCCTTCAGCGGATCGCCCGCCGGACGCCGGCTGGCGACGTCCCAGAGCATCACGTTCCGGTCCTTCGCCGCCGATGCCAGCAAGCTGCCATCCGGGCTGAACGCGACGTCCAAACCCCAGGAGTCGAACCCCAGCGCCCATTTCTGGTGGCCGGTGAGGGGCGGCCCGAGCGCCTGACCCGTTTTTGCGTCCCACAGAATTACCGTTCCATCTCCGCTGCCGGAAGCCAGGATCTTTCCATCGGGAGAGAACGCGAGCCCGAAAATCCTTTCGCGATGTCCGAGCAGCGGCGACCCGATAGGTTGCCCCGTGGCGGTCGTCCACAAAACGATGCTGCCATCGTTGCCGCCGGACGCCAGCACCGCGCCATCCGGACTGAACGCCAGCGCATCCTCCCAACGCTTCGGACGTAGCGGCGGCACGCGCAACCGGCGATTGGCCACGTCCCAAACCAAAATGCCGGTCGACGATTCGATGGCGGCGACCTGCGTCCGATCCGGGCTAAAAGCGAGGACCGCGGGCGCTCCGGCAGATTCCAAGCCAGCGGCGAGGGAACTCTCGACAGCTTGGGTCCCGACATTCCGGATCAGCACTTTGCCGCGCTCTCCAGTCGCGAAGAGGGTGCCGTCGGCGCTCACGGCTATGCTGGTGACTTTCCGGTTTGTATTCACTTCGCCCACCGTCTCCAGCGATCTCCCGGTGGCGGCTTCGATCACCACGTTTCCGCTATCCTCGTCGAGCGCCACAATGCTGCGGCCGTCGCGGCTAAGCGCCGCGGTACGCCATGCATGCGTGGGACCGCGTACGAATTGTCGAAGATGCGGGCTGTAAAACAGCATCGCCAATAGCGCCTTACGTGCCTCAAATGTGGGCGCCGCGCGGAAGGCTTCTACCGCCTCTAATAGGGCGCCATCCAGTCCGGTAGCCGTCTCTCCCACCGCCTGCGCGGCGAGCTGACGCGAGAGCGCCGTGATGCGCCGCTCCTCGGCTAATTGACGTTGCTTGTCGGCGATATGAGCCTGTTCGACCGCCCGATTTTTCTGTTCCCTGGCGACCGCGGTTTGCTGCCGCGCAACGTTACGCTGGCCCGTTGCGTACACCGCCGCGAGTCCGAACGCGGCCGCCAAGAGGCAAAGCAAGGCGACCGCCGACCATGCGATTCTCAAGGTTCGGTGGTGTTGCCGCAGGTCTTCGCTATCCAAGTCGTCTTTCGGCCGTCCGTGCAACGGCGCGGCCAGGTCCAAAATGGCATCTCGAAACCTGGCGTCGTGCAGAAACTGCTCTTGATGGGCCCAGGACAGGTCGACGTAAAGGGGCTCCAGGCGAAAGGCGCCGCGCAGAACTTGGGGAAGCGCGGTGGTGCGCGGCCAGTCGAATTCGCCGGCGGCCGCACTCCATGCAACCTGCCCGCCGGTGATCACAATCAAGACTCTATCCGGCGTTCGGTTCTGCAGAAACCAGGCAACCTCCCGATTCACCCATTCCGACGCCGCGGCATGCGGCGACGCCAGTAGCAGCAGATACTCCGACTGGCCCAAGGCGGTCAGAATAGAGTTCCACAGAGCCGGATTCGCGGAAAGACCCGTCTCATCGCGAAAAACTCGCAGCGCATAAGTCTTGTACCAGGGACGCGCGAAGCGCTGAAGAGAGGATTGAATGGACGCCGCCAGGTCAGCGTCCCCCGCGTGACTATAGGAAAGAAAAGCGTCGTAACGCAAGCATTGTCTCCTGAGTTACCCAGACACGTCTTCCCATGGTAATGCAAAGTGGCAGGTGCGGCCTTTGCCTCCGGAGAAGCGGAACGACAGCGCCTTCGGCCGCTTCTCAGTCATCCATGTCCGGCTACTCCCGCCGCTGAACGGGACCTTCGCAAGCTCGATCCCCATGCCCGCGTGGAGAAGATGCCGCTCCCCGTGGTCGCGACTTCGGTGAGAGACAGTCGCGGCTCAGTGTAGGGGATCGGTGTCGCAGCCCGGCGCCGCGGATCACCCCGCGTTTGATTCCCGCACTGCGTCCGCGGTCTAATGAACATTGGTGAACTTCCGAAACCTTCGAGCGGTGGCTGCGGCACTGCTCTCGGCAGCCGCCGCCAGTGGAGCGGAATATCTGGTCTACGCCGGCACCTATACCAATGGCGCCAGCCGCGGAATCTATGGCTATCGCTTCGATACCCGCAAAGCCAAACTGACGCCGCTGGGCCTGGTAGCCACGATCTCCAACCCCACCTTCCTGGTGGAGCACCCCGATCATCGCTTCCTATACGCCGTGAGCCAGGACGCCGGCGGTACCGTGAGCGCCTTTCTCATCGACCCCAAGAGCGGCAAACTCGCGTTGATGAATAAAGCCTCTTCGAAGGGCGACGCGCCGTGCCACCTCGCGCTCGACCGCAGCGGGCGCTGGCTCGCGGTGGCGAATTATGGCAGCGGCAGCGTGGCCGTGTTGCCTCTTCGCAAGGACGGTGGACTGGGCGAGCCGCAGGCCTTCGTGCAACACCAGGGCGCCGCCGGAAATCCGCAGCCGAAGACCGAACCACACGTGCATTGCGTGTTGTTTTCGCCGGACAACCGTTTTCTCCTGGTGGCCGATTTGGGACTGGACAGAATCTTCGTCTACCGGTTCGACGCCGAGAGGGGCTCGCTAACGCCCGCCGCCTCGCCATTTACAGCGGCGGCGCCGGGAGCCGGCGTGCGCCATCTCGCTTTCCATCCGAACGGCCGCGTGTTATACGCCATCAACGAAATCCTGCCGGGCGTCACCGGATACCGTTACGACCCCGCCGACGGCGAACTCGGCGAAATCCAAACGGTGTCGACGCTGCCGCCGTCTTACAGCGGTCCCGGCGCCGCGGCCGAGATCGCCGTGAACGCGGCGGGCACCGTGGTGTACGCCTCCAATCGAGGGTCTGACAGCATGGCGCTGCTGGTGGTGGACCCACTGCGGTTCACTCTCTCGGCCCTCGAATTCACGCCCCTCGTCGGCAAGACGCCGCGCCATTTTGCCTTCGATCCGACCGGCGCGTATCTGGCCGTCGCAAATCAGGACTCCCACAACATCGGTGTCTATACGGTGCATCCGCACAGCGGACAGTTGCGTCCGGTGGGCCGGCCCACCCCCAATATCGACCGGCCGGCCTGCATCGTATTTGTGCCGCCTCAGTAGCGTAGTGAGGTGGTGGGCCCGGCTCCGCGTGTGGCAGGGGACGTCCCTGCGGCCGGAAGAAGGATTGCAGTCGAGCAGATAGCTAGCTATTCTGTTCGCGTGAGAGCGTTCTTGCTGATCGTGCTACTTGCCCTGCCAGCCACTGCCCAGTGGTCGAGACTCATCGTCGAGCCCAGAGACGAACTTCGCGTCGACAAACCCGAAGCGCACCCTTTGAAATATTTCACCGAGTTTCCTCGACTTCGGGACGAAAGCGGCGAGTTTTGCTACCTGTGCACGCCGGACAAACGACTGGCCGAGGCGAAGAACGAAAAGGCCAAAACCGACGTGCGCTTGGTCGGGACGACACAAAACTTCGCCGCTTATGACGTGATGTATTACTTCGGCGACGACTCAGAGCCGACATGGAAATCGATCCTCGTTCGAATCGGGCCGGATTCCTATCGTGAGATCTACCACGACCAACCCGCAGAAGGAAAGCCGAACCCATCGTTCCTGGTGAAGGCTGGTGAAGCCACGCTGCTCTGCCTCAGAGACAACATTTACAGATCGGACGCGGTAGAAGAATGTTTTTGGTTCGGTACAGATCATGTTGAGCGACTGGATTTCGCGCCCGTCTGGCAAGCCGCTCGGAAAGCTGTTCCACCGGAGCGGCGGATTTGGGCGTATGACCTGAATCCGCGAACCAACTTCCAGATCATGACCATTCCGGTCGGCCTTCGTTCAGATTACAACGGTCGCTGTTGCACTACTGGCGTCGTGTACGTGAGGTTCAAAGTGGAGGGTGGGCGAGTCCTGGTAATTAAAGCAGACTTCGACCCTGATGCCAAGTATTAGTGCGATCCGGTGATCCGGGCCGCGGCAAACGGCGAACACCGCCCGCAGACCACCAGCTTGGACAAGAACCGCCTTATTGGAGACCAAAGTAGCGAAGCGGCAGTCAAGCGATAAAATCGTGGCCTGTATACGTTGAACGCCCTTGCGATGTCGCGAACCGGCTTGCCTTCCTGATCCCAACACCCAGTCTCAATAAACCGATCGCTCGCGCGCCGCGGATTTGCCGCGCCAGGAAAATCGCGGCTCGGCGGCGGCGCCGGACAACCGCGCCGTCACATACTCGCCAACGGCAGGCCCGTGTTTGAAACCGTGGCCCGAGCCGCCGCCCACCAGCCAGACGTTCGGCATCCCGGGATGGCGGTCGATCAGGAAATCGCCGTTGGAAGTATTTTCGTACTGGCAGACCTCGGATTCGAGCAGCGTAGGGTGGGACGGCAGGGCAGGGAAGCGCGCGGCCAGGAATGTCCGTGCCCTCGCCAGTTCGGTAAGCGTGACCGCTCGCGAACTGGTGTCGGGGTTGAACCGCGGGCCGTGCCGGTCGAGACCCAGCTTGAAGCCTTTGCCGGCCAGCGGCGGGATGGTGTAGCCTCCGCGGGGATCGCTGAAGTCGATCCACACCGGCAGGCGGATGCCGGGTGCGTCGAAATAGAAGATCGGCTGGCGCGTCACCCGAATTCGGCCTCCCACTGCCTGCGGAAAGAGTTTCGGCAACCAGGGTCCACAGGCGAAAACGAAAGTCTCACCCTCGATCCGGCGGCCGTCTTCGGTCGCGATATGCCGCGGGAGCTGCCCCTCAACGGGTGGGACTACGCGGGCACTGACAAGCTCGACGCCGGCCCGCACAGCCGCCTCGGTTACGGCTCCGACTGCGCGGCTGGCCAGCAGCGCGCCGCTTTCGGGCTCGAAAATGCCGACCGCCGGATGCTCGAACCGCAGCTCGGGATAACGGCGTCGGACCTCCTCGGCGGATAGAGCTTCGTGCGGCACACTCAGCTTGCGGAACGCGGCGAGCGTGCCTTCAGCGTGCGGATGACCGGGGCGGGCGGTCCACAGCACGCCGGTTGGTTGGAACAGTTCGCGACGATTCACGCGGTCGAAAAGCTCCCGCCACGCCGCCAGCGAGCGCATCGCCCAGCGCGTGTAGACCTCATCGGCGCCGTATCCCAAGCGGATGATCCGCGATGCGCCGCCCGAGCTGGACTGGGGATTCCCGGGCCCGAACGCATCCACCAGCACCACCGGGTGGCCCCGCTCGCGCAACCGCAGGGCGGTCCAACTGCCGAAGACGCCCGCTCCGATTACGACGCAGTCAGCCAAGCTTGAGCCCTCGGCCCATGGCAATCGCGCGGGTGTAGGCCAGTTGTGCCGCGGCCACGTCTTCCACGGCCTGGCCCAGCGGTTTGAAGATGGTGACCTGGTCTTCCGCGGTGCGGCCCTCGACGCGTCCGGCCAGCACCTCGCCCAGCTCGCCGGCGATGTGACCGGGGCCGAAGTGGCCCTCCGCCATGGCGATCAGCAGATCGCCCGATTCCCGCAGCGCCGCCGCGCGGCTATCCACAATCACCCGCCCGCGCGCTACCAGGTGCGGATCCATCTCCCGCTGATTCGGTCGGCACGCGCCCACTGAAATCACGCACGTTCCCGGCGCCACCCAGTCGTTCCACACCACCGGGGTAGGCGTCGCGGTGACCAGCAGAACTACGCCGGCTCCGCGAACCGCCGCCTCGGCGCTCCCGGCGGCCCGCACCTCGGGATGCTCGCCGACGAACTTTCGCAGGTTGGCTTCGGTGGGGCTCCAGCAGCGCACTTCGTCGAACTTCCATAGCAGCGAGAAGGCCCGCAGATGGCTCCCCGCCTGCACGCCGCTGCCGACGATCGCAAGCGTCCGCGCTCCCGGGCGCGCCAGCCGCCGCAGGGCGACGGCCGACACCGCCGCGGTGCGCGCTTCGGTGATATAGCGGCCGTCCATTACCGCCAGCAGGCTCCCATTTTCGGCGTCAAGCAGGACGATGGCCGCCTGGTGGGTGGGCAGTCCGCGAAGGCCGTTTTGGTGAAATACCGTGACCAGCTTGGCGCCCATGGCCCCGGCATCGAGATACGCCGGCATCGCGGCGAAGAAATTGCCGCCCGGCCCGGCCTCGATCACTTCCCGCACGGGTTGCCGCACTTGCCCGCTGGAAAAGGCGGTCAGGGCTGTCTCCATGCTGTCGATGAGGTCGCGCATGGGCAGTACCGCGCGGACGTCGGATTCATTGAGCCAAATCGCCATCTCAGAACAGTCTGGCGCACTACCGAGCGCGCGGCAAGCTAAAGTATACCCGCCGATAATAAGATGCGCCGCCTGGGTGGGCAATCCTTTGGCTTGCCCCGTCAATCGGAAACTTCCGCCGCCAGAGATTGCAGCGATTCCGCAACCAAGTTTTTTAGCCGGCCAAGACATCTGATTTCATTGCTGTTTTAGCTGTTTTGGACTCCCGAGCATATTCGCATTCGGTTTTGGTCCTTGTTTTCTTGACTGATCTTGTATGGTATTGATACAAGACATGGCCGACCCTCTCATTCGCGCCGCACTCTCCGCCGCGGAGCGCAGTCTCCGTTCCCGCATCGCCCAACTCACCACGGGCGTACGGTTTCTACGTGGCACCCTGTCCGACCGCTCCAGCAGGTGCGGAAAACCCAATTGCCATTGCGCCAACGGCGCAACGTATCCCAACCTCTATCGTGGTCAAATGCGTCGCGGTGTTGTTCTGGGCACGAATGGGTAGCCTCAATGCTTTGGAACTCACAGCGGGCTCCAGCTTCTTCCGCCGCTGGCTCGGGCAATCCGTGTGCAGCGCCGACAGCATCGGGCGGGTGAACGCCTTGATGGATGCCGAGGGTTTACGGCAGGGGATTCACCACATCTACGATCGGTTGAAGCGCAACAAAGCCTTGCCGGACAATCACGGGATCGCCACCGCTGTCCTGGACGCCTTCGGCGCCTTCGGCGCTGCGGGCGCCTAAACGAACTCGGGATTCCGCCACTGATCCGCAGAATCCCGAAAACGCGTACCCACCCGATCGGCTCCTGCACCTTAAGTGCGGCGATTTGCCGGTGGGGTCTTTACATGACCTTCTTCTTCTGAATGCCGCAAGATCCTGAGATGTCAGTTCGAACCACTCGCCGTTTTTGCGCCGGTTGTGAAAGCGCCGGTGCCAGTACTCCTCGATCCCTGTAGGGTCATCAGTCTTGATCGAGTGGATGACCTTCGCAGCCTCGGGAAGCTGGATGACGAGTTCGCGTTCCCGACGGCCAGGGCGTTGGTTCGGCCAATCTTGTAGAAGCGGCCAGCCTTCATCAGGTAGACGTAGCCCAATTCGCCAGCGGAGGCTTCCTCGGGAACCCCCTCAACATCCTCCGCTTCGTGGCAGGCCGATTATTGTTGTGGGAAGACCCCATTGTAAAGTATTTCGGGTCTATAAGACGCGGCCTTGTTTCGATACTGTTGGTAACTTGCGGCGCTTCCACGGCCCTATCGCCCCGAAGCGGTGGCACGGCGGCGCCCGTGCGGTACGCAGAACAACGATTGGAGTTTCCCAACGAGGTCGTCATGAGTGTTTGTAGATCTGCACGCGGCTATCGACCGCGAGAATGTAGATCACTTTGGCATCGCGGTCCACGGCGAACAGGATGCGCCAGCCGCCAACGCGGGACTTTCAGATTCCGGGCCTGTCGGTGAGGGGAGCCGACAGGCCCGGATCGAAGGGGTCATCGGCAAGTTGTACAAAGCGAGCCCGAACACGACGTTCCAACGGCCGGTCGATGCGATCAAGAATCTTTTCGGCCTCGCGAGCAACGCTAACTCGAAAACTCACAAGCCGCGTTCGCGCTCGTATTCGGCGAGAGGCTTCACGCGCCCCGCGGCAACATCTGCGAGACCGCGACCCAAAGAGGCGAGCGCCTCGGGATCGAGGGGCGGTCCGTCATCGGCGGCGTCATGGAGATCCTGGAGCCACCCGTGCGCGAGTTTCGCTTGGTCTTCGGGCAGTTCATCCGGGAGTTTGTGGAGCGCTTCGCGTGTCGTCATACTCGTCCCCTTTCATGATAACTCCGGCGCGTCGTGGGCGACTGTCAGCGTCGGAATAAAAGGACAGCACCTTCGCCGGTTTTGTAGTCGGGGAGGATGGCCCCATTGGCGGGAACGCGGTATACACTCTACACAAGATTCTAAATTCAGCCTGGCGCTACCGTGGTGCCGGCGCTACCATCAAGCTTGCGCCAACTGGTCGAGTTCTCGCGGACGGACTTTCGGACGTGCGCGGTGTTCTTGATGCAGGACCGCGACATCCAGAGCGTTCGTCGTCTGTACGACTTTCACCACAGCCCCGCTCATCCCGCCTCATCATGCGTACTGTAATGCGGGCAACGTCAACAGCGCCGGTGAACTCCACCTGGTGATCGAATCGGTCCGGCCGGACACCAAGCGCCTTCGGGAATTCAGTTATCCTGCTCATGCTGACGGCGCAGGAGGGTCGCCTACCGGGTTGACACCGACGCTTCGCTGAACACGGACCGGAAAAGCTGCGCAAGGCCGCGGCGCCGTATTGGTGTGCCCTGGCCCCAGAAGCCAGGGCTTCTGCCGGCGTCAAAACCGGCGAAACTGCTGCTGTTCTAAACCGGCGCTAACAGGCGACGGCCATCGACACGGCAAGAACCGCTAAGAACCGCGCTCGCCGCCGCCCTTGGGCAGGGAAAGGACGCTATAATCTGGTTTAGACCGCCGGTGATGGAGCCCGCCATCAACCGTCTCGAAGTCCCTTCGAGAATGATGGCTCCTACTATTTGAGGAGCTATGATTCCGACGACGCAAGACATTCACTCCGAAACCAACGGCACGCTCTCTCCGGGTCCCAGCCCTTCGCCCCTGGACCTGGCCGCCGAGATCGCGGCGCGCTACCAGATTTCCGCGCTCTCGGGCCTTCTTGCCAGCGCACGATCCTCGGTTGACCAGGACGAAATCAGCGTCGCCGTGCTGGGACGGTTCAAGGCCGGCAAAAGCAGTTTCCTGAACCATTTCATCGGCCGCGATATCCTTCCTGTAGGTGTCGTGCCGGTTACCGCCGTGGTCACCGAAATCCGCTACGGCGCCCGCGAAGAGGCGCGCGTTCATCACCACGATGGCCGCGATCCCGAGGTCCCGATCGACCAGATCGGCGCCTACATTTCCGAAAAGGAAAATCCCGAAAACGCCAAACATGTCGACCTGATCACCGTGGAGCTGCCGGAATTGCGCCGCTTTCGCGGTCTGAAGTTCGTCGACACGCCCGGTCTCGAAAGCGCGCTTTCTCACAATACCCAAACCTCGCTCCGCTGGCTGCCGAATGCGGGCCTCGCCCTGGTCGCGGTCAGCGTCGACCCGCCGCTTTCGCAGCGCGATATCGACCTGCTGAAAAGTCTGTACCAATACACTCCGAAAGTCGGCGTGCTGCTCACCAAAGCCGACCTCGTCAGCGAGCCGGAGCTCGCCGAAGTGGTCGAGTTCGTACGCGCACAGCTTGCCAAGAACCTTCCCGGAACGCCCCGCGTCTTCCCCTACTCCACCAAGCCCGGCTTTGAGAGGTTCCACCAGGCGCTCGAAGCCGAGCTCGCCACCGGAACGTTGCAGCACTTCGCCCGAGAGCGCGAATCCATCCTCGCCCGGAAAATGGACACCCTCCTGCGGGAATGCGGGGACTATCTGGCCCTGAGTCTCAAGTCGGCGGACCTGCTGCAGCAGGAGCGCCAGGCGCTGAGCCGGCAGGTAGTCGGCGAAAAGGAAGTGGTCGACGACGTGAAATCTGCCATCCGGCTGGTGGTGCAGCATGCCGCGGCGGGAACTCGGTCCATGGTGAGTAATCGGCTCGAAACGCACCAAAGCGATCTGGAGCGCGTCTTGCTTGAGACCTTCGAAAGCCAATTCCCGCAGTGGACCAAGAGCCTTGCCACCATGCTTTCCTCGTTCGAAGACTGGCTGGCGAGCGCCTTGCGCGACGAGTTGACCGTGCTTTCTGTCCGCGAACGCAGTGCGTTTCTGGCGCCCCTGCACAGAGTGCGGAAGCAGGCATTCCGCGCGCTGCAACAATTTCGAGATCGCTTGTCGGACCGCACCCTGCGGGCCTTCGGTGTGCCGCTACGCACCACGGAAACCGAAATCCATATCGTCGAGCCCGCGGCGCCCGATATCCGGGTGGGACGCGTGTTCGACCGAAACTGGGAACTGCTGTCGCCGATTCTGCCGGTGTGGCTGATAAAGTCCGCCGTTCACCGCCATTTTGCGCGCACCGTTTCCTACCTGGTTTATCAGAACCTCAGCCGGCTGAGTAGCCAGTGGGAAGAGAGCGTCAACGGCGCCCTCTGGGCTGTCGAGAAGGAATCCCGTCGACGCCTGGAGGAACTGCTGGGCACGGTGGAACGGCTGGTCGAGAGCAGCGGCAAGGAACAGACGCCGCAACTTCGCGCGGACTTCGAGCGGCTGGAGACGGCGCGCCAATCTCTGGCCGATGCCGGGCGTTGACGCGACCCGGATGCTCCGCGCCGTTCCGGGCGTTATGCTTGAGTACGTAGCGGTCTCTCGCCGCTGCGGGAGGAGTTGGTATGCTCCAGAAGGGCACGGCCAAGAAGGTCACGATTTTCGTCAACGAGGATACCCAGCACCACTTTGTTTCCCTGTGCGACTCCATTCTGACATTCCTGCTTCACAAAGGAGTGTCCGGCGCCACTGCCACGCGCGCGATGGCCGGCTTCGGCGCGCACCAGGTGATGCACACCACCAAGATCGAGGTGCTCACCGAGCACCTGCCGATTCGCATCGAATTCATCGAATCCGCCGCGAAGGTCGACGAACTCATGCCCACCCTCTACGACATGGTTACCGATGGCGTGATCGAGATCCAGGACACCAATGTGGTCAAAGTGGCCAGCAAGGAACGCCCCTCGCCGCCCAAAGGTCCGCATACGGAAATCAGGGGCACGGCCCGCTTGATGCGTATCTACATGGGCGAGTCGGATCAGTGGGAGGGTGAACCTCTCTATGAAGCCATCGTCAAGCGATTGCGCCTGATGGATATCGCGGGCGCGACGGTCTACCGGGGCATTCTCGGATACGGAGTGAAGGGGCACACGCACAAGAGCGGACGGCTTCCGTTCTCGCACGATCTGCCGGTGATGATTTCGGTGGTCGACTCGGAGGAGAAATTGGCCCAAGCCATCAACGAGATTGAATCGACGATGCAGGATGGAATCATCGTCCTTTCCGACGTGGACGTGATCCGCCTGGTTCACAGCCGCCCGGCGCCGGAGCCGACGCATGCGAACAGTTAAGAAGGCCAAACTCCTCCGCCTGCATTTTGGCGAGAGCGATCGATACAACGGCAAGCCCCTCTACGAAGCGATTGTGAATCGATGTAAGGAGCTGAAGATCGCCGGCGCCACCGTATTTCGCGGCCTGGAAGGATACGGCGAGTCGGCGGAAATTCATCGTCATCACCTCGTCAAGAAGGACCAGCCCATAGTCGTCACGATTGTGGATACGGCGGAGAACCTGGCGCGCCTGATTCCCGAAATCGAGGAGATGATGGACACCGGCATGATCGCCACCTCGGACGTGGACTATATGCGCATCGAAAAGCCGCCCACGCCCGGAAGTTAGCGGCGCACATAGAAGCCTCTCACCGAGATGGTATGAAAAGGCCGGTCTCCAGCGGGATGCAGTAAGCTTCCCGATAAGCGCACTCAATCGGGTTCAAAAGGAGACCGGCTTATGAGAAAGAATACCACTGCGAAGAAGAGATCGAACAAGGTACTGGCGAAAGGGCAGGCGCGGAAGATCCGTCAACCGGCGGCAAAACAGAGGCTGACCATTGGGTTAGGCCTTGACAGATCAGCCCGCACCTTCTCGCCAGGGTGGATTAAATGCAAGCTCCACACTCAACCGCGAACCAAGCGATTGTATTCGGCGTGGGTGCCAATCCAGATCCATTCCACGGCTCCGGATTCCAAAAGCCCCACCACCCGGTGATGGTCTCCGATCCGCACGGTTACCAGATTCTCTCGCCCACCCAGCCGCCGGTATCGCAGTGAAGGGTGGTTCGGATTGCCTTGCCATAGCCTAAAGTTCTTGATGGCTAGGCGCCGGACATCCGCCGGCAGATCGTGAAACAGGCGCCAGAAACGGGGTGTCGCGCGCGACCTCATTCGACCGGAGGCCAATCAATAAGGCGGCCGTGTTCGCGATCATCTTGCGCTTCGGCAATCAGGAAATCCAGTTTGCCGGTGCTGGCATCCCGATCAAGCTCGGAGTCCCAGCGCTCCTGCTCCAGCGAGTGAACACGCTCAGCGATCCGGGCGAATTCGTCGGCGTCCAGGGACCGAATGGCTTGCTCGATCTCTTCAACACTCATACAGTATCATCATACCAAGTCTAGCCGCGCCCCCTACATATACACCGGAATCTGAATTCCCAAAACCCCCGCTGTCCGCTCCAGTTGCTTCCCGAAGAAATCCGTCATCCATAGCAGAAACACCTTCTTCTCGCGGCTCTCTTCGTGAATGATCGAATACTTCTGATAGAAGTTACTAAATGCCTGCGCCACGGCAGCAGTTCCTCGACCTGGCGCGGCGCACTCATACCTGATTTCGGTTTACGCGATTGTGGGGGTCAGCGCCCGAACCTTGTTAGGGGTATTTTCCGGCAGCTTTCAGCGCGGCCTCGATTGTTGCAAGCGGTAGCAGCAAGGTAAGCGGCGCGTCCTCGAGCGGCATAGCGCCGTAACTCGCATACCACTTTGCCACCCCGTCATTCTTGGCATCAATCAGAAGTGCAACCCCGCCGACTTCTGCCGACGCCAAAAGGCAACGCCTGCCCGCCGCAAGCAGAAGTTGCCCGCCAAGGCCCAAATTCTGCATTGTGCGATCCACAGCAAGACGACCGAGCCGAAAGCACGGGACGTCATGACGTGCCAACCCGCGACGCACGATCTCCGGTGTCCTCGAATATTCAACGGCAGCGGGGCTCAGACTGTAGAAGCCGAGGACGGTTTTGTTGTCGGCATCGTCGACGGCCAAGAACGTCTTTGCGCCACCCAGTTCGTGGCTTTTGCGCGCATACCGCTGCAAGAACTCATTCAGCGGCGCCTCGCCACAGTCGAAGGCTTGTCGATTATGGGTCTTGCCGATCGGCTCCTCGTGCCAGGCTGGAACGCTCACATGCGCCGTGCCAGCGCCTTGGCGGCGGCCAGCAGTCTTGCATTTGGAGCGGGCGGATTCTCCAGCATGTCCAGAACGCGGAGACTGTCCCTCTTGGAAAGCCGGACATGTTCGGCTTCCTCTATAGCCGCGTTGGCGGCAATCAAGGCATGCCGAAGCACGAAGTCTGTCAAGTCGGTATGCTTCAGCGCCACGGCCCGCAGGAGCACTGCCTTCTGCTCGGGACGAACCCGCAGAGACATCCGGCTATTGTCTTCAACTGTTAGTCTGGGCATGCCAACCTCCCTGTACGTATTCAAATAGTACACCGAAAATAGGGGAGTGTCAAGATCGTGCAGTCCGAGTGGCGGGGCGTCCCTACATATACACCGGAATCGTAATCCCCAACACCCCCGCCGTCCGCTCCAGTTGCTTCCTAAAGAAATCCGTCATCCAGATCAGAAACACTTTCTTCTCGCGATTCTCTTCGTGAATAATCGAGTACTTCTGATAGAAGTTACTAAATGCCTGCGCCACTTGAAACGCGTACCTCGCTACATGCGCCGGCTCGCCCGAACTGACCGCGTTCTCCACCGCCGCATCCGCCTTCGACGCCGCCAGCAGCATCTGCCAGAAATCCTCCACCTGCAACTGCCGCGCCAACGCTTCGGCATTCAACTCCGCGCCGAAATCCGGAATCGTCTCCCCGCGCTCTTCCAGCTTGCGCAGAATGTTGCGCGCGCGCACCGCCGAGTACTGCACATACGGCCCCGTCTCGCCTTCGAAACTCAGCGCCTCCTGCAGATCGAACGCGATCACCGTATTGCGCGTGAACTTCAGCAGGAAATACCGTAGCGCGGCAATCGCGATCTGCGTCGCCACCACGCGATTCTCCGCCTCCGTGTTCTCCGCATGCCGGTCCACTACTTCCTTCAAGGCCTTCTCGATCAGGCTGTCCATTAGGTCGTCGGCCTTCACTCCCAGACCCTTGCGCCCCGACACCTCCACATACGGCCGCTTGCGGTCTTCTTCCGACAGCGCAATCCCCAAATCCGCGCAGCAGCGCGGCGAGAGCGCCACCATCTCGTAATTGAAGTGCACCGAACGGTCGGCCTGCTCGTTATATCCCAACCCGCGCAGCCCCGCCACCACTACATCCTGCAAATACGATTGGCGCGTGTCGATCACGTTATACACGCGCGTACCGTGTCCAAAGTGTTGGCCCGATTCCACCGGCTCGTCCGTGGTTACCCACAGCACGCGGCCATCGGCATAAGTCTGCGACGGTTTGTAGTAGAAATCCTTGCCCAGCAGTCCGAATTTCCAGAGCTGATACGCGATGTCCTTGCCGGTGTAAACCACCGTGCCGTCCGACCGCACAATCACTTTGCCGTCCTCCGAGAGGCCGGGCATCACCCAGCAGCCGGCTTGCTTGCCCTCGGTTTCGAAATAGATCGCTTTGCGCTCTTTAAGCAGCTCGAAAGCCGCGGCCCAGAATTGCAGATGCAGAATTTCGCTCTCGCGCGGCAGCACGTCGTACTCCACGTCGAGCCGCAGCATGGTACGCAAGTGCGCCTGCACGATGGCGTCGGCCACCAGGTGCGCCAGTTCGGCCACTTCGCCCTCGCCGGCCTCGATGGCATGCAGCGTCGCCGAACGCCAGGCGAGCGATTCGGGATGGTCCTTGTAGTAGCTCGACGTGCGGGCGTAAAGGTCCCAGCAATAGTAGTCGAAGCGCACCGCCGGGTCGGCCAGCATCGTGCGCACGTCGGCCGGAGTCAGATGTTCCAGATAGTGGAAGCCCACCACCACGTCGGCCACCTGTACGCCCGTGTTGTCGATGTAGTTCTGCACCTCCACGCGATTGCCGCGTGCGCGCAGCATGCGCACGAAGGTGTCGCCCAGCGTGGCGTTGCGCAGATGGCCGATATGCGCCGCCTTGTTGGGATTGATATTGGTGTGCTCGACGATGATCTTCTCGCCCGCGCCCGCGGGGCTTTCGGATTCGCCGCGCAACAGGGCCGCCGCGTAGGCGCCGCGGTCCAGCCGGATGTTGATGTATCCGTTGCCGGCGACCTCCATGGCCGCGACGAAGGGGATGGAGCCGATCTCATCGACCAGTTCGGCGGCGATCTTCTTAGGCGCTTGGCGCAGTTGCTTGGCAAGCTGGAAAGCCGCCGGCACCGCCATTTCGCCGAACTCGCTCTGCCGCGGCTGCTCGATGGCGACCGCCAGATCGATGCCGTAGCGGATCCGGATATGCGCGTGGAAAGCGCTGGCGACTTGCTTTTCAATGGAATGGAACACGGGAACCCCGAGTATAACAAGCGCGTCCGGCGCGCCACCAGCCGCCCTACGATGTGGCGCAGGCAACCCTGGCCGGCAGCCTCTCATTGAGCCGCGACTGAACTCACCGCCGCGACTGTCAAGGAGCGGAGTGCCGGAGGCAGGTGACTGCCTCAAGCCATTCTCCCCGGCAGAGGCGGGAGTGCCCGCGGCACAATACGCAGCCTAATGCCCCACCAGCGCGTCCACATCGATGAAGTCGCCGCTGGAGGCGAAGTTGTGCCGGCCGAGAACCTGGATCTCCGCGCGGTGCGGCCCCGGCTTCAGGCCGCCGAACAGGGTGCGTACCTGCCATACGACCTGCGGATCGTAGAGATCGATCGTGGCCCGCGGGCTTCCGTCGATGGTGACCAAAGCCATCCCGCGATTGGGCGCTTTGGTGTAGACGTACTGCAATTCGGTGCCGTCGAAAGAGAATCGAGCCACTGCGCCGGGCTCGTCGGAAAAGGTCAGAGTTCCGCGAAAAGCCGCCCCGAACGCGCCCGCCGACCAATTCCCCACATAGACCACCGCCGGGCTGGCATCATCCACCGCGTCGGCCGGCAACTCCACAGGGGGCGCCACTGGAGCGGCGGCCAAGAGCACCTCGGATTTGACGATCGAGGCCACGAAAATCGCAAGACCGGCCGTCACCAGAGCGAACGCCGGCCTGCGGAATGAGACCGGGCAAGCGGCTTCCAGGGCGCTGGCTGCAAAAACCAGGCCGAGGAAGATCGAAACGTCGCTGAAGACGTGGAACATCAAAAAGTGGCGCGGCGTTTCGACGGCGTCGGCCAGCGCTGCGATTCCGAATTCGCCCAAGGCCACCAGGGAGACGGCCAGAATAGTCCAGGCAAGCGCGCGGCGCAAACCGGCATCGCCAAACCCGAACAGCCACGTTGCCGGTGGTACCAGAACCAGCCAGACCACGATAAGGGCCGGCCATCTTCGCGATTCCCATGTGCGCAGGGCGCTCCAGGAGCCCAGGCTGATGGACGTCGCGCCTTCGGGCCGGCCCGACTGTCTCCCGAAATTCGCCAGGCCGGAAACGCGGCGCTGCCAGGACCGGTCTTCGAGATCGGCCCGCAGGATGGCGAGCGTTCTCGATGGGTGGCGAAGGTAGAACATCAGTACGTGTCCGTAGGTGCACCTGCCGCCGAAGCTTTCCACCCACGCGGCGCTTTCCATCGGACCGCCCCGCACGTAAGAGTGCATGCCGATATAGCGCACGTCCCCGGCGTCGAGCCCCAGTTCCGCCAGATCCCGTGCGGGCGAGGGTGAATTCTTCGCAATCTTGAAGAAGACCAGGTTGAAGCGTGCCTGGGATTTGTACCAGCCCGGCGTGCTGACCAGGATCCAGGCGGTTGCCGCGAGCAAGACCGCTCCCACCAGCCGCGCCGTCGTGCGCGTCCGTCTGTCGCGGGCCCGCCAGCCGAATAGGAATGCGAGTCCCGCCGGAAAGGGCCCGAACACACCATGCTGGGCTTTCGATGTGATGAACAGCAGGGCCGCCAGGCCAAACAGAACCAGCGCGCCGGGCGCGATCCTCTTGGCCGCCAGCAGGTGTGCGGCGAGGAAGGCCGTGGCCAGCCCTCCCAGGGCAGCCGCCACGTCGGTGTAGAACGAATTGAAATAGGCGAGGAGACCGATATCGGCGAAGATCCACAGCGCCGCCAGCGAGAGGGCAACCCGCGCAATTCCGCAGAGGGGCCTGAGCAGTGTCAGAACCGAATAGAAGAAGGCGAGGAAGATAACAGCGTGGATCGCGCCCAGCCAGCGTATGTCGAACCGGCTCCGGTCCGCGACCGTTTGCTCCACCTCGGATGCCACCCAGGCCAGTGCCACTTCCGACGTAGGGACGTGCGCCTGGTAACAATACCGCGGTCCACGCAAATACAGCGGATGAAAAAAGTTCTCCCGTTCAGGCTCGGCGCTGGCGAGACACAGCGGGCCGGCCACCTTCCCGAAATCGCCGTTGTCGGCCATGCCGACGAACCCGGGGAGCAGCAACTTCCAGGCGAGAATGCCGGCGCACAGGATGACGGAGGCGGGTCGGTCGACGCTCACCTGTCTCATCATACATCCGCGGACGCCTTGGATCGACAGGGATCGCGCTGGGGATACAGGTTGCGCGGTCCCCCCGGGCAGACCCGTGCGGGCGCTCATTAGCGCACACGGTTCGGGGCTGCCCGGAATCGGGTGCTTACACGTTTTCGGGAAAGGCTCCGCTCGCATCCGCGCGCGGCTCAGTAACTCCTGCGAAATCAACGCGACTGTTTGTGAGCCGCGACGGTAACGGAGCGGTTCTTGCCCGGAATCCCGAAAACGTGCAGGCACCCTC
>Ga0182018_10001758_pt1 | contig 23687 bp, 21 predicted proteins | sample 812P2MmetaG_FD_120490 | JGI IMG/M metagenome (GOLD analysis project Ga0182018, IMG submission 120490) | Permafrost microbial communities from Stordalen Mire, Sweden - 812P2M metaG | ecosystem: Environmental > Terrestrial > Soil > Wetlands > Permafrost | place: Sweden: Stordalen | collected...
TCAGTGAAAGTGCCAGTTAAAGCACCGAAAAATTATGAAAAATAGTGGCGAGTAATAACGAATTTACCTTGATTTTACAATGGTTTTTGCTATTTTCAGGGTATCTGAAACGAGTTTACAGATTGTGCCCATCTGTGGCAAAAATTATTTCCCGTTCACCGATTTTCTCCGCAGCCGCAGCCGCCAGCTTGTCAGCACGTCGTAGGTCACGGAATTTTTCAGCTTCGCGATGTCGCGCACGGTGATCTCTTCGCCGCCTTGTCTGCCCATGATGACGGCCTCATCCCACATCTGCGCCTGCGGAATCTCTGTGATGTCCACCATTAGCGCGTCCATCGCGATGCCGCCGAGCAGCGGCGCGCGCCGGCCGTGGATGAGCGCACAGCCTTCGTTGCGCACACGCGGAAAACCGTCGCCGTAGCCAATCGGCAAAACCGCGATGCGCCGGTCTCCCGTCGCCGTGTAGCGCATCCCGTAACCGACAACTTCGCCGGGTTTCAGTTTTTGGATCGCCGCAATTTTCGCCTTCACGGACATCACCGGCTCGATGCCGGGAATTTTCCGACAGACCAACGACGGAAAAACGCCGTAAATCAAAATCCCCACGCGCACCATGTCGAGATGCGCGTGCGGCAAATCGAGAAAACCGCCGCTATTGCAAGCGTGACGCAGCTTGATGGGAATTTTCTTTTGTTCCATTGCCAGCAACACTTCGTTGAAACGCGCGAACTGAAGATTGGCAAAAGTTTTTTCCGTTTCATCTGATTGCGAAAAATGTGTCATCACGCCTTCGAGCGACAAAGATTTTTCGGCGACAATTTTTTCGACGAGCGGCAGTGCTTCGTCCCAGCGCACGCCGTAACGGCTCATGCCCGTGTGGATTTTGACGTGAACCGGAACTTGCTTGCCGAACTTCGCCGCGATTTTCGCAAGCGCGCAGACGGTGTGCGGCTCGTTCACGCAAACGGTCAGATCATGCGCGACGCACCATTCGAGTTCGGCCTCCTGCCGTTCGCCGAGCAGCAGCAACGGCGCGGTGATGCCCGCGTCGCGCAGCGTCATCGCCTCTTCCAGCGTGCTCAAGCCGAAACCCCACGCGCCTTCCTCGACCGCGACGCGCGCCACGTCGAGCGCGCCGTGGCCGTAAGCCTCGTCCTTCACGACGGCCATCAATTGCACGTTCTTGGGCAAATCGCCGCGAATCAATTTCAGGTTGCGGCGCAGTTTGCCGAGGTCAATTTCAGTCCACGCCGGTCGCTGCGGAAAATTTTCGGAACTTAAATTCATCGGACAACAAAAAGTTTTACCGCGAAACACACGAAACACACGAAAAATCAGACACGGATTTCACGAATTAACACGGATGAAAAAGCAGTTTTGGCAATCCGTGAAAATCCGTGAAATCCGTGTCAAACATTTCCCGGCGGCCACAGGCTCTGGCCGACATCTGTGCGGAAATAACTGCCGACAACGCGGATTTTGCGGATGTTTGCGTAGGCTTTGGCAATCGCGGTTTTCAAATTGGGCGCGACGGCAATCACGTCCGCGATGCGATGGCCGGTGGAAAGTAATTTTCCGTCCGCACCGCGCGCGACTTCGTTCCACCACACGTCGCAATCAAATTTGCCGTCCACTTCCAGCGGCAATTGCGGCCCGCGCACTTGCGTGAATGGATAACCGTAGCCCGCCAGCGTGAGCGAGCAGCCGAAATTAAATTTGTCGTTGAACTGCAATTTTAATTTTTCATTTCGCGCGGTTCGCAAAACAATTTCCGCCGGATTTTTTAGCATCCGCAAAATCATCGGGCCGGACGTGACGCCGATGCGGATGTTGTATTCGATCACGTGCCACCGGCCGTCGCGCTTGATGGCAGTCACTTGTAGCGGCCCGTTGAATTTGGATTCACGCAGCCACGGCTTCAGTGGATGAATCAGCTCGCGCGCCAGGCCATATTTATCATTTTCGTCGCGTTCGACGAGTCCGCCAAGCGGCGCGCCGGCGACGATACCCATGTTGCCGTTGAAGGCGTATTTGTATTCTTGGTTGGTGACGAGCGAATAAATTTCGCCGTCGCTGACGAGCGCGATGTGCCCGGCCTCGGCACGGCCAAGATATTCCTGCAAAAAAACGCCTTCGGCATAATTGACGTGCCGCAGCCACGCGCGCGTGTCCGCGACCGTCTCGCACAAAATCGTGTGGATCGGACTCGTCGGTGAGCAGAGCGGATTTTTGATGACTAACGGCCGTGGATTTTTAGTGAGAATTTTTTCGGCCTCGATGCGGTTGGATGCGACAAAGGATTTTGGAAATGGAATTTTGAATTTGGCGCAAAGTTCGCGCGCAAAATCGCGTTCGCGCTCGATCCGCATCGCTTCGCCGGTTGGCGAAAAAATCCCGACGCCGGATTTCAGCAAATCTTTCGCCCACGGTTGCAACGCCCAGTCAATGGACTGCGGAATGACGACATCAACCTTGTTTTGTTTCAGCAGCGGCACCGGATTCGGAAACGTGTCATGCGAAAAAGTTTGGCCGACGAGCGTTGGTGAATAGTGCCCGTAATTACGCGTGAGATACGTGGAGACGTCCGCGCCGGGTTCCGCCAGCGCCGTGCCGACGCTGTGCGCGAACGAACCGACGCCCAGCACCATGAATGATGCGCCGCCTTGCCGGATTGGATTTTTATGCGCTGCGCGATGTTTCACGCGCCCATGTTTTACAAATCGCGCGCCATGCGCAAATGGAAACGGACTCAAAGCGTGAAATTTGGCGCACAGGTTGATGCCGAAAACTTTCAGCCGGGAATTGGCGGGAACGTTTCCCGCCGGCAAGATTGACGCGGCGGACAGATTTGTTAGCGTGAGACGGCAAGATTTGATTTATGACCATCGGCATCCCCAAAGAAATCAAGGAGCAGGAATATCGCGTCGCGCTGCTGCCCAGCGGCGCGTATCAACTCATCAAGCGCGGCCATAAAGTTGTAGTGGAGCGTGGCGCAGGCGCGGGCGCAGGCTTTCCAGACGCGGAATATGAGGCGGCTGGCGCGACGCTTGTGGATTCGCACACGATGGTTTTTGCGCAAGCGGATTTGATCATCAAAGTCAAAGAGCCGTTGCCGGTAGAAATTCCGCTGCTGCGGCACGGACAAATTCTTTTCACCTACCTGCACCTGGCCGCCAGCAAGCCACTCACGGAGGCGCTGATGAAATCCGGCGCGACGTGCATCGCCTACGAAACGATTGAGGTCAACCGCCGTCTGCCGTTGCTCGAACCGATGAGTGAAATCGCCGGGCGCATGTCCATCCTTGTCGGTGGCTATTTTCTGGCGAAACATTTCGGCGGCAGCGGCGTGCTGCTCGGCGGCGTGCCGGGCGTGCTGCCGGGAAAAGTGGTCGTGCTCGGCGGCGGCGCGGCGGGCATCAACGCGGCGCGCATGGCGCAGGGGCTTGGCGCGGACGTGACGATTCTGGAAGTGGATTTGGAGCGGATGCGTTTTCTCGACATCACGCTGCACACGGCGCACACGCTGTTTTCGAGCGAGGCGCACCTGCTGGATTTGCTGCCGACGGTGGATTTGCTGATCGGCGCGGTTTTGGTTCCCGGAGCTAAAGCGCCGAAATTGATTTCCCGCGAAATGCTGCGCCGGATGCGCCCTGGCAGCGTGCTGGTGGACATCGCGATTGATCAGGGCGGCTGCGCCGAAACTTCCCGCGCGACGACGCATCACAATCCGGTCTATGTCGAGGAAGGCGTGACGCACTACTGCGTGGCGAACATGCCCGGCGCGTATGCCCGCACCGCGACGCAGGCGCTGACGAACGTGACATATCGCTATCTCGAAACGCTCGCGGACTTCGGCGTCGAGGAAGCCTGCCAGAAAAATCCCGCGCTCACCGGCGGCATCAACATCCAGAACGGCAAAATCATTTACAAGGCGGTGGCGGAAGCGCATGGTCTGCCGATGTGCTAGGTTAAACGGCCATGCACGTCTTGCTGTAGAAGCTTTTTTTGCCGGAATTTTTTTTGGCAGTTCCGGCAGGTGTCATTTTATTCTTCTTGGGTAAAAAATTCCGGCGTGAGCTTCGCGTGGGCCAAGGCGACGGGGGGGTGGAGCATCAGTGACGCGGATTCTACCATCAATGCAGTCAACGCCAAGGCCGCTGGCGTTTATATCGGCGCTTATGATTTCGCCCGTGATTTCGTCCGGTGACGCACCAGACAGGCGGAGACAGGCAGCGGAATTAAATTGCTTGAAGGATTTTCCTTGCTGATTGCCGGACGGCTTCCGCCAGTTCACGCGGCTTCAAAACGGTTGCGTCGCCGCCCCAGCTCAAGACCCAGCGTTGCACTTCGGCGAGGCTGGAAAGCTTCATTTTCAGTTCCACTCCCCCGCCCTTCAACTCGCGCAATTGCTGCGATTCATGCCACTTTTTTTCGCGGACATAATCGGCGGCGCGGGCGTTGAAACGGATGACGACTTCAAATTCACCTTCGCCGGAATGCACGCCAAAGCTGTCGCGCAGTCTTTTCTCCAGCGAGAATTTTTGCGTGCGTTCAAATGTTTTCCCGGTCGGTTTCACCGATTGGATTCTCGCCGGAACAAACGTGCGGATATCCTTGCGCGAGTGGTCGTAGGCGAACAAAAACCATTCGCCGTTGATGTTCGCCAGATGATACGGGTCAACGAGCCGCGCCTCGGTCTTTTGCTGGCCGGGCTTGCGGTAATGCAACTCAAGCTGCTGCCGTTGCGCGACGGCTTTCGCGAGCACGTCGAAAATTTTCAAATCCAAAATCGGTTCTGCGCGTGTGCGAAAGGAAATCGTCTGTCCGATGTCGGCCAGATTCAGCGAAATGGTGTCGGGCAGCGCCTGCTCCATTTTTTTGATGGCGCTCAAGAGCGGCTTCTCGAAGCTGGTGCCGCGATATTGTTGCAACGCCTTTTCGGCAACAACGAGCGCGAAAATTTCGCCCTCGGTGATTTGCATCGTGGGAAACGCGCTGACTTCCTCGGTGTAATGATAGCCGTTTCTGGCTGAATCAAATTCGACCGGCAAGTTGAGCCGGTCGCGCATGAATTCAATGTCGCGGTGGATCGTCTTGGTGGCGACTTCAATCTCGCGGGCGAGCGTGGAAGCGTTGGGAAAACCGCCGGACTGGATCACCTGATGGATGCGCAGCATCCGCTCCAGCGGCGGACGTGAATGAAGTGAATCGTGCTTCGTTGAATCGTTGAATCGTCGCATGAGAATCCGATTTAACGATTTAACAATTCAACGATTCACGAACCAGCAGCCATCTTCGCCAGCAACTCGTCGTTGGTCTTGTGTTTTTTGAGCGCGGCGGTGAGCGTTTCCATTGCCTCGATGGGATTCAAATCCACCATCGTGCGGCGGAGCTTGCGGATGGCTTCGAGATGTTTTGCCGGGAAAAGTTTTTCCTCCTTGCGCGTGCCGCTCTTGGGAATGTCAATCGCCGGATACAAACGGCGGTCGGACAGTTTGCGGTCGAGAATCAGCTCCATGTTGCCCGTGCCTTTGAACTCCTGGAAAATCAACTCGTCCATGCGCGAACCGGTGTCCACGAGGGCGGTGGCGATGATGGTGAGCGAGCCGCCGTGCTCGATCTTGCGCGCGGAGGCAAACATCTTGCGCGGGATTTCCAGCGCGCGGGCGTCCACGCCGCCGGTCATCGTGCGGCCGCTACCGCCGTGCGCGCTGTTGTAGGCGCGGGCGATGCGCGTGAGCGAATCCATCAGCACGAAAACGTCCTTGCCCGATTCCACGATGCGGCGGCAACGCTCAATCATGAAGCGCGAGAGGCGGACGTGCGTGTCAATTTCCATGTCGTTCGAGGACGCGACGACCTCGGCCTTCACCGAGCGCTGGAAGTCCGTGACTTCTTCGGGCCGTTCGTCAATGAGCAGAACCATGACGTGAACTTCCGGATGGTTCGTCGTGATGGCGTTGCAAATCTGCTTGAGAATGGTGGTCTTGCCCGTGCGCGGCGGCGCGACGATGATGCCGCGCGTGCCCCGGCCAATCGGCGTCACGAGGTCAATCACGCGCGTTTCGATCAAATCGGGACTCGTTTCGAGCTTGAATTTTTCAATCGGGTCAATCGTCGTGAGGTTCTCGAAGCGGACGGCCTTGACGTATTCTTCAAACGGCATTTCATTGACCTTTTCGACGGCCTTGAGCTGCGGGCTGGTGCCGCGATGCGGCGGCTGCGTGGTGCCTTCGACATGGCTGCCTTCACGCAAAAAGCTGCGGCGGATGGTGTCGGGCGTGACAAAGATGTCCGTCGGCTTCGGATGGAAATGGTTTTGCGCCGTGCGCAGGAAACCGAAGCCTTTCTCGGATATTTCCAGATAGCCGGAACCATGATCGGACGATTTCTCGCCGTTGTTATTCGTATCGCTCATAAACAGTGCAGGTGCGAAGGTTAAAACAAATCCCGAAAAGCTTTTTTGAACTTTGAATTGGGGAAGCAACCGCGCCGGCCAACCTGCCAGACGCGGACCTCAAACCTTCGACAAATGTTAATTACGGCCAAAACCAGCAAAACGCAACAAGTATTTTGCGAAAAATGGCCGGTCAACCGCCCACTTCCGCCCGCGCCTCGGCGGCCAGTGGCGTGCTCAAATACCGCTCGCCAGTGGACGGCGCGATGGTGACGATCATTTTGCCCTTGTTCTCCGGACGCTTCGCCACCTCAATCGCCGCCACGACATTCGCGCCGGACGAGATGCCGCACAAGATGCCTTCTTCCTTCGCGAGCCGCCGCGCCATCGCAAAGGCGTCGTCATTGGAAACCTGGACGCACTCGACAATTTGCGGATTGCCGCCCGTGTCCTTCAAATGCAAATTCTGCGGAACGAATCCCGCGCCCGTGCCTTGAATCTTGTGCGGGCCGGGCTTGACCGGCTGGCCGGCGAGCGTCTGCGAAATGACTGGCGAATCTTTCGGCTCGACCGCGATGGCCTGGAACGACGGCTTCTTCGCCTTGATGACTTCCACGCAGCCGGTGATCGTTCCACCCGTGCCGACGGCGGCGACGAGAATGTCAATCTTACCGTCCGTGTCTTCCCACAATTCCACCGCCGTCGTCGTCTTGTGAATTTCCACGTTGGCCGGATTGTTGAACTGCTGGGGAATCCACGAGTTCGGCGTTTCCTTCGCCAGCGCTTCGGCGCGCGCAATCGCGCCTTTCATGCCTTCCGCGCCGGGCGTCAAAACCAGTTTCGCGCCGAGCATCGCCAGCAGCGTGCGGCGCTCCAGCGACATCGTTTCGGGCATCGTGAGAATCAGCTTGTAGCCTTTCGCGGCCGCGACGAACGCGAGCGCGATGCCGGTGTTGCCGCTCGTCGGCTCGATGATGACGGTCTCTTTTTTGAGCACGCCACGCTTCTCGGCGTCCTCGATCATCGCCATGCCGATGCGATCCTTGACGCTGCTCAAGGGATTAAAAAATTCGCACTTGAGAAGAATGGTGGCCGGCAATCCAGCGGTGACCTTGTTCAATTTGACCAGCGGCGTGCGCCCGACGGTTTCGATGATGTTGTTGTAGATGCGTCCCATAAATTTGTCTCGGTTGAATTTCCGCCAAGTTGCGCCGAAAAAAAGAATCGGGCAAGCAATTTTTATTTGGAAAAGCAAATTTGGACACGGGCGTCCCCTGCCCGGTCTAAAGTGGTTGAATGGGTTCGTTTGGCTTCGTTTGGGTTCGTTTTGACGCCTGTTTTGGCCTGCCAAAACCCATTGTTGACCCTGTCGCTATTGTCTTTTCTCCGATTTTCAAGATGGGTTCGTTTGGTAAAAACAGCTTTTTTTCATTCAGAGCCTTTCCGACACCTCCAGCGCCAGCGGCGGCGGCACTGCCTCCCCCACCCGCCGCCGTTGTTGCAACCACTCCAACTGGTTCATGGCGCGATGCAACTGCCGCTCCAGCTTCGTCTCATAACGCATGATCTTGTCCAGCACCTCCAGTGACGGTATTTGAAATCGAGGAGGGTTTTATTTCTGGCAGTTTGGCACGACATTTGGCTATACAGGTATAGAAAATCAATCGGCATATTCTCCCGGATATTTCCAAGCTGGATATTTGAAGATTGTTTTCAAATTCAACGCCTCAATTCTTTTGAAAAAATCATTTTTACTAAAATCCATCATGGTTTCAACGGAATAATGTGTTTCAGAGATAAAAGCAACGCCATTGTGTTTGGCAGTAGTTGCTGCGGATGTAATTACACCATTAAAAACCAAATGCGTGTCATCTTTATAATAGAATTGAAAAATGGGAACTAATCTTTCATTCACAACCTCGATGGCATTAGCACTATGGTTGAAATCCCAATTAGAAGGCAATCCGCTCAATTCATTGTTTTCTAGTTTTAATGGAGGCATCCCAAACACCGGAGCCCATTCGACATTGAGAACAATCTTTCCGTTACTGACGGTCAAAAAGACATGGGGGTTTTGCCCATATTTTTCAGGGCCGAAACCTAAATCTGACCGCCCGATGTCGGCAGTTGCTGAATTCCCGTCAGGAACGGGAGGCAAGAAAATAGTCATGCCTCCTAGTAGAAGATATACCTCTTCATGTTTTTGGCGAAAGTCCAAGGGTTCGACTGTAATTGGGGGTTGCGAAACGAATATAACGGACGGCGGTGGGTTCGTTACTTTGGAAACCATCGTCTCTAAATTCGTTATCCCGCGCCCTAAATCGGCAATCGAAGGTTCATTTTTGGAATTCAACAAGTTGAATGACAAGAAAAGAAAAATTACCGCCGCTGATGCAATCACAATCCAGTATGCGAACCAAGTCTTTTTAGGAGGATACTTGATGGAAATTGCAGTTGCTAATGCGGCTAAAAATGAGGCCACGGCGCCAAAACCAAACCAAACCCCCCATATTTTATGACCCGTAGAAAAGCAAATATTAGACAAGACACCACACACTCCGATCCCAAGAAATTCAAGAATCAATTTACCGATACTTTTATTTCTAGTAGAGCCGACCTCGTTTTTATCATCATCGTTAGCAACGCTTGCGGCGGCATCATCATCGGTCTGGCCTGTCTTTTGGTTAATATCCTTACTTCTCCGAGATAATTGCTTCTTTTTTGAGCGTTTCGCGCGTTTGCCCATGATAAACTTAATTCAAATTTTTAATTGAAATTCTCGAAATGCGTTCAATTTTCAATTCATTTTGGGTGCTTAAGTTGATTGGCAAACCTCTAACCGCGTTGCCACACTGGAATCTATCGGCTTTCCCATGATGTAAAACAAGATAATTTCCACACTTTTTCCACGGAGAATTCCACGCGGAAGGGAAGTGGAATTTCCACTTTCCACGCTCCCTAAAATACCCTTTATTATCAATGTTTTAATGCCTTTGCTGAAAACAATAAGTCCCTGCCCGACCTTTCGGTCAAGCAGGGACAAATGGGGGATGGGAGTTCGCCACTCTCTCTTTCCCGCACCGGCATTAGGCGCGCCCGTTTCAGGGGCTGCCGGTTTCCCGACGCCATTCTCCACGGCAAGCGGAGTTCCCGGCCTCGTAGCAGGGCCGTCCAAGGTCTTGCGACCGCTGGATTTTGAGTGAGGCTTTTCAGCTCGCTTCGGCTGGTGGTTGCGCCACCAACCTGCAAACCAAGTCAAGACACGCCTGCGATTCTACTTTCGCGTCTTGACCATTGGCTCCGGGTCAGCCACCGCTTTTGGCGGTGCGTTCGCCCGACGCCACGGGTCTCGCCTCTTCACTCTCAAGTTGCTTTTCGTTCACAGTCCAGCGGTGTCGTTTTTAACATCGCCAGCCTTGGAAGGTTTTCACGGAACCTGCCGAGTCCCCGTGTCCTTCCCGATGCGCCCGCTCCTTTTGTCCGCCTTTCGGCGGTTTTCTTTTGGCGGTTCCAACTTTTTTATTTTCTGAACCCGCCAGAGCCGTTCGCACCGTGCTGATGCACAGTAGCAACCTTTTACCCTCTGGGTAACTGCGATTCGCCCAAGCTCGAAACCGGCCTGGACTACTCGACTCGGCTCGGAGCGGTTTCTCATCGCCCCTTGCCGCCAAGTCCCTCATTCGCATTTGACGATGCGCGAACATCGCCAGAGGAACTGGTGAATTCTGCCTCCGCTGCCGCACCTTGCGATACGGTTTGAGAGGAGCCCGGCCAACCAGCCTGACCCGGCTTTTCCCCAGTCGCCTGGGATTATCCTGGAAACGAACAGCTTTATCTTGCGAAGCCGCTGCCCGCTTCGTTCTTTCAATGAACTGCCAACATCATAACATAGCTTCCTGATTTGCCTATAATTTGATATGCACAACTTATTCACCGAAAAGCGCGCGTGAACAACGTATGAACAATGCAAATCAGGCCGTCAAATCAATGCCATTCTCATTTCGCAACTGAATTATTCACAGCTTTTTCAGGCCAAAAACGGCTGCGGTGAACAAGTTCTGTTTGGCAAGTTTTGGAAAAAATTCGTTCGACAGAAAAAATTTAAGGAGCAAACTAAAATTGTTCCAAAGTATATGCGCTCGTTTTTGAAAATAATTTCTTGGCTTTGCAAAATCGCGGCCATTGTATTTTGGCTTGTCGTGGCATGGGTTACTATCAGCTTGGATATTTCCAGTTTGAATGCACCGAGTCACTGGCGCGAGGGAGATGATTGGGGCACGCCGGAATTCCATCATCGGATTTATCTGGAAATCGCGGAAGTGACCACGTTGGCTGTGCTTGCCCTTCTTCCGAATCGCTGGCTGGTTTTTTCGCCGGCAACTTTTGTCATATCGCTGCTGATTGCCTTGACTCCATTTTGCTCGATTTCCGGTGCATTGACGGAATGGCCAGATTTGTTGTGGCTAATGCCTGTCATGCTTTTGCTTTCCCTGCTGCCGCTTTCTCTAATTTTAAGTTTTTGGCGGCAACGAAAAGGCAAGAAAATCGGGTATGCCTGATTTATCTAGCGCCGTAGGCGCGACATATTTGTAGAAACAAAAATCAAAAAGTTTTTAGCTCCGTCAGGAGCGGCATATTCCGCGATGATAATTTTCAGATGCCGCTCCGCTTGCCGCGCCGGAGTGAAACGAAGACGGGACGGAGCTTTATTTTTAACAACGACAATTCTACAAATATGCCGCGCCTACGGCGCTGATTCCGCTCGACAGGAAAATTTTGAAGGCGCAAACTAAAGTTCTAAAAAACTATGTATGACTTTCTCGACATTATTTTGTCAGTTGTCATTTATTTGTCTCCGCACGACATAAACCGGATTCAAATTTGTCCGTATGCGGCAGACACCAAGCAGACTCCGGCAGGTCGCATGAACGAGTTGAGCCTGACTTACCAGAAAGATGGAAACCAGTGGTGCGAAGATTTCGGCGACACAAACAAGGGGCCGTGCATCATCGTGACCGATGGCAAGTTAATGGACGAGCACGGGAAAATTCTTTTGGACATCAAAGATAATTTGAAAGTTACGAACGGAACAAATTATGTCTTGAAGCCGAAGGGTTTTGATAATCCTTTGAAATTTTCGGTGCGCGAGGGCAACGGTGAAAAAACTATCGCAATCTATGATAGCACAAACGTCGTTCGCGAAATTCGTTTCAAGGTGTGGAACGCCTCCGCAAAGAATTAAATGAAACGCCACCTTCCATTCGCGCTTGCAACGATTTTGTGTCTGGCTGGTTGTTGCAGCATCAACAATGCAAGCAAACTGCCATTAGTTATCAAAGGGGAAGACGGCGTTCGGTACCAACTGCTGGCTCATTATTCAATCCAGCAAAAAATAGATTCTGAAACCGATGAAGACAGACATTTGGAACTTTTCATTCAGGGTCTTCGCGAAAAATTTCCCGACGATCAGAAGCTGAATGATTATTTACAGCCAGCGGGCAAACGGATGCACGAGGTGAATGTCTCCTACATAAAAAGATTGCAGGAAGTAAAAACTGATTTAGCCAAAAGCGGCGGTGAATTATATTTGTATGAATCATTCGATTCAGATTTTGATGCAAATTATGTTAATACGAATAATCCAGCCGGCGCACCATATACTGATGAAGGATTGTTGATTCTTGTCAAAGGTAAAATCTACAAGAAATATTGAGACGCCACCTTCCATTCGCACTCACCACTTTGCGGCTGCTGCTCGGCCCAATCGCCCTGGCCTGCGCGCTCTTGGGCGTCGCGCGATTTGTTTTTCTGCCCATCCTCGTCGCCGGAACGCTCTCGGACATTTTTGACGGCATCCTCGCGCGCAAATTCGGCGTGTCCACCCCTGCCCTGCGCCGTTACGACAGCATCACCGACATTATTTATTACCTGTTCATCCTCACCGTCGCGTGGCTGCTGTGTAAACCGGTCGTCACCGCCAATCTTTGGCTGATCGCGCTGATGCTGCTGTCCGAGGCCGGCGGAATTCTCATCTGCCTCGTCCGGTTTGGAAAATTTCCGGCCACGCACTCGTGGCTGGCGAAATTTTACGGCCTGTGCCTGCTCGCCGGCCTCATCGCCCTGCTCGCCTTCAACGCCGGAAGCCGGGTCATCATCGCGCTGGCCGTCGTCGCGCTCGTCACCAACGCCGAGATCATCGCCATGCACCTCATCGCCAACTCGCCGCCGGTGGACGTGCGCTCGATTTTCGTTCTGCTGAACCGCAAAAAAGCGCCGGGTGAGCCGCCCCGGTTTTTAACTTGACACTTTCAGCGCCCCGTCGTTCCCTACGTTCGAGAATAGGATGCAAATCTCACACGCTAAATTGATTGCCAGGCCGGGTAAAAAAAGAGCCGCATTTATGAAATTGTCACCGCCGGTGTCCCTGCTCGTTTTGTCGCTGGGCTTTTCCCCCACCTTTTTCGGCCAGCCAGCGGCCATGACGCCGCCGGCTGCCGTCACGAATATTTCCGGGCCGCAGATTACGTTTGCCTCGACGGTGTTTGAATTCGGCAAAGTGACCGTGGGCAATCCGGTCAAGCACGAATTTGTGTTCACCAACACGGGCGACGAACTGCTGATCATCAGCAGCGTGAAACCCGGCTGCGGCTGCACCACGGCGGGCGACTGGACGAAGGAGGTCGAACCCGGCAAGACCGGCATCATTCCGCTCCAGTTCAACAGCAATCCCCACAGTGTCGGCGGGGTCACGAAGAACATCACGGTGGCTTCCAACGACAAGGATCACCCGGTCATCACGCTGCAACTCACAGGCACCGTCTGGACTCCGCTTCAGGTCTCGCCGCCCAACGCGTATTTCAACATCGCGGCAGATTCATCCGGCAGCGCGGAATCCATCGTGCGGATTTTGAACAACACGGACCAATCCGTAACCTTGACCGGCCTGCAAAACAACAACACCAACCAATTCAGCGCGGAACTCAAGGAAGTCCAGTCCGGAAAAGAATTTAACCTGATCATCAAAACCATTCCGCCTTTGTCGCCGGGGCAGAAACAAGCTTTTATTTCCATTCAGACATCCTCGACGGTGTTGCCCAGCATCAGCGTCTTCGCCATCGCCCTGGTTACACCGACACTCTCGGTGACGCCCGCGCAAATCACCCTGCCGGCGGGGCCGCTGGACAATGCCGTGACCAATTTCATCACCATCCAAAATAACAGCACCAATCCCGTGTCGTTGTTTGAACCCTCGGTCAGCGATCAGCAGATTGATGTTCAGTTGAAAGAAGTCCAGCCCGGACGCCAGTTCACGGTGACGTTGATTGCGCCGCGAGGATTTGAAATCGCGTCCGGCGGGAAGACAGAATTGACCGTTCAATCATCCAACCCGAAAATGAAATCGATTACCGTGCCGATTGCGCAAACAGCCCGGCCCGCGCCGGCCATGGTGCAGACTAATTCCATTCCCGTGGTAACAAAATAATCGTTCCCTTAAGATCAACGCCCGGTGTTCCGCGATAATTTTTGGGCGCGGTCGGGATTATTTCTTTGACAAACTTTTCGGGTGGTAGGGACGCCGCGCTGCGGCGTCCCCGTCCGGCAGGACGGAACGAACGTGGTCAAAGCTCCGTTTTTTCCGTCGCCTGACCTGCCGCGACGGGCGCGAGCAAGGCGGGCGCTGCGCTCGGCGACGGGGACAGCGCAGCGCGCTGTCCCTACCTTGATAGTTTGTGAACTGCATAATCACAGGTGCGGTCTGGTTTGATGGTGTTTTTAACTCACCAATGCGAATTATTTGTGAAAAGCGTTTTTATTCGACCGGCGGCCTCCAATGCTTGAACTAAAAAAAATCCTGCTGGAAGCCGTGCTGGTGACCGTCGTTGGCGCCGCTTTGGCGTTTACCGCAAATGTCATCTCATCGCGGGGTCTGGCGCTGGCAAACGATTATTTTCCCGGAAAACCCGTCACACCTGAATCATCGGCACCGGCAACTCCATCCAGCGCCGGCATGAACACAAACCTGCCCGCGTCCGCGTCCGACGAATCGGTGCTCCTGCGAATTAAACAAAATGGTTTGCAACTGGTTGATGTCAACCAAGCCGTGCAACTATTTCACGATCCCCGCAGCCAGCAGGAATTGATCCTGTTTGTTGATGCCCGCAACGACCAGGAATACCACGAGGGACACATCCCAGCCGCTTATTTGTTCGACAATTATCATCCCGAAAAATATCTGGCGGATGTCATGTCCGCCGCCCAGACGGCGGAAAAGGTCGTGGTGTATTGTCATGGCGGCGATTGCGACGACAGCGTGTCCGCCGCCATCACTTTGAGAGACGCCGGAATCCCAAATCAAAAATTGTTCGTCTATGCCGGCGGCATCACGGAATGGATGGCCGATAAACTTCCCGTCGAAATTGGCGAACGCAAGAGCGGCCAACTGCAAAAGGTGAACAAATGAGCGATAAATCGCGACCACATCGGAACGCTTTGGAAATTCCAACCTTTCTGGCAAGGTGGGCGTTGGGTGCAGCTTTCATTTACACGGGCTTAAGCAAGGCGCTGCATCCGGTTGAATTCCTGAAACTGGTGCGGGAGTATGAAATGACACAAAACCACCTGCTGTTGAATTTGATCGCGGCCTGGCTGCCATGGTTCGAGGTGTTTTGCGGATTGCTCCTGATTCTGGGCATCGCCGTTCGCGGAACCGCCCTGATGTTGACGCTCATGCTCGGCCTGTTCACCGGCCTAGTGTTTCATCGCGCGCTGGCCATTCATTCCGCCCAAGATATCGCGTTCTGCGCGATCAAGTTTGATTGCGGCTGCGGCACGGGCGAAGTTTTCATTTGCCACAAACTGCTGGAGAATTTTGTTCTAATCCTATTGTCAGCGTGGCTTTTGTCCGGATATGGAAGGAAGGCGTGCGTCCGTTACAGTCTGGTGTGAATTCTGGAAAATAAATCTGAACCATCCCGTTGACAAACATTCATAAGGGGTGGTGGTGTGATTTTCGTTGATTTTCGGGCGGTTTGGGTTCAAGCTTGAACGTCAGGCCACATTGCACGTTATGAAACTTTTGCGCATTGCTTGTTTCGTTGCGGTATCACTCGCCATCTTGCGAAACGCATCCGGGCAAGGCTTCGTGAATCTGAATTTTGAGCAGACCGTAATTGTTAGTTCCAGTCCTTCGGGATATGGTTTCAATTCTGGCACAGCAAATGTTACTGGGTGGACAGAATATAATGGTTGGAGTGATTCCAATTATTCTGGTGGAATGAGCATCATATACAATAATCAGCCTTTGGACAGTCCGGGCGTATCTTTGGTAGGAACAAATTATTCGTCTCCGGCGATTCAGGGGAAGTATTCAATTCTTCTTTTTGGTGGAGACACCTACAATACGCCAACAAATGGCGCTTCAATCGGGCAAACAGGACAAATCCCACTCACAGCAGAATCATTGACTTATTGGGGTTTGAGTTACAACAACCTGCAAATCACTTTTGACGGCCAAGCGCTTTCGTTCAATGCAATCAGCAGCAACGCAAACTATACAGTTTATGGGGCGGATATTTCGGCTTACGCTGGACAAACAGGCGAGTTGCTCTTTACTGCACCTTTCATTGAAATCGGAGGTCCAAGCTATGGCGGAGGCGTAATAGACAATATCCAATTTTCTCCTTCGCCCATTCCCGAACCGAGTGAATTGAGCTTGTTCGGCATTTGCCTTTTGTTCCTTTGCTGGCGGATGAAGCGGCCTGCCGCGGGATTATGCACTTCACAAACTTTTCGGGTGGTAGGGACGCCGCGCTGCGGCGTCCCCGTCCGGCAGGACGGAACGAACGTGGTAAAAGCTCCGTTTTTCCGGTCGCCTGACGCTGCGCTCGGCGACGGGGACAGCGCAGGGCGCGCTGTCCCTACCTTGATAGTTTGTGAACGGCATAATCCCAAAATCTGAAACGGCAGCCGTGGAACGGCGAAAGACAGCAGCCCACGGCGTTTAGCCGTGGGATTGGGACAAACAAACGTCAAAAGCCCTGGCAAGGGGCGACAGAACAACGAACGGTTCGCGCCATTCTTTCGCCCCATCCGGGGCTGAAGCCCACACCGGCAGTTCCCCACGGTTTCACCGTGGGCTACTGTCGTTCGCTGCTCCGCAGCTTCAAATGGATTTTGAAAACACGCCCCAGGCCTTTTAACCAACCAGCGGCGGCCGATAGCAGTTTCAGTTGACATTGGCACCGATTGAAATACGCAGGGAAAAGCGGCGGAGAACCGTCGCAGTCCACGACGCCGATGGCGTTTTTGCCCATTTTCAGCCCATGACTTGTGAAGGGCATAATCCCGGCCTACCGCGCGTTTTGTCAACGGGGTGGTTCCGAAATAAATTTCAATTGGCCTTGGGGAAATAATCGAAGTAATCGAAATCCGCCGGCGTCTTCCAGCCGCCGACATCCTGCGCGCACAACCCGACCATCGCGCCCGTGAAATGCAGGCCTGCGCCGTAGTCGTCTGAAAGCTTGGAGGCATCCAAAACCGGCCCGACATTCCGCCAATCCTTACCGTCCGGTGACGCGCTGAACTGCAATTTCTGAAAATCAATTTCCGCGCGCAGATGGATTTGCCTCCAGTCGTTGACGACCATTTCACTCGCGGCGATTTCTTGATAATTGCCATCGTCCGTCAGCGTGACGCCGAGGATTTTGCCGCGCGCCTCGTCGTGCGTCACGCGCAGGTAAAAATGCGTCCGCGTGTCGTAATAACAAATCAATCCGGCGCTCTGATGAAAATGCGTTGGTGAAAATTCGAGGCAGGTCCCGGCGATGAATTGAAAATGCTGCACGCGCCGCGCGACGAGGCTTTGATCGAAAAGCGAATGTTGCGAGTCGCGCCCGCGCAGCCGCAGCCAGCCGGGACGTTCGCTCAGACTCAACCACGATTCACCGGCGGGAACGCGCAGCGAACTCCAAACCGGATCGAGCCTTGGCGAATCAAAGTGGTCACGTCCGGGTTTTTCCGGCCAAACCTTTTCCGGCAAACCTTCCGGCGCGGGCCACGAAACCGAAGCGTGATGCCCACCCTTTGCCAGCCGCAGCCAGCCGTCTTCCGACCACTGGACTTTTTGCAGACAGGTTTCCCGACCCAACAGGCAGCGCCGCTCCGGCATGATGGGCCGGCTGGCAAGATGCGCGAGATACCATTCGCCGGACGGCGTCTCAACGAGTTCGCCATGCCCGGCTTTTTGCAGCGGAAGCTTTTCGTCGTCGCGCGAAGTGATGACCGAGGTTTGCGGATCAAGTTCGTAGGGGCCGAGGATGTTCCGCGAGCGCGCCATCGAGATGCCGTGGTTCCAGCCCGTGCCGCCCTCGGCGAGCATGAGGTAATACCATCCTTCGCGCTTGTAGAGGTTCGGCCCTTCCGTCAGCACGGGCTTGGCGAGGATGTTGGTCATCGGCCCGACCAGCCGGCGCGATGGGTGATCATATTCCTGCACGACGATTCCGGCGAAACGCGCGGACGCGCTTTTGCGAAAATCCCAAATCATGTTCACGAGCCATTTGCGCCCGTCATCGTCGTGAAACAACGACGGGTCGAAGCCGACGGAATTCAATTCAACCGGCTCGCTCCACGGCCCGGAAATGTCCGGCGCGGTCGTCAGAAAAATGTCGAGGTCTTTGAACGGCCGGCCCATGCCGGTGTTGCGGAGGTTTGTGTAAATGAGCCAGAACTGTCCGTCCGCATGGCTCAACGACGGCGCCCAGACGCCGCCGGAATCCGGCACGCCGCGCAGGTCGAGCTGTGATTTCCGCGTGAGCGCGTGGCCCGCAAGCCGCCAGTTCATCAAATCCTTCGAGTGATGGATTGGCACGCCGGGAAACCACTCAAACGAGGAATTCGCAATGAAATAATCCCCGCCCACGCGGCAAATGCCGGGGTCGGGATGAAAACCGGGAAGGATGGGATTTTGAATTGTGTTCATTACGTCAATTGGACTTTACGACCATTTGCACCGCAGATGCGATGGTAAAGTTCCTCGTATCGCGGCACAATGGCTTCGGCGGAAAAAAACTTTTTCGCGCGCCGCCGCGCCGCGCCGCCCAGCATCCGCCGCCGCTTCGGATCGCGAATCAGGTTTTCGACAACGCGAGCGAGGACGGCCGGTTTGTCCGAGTCCGCCAGCAGGCCGGTCACGCCGTCTTCGACCACTTCGGGGATTCCCCCGACCCGGCGCGCGACACCCGGCACGCCAAAACACATCGCCTCAAGGATGCTCAAGCAAAAACTTTCGTTGTCCGACGTATAAAGCGCGAGGTCGGCGACCTGAAGATAATCCTCGATGTTTTTTACACGCTCAATGACAACCACGCGATCCTCCAATCCGTGTTTCTTCACGTCGCCGGCAAACGGCGCGAACGAATCGCCGGCCAGGATGACGAGCTTGAACGAGTCGCGCGGACGGATGCGCGCGGCGCTTTCAAGAAGCAGGTCAATCCGTTTCCCCGGGCGGAGATTCGAGGAATGAAGCAACACGATCTGATCCTTCACTCCCAATTCGGCGCGCACCTGGCCGGGCGAACGCCCCGGTTTGGACGGCGGGAAAAAATTATGAATCACTTCAATTGGACGTTCCAAGCCAAATTGCCTCTGCGTTTCCCCGCGTAAATACTCCGAGACGGTCGTGACCGCGTCCGACTCAACCAGCGCGTGCCGGATGGCGGGACCGTAATCCGCATTGCTCCCCAGCAGCGTCGTGTCCGTGCCGTGGAGCGTCGTGATGAGGCGCGGCTGGATTTCCCGCGACAGCATCGCGCGCGCGAGCAGCGCCGCCGTCGCATGCGGCACGGCGTAGTGGACGTGCAACACGTCCAGCCCGAAATCGCGGCTCACCTCCGCCATCCGCACCGAAAGCGGCAGGGTGTAATCCGGATATTTGAACAAACCATAATCACTGACACCGACGGGATGAAAAAAGAGCCGCGGCGCGCGGACGGGCAGGCGAAACGGACGTTCGTAGCTGATGAAATGAATTTCATGTCCGCGCCGCGCCAGTTCCACGCCCAAGGCCGTGGCAAGAATCCCGCTGCCGCCGACCGTCGGGTAGCAGGTGATGCCGATTTTTAGCCGCCGCTGGGAGACCATATCAAAATCGCCGCGCGCCGCGTCCCGTTTGCGCGAGCGAGATGAAAATCAGCGGATCGTTTGGAAACAAAGGCATCGCATATCCGGCACCCGCCCGCAATCCGAGCAAACGCGCGCGGGTGAGCTGCAACTCGACGTGATTTCGCGAGCGGGCCTGTGAAGCGTGCGTTTCCATCGCGGCGGTCCAGGTGGCGAGAATTTCCGGCGCGGAAACGTCAAAAAGAACTGGCGTGATGTCGCGCGGCTCGGCTTCAGGCGTGACCGCGTAAAAAAACAGTTGGGCAATTTCGTGCCGTGGCAGTTTTTTCAATTCCTTCACGCCGCCGTAACGCGCGAGCCGGGCGGCATCACTCACCAGCCTGCCGAGTCGCGCGTGATCGGGATGCTGGTTTTCAACAAGACTCGGCGCGAGCACGATTTCCGGGCGCACCCGGCGCAGGATGCCCGCGAGTTTAATCGCGTGGCCGGCGCAGATTTCGAGACGCGAATCGCCGTCAAGTTCGATGAATTCAATTGTCACGCCGAGAATCGCGGCGGATTTTTTCGCCTCTCCGATGCGTTGCGCCGGCGTGCCGTGCGTGCCGGCTTCGCCGCGCGAGCAGACGACGAAATGCGCCCGGCGTCCGGCGGCGGTTTCGCGCGCGATCACGCCGCCGCAGCCGAATTCGATGTCGTCGGGATGCGCGCCGAAGACCAGCAGAGATGCGGGGTCAGTCGGAAAGTTCGGTGCAGGCTTCATCGGGGCGTTCAATGTCATCGCGTTTCACAAAAGTAATTTCCGGCGTTTCTGCCCGCTGAAGGTATGCTTGTTCGCCCGCGCCCGCAATGTAATGCGTGCAGCGCACCACCGATTGCATCCAGCACAGCCGCGCGTCGCGCGCCGGGCTGATTTGCTCCTTCCTAAAATCCGTCGCGGGCAAAGTGATGAAAGCATCCCCGCCTTCGTGCAGCTTGAGGACGCCGCCGGCGAATCGCGCGCGGACAATTTCACCTTCATAGGGAACATCCGCAAAAAAATCCGTCGCGGCCTGCGCGGCCTTGCGAACATCAGGATCGCTGGAACGCACGACGCGGATGCCGTCGAGCCATCCCATGCGGCGATACATCTCAAGGCAGAAATCCGCCGCGTTCGTGGCGGAAACCTCCTTGAACATCTCGATCAACCGGCGTTCGACATAATTTGGCAGTTGAAGCGCCGTCCGCTCCTGCCAGCCGGCGGAAATGCGCTTGAGAAAGAGCGGTGAAAATTTCCGCTGAATCCGGTTTTCAAACGCGAAGTTGAGCTGCGCCGGCTCGTGGGTCTTGCGGTGGCGCAACAGTGTTCGAGTCTCGCGCGGGTCGTGGTCGCTGTCGTGGCAGAAGAAAACGATTTCACCGCCGGTTTCCTTTTGCAGCCGCCGCGCCGTCTGGATTTTTGCGACGAGGAAACGCTTGGGAAAAAATCCGCACGGCTGCTGGCCGAAGCAAATGACTGGAGCGGTGTTCATGATGCCGTTTCGGTGCGTCCAGCCGTCGGGCCAAGAGCCGCTTGGATTATCAAGCTCGTCAACACGCACGCGACGCACCCGATGAGATTGAACCAGAGATAACTGATGTTGAGATTAAAATACAGGGCGATGACCAGCACTTGCGCTACGAGCGCGCCCAAAAAAATGGCGGTGCCGCCGACGCGCCGCAGGAAGAATCCGGTCACGAACAGGCCGAGCATCACCGGATAAAAAATGGAGCCGATGATGTTGACGGCCTGGATGAGGTTTTCCGCCAGCGTCGCCGAGAGCGCAAAGCTGATGGAAATGAGGCCCCAGAGAACGGTGAACCATTTCGAGGCGGCGAGATAATGGGCGTCGTCCGCGTCGCGCTTGATGACGTGGCGGTAAAAATCAACGGTCGTCGCCGAGCCGAGCGCGTTCAGCTCGGCGGCCTTGGCCGAGAGCGCCGCCGAAAAAAACACCGCGACCAGCAGGCCGATCACGCCGTGCGGCAGGTAATCCAGGATGAATGTGATGAAGACGTAATCGGTATCCTTCTTTTTTCCGAGCGGATCAACCGCCAGACCCGCCTGCGTGCGAATGGATTCAACGCGCTCGTGCGCTGCCATCGCTTCGGCATGCGCGGCGGTTTCCGATTTTGAATCCCCGGCGTGTCGCGCGGCCAGCCAGAGTTCAAGTTTTTGTTTTTCCTGCGTGTGCGCGACGGCGAAATCCGATTCGATGGTTCGCAATTTTTCGACCTGTCCCTGTTCCGCGTGGCGCTTCCATTCGACTTGATTGAAATAAACGGGCGGTTGCTCGAATTGATAAAAGAGAAACAGCAGCACGCCGAGCGACAAGATGAAAAACTGCATCGGAATCTTGAACACGGCGTTGAACATGAGGCCGAGGCGGCTTTCGCGCAGCGACGCGCCGGAAATGTAGCGTTGCACCTGCGACTGGTCGGTGCCGAAATACGCGAGCATCAAAAACGTTGCGCCGAGCACGCCCGACCAGAATGTGTAGCGCTGATGCGGGTCGGTCGAGAAATTCACGGCCTCCAGTTTGTGAAAACCGCCCGCCAGAGAAAGCGCATCCGGCAGCGTGAGACTGGCCGGCAATTTTTCGAGGAGAATTACGAAGGCCGCGATCATCCCGGCGAAGATCACGGCGATCTGGTATTTCTGCGTGACGTTGACGGCGTCGCTCCCGCCGCTCACGGTGTAGGCGATCACCACCAGCCCGCTGCACAAAATCGTCACGTCCAGCCGCCAGCCGAAAACGGTGGAGAGAACGATGGCCGGGGCGTAAATCGTGATGCCCGCGCCGATGCCACGTTGCAGAAGGAAAATCGCCGCGCCAAGCAACCGGGTTTTGGTGTCGAAACGCCGGCCGAGGTATTCGTAGGCGGTGATGACATTGAGCTTCCGGTAAATGGGCAGAAACACCGCCGCGATGATGATGAGCGCGATGGGCATTCCAAAATAAATCTGCACGAAGCCAAGCCCGCTTGCAAAGCCCTGGCCGGGCGTGGACAGGAACGTGACCGCACTCGCCTGCGTGGCCATGACCGACAATCCGATCACGAACCAATGCGCGTCACCGCTGCCTTTGAGATATGTATTCAGATTGTGGCGACCGCGCGTGCGCCACATTCCATAAACTGCGATGCCAAGAATCGTGCCGAGCAGCACAACGTAGTCGAGCGTGTTCACGAAGGCATCCTTGAAAGCAGGACGAGCAGGCCGACCCACACGACGAAAAGGCCGAACACGAAAAGATAAACCGCACGCCACGTTCGCAGGCCGGGCACGCCGGTCGCTTCGTCATTTTCCGGCTCCGGCTTCGGCGTCATTTTCCCAGCGAAACGAGATTGGCGAAGAGCCGGTAGGCGCCGGGCACGCCGGCGGGCAGTTGCCGGAACCACACGAGGCCGGTATAGACGAAATAGCCTTTGCCATATTTCGCGACGAGCAAGCCGCCCTTGAGCGGCGTTTCGCCCGGATCGCCGCACGCGATGAGCGGCGTGAAATGCTCGTCCCACTGGCTCGGAAAATAAATTCCGCGCTCCTGAATCCAGCCGTCGAAATCTGCGCCCGTGATTTTGTTCGGATGGTTCAACGCCGGATGGTCCGGCGCGAGGAACGTCACCGGCGCGGTTTCGTCGGTCACGCGCTGCTCGGACAAATGCAGGCTGTAGGGCGCGAACTGGTCATCGCCGAGGTCGCGGCTGGGACGATTATATTGCTCAATGACATTTCCACCCGCCGCGACGAAATCAAACAGCGCCGGCAAATTGGTTTCGAGGTCGCTGCGGACGTTGAACGCGCGGATGCCGATCACCACGGCGTCAAAATCCTTCAGCCGGTTGGTGTTCAAATCCGCGCCCGTGAGCAGCGTGACCGCGTAGCCCATCTGCGCCAAACTTTCCGCCACGCTGTCGCCCGCGCCCGGCACGTAGCCGATTTGACGGCCGCGAATGGAAAGGTCGAGGCTGACGGCCTTCAAACGCGCCGGCGGCTGGAGCAACAGCCGTGGAATGTGATTGTAATTAATCTCAATCCGCTGGTTGTCGTAAGTTGCACCGCCGACAGTTGCGCGGGCGGTGATTTGAGCGGTGGCGGATTGCGGCGGCGCAAAAACTGAAAAAGAAAATTTCAAGCTCTGCCCGGCCTGCGCCA
>Ga0182018_10001759_pt1 | contig 23667 bp, 26 predicted proteins | sample 812P2MmetaG_FD_120490 | JGI IMG/M metagenome (GOLD analysis project Ga0182018, IMG submission 120490) | Permafrost microbial communities from Stordalen Mire, Sweden - 812P2M metaG | ecosystem: Environmental > Terrestrial > Soil > Wetlands > Permafrost | place: Sweden: Stordalen | collected...
ACTTCCCATTGGCCCACTTCCCATTGGCCCACTTCCCATTGGCCCACTTCCCATTGGCCCACTTCCCATTGGCCCACTTCCCATTGGCCCACTTCCCATTGGCCCACTTCCCTCTGGGCAGGGTCATGAGCGAGCCGAGGGTCAAGGCCGGGTTCTGGGTCAGCATGGCGCTCCGCATGGGTGACCGGGATGGCAGGCCGGGCGTCGTGTTGCGCAAGGGCGATCCCGACGCCGGAGGGGTGCTGGTGGTACTGCATGGGAGAGAAGGTGTCAGTGTGCTGACGCAGGTTCGCGACGCTCATGGTGACGTCGCCTGGATGCGCGGTACTGGCGCCGGACCGGTCGATCAGGCCACGGTCGATGCCTACATCGCGCGTCAGGTGAAGTTCGATCCTGATTTGTGGGTGCTGGAATTCGAAGCCCCGGATTTACTGCCGCCGTTCGAAGCGAAGATTGTGTGACAGGCGGAAAACCTGTGGCCAGACACATGGAAACACGCTAGGCTGGCGGATTGTCGGACCAGGAGACCGGACATGGCGAAGTTCGAAGGTGGCTGTTTTTGCGGCAAGGTGCGCTACAGCGCGGAGGCGGAGCCCATTTTCGCGGGTATCTGCCATTGTAAATCCTGCCAGAAGATCACGGGAACGTCGTTTTCCATCGTGGTCGCGATCCCTTCTCCCGCACTGACCGTGACGGGCGACGTCAAGGTGTACGACAGCACGGGTGATTCCGGCCAGGCGACGCACTCAACCTTTTGCCCGAATTGCGGTTCTCCGCTCATCGACACCGCGGACATCATGCAAGGCGTCACCATGCTCCGGGCCGGCACGCTGGACGACCAGAGCGTCGTGAAGCCAACCATGGAAATTTATTGCGACAGCAAAATGCCCTGGGTCGCGCTTGGCGGCGGTCTCCAGAGTTTCGCCAAAATGCCTGGGCCGGGATAGAGCGGTTTTCGATGAGTCGCTTTGATTCGTCATGGCTGGGCCTGTCCCAGCCATCCACGTCTTTACTTCTGGCGCGAAAGACGTGCATGGCCGCCGCAAGGGCGGCCATGACGGTTTCGCGGTTGTGACTGGCGCTTCAGCGATAGCGGTTACTAAACCACTTCTGACTCACTCCACCGCCAGCGGATGATGCTCCTCCACCAGCCTGCGTAGGCGTTCCGCCAGCACGTGCGTGTAGATTTGCGTGGTCGCGATATCGGCGTGGCCAAGCAGCATCTGCAAACTCCGCAAATCCGCGCCATGCGCCAGCAAATGCGAGGCGAAGGAATGCCGCAGCACATGCGGTGACACGCGCGCCGGATCGATATTCGCCGCCAGCGCCACTTGTTTCAGCAGCAGAAAGAACGCCTGGCGAGTCAGCGGCCGCGCCGGATCGCGGCCGGGAAACAGCCAGCGGATTCGCTTGTCCGACAGCGCCGCCAGAGCCGAAGCCGCGTCCTTCGCCGCATCGGACAGCGGTACCATCCGCTCCTTGCCGCCCTTCCCTTTCACCATCAACAGCGCGGCGTCGCCGGCCAAGGCGGTTCGCGGCAGCGACAACAGTTCGCTCACCCGCATGCCGGTCGCGTACAAAATCTCAAGGGCCGTCCGCGCGACGATTCCGGGCCGGCCTGGAAACCGGCCAGCGCCGGCGAGGAGAGCATCAACCTCGGATTCCGAAAGGTATTTGGGCAGGACGGAGGGCAACTTCGGGGAATCAAGCAGGCCGGTCGGGTCATCTTTCCTGATCCCTTCACGCGCCAGGAACCGATGAAATTGCCGCAACGCGGACAGGCGGCGCGCCGCCGTGCGCGGCTTCAGACCCTGGGCGCCCAAAGCGGCCATATAGGCGCGCAATGTCTCGGCCGACGCGCCGGAAACAGCTTCGCTGCGGCGGTTCGCGAAACCGGAAAAATCATTCAGGTCGCGGTCGTAGGCGACCAGCGTGTTACGGGCGGCGCCACGTTCGGCGGCGAGCATTTCAAGGAAAGCCTCGATGTGGCGCTCCCGCCCGCCGTTCATTCCCCGCCCGGCATTCAATGGCTCTGGAACTTATCGTTCGGCAGCACCTTCTCGACCTGCTTCGCGACGGGATTCGGGGGGTTCATGCCCAGAAAGACGAGGCCCGCCACCGCGGCCACAACGACGGCCGCCAGAACGATCAGCAGGATTCTGCCCTTCACGCGGCGCTACTCCTTCATGTCCCGTGCTGTGTCCGTGGCGACGGATCGCGAACCGGCGTGGCCCGCTGATTGACCGATGTGCTAGCCTCGCGCGCCATGACACGCAACACCGCCGCCGTACGCGAGGCTATCACGCTTCCCGAGTCGCTTCGGGGACGGCGTATCGTGCTGGTTGGGCTGATGGGAGCGGGGAAGACCTCGATCGGACGGCGGCTGGCGAACCGGCTTGGCTTGCCGTTCCTGGACGCCGACGCCGAGATCGAACTGGCCGCGGGCTGCTCGATTCCCGAGCTTTTCGCCCGCTATGGCGAGCCCAATTTCCGTGACGGAGAGAAAAAAGTGATCCGCCGGCTGCTGGCGGGTGGGCCGGCGGTGGTGGCCTACGGCGGCGGCGCGTTCATGGACCCGGATACGCGGGCCGCGACCCGGGAGCGGGCGGTTTCGATCTGGCTGCGCTGCGATCTGCCAACTTTGGTGCGCCGCGTGGCCAACCGGGAGAATCGGCCATTACTGAATAACAAAGATCACGAAGCGACGCTTGGCGCGCTGATGGCGCGGCGCTATCCAATCTACGCGGAAGCCGACATGATCGTCGATTGTGGAGACGAAATGCCCGAGATAACGACCTCGCACGTGATCGACGCGCTGACCAGCTTCGCACCGCCGCGCCGGCTTCCGGTGGTACTGTCCAGCACGCGCTATGACGTGGTGATTGGCGATGGGTTGTTGGCCCGCGCCGGTGCCTTGCTGGCGCCCGTGCTGCCGCAAAAGCGCGCGGTGGTGGTGTCGGACGCCAACGTCGCGCGACTGCACATGCGGACTGTCCTCTCTGGACTGAATGAGAACGGCTTTGAAACAAGCACGGTGATCGTACCGGCCGGCGAAGCGACAAAAAACGTCGAATCATATTTGTCCGTGGTCGATCAGTTGCTGGAAGCACGCGTCGAACGGCGAACGGCGGTGATCGCTCTGGGCGGCGGCGTGGTGGGCGATCTGGCGGGGTTCGCGGCGGCGACCACTCTGCGCGGATTGCCATTCGCGCAGATCCCGACGACGCTGTTGGCGCAGGTCGATAGTTCCGTTGGCGGCAAGACCGGCGTGAATACGCGGCGCGGGAAGAATCTGGTCGGTGCGTTCTATCAACCGAAGATCGTGCTGGCGGACACGGGCTCGCTGGCGACGCTGCCACCGAGGGAATTGCGGGCGGGGTATGCGGAAATCGCGAAGGCGGGACTGATTGGCGACGCGGCGTTCTTCGCGTGGTGCGAACGTCATGGACCTTCCGTCGTCGGCGGCGATCGCGCCGCGCAGGCCGAGGCGATCGAACGGGCCTGCGCCTTCAAGGCCGCCGTGGTCGGCGACGATGAACGCGAGGAGAAACCCAACGACGGCCGGGCGCTGCTGAATCTCGGGCACACCTTCGGACATGCGCTGGAGGCCGAGTATGGTTACGACGGCGGACTGTTGCACGGCGAGGGCGTCGCCATCGGTCTTGGACTGGCCTTCCGTCTCTCCGAGAAACTGGGTCATTGCCCGATGGAAGATGTCGAGCGCGTGGTCGCACATATCGCCGCGGCGGGGATGGTGAGCGACCTGCGCTCGTTGAACCGGCGATTCTCGGCGGCGACGCTGATCGGACATATGCGGCGGGATAAGAAAATGCGCGACGGAGCACTGCATTTCGTGCTCGCGCGAGGCATTGGCGACACATTTACCTCGAGCGACGTGCCGCCGGACGCGGTGGAGGAACTGTTGCGCGAGGAGGGCTGCGCGGCGTGATCCGGGGACGTGGGCACACCCGGTCCCAGGCGTGAAATATGGCTCCCGGGGCATCGTTCGACCTGTCGAGACTGACTGGCGAGGCGGGTGCGTTCAGACACGAAAATCCGAAACTTCAGGCGCTGGTGCGAGCGGCGCTGGTGAATGTCGCCGGTCAGATTGAACTCTCGAGCGACGGAACCGCTTACGTGAAGACCGGCGACATTCCGGCTTCATGGCTTCGCGATTCGAGCGCTCAGGTACGTTATCTGCTGCACTTCGCGGACGATCCGGAGTTGATGCGGCTGGTGCGAGCGGTCGTGGCTTACGCGGCGAAGCGGATCCTGCTTGATCCCTATGCGAACGCTTTCGTTGAGGGTGCTCGCGAAAAACAACACCCATGGGAACCCGATCAGGCGGGCGTCTGGGAACGGAAGTTTGAGCTCGACTCGCTCGCGCATCCAATTTTGCTGGCCTGGACCTATTGGCGGGTCACAGGCGACAGGGCGATCTTTACGCCGGAAGTCAGAAAGGCGTTTGAACTCGCGCTCGCCACGTTGAGTCTCGAACAGGATCATAGCCGCTCGCGATACAGCTTCCGGTCCGATACCGAGCAGGCAGGCATCCATCCGGTGGCCAATGACACTGGGATGATCTGGTCCGGCTTTCGTCCGTCGGATGATGTCTGTGTCTATAATTTTCCGATAGCCCAGAATATGCAGGTGGTCGCGGCACTGGGAGCGCTCGGCGATATCGCCGCGGATGTGTATGGAGCACGGTCCTTGTCGAAGCGAGCGAGCCAATTGCGGCGTGAGGTGTTCGCGGGGATCGAACGCCACGGAATTATCCGCGACGGCCGCAGCCAGCCGATCTACGCATACGAGGTGGATGGTTTTGGACACACGATATTGATGGACGATGCCAACTTTGGCCTGCTGTCAGCGCCATATTTTGGCTATGTCCTCGTCGACGAGCCGGTGTATCAGGCGACCCGCCGTTTCATCTGTTCGACCCAGGATCCGCAGTACTTCACTGGTTCTGTCGCGTCTGGGGTTGGCAGCCCCCACACGCCGGCTGGATGGATCTGGCCACTTGGGTTGGCCATGGAGGGACTTACGACCGACGACCCGCTTGAACACAAGCGGATACTCGCCATGCTGCTGGCGAGCGATCGTGGCAATCACCGCCTTCCCGAGGCTTTTGATTGTAACAATATCCAGAATTATACGCGCGACGATTTTGGTATGCCGCATGGCCTGTTCGTGGAGTTTTATTGGTCGAAATTTCTTGGGCACCCGCCATTACCGATGCCCGGCACGCGGGATTTACGCGAAACATAATCCGATGAAGGTCATCTGACCGGCATCCTCAGAAGTGGCTGGCCGGCACGGATTGTCCCGCCCTCCGCGACGTCATCGTGGAGCACGAATCCATTCGGCGCGAGCAGGATGATTGTCGAGCCGTGCTCAAACCATCCCATTTCCTGTCCCTTCCGCAACGAGGCATCGCATGGAAACGTTCGCCGCTCAGACCGACCGGATCGGAGCGGGATGTCCAGGAAGCGCAGACGGATCCCCGCCACCAGGATGGCGGCGACCGGAACCAGAGTCACCGCGTGCCCGGTGGCGGAAAGCGTTGTCCTGATCACGGCACGCTCGTTCTCACAGAACAGGTTCGGAATCCGCTTCAGAGTCGCCGGATTGACGTTCCAGGCATCGCCCGGGAAGTGCGCAACGGATGCGACATGGCAGTCGTGCGGCGCATGGAATCGGTGATACATGCTGGACGTCAGCCGCAAAGTCACAAAACATCCGTCGCGAAACTCGCTGGCATGCTGGTTGTCGCCAAGCAGATTATCGAGCGCATAATCCAGACCTTTGACCTGAAGCAGACGGCCATCGTCCACGACGCCGGAGGCACCGACGATCGCGTCGCACGGACTGACCAGAATGTCCGAATCCATATCAATGGGCCGGGCGCCATCCTTCAACTCGCGGGTAAAACAATCACGCAGGCTGCGGAAGCTGGTTTGCCTGGCGTCGCTGAGATCAAGGTCAGCGAACAAGCGCCACACACGTAACGAGACATCGCGGACCAGCGGCTGCTCGATCCGGCTGAACCAACCCAGGAACCGGGTCAGAGCCCGCCGCGGGACTCGATTCGTCAGCAGGAAATTCAATTCCTCCCGCCGCGAAATATTCATTATGATTGAACGCATCGTCATGGGATCAGATAGTTACCACAAAGGACAAGGCGATTCTCGCGAATGTTCATGACAATCCTGTATGTGGCCGGCGCCGCCGCGGCATTGGCGGTTCTGACCATCCGGTTCAAGGCGCGGGTTGAACTCTCACTGGCGAAGCACCGGTCGCTGACCGGACATGCCCGCATCGCACGACGCCTGGCGGCGCTGATTCCATTTTATGATTTTGGCGAAGACAGGTTTTTCGTCTCCGATGACGCACCGGAGGATATCGTCACACGGCGGCGCGACGGATTCGCGCGCCTGTCGGAAGTGTGGCGTCAACGCTTCGGTCAGACGATCGCGGTGACACGCGAGGCGGCGGCCGGAATCTCCGACCTGCAATTTACCGGCGCGTATCGCGTTCCTTTCCAATACAGCCGATTCGTTCGGGAAAATCTGCCGACCGGCTCGTTCCTGGAGTCGTCGTCGGGCGTCATGGTCACCGACCTCGACGGCAACGCGCTTTACGACCTGACCGGATCGTATGGGGCCAACCTGTTCGGCAACGATTTCTATAAGGACTGCATCGACCGCGGCGCGGAACGCGTGCGTGATCTTGGCCCGGTCCTCGGCGCCTATCATCCCACCGTCGCCTGCAACGTCGAACGCCTGCGCGAAATCTCCGGCCTCGACGAAGTGTCGTTTCATATGTCCGGCACGGAAGCCGTGATGCAGGCGGTTCGCCTCGCGCGCTACCACACCGGGCGGTCGCGTCTGGTGCGATTTTGCGGTGCCTATCATGGTTGGTGGGGCGACGTTCAACCAGGCATCGGGAATCCGTCGCCGGCGAACGACACGTTCACTCTCTCGGAAATGTCCGAGCGCACATTGCATGTGTTACGGCGGCGGCGCGACATCGCCTGCGTGCTGGTCAATCCTTTGCAGGCACTGCATCCCAATGAAGCGGCGCCCGCGGATTCGTCTTTGATCGACAGCGGGCGTCAGGCCGGTTTCGACCGTGCCGCTTACACCGCGTGGTTGAAACAACTGCGCCAGGTCTGCGACGAACGGCGGATCGTGCTGATATTCGATGAGGTTTTCGTCGGCTTCCGCCTCGCGCGAGGTGGCGCGACAGAGTATTTCGGCGTCCAACCCGACATGATCACCTATGGCAAATCACTCGGCGGCGGGCTGCCGGTTGGGGTGCTTTGCGGGCGGGCCGAGTTGATGAAGCGGTACCGCGCCGATCGTCCGGCCGATATCTGCTTCGCGCGCGGAACCTTCAATTCGCATCCTTACGTCATGGGCGCGATGTGCGAATTCCTGCACCGGCTGGACAGTCCGGAAATCCAGGCGCTTTACCGGGATCTGGACGCGACCTGGAACACGCGGACCGAGCGGCTGAATCAGCGTCTGAGTTCGGCCGGCCTTCCGGTCAGGGTCAGGAATCTGTCCTCAATCTGGACCGTTTGCTACACGATCCCGTCGCGCTACAACTGGATGCTGCAGTATTATTTAAGGTCTGAGGGGTTGGCGCTCAGTTGGGTCGGAACCGGGCGGCTGATCTTCAGCCTGAACTTCACCGATGCCGATTTCAATGCGGTAGCGGACCGTTTCGTCACGGCCTGTGAGGCAATGCGCCGGGACGGTTGGTGGTGGGAAAACACGGCCACCAGCAACAAACTGATCCGGCGGCGGATCCTGCGCGAGATGTGGACCCACCGCCGGTTTCTGAACTCATACCAGCCCGCTTAACATCCGACTCTCCGTACTATCCTCGTCATGGTCCGGCCTGGCCGGACCATGACGGGGAACGAGGGGCATAGGTCGATGGTTAAGCGGGCTGGTATCAGACCGGTCGTTCGCTCATTGAGGCATTTCGACCGGTTCATCATCCGCTTCCGCGGCCGCCGCCGCTAACGTTCTGGCGATCAGGCCGCCGCGGATAAGCTGAAGCGGCGCCCGGCGGTAAAGCGTCGCGTCATTGAACGGATCGGTAAGGATCTTGGTCATCCAGGCAAGGCCGGTGACATAGTCTCTGATGATGAAAAGCTGTATGGTCCGGAACAGCAGACCGCTCACGCCCACCACCAGCCATAGATACCCAAGATGCCGTGCGTACTGCAACCAGGTCACCGGAGCGCGGACCAGCCCAAGCATGGTCGGATCGAGCAGAAGCACGGCGGGCGAAGCCGCCCAGATCGCCATCAAAACGATCTTGCGGCGTATGTTATAGCCGACCTTGATCGCCTCCTTATATTCGTCGGTCGCCTGATTGACGACGTCGTAATCGCGCGGCTCAAAGAAGAAATGCCCGGTCTGCCGGCTTGCCATCGCGATCAGCCATCCGATCAGCGCGGCCAGCGCCGGATCCTTGAACATCAGCACGTAAGCGCACAGGAAGGTAACCGCGCTCAACAGATGCAGCGATTGATTCACCAGGCTGTGGTGATAGTACCGATGGTCATCCCATCGCTGTATTCTGAGCGTCTCGCGAAAACTGGTCATCGATGATCCTTACTGATTTCACATTCAGTTCACGGTTTGGGCAGTTCACGGTTTGGGCAGTTCACGGTTTGGGCAGTTCACGGTTTGGGCAGTTTACGGTTTGGGCAGTTCACGGTTTGGGCAGTTTACGGTTTGGGCAGTTTACGGTTTGGGCGGTGCACGGTCTCGGGCGGGTCAGGTACGTTCCGGAACGGGATCGGCCACGCGGAGGTATCGCAGCAGCCAAAAATGACCCAGGGGCGGTAATGCTCGCCGTTCCAGCAGGCGAACCGATTTCGATCTCTCGGCCCATCGTTCATACCGCGACCACGGGAATTCGGTGCGAAAACCGAGCTTTGTGGTCAACGGCATGAGCCATTTTTCCAGTTTGCCCCGCAGGCCGGTCTCGGCACCAATGCGGGTGGTCAGGATAATTTCCCCGCCCGGACGCACGACCCGAACAAATTCATCCAACGCCTTTTCCGGATTCGGAATCGCGGTGACCACATATTGCGCCACCACGACATCGAAGGACGCGTCCGGCACCGTCAGATGCTCGGCATCCATCACCTCAAGAGTCTCGATATTAGCAAGGCCCAGGGATTCGACGCGCTGGCGCGCCTTGTCCAGCATGGGCTCGGAAATGTCGATACCGAATATCCGCGTGCCACGGCCATAATCCGCCAGCGACAGGCCGGTTCCCACGCCAACCTCCAGAATGCGGCCGCCGGCCGCCTCGGCGGCTATGACCGCGGCGAGCCGACCCTTCCGGAACACCGGACCGAACACGAGATCGTAGACCGGAGCCCATCGCCCGTAGGCCTCGGCGACCTGATCCCGCTCCATCACGCTGGTTATCGCCATCCGTTTGCTCCGGAAATTTGTGCTCGACGCCAGTCGGGGGCGTGGTGATGTGACGGGGGGCGGCGCGAGACGGCCGAAGCTCGCACGACGATCACGGGAAACCTCATCGGTCCATCAACGGGTCCGTACCGGCGGTCGTCGTTCCCTGGATCATACCACTCATATTGGATTCCCGGCTCCGGTCGCGAAAGTTGATTAACGTATTTGTCGCACTTAGTCACCGGAATCTCGAACGGAAAAAATGTCTTCAACATTACAATTACGTGACAGCATCAGCGGATTTCTGTAGTACTATTGTCATGCGGGGCGATGCCGAAGCAAGCCGCCACCATAAGTCCAGGGTTGTGCGGAATGGCCCAATCCTCCCAACCTGTCACGCTCACGCCAGCCGGGCGCGTAGCACGGCCGACATTCGCTCCGCCGCGATCACGATCACGAACGTCATCATCAGCAGCAGCGACACGGTCGGGTAATCGAACAGGTTCATCGCGGTCAGCAACTGGAACCCAATGCCGCCCGCGCCGACAAAACCCAGCACCAGCGAGGCGCGGATGTTCTCGTCCAGACGGTGCGGATGTTCTCGTCCAGACGGTATAGCGCGATCCCCAGCAGCGCGGGCAACACCGTCGGCACCACGCCATGCGTGAACACCTGCATACGGTTCGCCCCGGTCAGCGACAAAGCGTCAATCGGCGCCATGTCCATGTTCTCGATGGTCTCGGCGAACAGCCGCCCCAGCATGCCGATGGAGTGCACCGCCAAAGCCAGCCCACCGGGGAAGGGTCCCAGCCCCACGGCGGTGACGAACAGCAAAGCCCAGACCAGATCGGGCACCGAGCGGGCCACGCCGATGACGGCGCGCGACAGAAAATAGAAGGCCCGCGAAGGCGTGACATTAACCGCCGCCAGTACCGCCAGGGGCAGCGCCAGGCACACACCCGCCACGGTGCCAAAGATCGTGATGTCGATGGTTTCCAGCGCCGGCCACAACATATCGGGGAACCGGGAGAAATCCGGCGGCATCGCCCGGCTGATGATGTCGGCCATCCCGTGGATGCCGGTGATCAGGTCCTGTGGCCGCGCCTGTACCAGGGGTCACCACACGATTTGTACAAAACTGCACGCTAAGCTCGAAGAGAGCCGTCTGAGATCGGGACGACTGGTCAGTCGTTGTCAAATCACTAAATGATCCGCCCAACCCTCGCTCGTGCCGCCAAATGGTCTGGGTCTCACCATCAGCCTTGACGTAATGTTAGGGTATTAGTTATTTATATTGACAATCTTAGGCAGGGTAACCGGTGAGTTGGGAGGACCAGGGACGGAATGAACTCGGGCAGTTCGGTGACGGGAAGGGCCCGGAAAAGCCCAAGGATACCGCTGGCGGTGGTGGCGAATTCGGCCTTGGCGGGCTTTCCCAATGCATCCAAGCGGTTGCTTATGGCTCGATTGGCGCTTTGCCGCAGGTACTCCGTGCACGCGCGTCGGCGCAGTACGACGCGGGCAATCTGGCGCGGTTGAAGGAGGCGATGACCGCGTGGATTGGCGGCACCAGCTCTCTAACGCCGAGTTCGCGGACCGGTTCTTCGGGCGGGCAGCGAACGACCCGGTTGCGGAGAATCTTCACGACGCCGCGCTCGACGTTGGGTTGGCCACCAGCCACGCCGAGTTGGGGGAAGCCGCCGCGAAAGTCGCCGACGCCATGAAGGCCATTGGCCTCGACAGCTGGCCGCGTTTCCTCGCGGACGCACAAGACCGCGCCCGCGACCCCGGAACGATCGCGGCGATCGACAAAAGCAGACGCCCGCCGGATCCGGCGAAGGATGCGATCCGGCCCGCATACCCCGTCGAGACCGCGATCGGCATCGGTGCGGCGGGTATTGTGGGAGGCGGCGCGGCGGTACTTCGAGCGGCGGGAGTTGCACTATTGAGGCAGGTCTTGCCGAAGGCCGGCTCGCGTACTGGCAATGCCGCTGAGGAACCCGCCGCCGGAGCCGGGAATGCTGAAAAATCCTTGCATGCGGGTAAGGAAGGCTTCACGCCAACCGAGGTGAAGAGGCCGTCTTTACCGGCCAATCCGGATGACCTGCTGGCGCAAGGCTGGAACGAGACCAGCCATCCCGGCGCAGCAAAACTGGGCCACCGGACATTCGAGAACCCGAAGACGGGCGAGATCATTCGATTCGACAAAGGCCGCCCAGGTGAACCTGGCTTTGAGGGGAAAGATCACTATCATCGCCCGAACCCGGACAAGACGGGCAAGCACGACGAGTACCTGGACCTGAGTGGCAATCCGGTTGCCCGGGGCAGCGGTCCGTCTCACATTCTTCCGAGGACACCATGACGACCAACGATCAGGATTTGACCCAGGTCAGCTTCCACGAGGCGACCGTCGTTGGGCTCTTCCGGAACGGTAGCACCGTAACCCTGACTCTCGACGATGTTTACATCGCCGGCGTCCAGAGACCTGCGAAGGTTGTGATCGAAGGGGTAAGCGTCACCCTGCGGGACGGATCACCTGTCGATGGTCTTCATATGGAAAAGGAAGATGGCGAGATCCTCACTCTCCGAAGGGAGGGCAGTGAAGTCAAACTTGCTGTCGAGTGGAACGACTTTGCCGCCAAAAGCCAGGAAACTGTCGTTTACAGCTTGCTCGGGCAGAAGATTGAGATGCGTATCGACCCCATTGTTGAAGGGTAAGCCGGCAACGACCTTCAGAGCGCGTCAAGAAACTTCTGGTTCGAATCATCACCGGAATTGTTGAATCTCGCACGCTATCCCAGGCTGGCGAGATGACCGGCCACGATCCGGGACACGGTTGGCTGGCTGATGTTGTAAAGACGCGCCATTTCAGCCCCTGACTTCCGCCCGGTGACGACGCTCTCGGCGATCTCTTTGCGCTTGCTGGCATCAAGTTTCTTCCGGCGGCCACCAATGCGTCCCTCGGCCCTGGCGGCGGCGAGGCCAGCAGAGGTGCGCTCGCGAATCATCGCGCGTTCGAACTCCGCGAAAGCGCCGACCATCTGCATCATCATGCGTCCCGCCGGAGTGGTGGTGTCGATGTTCTCTGTGATCGAACGGAAGCCAGCACTGGCGCCGCCGATCCGCTCCATGATGTGCAGCACATCCTTCAGCGAGCGCGACAGGCGATCGAGCTTCCAGACCACAACGGTATCGCCCTCGCGCAACTGATCGAGCATCCGGTGTAGCTCCGGCCGATCCCAACGCCCGCCGGAAGCGGCCTCCTCGAACAGGCGTCTGCAACCGGCGGCCTTGAGCGCTTTTGTTTGCAGGGCGTTGTTCTGCTCGTCCCCCTTCGACACGCGCGCGTAACCGAGTAGCAGACCAGCTTTGTCGGGCTTGCTGGCTTTCGCAAACGACCGTTTGCGAATGGATTTGGCGGGCACGGCAATTCCTCGCGAATCAGCTTTCAATATTCCGTTGCAGAATTGCGTTGAAAGGCAAGCGGTTTATGAACGAGCTCCCGCTTCCAATCGGAGCCCGACATGCCCACTCGCACTCTGTTGTCTTCCGAGCAACGAACCCGGTTGTTCGCGATCCCGAGCGCTTCCGTCGAGATGGTCCGCCATTACGTGCTCGGCGCGGAGGACCTGGCGCTGATCCGGACGAAGAGACGGTCGATCAACCGACTTGGATTCGCGGTCCAGCTATGCCTCCTCCGGTATGCCGGCCTCGGCATGGGACCGGCCGAGCAACCGCCGGAGGGGATGATCACCTTCGTGGCGGATCAACTCGCGATGCCGTCTGCTGTCTTCGCCGACTACGCGCAGCGGGATCAGACCCGCCGCGAACATGCGGTCGAATTGCAAAGATACCCGCGCCTGCGGAGTTTCGGGTTGTCCGACTGGCGCGCCTGTCTCCGGGTCGGCGCGGATGCGGCGTGGGCCACGGATCGCGGCGAGCCCATCGTCCAGGCGATGCTCGCCCATCTGCGGGCGAATGGCGTTCTGCTTCCGGCGGCAGCCGTGCTGGAGCGAGTCGGGTTGGCCGCGCGAGTCCGCGCGCGAAAGAAGACCTTTGACACGCTCGCGGCCGGGCTGTCCGATTCGGAGCGGGATACGCTCACGGGGTTGCTCGCGGTCGATCCCGAGTTGCGCCGCTCCCGCTTCGCCTGGCTGCGGTTATTCAGAGTCGCCCGCGCCCTCCAACATCGTCGCGCTGCTGGATCGTCTCGAATATGCACGTGGGCTGAAAATCGACCCGGCGCGGGCGGGACAAATCCATGCCGCCCGCCTCGCCAGGTTGATCGACGAGGGGGCGATCATGACCGTCCAGCATATCGCCGATCTGGAACCGGCACGGCGGACGGCGATCCTCACGGTTCAGGCGGCCAGTCTGGAAACCCGGCGCCTGACCACCCGACAAGGTGCTGGCGCGTCGATCCGCCAGATGTGCGAGGCCGACGCCCCCCAGATGCGACCGTGCTGCTCGCATCTCGTTCGCGGGAAGGCCGCCGAGCGCGGTCCACAAGGTCTGATGCCGGCCGAGTGCGCCGGCGGCGACATTGGCGGCCACGCCGCGGCGGCGGATCAGGTTCGCCTGCCGCCAGATCATGGCGATATCCAGCCGGGCCCGGCGCAGAGCCTTGCCGGACAGCGGCGTCAGTTCGCCACCGTCCAGCCAGACTTCGCCCGAGGCCGGTGTCAGCGCACGGTTTATGCAGCGCAGCAGTGTGGTCTTCCCGCGGCCATTGCCGCCAAGCACAACGGTCAGCGCGCCGGTGTACACATCCAGATCAACGTTCTCGAGCGCGCGGGTGCCGTTGGGATAGTGCAGCGACAGGCCGCGGACCGCCAGCAGCGGTGGCACGCGCTCAGCTGAGCTTTTCGAGATCGATGTGCAGCGTTTTCACCAGATCGCGGATGCCGTTATAGGCCCCGTTGGTTTGCGGCACGAAACGCGTCCCGCTCAGCCCCATGATCTTGCGATCGGCTTCCGGCAGCACATTCAGGTCGAGCGTCCGCAAGGCCTCGGTCAGCCGTGCCTTGAACGCCGCCGGCAGGTCGCCGCGGACGGTGATCGGATCGGTCGGGATCGGATCGGACTTCCACAGGAACACCAGGTCGCCGTCCTTGTAGTGGCCCCGCTGCGTCGCGGATTCGAGTTGTTCGCTGTTCAGCTCCCCGGCATCGACCTTGTGGTTATACAAGGCCTCGAATGAGGATGTGTGGCTGCCGGCATAGATCGGCTTGATGTCCTTGTCCGGATCGATCCCGGCCAGACGCAGGCCATAGGCCGGGAACAGATGGCCGGAGGTCGACGCCGGGTCGGAGAAAGCGAAAGAATGGCCGCGGATATCGGCCACTGTTTTGATGCCCGACCCAGGGAAGGTCACCAGACTGGCCCAATAGGTGTCGGGTTTACCCTCCTTGGTGCCGAAAGCGGCGACGCCCTCAGCCTTGGCGACCTGGTGCGCCAGGACATAGCCAAGTGGGCCGAACTCACCGACTTCCAGCTTGCCGGCGCGCATCGCCTCGATTTCGGCATTGTAGTTGGTGGTCACGAAGATCTTGACCTCGCAGCCCAGTTTATCGCCGAGCAATTTGCCGATGTGCTCGTAAATCGGGACGAGCTTGGCGGCGGTATCGAACGGTTCGACGCCAAAGCGGACGACGCCGTCGTTGGGGCAATCCGACGCGGCCAGACCCGGCGTGGCGAAGCCGAGCGCGACGGCGGCGGTAGCGAGCACGAGGATTTTGTTCATTCGCGGTCTCCTGTTCCCAACCGCCGTGGGGTAACAGCCGTTCATGACAGTTCAATTGCGATGAACTGACTGTCCGATGACAATCCTGACCGGACGAGGCGAAGCACACCGTTTGTTCGGCGGGAGCCGTCAGCCGCCGCTTCACGACCCGAAAATCCGCGACGAGGTGCAAAGACGGTCGGTGAGCCTCGGATAGATTTCGGGCAAATTAACTTCCCTCACCCTCCATCTATGCGTAAAAAGCACCAATCATGGACATGCTACGCGCGCTCGCTACCTTCATTCGCATCGTGGAAACCGGATCCTTCTCCGCCGTCGCGCGCGAAAACAACACCTCCTCGTCCGCCGTCACCCGGCTGATCGGCCAGCTTGAGGAGCACTTCAAGGTCCGCCTGTTCCACCGCACCACGCGGCATCTGAGCCTGACCGAGGACGGCCAGGATGTGCTCGGACATGCTCGACACATCATCGACGCGGCGACTGATCTGGAGGATATCCTCGGCCACCAGCGGACCGCCCCAACCGGACGGGTCAGAGTTGGCGTGACGGCCGGGGCCGCCCGCCTGCTCACCCCGGCACTGGCGGACCTGCTGCGCCGCCACCCGGGCCTCGCCGTGGACTTCGTGATCCGTGAACAATTCGGCGATCTCATCGAGGATCGGCTGGACCTGGCGATGCGGTTGGGTGAGCAGGCCGACAATTCCCTGGTGGCCCGGTCAGTGGGTGAATTTGGCCGGGCACTGGTGGCAGCCCCGTCCTATCTGGAACGGCGTGGCGCGCCCTCGTCGCCGGCTGACCTGGTGGAACACAGTTGCGTCGTTCACGACTCCGGACCTGGCAGCGCGAGCTGGCGCTTTTCCGGACCAGACGGACCGCACGAAATCGAGGTCACCAGCCAGTTCCTCGCCAATAACGCCGAGGTGGTGCGCCAGGCCGCGCTGACCGGCCACGGCATCGCCCTGCTGCCCGAACCCCAGGTGCTCGACGACATCCTGGGCGCCCGCCTGTACCGGCTGCTGCCGGATTACCCCACGGAACGGACAAAGGCCTTTCTGGTCTATCCGTCGCGCCGGCATCTGCCGCCTCGTACGCGGGTGGTGATCGACTTCCTGGTCGAGCGATTCGCGGCCGTCGGCGCCCGTCTTGCGGACGAGCGGGTATGGGGCGAGCACGAGACGGTCTGGCTGGTCTGAGATTTGTGTGAAATTCACACAAATGTTGTCTGAAAAGACCTGATTAACCTCATCGACACTCAGCATTAACTGGCTCCCGAAGCAAAAAATCGGAGCCAGGACATGACCACAATCTGCACCACGGGCAGACTCACTCACATTCCGCCTCGTCGTGGCGCCACCAAATGGTTGTGGCACGACATTGGCCTGGGGCTCGCCCTCTCGTTGGTTGTTCTGACCATGACGGTGGTGGGATTCCAGGTCAGGTCGGACCTTGAGACCAGTATGTGGCCAGCCATCGAGGCGCCACGGCCGGCTGGCGGCTGGGAATACAGCGTGCCCCCTGATCTTCTCCCGCTCGGCGTACTGCCCCCCGACACCTCCAGATAATGTGCCTCTATCGGGGGCGGCGCGATCGGGCCGCTCCCTGGACATTCCCCAAATCGCGCATCCGCGAATGCTGACTCGCGGGCGGATGGCGACATCAGACAGGACGGCGGACAATGACCCACATCAGCAAAACGATGGACCTCGCGATTGAGGACAAGATCGCCTCTCCCGTTGAGACCCCCACATCCTCGCGCGAATTCCAGGATATCGTCCGGGTTCCCCCCGCCGCGGCCCGTCACCTCCCGTGGCGGCCACTGCTGTTGGCCGGGGCAGCCCTGATCGCCGTCGCGGCGATCGGTGATTTCGGCTGGAATTACTGGACCACCGGCCGCTTCCAGGTATCGACGGATGATGCCTATGTGAAGGCTGATACGACCGTCATCGCGCCGAAGGTCTCCGGCTATTTGCGTGACGTCCTGGTCACCGACAACCAACCGGTGAAGGCCGGCCAGCCGCTCGCGCGGATCGACGATCGTGACTACGCGGTCGCCGTGGAACAGGCCAAGGCCGACGTCGCGGCGGCGCAGGCCGATATCGCCAATGGCCGGGCGAGTATCGACCAGCAGGAGGCGGTGATCGCGCAGGCCCGCTCCACCGTGGCGGTCGACAAAGCCAGCCTGATGTTCACGCGGCAAGATAACGATCGCTACATCACCCTGGCCCGGACCGGCGCGGGCAGCGTGCAGAACGAACAACAGGCGGTGTCGAAGTTGCAGATCGCGCAGTCCGCGCTGCAACGGGATCAGGCGGCGGTCGTGGCCGAGGACCGGCGGACTGAGATGCTGCGAGCACAATTGGAGAAAGCCGACGCAGTGCTCGCGCATGATCGCGCGGTGCTGGATCAGGCGGTGCTCAACCTGGGCTATACGACGATCGTCGCCCCGGTGGACGGCGTGGTCGGCAACCGCACTCTGCGAGCCGGTCAGTACGTGCAGGCCGGCACCCAGCTCATGGCCGTCGTGCCGACCAGCAGCGTTTACGTCGTGGCGAATTTCAAAGAGACGCAGTTGACCGATGTGCGGGCCGGACAGGCCGTGACGGTTGACGTCGACACGTTTCCCGGCACGACCGTCAAAGGTCATGTCGACAGCATCGCTCCGGCGAGCGGCCAGGAATTCGCCCTGCTGCCGCCCGACAACGCCACCGGTAATTTTACCAAGATCGTGCAACGAATCCCGGTGAAGATCGTGCTCGATGCCGGCGATCCATTGGCTGGGTTGTTGCGGCCAGGCATGTCGGTCACGCCGGTCGTCGATACCAAATCAGACTGAGACGCAACGAAATGATATCGCCGTATCGTCATCCTCGGGCTCGACCCGAGGATCTCTGGCCGCACGAGCTGCTGTGTTTGGAACTGGATATCAAACGTCGTGCGGCACGAGATGCTCGGGTCAGGCCCGAGCATGACGACGCGTCGATCATGACAAAACGAACTAAAGGACCAACGTCATGTCAGCGTCATCCATAGCCACCGCCTCCCTACCCCCGGAAAACCCCGCGAGCCTGAAAACCTGGATCACGGTGATGGCTGGTCTCATGGGCGCGTTCATGGCGGTCCTCAACATCCAGATCACCAACGCCTCGCTGCTGGACATCGAAGGCGGCATCGGCACCGGCGTCGATAATGGCGCGTGGATTTCCACCGCCTATCTGATCGGCGAAATCATCGTCATCCCACTGACCGATTACCTCAGCCGGGTATTCTCCTTCCGGCGTTTTCTACTGACCAACGCGATCCTTTTCCTGACCTTTTCAGTGGCCTGTGCTTTCGCGCACGACCTCCAGGAGATGATCGCGTTGCGCGCCATCCAGGGTTTCACTGGCGGTGTGCTAATCCCGATGGCGTTCACGCTGATCCTGACAAAATTGCCCACCGCGCAGCGTCCGGTCGGCATGGCGCTGTTCGCCATCACCGCGACCTTCGCCCCCGCCATCGGCCCGACCATCGGTGGTTTCCTGACCGAGAACTACGGCTGGCAATACATCTTCTTCATCAACCTCGTGCCCGGAACGATCATGGTTGGCGTGTTGTATGCGACGCTGGAACGTCAGCCGATGCGCCTGGATCTGCTCCGGCAAGGCGACTGGTTCGGTATCGCCACGATGGCGATCGGCCTGGGCGCGCTGCAGACGGTGTTGGAAGAAGGCAACAAGGACGATTGGTTCGGCTCGCCGTTCATCGTGCGCCTGACCGCGATCGCCGCTGTCTCACTGGCACTGTTCATCGGCACCGAGCTGATCGTCGAACATCCCGCGGTCAATTTGCGCCTGTTGCGGCGGCGCAATTTCGGGCTCGGTACGGTGGCCGGTATGCTGGTTGGATTCGCGCTATACGGCTCAGTCTATCTGCTGCCGCAATATCTCGGCCAGGCACAAGGCTATAATGCGCAGCAGATTGGCGAGGTCATGGCCTGGACCGGGTTGCCGCAGTTGCTGATCATCCCTTTCGTGCCGCTGCTGATGGGCCGCTTCGACGTTCGCCATATCGTCATCCTCGGGTTGAGCGTCTTTGGCGGCAGTTTCCTCATGAACGTGCATATGTCAGCCGATTATGCAGGCGATCAGTTCTTCATTCCCAACGTCATCCGTGCCACCGGTCAGGCGCTGGTCATGGGACCGATGACGGGAATCGCCATGATTGGCATCGCGCAGCTCGAGTCCGCGGCTGCTTCCGGGATTTACAACATGGCGCGCAATCTCGGCGGCGCTTTCGGGACCGCTCTTTTGGGCACTCTGGTCACCAAGCGCGAGCAATTCCACTCCAACATCATCGGCAGCTCGGTTAATTTGTACAGCGAAACCGTACGCGACCGGATCAATGTCATGACCAATTACTTCCAGTCGCGCGGCATCAGCGATCCGTCGGTGGCGCACGGTCAGGCCATCATCGCACTCGGTCAGGCGGTCAGGAGGCAGGCGCTGATCATGGGTTTCAGCGATGCGTTCGCGGTGCTCGGTTTCATGCTGATGCTGGCCGCCTGCTTTATTCTTTTCACCCGGAAAGGCGCGGCGAGCGGCGCCGGCGCGCACTGAGGATGTCGGGCCAATCTCCTCACCGTGGGAGGAATGCGGCGCACAACCGAAGGGATTTGGGTCGCGCGATCGCCCAGTACGAGCGGATGGATGCGGCGTTACCTTACCGGGCGATGGCCTGAAACGGACATGACAGCCGGGGGATGACGGGTACGCAAGGATTCCGCGCGGCTACCCGGTGGCGGGTGTGTCCAATTTCCTCGCCTGCCCGCTCCCGCGGCGCGTGTGTAACAAACCCCGCCCCCTCACATCGGCGGCGCCACCCCGCCCTTCCCGACCGTCACCCGGCTCACCTTCAGCGTCCCCTCGGGATTCGGTGGAGAAATCATGAACACCGGCGCCCCCGGCTTCAGATCATCCTTCGTCGCCGCGGCGAACGTCACGATCGCGGCGCTCGGCGGTACGTAAACAACATTGCTTTTGTCCTTATACGCCACGGTCAGTTCCCGCCCGGACGACGCCGTCACCGCGCCCTTCACCGTGCCGTTGGTCATCATCGATCCCGGCTCCAGGTCCCAGGGATAAAACCCCTCCCCGGTGCCGCGCATGGCCTCGGGGAACACCAGCACCTCGATCGCCGTCATCTTGCCGTCGGCGCCGGTCCGAGTGGCCGTGCCGATGAAATCCGTCTCCTTGATCGCGCTCAGTTCGACCTTCGTCACCGACGCCACGGTGAACCCATCGTTCAGCGTGACCTCCAGCTTCTTCCCGTCGCGGCTGTTGACGGTCATCTTGTTGCCCTCGACCGAGGCGATGGTGCCGCGGATACGCGTGGGCGGTCCGGCCGGCGGCGTTTGCGCCAGAGCGGTCAGCGTGCTCCCCGCCACCAACGCCATGGTGGCCACGAACAGACGACGATGCATGGAAAACCTCCTCTTGTTCTTTTCATAGACGCATTGACAATGGCTTTCATTCCCACTCGCCCCAACGCGGGCCGAACAGGAGGCAAGACATGGCCGCCACCATCTACCACAACCCGAGTTGCGGGACATCGCGCAAAGTTCTGGGCATGTTGCGCGAAGCGGGCGTCGAGCCAAAAGTCATCGAATACCTGAAAACCCCGCCCACCAAGGCCGAACTCAAGGCCCTGCTGGCCAAACTGAAGATGACCCCGCGCCAGTTGCTGCGCCGCCGCGGCACCCCATTCGACGAACTCGGCCTCGACGACCCGGCCAAGACCGATGAACAACTGATCGACGCCATCCTGGCGCACCCGATCCTGATGGAGCGCCCGGTCGTGGTCACCGGCAAAGGCGTCAAAGTCTGCCGGCCCGCCGAGAAAGTCATGGAACTGCTGGGATAGCGCCACGCAATCGTGTTACGAACGCCACCCCATCCCCGCCAGGCTGATGTCACCCCCCGTCGATCCCGTCCCGTCCGACCCCGATCTCCCCGCCCGCACCACGGTCGTGATCATCGGCGGCGGCATCATCGGCGTTTGCACCGCGTTCTTCCTCGCCCGCGACGGCATCCAGGTCGTGCTGTGCGAAAAGGGCGAGATCGCCGCCGAGCAATCCAGCCGCAACTGGGGCTGGTGCCGCAAAATGGGCCGCGATCCCCGCGAGATGCCCTTGGCGATCGAAGCCCTGCGCCTGTGGGTCGACATGAACAAAATGATCGGGGCCGAGAGCGGATTTCGCCGCGCCGGCATCGTCTATTTGTGCCGCACCGAAAAAGACCTCGCACGCCGCACCGCCTGGCTGGAGCAGGTCGGCCGGCCGCACCAGATCGACAGCCGTCTGCTCACTCGCGACCAGATCTCCCTCGTCGCACCCGGCCTCGCCGGCAACTGGGCGGGCGCCCTGTCCACCCCCAGCGACGGCCGCGCCGAGCCCGCCCATGCCGCGCCCGCCATCGCCGCGGCGGCCAGGCGGCACGGCGCGATCCTGCTGACCCGCTGCGCGGTGCGCTCGGTCGAGACCGAGGGCGGCCGTATCTCCGGCGTCGTCACTGAAAAAGGCCCGATCGCCTGCGAGCAGGTCGTGCTGGCCGGCGGCGTCTGGTCGCGCTTGTTCTGCGGCAACCTGGGCCTGCGGCTGCCGCAACTGAAGGTGCGCTCGGCGGTGATGCGGATCGACCCGGTCGAGGGCGGGCCGGAGACGTCCACCGGCGGCCCGGGATTCGGGCTGCGCAAACGGCTGGATGGCGGCTACACGGTGGGCAACTGGAGCCGCAATAACGCTGACATCGTTCCGGATGCCGTGCGTTTCGCCCGCGATTTCCTGCCGATGTGGTGGATGCATCGCAAGGAGGCGAAGATGCGCCTCGGCCGCGCCTGGATCCGTGAAAGCACCACGCCGCGGCGATGGAAGCCGGATCAGGTAACGCCATTCGAGCGGGTGCGTATCCTCGATCCCGCCCCATCGAAGGCGATCCTGGCGCAGGCGAAGCAGCGCCTGGTGCAGGCGTTTCCGGTGATGCACGGCATGCGGGTCACGGACACCTGGGGCGGGGCGGTGGACGTGACGCCGGACGGCGTTCCGGTGATCTCCGCGGTCGAGTCCGTTCCCGGGTTCTTCATCGCCACCGGCTTCACCGGCCATGGTTTCGGTATCTCGCCCGCCGCCGGCAAACTGATGGCGCAACTGGTGACGGGAGAGAGGCCAATGGTGGATCCCACGCCTTTCCGCTACAGCCGGTTTACCGAACGCCCCCGCTCCCGCCCCTCGCCTTTGGCATAGGAGACTTTTTCGCATGCCGCCCTTCCCTGTCACCAGGCTGCGCCGGCTGCGCGGCAGCGAGACATTGCGCGATATGGTGCGCGAGACGACGGTGTCGCTGGACGACCTGATCTACCCGATCTTCATCGAGGAAGAGCTCGACGATTTCGCTCCGGTCGAGAGTATGCCCGGCGTACATCGCATACCGGAACGAAAACTCGGCGCGGCGATCAAGGAAATCCAACGCGCCGGGATCAGGGCGGTGATGACGTTCGGAGTCAGCCGCCACAAGGACGAGACCGGCAGCGATTCATGGGCCGAGAACGGACTGCTGGCGCGGATGATCAAACGCGCCAAGGACGCGGCGCCGGAATTGCTGGTGATCTCGGACACGTGTTTCTGCGAATACACCTCGCACGGGCATTGCGGCGTGATCCATGGCGACGACGTGCATAACGATCACACAATCGAGAACCTCGCACGCCAGTCGGTGGTCGCGGCGCGCGCGGGAGCGGACATGATCGCGCCGTCGGCGATGATGGATGGCCAGGTGGCGGCGATCCGAGGCGCTCTGGACGGAAGCGGGTTTACCGGGCTGCCGATCATGGCTTACTCGTCAAAGTTCGCCTCGGCGTTTTATGGACCGTTTCGCGCGGCGGCGGGGTGCGACCTGAAGGGTGACCGGAAAGCGTATCAGATGGATCCGCTGAACGGGCGTGAGGCGATCCGTGAATCGCTGACCGATGAGGCGGAGGGCGCGGACATCCTGATGGTCAAACCCGCGTTGCCCTATCTGGATGTTTTAAGCCGGGTCCGCGCGCATAGTCTGCTGCCGCTGGCCGCGTATCAGGTGAGCGGCGAATACGCGATGATCAAGTTCGCGGCCCAGGCGGGCGCGATCGACGAGCATCGGGTGGTGCGGGAGACTCTGGGCGGGATCAAACGGGCGGGCGCCGATCTGATCCTGACGTATTTCGCGATGGATATCGCGCGGCAGGGGTTTTAGTACCCAGAAGGGTTGAAGCGCCGCACGTCGCCCCGTGTTGGCCGCCTCCCTTTCCCGTCGTGACCCTCTCCGCTTCCGTCATGGCCCGGCTCGGCCCCATAGGCATCAGGATAAGCTCGGGACAGGGCGGAATTCTCCAAACACGTCATGGCCCGGCTTGTCCGGGCCACCTGAACCAGCACGTGCCGCGACGGGTGGCCCGGACAAGCCGGGCCATGAC
>Ga0182018_10001760_pt1 | contig 23613 bp, 17 predicted proteins | sample 812P2MmetaG_FD_120490 | JGI IMG/M metagenome (GOLD analysis project Ga0182018, IMG submission 120490) | Permafrost microbial communities from Stordalen Mire, Sweden - 812P2M metaG | ecosystem: Environmental > Terrestrial > Soil > Wetlands > Permafrost | place: Sweden: Stordalen | collected...
ACCGCGCCGGTTCTGCCGAACACGCTGCTTACCGCGCCGCTACCCGATACCGTGCCCGGCTGCCACGCGGAGGCGCTCGAATTCCATAACAGCGCTTGGCCATTGGCCGGGGCCGTGTTCGCCACCACCCGGTTTTGGATGCCGGTCACCGTGGCGGCGGTCAATGTGCCGCTGACATCGCCGCCCGCCGCGGGAAGCTGGCTGGACGCAACCGTGCCCGGTATCTGTCCGAAGCCGTAGTCCCCTGTCTGGGCCGTGACCGCGCCGGTTCTGCCGAACACACTGCTTACCGCGCCGCTACCCGATACCGTGCCTGGCTGCCACGCGGAGGCGCTCGAATTCCACAACAGCGCTTGGCCATTGGCCGGGGCCGTGTTCGCCACCACCCGGTTCTGGATGCCGGTCACCGTGGCGGCGGTCAGCGTGCCGCTGACATCGCCGCCCGCCGCGGGAAGCTGGCTGGCGCCGACGCTGCCCGATATCTGCCCAAAACTGTAATCGCCGGTTTGCGACATGACCGCGCCGCCTCTGCCAAATACGCTGCTTACCGCTCCGCCGATCCCGGCCACTGACGCCGTGCCCGCGCCGTTCACCACGCAATACCCGGTCTGGGCCGTGCTGAAATCGATCGTGACGTTGTAGGTCGTCGGACTGATCTGGATCGTGTTCGGTTCCACCTGCTGCGGCGGCGTCGAATTGTCATAGCAATCCACAATCAGGTTGGCCGTTCCGAACTGGTGTACAGTCCCTGGAATCGTGATGCTGACTTGTGTCACGAACGCATACGAGGAGTTGCCCGCGTCGGCCGGCGCAGGCTGCCATTGATTCGCGGCGGCGTTCCATTGCAATACCTGCCCGCTGGACGGGGCCGCGTTGCTTACATTCCGTCCCTGTACTCGATTTACCGTCAGTCCACCCGGAGCGCCGGAAACGTCTCCGCCCAGTGCGAGCCATTCGGTGCTGCTCCCGTTGCTGGACAGCACTTCGTTTGCGTCGCTCAAATTTACCGACAGGCTGCCACCTTCCACCGTCCACGTATTTATAGCATCGCAGGCGTACACATTGCTGCCCGCGGACGCCGTCGTCAGGAAGAAGAACTGTCCTACCGCGCAGGTAGAGGGCAGGCTGCTCCCCGTTTGCATCGGTTTCGTGGATACGGCCGCCGAGAAATCGACGCTCTTGCTCTGCGTGCGCAAATCAACTAATGTCTGACCCTCTCCCGTGGCGATAAACCCCGTCCACAGAAAGAGGCCTGTTGCAAGTTTGCATTTGTTCATGTCTTCGACAAGGCCTCTAAGAAGGCTGGTAGCCGTGTAGGCTCCACAGGACAAGGCCACTCCTGATACGACTCCAGCACACCGCCGGGCGGAACTGACAAGTCAATCTGCGCAAGTCATAGAAACTACAAGAATCGAAATGTTGGCTACCCGTGTGATCGCTCGTCCGCTTCGGGCGGGCGGGCCGCCAATTCACAAAGTGCGAGATCGTCATACCGGCGGAAGGCCCATCGATGCAAAGACACGATTCGGACTCTAAAGCACGCTAAGCGGCTACGGCTGAGTCCGGGTCCCCGCGAGCAGCGCCCGTAGACCTAGATCGAAGCGATCTTTTTTCGCGTCGATGCGGCCGCCGCCGAAAATCTCCGCGAGCCGGGGGAAGGCGCCCGTAGCGAGTTGGGCCGCGGCGAACTCCATGTCGATCGTCGCATCGGTGGCTGCTTCGCGTAACGCGTGACCGAAAACGAAGTCGTCGACCATCGCCAGCAGCGTGATCTTCTGCTTCTCCGTCATCGACGTTTCAGCGAGCGCTTCGAGACATTGCTCCATGTGGCGCATCGCATTGATCCCGGGGGGAGCGGACAACATCGCGGCAAGCGCCCAGGGGTGACGTATGAACACCGCGTGCGTTCGCTTGGCGATCGCCATCATCGCGCGCTGCCAACCTTCCGGAAGCGACGGTAGCAGAGCTTCGGCCATGAGCGCGTCGTCCATCGCTGCGATCAGATCGTCCTTGGTCTTCACGTAGTAATAGAGGCTCATCGTTCCGGCATTGAGCTCATGCGCCACGCGGCGCATCGACAGCGCCTCGAAGCCCTCTCTGTCGGCGATGGCCAGTGCGGCGGTGGCGATCTTTTCGCGGCTCAACCGTGATTTTTGTTTTGACATTCGTACACCGTACCATTAAAATGGATTCGTACGATGTACGAATCAACTGTGTTGATTGTCGGGGCGGGACCAACGGGGTTGACCCTCGCGCTCGACCTCGCGCGCCGCGGGATCGCGTTTCGTTTGATCGAGGCCGCAACAAGGCCCTTCGAGGGGTCGCGCGGCAAGGGTATCCAGCCGCGCACGCTCGAGGTCTTCGATGATCTCGGGGTAATCGACGCGGTCCTCGCCGCCGGGGCGCTTTACCCGAAGCTCCGGATCCACCTTGGACCCTTCTCGTTGCGGGCGGGTTCGCTCGGTTCATCTAAGCAGCCGGCGGAGAGCGTGCCTTATCCGAACCTTTGGATGGTGCCGCAAGCGCGCACGGAACTGATCTTGCGCGAGCGGCTGCGCGCACTCGGCGGCGAGGTCGAATTCGGCAAGGCACTCGCGGCGTTCACGCAGAACGAGCACGCAGTGGACGCCACACTCTCGACCGGTGAAATGGTGCGAGCGGACTTCTTGGTCGGGGCCGACGGCGGCCACAGCACGGTGCGAAAAGCGCTGGGCCTGCGGCTCGAAGGCGAGGCGGTCGACGCGAAGCCTATGCTGGTAGCGGATGTCGAGATCGAAGGGCTCGATCGCCGCGACTGGCATTTCTGGCCCTTCGCCAAAGGCGGCATGATCGGGCTCTGCCCGTTGCCGAACACGTCGCTGTTCCAATTCACCGCGGAAGCAAAGACCGTAGAAGCGGGCATCCAGGGCGTGGTGCACAAGGTCACGGGCCATCGCGTCGAGCGCGTCGCGTGGAGCTCGGTCTACCAGCCGGCAGTACGTATGGTCGATCGCTACCGCGTCGGGCGCGTGTTATTGGCAGGAGATGCGGCGCACGTGCATCCGCCGGCAGGAGGCCAAGGACTCAACACCGGCGTGCAGGATGCCTATAACTTGGGCTGGAAGCTGGCACACGTCGCCCGCGGCGGACCCGATTCGCTGCTCGATACATACGAAGCCGAACGCCTCCCGATCGCCGCGGCGGTGCTCGGCTTGAGCAAACGCCTGCACCAAACGCGTTCGATCAAGCGCGGCGACGCGACGAACCAGCTCGCCTTGCATTACCGAACGAGCCCCCTGTCCTCGGGCGTCACGCTCGGGAGTCTGCATCCTGGCGATCGCATGCCCGACGCTCGGCTCGAAGATGGCAGCAGGCTCTTAGATCATATGCGCGGTCATCACGCGACGGAGCTCGTCCTGCCCGAGGGTCCTCGGATTCTGATTCGTCCGGACGGCTACATTGCGCATATCGGCTCGACGCACTTCGCCGAATACGCGGGCGAGCCGACCCGCCGCGCCGCGGGACCCCGAACCGCGTCGTCGCAGTGTAAGTGCTACCCCAGAGCCTAGCCCAGAAACGGATTGACCACGCGCACCCCGCCCAGCAGGGCTCCCGGTTGCAGATCCTCGGTGTACAGGACCACCGCTCCCGCTAACCGCGCCGCGTGAACGATCAAGGCGTCCCAAAACGAGATCTGCGTAAGCCGATGCAGTTCGATCGCGGCGATTACATCGCCCGCGTCAAAACGAACCACTCTGCCGCGAGCCAGGATCTCGACCTTCCGCTGCGCCATCTCAGGTGCCAACCCGAGCTTGCGCGTCGCGGCTGCGAAGTACTCCTGTAGAACTTGCAGCGACACCACAGCCGTTCCGCGGCGAAGATGCTCCGCAAAAAGCCCAATGGCCCGCTCCCGCTTCTCCGGCGATGAAGTATCGTCCGCGTACACCAACACGTTAGTATCGAAGAAGGCGAGCCCGTTCATCTCCGCTCGTGCAGCTCTTCGCGGTTGAACTTCCATCCGCGTGAGTCCCCCTCAGCGGTGTGCGACAGACGTTCGAACTCTGCGGCATCGGCATTCGGATCGGTCTTCCCCACCAGTTGGTCCAGGTACTCGCGCACAAGCTGGTTGACGCTTGTGCCCATCGCCTCGGCGCGGCGACGTGCTTCCTGGACTACTTCGTCATTGATGGATAATGTGACGTTCATAGACCTATTTTACGTGCGCACGTAATCTGTGTCAAGCCCCATTCATTAGATCACACCGCCGGGAAAAGGCGTGGACACTATGAAAATAAATGGTTTAACGTCATTGGCTTTGCTCGGCAGAAAACTTCTGAGCGAACTGCTCGACCGCCATCCGCCCCGTTTAATTCCCACGGTGGCCAGCGCCACCGCCCCCGGACATGCACAGAATCGTCGAACTGGACCAGTCAATGGCCGGCTGCGCTGGCCATCCATCGAGATGAAATGTGCGCGCCTCCCGTCTTGTGTGAGAATTCATGTAGGGTAGGCCCTCGGCCTGCCGCTTTCTAATATGTGTGGTATCGCAGGATTCGTAACTCGCGCCCCCGCCGCCTCGCCCGACTCGCTGCTCGCTCGCATGACGGACATCCTCCGTCATCGCGGCCCCGACGGCTCCGGCTACTACCGCGATCCCTTCGCCTCCCTGGGCCACCGCCGCCTCAGCATCATCGATGTCGTCGGGGGCCACCAGCCCATGACCAACGAAGACGGCGCACTGCGGATCACCTATAACGGCGAAATCTTCAATCACGCCGACCTCCGTCCCGCCCTGGAGCAGGCCGGCCATCAATACCGCACCCGCTGCGATACCGAAACCATCCTCCATGCCTACGAGCAGTACGGGCCGGATTGCGTGACGCGCTTCCGCGGCATGTTCTCCTTCGCCATTTGGGACAAGAACTCCCGCACCCTGTTCTGCGCCCGCGACCGCTTGGGCAAAAAGCCCTTTTACTACTATTGGGATGGCCACCTGTTCGCCTTCGCCTCCGAGATCAAGGCGCTACTCGAACATCCCGCCATCTCCCCGCGCTTCGAGGAATCGCTGCTTTCCGAATACCTCAACTTCGGTTACTGCTCCGGCGAGCGGACGCTCTTCTCCGGTATCCGTAAGCTCATGCCGGGCCACTGGCTCCGGCTGACGCCGGAACAACTCGAAATCCGTCAGTATTGGGAGATTCCCTCCCCTACCGACCATCAAGAGAACAACGCCAAGCGCGACGACCACTCCTGGATCGCCGAATGCCGAACGCGCCTGGAGGAAGCCGTCCGTACGCGTCTCATGAGCGATGTGCCCCTCGGCATGTTCCTCTCCGGCGGCGTCGATTCCAGCGCCATCGCCGCGCTCATGAAGCCGATCTTGAAGCAAATGTCCGGCGGGGCTGTCAAAACCTTCGCCGTCGGCTACCGCGAGCAGGCGTTCAGCGAACTCGCCTACGCCCGCCAGGTCGCGGAAAAAATCGGCACCGAGCACCACGAAGTGGTCATCGGCCGGGAGGACTTCTTCAACGCGCTGCCACAACTGATCTGGCATGAAGACGAGCCTATCAGTTGGCCCTCCAGCGTCTCGCTCTATTTCGTGTCGCGTCTGGCCGCGGAGCGGGTGAAGGTCGTCCTCACCGGCGAGGGCAGCGATGAGCTATTCGCCGGTTACGCTCGCTATCGCACTTATATCCTCAACCAGCAGTTGCTGAAACTCTACCGTGTGGCGCCCCGGCCCTTGCGCGATTCCGTGCGCTCCGGAATCGCCGGCTCCCGCCTGCTTTCGGGCAACATCCGCCGCAAGCTGCAGCATTCCGTTCTGGGCCGCGGCGAAGATCTCGAAGCCCTCTACCTCGATAATTTTTACGCCGCGTTCTCGCGCGCCGAGCAGCAACGGCTGTTAGCCGTTCCGTTCGGCGCAACCTATGCGTCCTTCCTGCACTACTGGAACGGCCGGCCGGATGCCTCCCTGCTCTCCCGCATGCTCTACGCGGACCAGAAAACCTACCTCGTCGAACTGCTTATGAAGCAGGACCAGATGAGTATGGCCTGTTCCATCGAAAGCCGCGTCCCCTTTCTGGATCACCAGTTTGTCGAATTCGCCGCCGCCGTTCCCGATCGCATGAAACTCCGCGGCGGCGTGGGCAAGTACATCCTGAAGCGTGCCGTCGAAGATCTCCTGCCGCATGACATCGTCTATCGCAAAAAGATGGGCTTCCCCACGCCGCTCCGCCAATGGCTGATGGACCCCAGCGCCGATGCCCTGATCGCCCAGCTTTACGACCGCGACGGCCTGCTGGCCCCCTATATCGATTTCAAGTACTTGAACGATCTCCTCACCCGCCATAAAAGCGGCCTGGAAGATGCCACCGACCGCATCTGGCGCCTCCTGAACCTGCAGCTCTGGGGCAACATCTTCATCACCAGTAGGACAGCCATGCTTGCCTGTCATCGCTCATGAATCTCACCCGCCTGCTGCAAATGAGCCCGGCCGAAATCGGCGCCCGCGCCCAACAGGCTTTCTCCAAACGCTGGAGCGATCCCCCAGCCTGCCGGATAATCTCCTCACCCGCCATCCCCGCCTTCCCAGATCCACCTCCCTCGTCACTCGTTCAAGCTGAAAAACTCTGCCAGCACCGCTTCGACCTGCTCGGCTACACGGATCTCGATTTTGGTACCCCCATCGACTGGCACTTCGACCCCGTACACGACAAGCGCGTCCCCCGCAAACCCTGGTATCAAATCCCATTCCTCGACTTCGATCAAATCGGCGACCACAAAATCGTCTGGGAGCTGAACCGTCACCAGCACCTCGTTACGTTGGCCCAAGGCTGGCAGTCCACCAGCGAGGGCCGCTTCCGAGCCGAGATCCTCGCGCAGTGGACTCACTGGCAACGCGAAAACCCATACCCCATCGGCATCAACTGGGCCAGCGCGCTGGAGGTCGCCTTCCGGGCCCTGTCCTGGCTCTGGGTTCGCCACTTAATTGGAGATTTCCACGACGGCCTGCTCCCCGCTCTCCACCTCCACGGCTGGTACATCGAGCGCTTTCTGTCCACCTACTTCTCCCCCAACACGCACTTGCTCGGCGAAGGTGTGGCGCTCTTCTCCATTGGCCTGCTCTGTCCGCAAATCGCCGACGCTTCCCGCTGGCAAGCCCGCGGCTGGGAAATCGTCCTGCAACAAGCCGAAACCCAAGTTCGCCCCGACGGCTTCCACTTCGAACAATCCGTCTACTACCACATCTACGCGCTGGATTTCTTCCGGTTCGCACGCACCCTGGCTGCAATAAATGCGCTCGTCATCCCACCATCATTTGATCGCACAATCGAAAAAATGAGCGACGCATTGGCAGTTTTATCCCAAACCGGCCGCCCGCCAAACTTCGGAGACGATGACGGAGGCCGAGTCATCGGATCGCTCCGTCGCCCGCTCGCCGCCTCGGCCGCTCAGTCCGTAGGCGGAATCCACATCATCACCGATCGGAACTCCCAACTCTTCATCGATGCCGGCCCGCAGGGCGCCCTCACCGGAGGGCACGGCCATGCCGACGCCCTAAGCATTCAACTCATCGTCGCTGGCCGCCCCGTACTGATCGATCCAGGCACATTCTGCTACGTCTGCCCCGAGCGCGATCGCTTCCGGGGAACCGCCGCCCACAACACGCTCCAGGTGGATGGTCGCGATCAAGCCCAGCCCAATGGCCCCTTCGCCTGGACCGGCATGCCCGAAACCACTGTCGAGCGCTGGCACACCGGGGAAACATGCGATCTCTTCGCAGGACATCACAACGGCTACCATCCCGTCATCCACCATCGCTGGGTGTTCGGACTCAAGAACAAATTCTGGCTGGTGCGCGACCTCGTCGCCGGCGGCGGGCGCCATCGCCTAGACATCCACTGGCACCTCCTTGACGAGCGCGCCATCGCCATTCTGCCGCCGGTTGGCCACAACTGGTCACAATCGATCGAGCGCTGGGACTGGTCCCCGGTTTACGGTAGGAAAGATCCCGCGTTCGTCCTGCGATTCAGCGCCGAAACTGCGCTGCCCGCCGAATTCGCCGTACTCTTAGTTCCCTCCGATCCCGGCACATTCACGCAAACCGCACCCGGCGTCTACCAGTACAAAGAACCCCAGGGGTCGCACGAGTTCGTCTTCGGCGAGCGCTTTGTCTACCGCGCTACCGGTCCTGCGGGCGTCACGGAATTCTCGTCATGAAACTACTATGGGTCAAAGCCGGAGGCCTGCTTCCGCCCGATACAGGTGGCAAGATCCGCAGCTTCCACATTCTCAAGCAACTGGCGCGCACCCACGAGATCACCCTGTTCACCTTCTATCCGGAGCATCCCGACGATCAACATCTTCGCGGCAACGGCATGTTCTCGAACATTGTGCCCGTGCCCCTGCCGCTCCCGCCCCGCCGCAGTCTCGCCGAATACGCCCGATATCTGCGGATGCTGCTTGCCGGCCGCCCCTTCACCATCGACAAATATTTCTACCCGGAAGTGCGGCGCCGCTACGCCGAGCTCCGCGCATCGTCGACTTTCGATCTGGTCGTTTGCGACTTCATTTTCCCGGCCCCCCTGATCGATTGGCAAACCCCGCCGCCCAAGATCCTGTTCACGCATAATGTAGAGGCCCAGGTCTGGGAGCGCCACTACAAGATCGCGTCCAATCCGCTCGTGAAACTGGCCTGCTGGCTGGAATCTCGCGCGTTGGCCCGAGCCGAGCGCTACTATGTCCAATTGGCCGACTATGTCCTGACCGTTTCCGAAAACGACCGCGCCTGTTTCCTGCAGTACGTCGATGCCAATCGCGTCTCCGTAATCCCTACGGGGGTGGATACCGAATACTTCCAGCCCGTGCCCGGTCCCGCGCAGCCGGACACCACCGTATTCACCGGCAGCATGGACTGGATGCCGAACGAAGACGGCGTGGCCTACTTTGTCGAGAAGATCTTCCCCCTGATCCGGCGTGAGATTCCCGAGGCGTTATTCTGGGCCGTGGGCCGCCGCCCGCCGCGGCGCCTGCAAGCCCTGGCGTCCGGCAATGTGGTGGTGACCGGCGCAGTGGAGGATATCCGCCCTTATCTCGGAAAAGCCGCGGTGTGCGTCGTGCCGTTGCGCAGCGGCAGTGGCACCCGCATCAAGATCTTCGAGGCCATGGCCATGGGAAAAGCCGTAGTCTCGACCCCTTTAGGCGCCGAAGGTCTTCCCGTGCAGCATGGCGAGAACATCATCCTGGCGAAAGATCCGGCTGACTTTGCCCTACAAGTCGTGGGTCTGCTGCGCGATCCCCAGCGCCGTGAGCAATTGGGCCAAGCCGCGCGCCAGCTCGTCGAACAGAGCTACGGCTGGCCCGCGGTGGCGGCGCACTTCGATCGCATCATGCAGGGTGCCCTCTAACCATGCGCGCCATCGTCAAACACGCCTTCTACTCCTGCCAGCGCCAAGCCGCCCGCCTCCGTATGCGCTGGCATCCCACCGGCGATCGCTCCCGGACGAAGTTCGCCATCTTCTCCCTGCATACCATTGCCAATGCCTCCAGCGACATGGCCGTGAGCGAAGCCCGCTTGCGCGAGCAACTGTCCGGCTTGCTGGAATCGGGCTATCGCTGCCTGGACCTTTCGGAAGCCCTCCGCGCCCTCACCAGCCAGGATCCCCTCCCGCAGCCGGCATTCTGCCTGACGTTCGATGACGGCTACCGCAGTGTCTACGAGTGCGGCGTGCCAATTCTGGAGGACCTGGACCTCACGGCCACCTTGTTTGTGACCGTGAACTTCCTCGACCGCCGTGTGCAGCCGCCCTGGCATTCGCGGGATGCCGCGTTGCTGCGCGAGTATGCAGTCAACGCTGCGCATTTCCAGCCGCTCGATTGGTCGCAATTGCGGGAAATGATCGCTGGCAAACGCGTGCGGCTCGGCAGTCATTCGCTGAATCATTTCATGATCGGCCATCTGCCGGACGCGGATCTCCGCGCCGAAATTCGGGACTCCAAAGAAATCCTCGAAAACCGCCTGGGTATCGAGGCTCCGTTCTTCGCCTATCCTTATGGCGTGCGGCCGTATGGCGCCTACACCGAACGCAGCGAAGCTATCATCCGGGAAGCCGGGTATCGGTGTTCCTGTACGTCCAGAATCAGCCGCGCGGCCATCGGCACGGGCGCCTGGCTGCTGCCGCGCCTTTCACTGGTCGAATCCGACACCCCCCTCGACGCCCGCGCCAAAGCTGCCGGGGCCTATGATTGGGTAGCCTTGGCCCAGAACTCTTTCCACCGCATCTTTCCCAATCCGCACCGCCGCCAATGAAGACTTACTTCCTCTTTCACGACAAGTGGACCGAGTACGTCAAGGCGGATTGGGCCGCCTCCCGTTTCCCCTTTGATGGCTTCGTCGTCATTGAGAAAACCCGCGCCGGCTTCGTGCCTTTTCTCCGGCGGAGAATGCGCCGTTTAGGAATCGGCAAAGTGGCCGGCGAGATGTTCCTGCGTTTGTATTACATCCTTTTCCAGAGCCGGCGGGATGGCCGTATGCTCCGGCAATTCATGGCCGGGGTCCAGCGCGATATGAGCGCCGATTATCGGCGGCCGCCGGTGCATCGCGTCCACGATATCAACTCCGATGAAGGGGCCGCGCTGCTGACCGGCTTGGCCCCCGATGTCTGCATCCTGATGGTCATGCCGATCCTCAAGGAGAAGATTTTGTCCATCCCGCCCCTGGGTATGCTGGTCTTCCACCCCGGCGTGACGCCGGAATACCGCGGCACCCACTCGCCCTTCTGGGCCGTGTTGAATCGCGAATTCTCTCGGATAGGCTGGTCCCTGTTGCGCATCGATGCTGGCATCGACACTGGAGTTGTCCTGGCCCAAGGAGGCGCCCGCAATCCCGACCCGCTCACCCAAAGCCACGTCTTTTTGGCGCATAAGTCCCACATCGACGGCCTGCCCGGCGTGGTGGAAACGTTGCGCAAGCTGCAGGCCGGCGAGCATCCCCGCGTCTCCACCGAAGGCCGCCAGAGCCACAACTACACCCATCCCGGTTGGACCGACTACCTGAAATACCGCAAGGTCCTGAAGCAATTGCGGCGCGCGCGAACCGGCCCGGGCCCGGGCTCCTGACATCCGCCGGCCTTCCCGTGCGCCACGGCGCAGCAGGCTGAACCGCGCAACAACGTACAAGGACGGAACATTGGGCACCCCACGCAAAACGGTCCGCCGCCTCCTGATGGTATATGCAGCGCTAAACGCTGTCCTATACAGCATGCTGCTGCCGCTATGGGAAGGATTCGACGAGCCCTTTCATTTTGGCTACGTTCAGCAACTGGCGAACGGTCAAGGCCTCCCAGACGCCCGGAACGCGCGCTTATCGCGCGAGGTCTGGGAGACTATCCTGCGTGCGCCGGCCAGCGATCCCGTGAAATCGAACCTACCCGAAGTGGTCACGTACTCTGAGTACTTTTCCTGGCCCCTGGAGCGTAGATCCGGCGTACAACGGAGCCTGCGCGACATTCCCCGGGATTACCGCTGGCAACTGTCGAGCGCCGGGAATTATGAGGCGCACCATCCGCCATTGGCGTATCTTCTACTGGCGATTCCAGAGCGGCTCCTGGCCGGTGTTCCGCTTCCGCCGCGTGTCTTGATCCTGCGAATCATTGCCGCTTTGGCCGGTGCCGTCCTCCTATTCACCGCTACCGTTGCCTTGTGTGCGGAGCTCTCGATCGGCGAGGCCCAGCGGAACGTCGTGTTGTTCTGCGTGCTGTCGTCGCAAATGACCTGGGCTACTCTGGCGCACGTGGCGAACGACTGGCTGGCGGTGCCGCTCGCGGTTTGGACGTTGGTGTTCATGATTCGCGGCGCCTCGTCCCCAACGCCCGCCAAGCTTGCGTCGGCGTCGTTGATGCTGTCCGCCGGATTGCTTACCAAGGCCTACTTTCTGGCGCTCGTGCCGGTACTGTCTGGCATCGCTGCGATCAGGGGAAGCTCTCGTGAGGGAAAGCTTCGTGGGTTCGTAACGCAGGCGGCCGTAATCGCGATTTGCGCGGGGCCTTGGTACCTCCGCAACTACCTTCTGTACCATGTTATTACCGGCATGCAGGAATCGCGTGCCGGCGTGGGCCCGTCCAAAGTTTTCAGCGCGGCCTTCACCATGGATTGGCCGGGTGTTGTGGCGACCAGTATCCGCGCCGCGCTGTGGACCGCCAATAACACGTTCCACAGCTTCTCGTTGAGTACCATGAACTTGGTTGTCGCGGTGTGTGCGGCCGCCTTCTTGCTTTGGATCTTCAGCCGCCACACCCTCCGGGAGTGGATGGTAGTGGCTTACTGCGCGGCATTCGCGTTGGCCATCGCTTATGCGAGTGTGGTTGTTTACGTTGGCACAGGCAACCGGTTATCCACGCCGTCTGCATGGTACGCCCAGGTCCTAGTGGCGCCCACTCTGGCGCTTCTGCTGCTTGGAACCGCCAGGTGGCCGGGAGCCGGAAAGGTCTTGGCGATTGCCATCGCTCTCTTGTTTGGGTACGTGCTAGCCGCCACCTATGTTTTCAAGTTGATTCCGCTCTATGCCGGGCATGAAGGGCGCGGCTCCTTGAGAGACATCGCCGCGCTGTATCTGAGCAGATTCCATCTTCTGAGCGCCAATCTTAATTCAGTTGCCCTCGGTTCAGCCACGCTTATCTTGGCCATGACGTGCGGAGTCATCCTGCTGATCCTCGCGCTGGAGATCCTGCTGGTTCGTGGTATCCTCGCGTCGTGCGCAAGATCCTCGTCGTATTCGGCACCCGGCCCGAAGCTATCAAGCTCTGCCCGGTCCTATTGAACCTGCGGCAGGACGCGTACTTTCAGGTGCGTGTCTGCGTGACCGCGCAACACCGCTCTATGCTGGACCAAGTATTGGCCGCCTTCAATGTGGCGCCGGACTACGACCTGGACTTGATGCAGCCCGGGCAGACACTCGCGCAGATCACGGCGCGCATCCTGGCAGCCCTCGAGCCGGTAATTAAAGCCGGACAACCGGACATGCTGCTCGTGCAGGGCGATACCACCACCACGCTCGCCGGCGCCATGGCGGCCTTCTACCAGCACGTGCCAGTGGGCCATGTAGAAGCTGGACTGCGCACCGGCGACCTCGCGCAGCCATTCCCCGAAGAAATGAACCGCGTGGTGACCACCCGCCTCGCCGCCTTGCATTTCGCGCCCACCGAAACGGCGAAAAGCAACCTGCTGGCCGAAGGCGTCGCCCCGCAGCGCATCTCCGTTACGGGCAATTCGGGGATCGACGCAGTGCTCTACGTGCGCGACGCATTGGTGGCTGGGCGGCTGCCCGGAGGTACCTGGCCCCAATTGGATGCGTCCAAAAAGCTGATCGTAGTCACCGCCCATCGCCGGGAAAGCTTCGGCCACGGCTTCGTGCACATTTGCGAAGGCTTGGCCCGTCTTGCCAGACGCGCCGATATCCAAATGATTTATCCGGTGCATCGCAATCCAAACGTCATGGATCCCGTGTACCGGCAGTTGGACGGACTGGCGAATGTGTTTCTAGTCGAACCTCTGGATTACGTCCCCTTTGTGGACCTGATGCGCCGTGCGCACCTGCTGATCACCGATTCAGGCGGCATCCAGGAAGAAGGGCCTTCGCTCGGAAAGCCCATTCTCGTGATGCGGGAAAAGACTGAGCGGCCCGAAGCGGTGGCCGCCGGTACGGTGAAACTGGTGGGTACGGACGCGGACCGGATCGTGGGCGAAGCCGCGCGTCTGCTGGATGATGAAGCGGAATACAGCCGCATGGCGCGCATCCACAATCCGTACGGCGATGGACGCGCCAGCGACCGCATTCGCCAGGCCATTGCGGCGTACTTCGGCGATGCATAGTCTCAAAGGCCCAGCTTCGTGGCGGCGTTATCGCGAAACAGGGAGCCCTCGCGGATGTATTTCCGTACAGTGGCCAGCGACCGGTGCCCGGTCTGCTTCATGATGGCCAACTCGCTGGCGCCATTCATGGCGGCCTGGGTGGCCAAACCCGCGCGCAGACTGTGACCTGCGTACTCCGCGGTTTCGAGACCAGCCCGTCCAGCGGCGCGCTTCACCAGATAGGCGACCGAATCCGCGTGCAGTGCCTGGTGGCTCACCAGCCCGCATCGGTCGATGGCGCGAAACAGGGGCCCAGCGGTAATGCCCCCCTGGTCCAGCCAGTCGCGCAACGCGCGCACCGGACAGGTCCGCGGGTCGGAGCCATACGGCAAGGCCACCGCTCTTCCCTGCGCCTCCTGATCGGTCTTCGACCTGTCGAGCCGCACGATGAGTCCATCAGGCGTCGTTTCGAGATCCGCGACACGTAGCGCGGCCAGTTCCGATCTTCGAAAGCCGCCGGCAAAGCCGGCCAGCAGCAATGCCCGATCGCGCACCCCCGGGAGATTCTGCGGTAGCGCCGCGATAATGCGCCGGAGATCGGGCGTCAGAAACGGCTTCTTCCCACGTTGGGCCGTTCCTTTCTTGCGTTTGATTCCCTTCCAGACCTCACTGACGACGGCCTTCTGCATGGTCGCGGGAGAAGGTTGGCCGGCCGCCTGATGCGCCCGGTTGATGGTCGTGAGCCGCCGTGCCAGGCTGGAGGTCTTCAATGTCGCCGCACGATCGGTTAAGTATAGGGCGACCGTTTCCGGCGCAGCCGGCATGGACGCCAACTGATGGGCCGCGCACCACTCGCGAAAGTCCCTCCAATCGGCTAGGTAAGCCCGGAGTGTGTTTCCGGCCTTGGCGGCGGCCGCGAATTCCCGAGCCTGCCGCCCGAGCGAGGCTAGGCCGTTCTCATCGGATACCGGTTGGACCGCAGTGGCCTGAGGCAATGCGCGATTCTATCACACTTCTGATAACGTTCTATTATCAGAAGTAAGAGGCGTCCACATTTTTCGCGCATGCGCACAATCGCCGCCACCATGTTAGCTTAGTACGGTGCCCGATAAACCCACATGGTATGGGCAGTTAGAACGAGTCATTGAGGAGCTTGGCAACCTCCCTTGGCCTTGGGTGGATCGTGAGACCCTCCAATCTCTCTTGCAGGTGGGCCCAAGAAGAGCCCAGCAAATACTGCGGCCTTGCGTTACCCGGCAAGTTGGGGCAAACGGAGTGGCCGGCCGGGAGGAACTGATCGCGCATTTGAAGCGCTTGGCAGCCGGCGACGAAGCGCATTATGAACGGCGGCGCCGCCAAAGGCTCGCCCAGGTTTTGGAGGAACTGCGGCAGGCGGCAATGGCTCAGCCGAAGGTGCTGGTGAAAGCGCCCACAACCGTGCTCCAGCAGGAATTCGCCAATCTGCCGAATGGCGTTTCGGTATCGCCAGGAGCCATTTCCATAACCTTCTCTTCGCCGAGCGAGGCGCTGCAGAGGCTTCTCGCTCTCGCCATGGCGATTGGCAACGATTTCAACGAATTCGAACGGATGGCCGGGAGATGATTCGACCCGTGAAGTCGTTACAACCGCAGGGGTCGATACGGTCCGACTCGCCTGCGCCACATCACAAACCCAGCTAGGCAGAGAAGCCCCCCTCCGGAAATCTCCGCTCCAGCCGCAAAGGAAGCCGGTTCATAAGCGAACCGCACCAAATGCCTGCCCGGCTGCAGCGGCACGCCACGAAATAGATAGTTTGCCGTGATCCAGTGCGACCGTTGTCCATCGACGTACACGTTCCATCCCGGATAGTCGCTGTCGTTGAGCAGCAACAACGCGGGCCGTTCTAGGGCGGCGTCGATCTTCACTTCCTGCGAGGTGTAGGACAGAATTGTGGCGGCGCGCACCCGCTCGTGGGGCTGGCTGTTGAGGCGCCGAATCGCCGCCAAATCCGCGGGGTCCAGATCGGTCGACGAAACTACGGCCGTCTGAAATATGTCGAGCGCTGGAGATCCCAGTCGCGCCAGGGCCGTCTTGTCGTCCTGCGCGACTTCCACGCTGGAAAACAGAGCCGCACGCGGAAGGTAATCGAGGTATTCGTAGATCTTGATTTCATGGTCGTACACCTGCCGGAGCACGGGTTGTGAGGCAACGTCCCCGTTGAAATGAGGATCGCCCCAACCAGCCCAACCCGCGCAAGTGTCCCCGGCCGGCCCGGGCTTCGTCGTAAACAGCAACTCCACAGTCTGCCCCATGTACTCGTTCAGATCGACCGACCCCGGAATCCAGCGGCGCTCCGCCAGATTGTGCTTGGGATCGATATAACGGTCGTACAGCAGTCGAATCCGTCCGGCGCTGTCCCGGATTTCCAGCCGGAACTCGACGCCGTCTCCGCAGACCGGCATGGATCCGTCATAAACTGCCGGTTGCATGGCGACGCTGAAAGAGAACTCGCGATTAGCAGGCGTGATGGTAGTTCGGAACGGCAGCCGTTCGTAGGGCGGATGCTCATACAGAACCGCCGCGGTCTGGCCTGAAATAGTGAAGGTCCGGACTTCGACCAGGTTTTCCCGTCCCGGCAACAGCCGGCCTTTATTCTGCCGGACAATTTCCTGTGCCCGGCCTGGCTCCTGGACATACGGTTGCAGCGTCAAAAGGAATTTCACCGATGAGAGTTGCAGCATCCGCCTCTTGAGGGGACTGTCGACAGGGAGCCAGCGCATACCGTTGAAGCGGTTGACCAGGTCCCCAATCTTCTCCGGCGGCATCTCCTCCCGTAAAAAGAACCGGATAAAGTCAAAGTACTTGCGGTAATACATGGCATCCAGTCCGCGAATATCGCCGAGCTGAAAACTACCCGCCCAGTCGGGATGTAGGATTCCCTCTCGTCCAAAGACACGCTCCTGAGCGCCGATCCCGGCTTTCAGATAATCGATGTAGGGGGCTCCCCGGTATGGATTCGCATCATCGCTGGCCGAGCGTGTCAGGACATAGTAAACCGGATAAATGTAGTTACCGGCCATCTCTGCCGTCAGTAGAGTCAGCAACGCGGCAGGCAGCCACCTTCCGGAAGCCGGCCGGGCCGGTCCAAGTAGAACGAGCGCGGCCACGAACAACACGCCGCCCGCCCCTGCGAGGCTCAAATAAAACTCATGAGCTTGTGCCTTTGCCGCCAGCACCGGAGGCAGGGAAAATGCCAGTGCCGCGACTAATACCCCAAAGACAATCAAGACCGATACGACGAGCCGCCGGCGGCTCACCGTGTCTGTCAAGGCCTGATGCATGCCGCATGCACAGAGCACGGAAAGCGCGAAGGCCAGAAGCGGTTCCTCGTACTTCGGAAACAGAATAAGCTGGCAAAACGGCAGATGCCCGATCGAATTGATTACGGGCGCCCCGTACCGCTTCAGAACGATAACCAAGGCGGATGCGAAGAAGAAAAGCGTGAGGCGCCGTTCGCCAGGAAAGCGGTTTTCCGGCAGACCAATCAAACCACCCACCGCCACGACTGCAAACAAGACCTGCACGATCCCCATGAAACCCCGCAGAGCGACGTATCCCCCAAGGCCGGGACCGATGGCACTCCAGGCAGTTCCGAAGAGCGTGGGTATGACGTAAGTAAAGAGCGAGAGACCAAACACGTCGTGCTGCAGGCCGGGAATGAATCCATGCTGATTCGCTGGTTGATGCGAGTCGAAGGAAAACTTCATGAATTCGAAAAACGGAGCCAGGAGAAAGGCCGCCAGCGCCAGCCCTAGCACCTGCGCGAAGATAAAGTACTTCAGTTGAGTGGCACGTGCGGCGCGCGCATGCGGACCCGCGGTGAGCCGGAACAGGAAGTAGACTCCGCCAAATGCCAGGGCCAGAAACGCGCTTTCCGGCATGCCACCCACAATGCACAGGAGGGTGACTGCGATCGACAGCATCACGTTAGCGGTGCTTTGCTCGCGAAGCAGGCGCTCCGTGGCCAGGAACAGAGCGGGGACCAGGATGTCCACGCTCAAATGCGGCATGTTGAAAAAGAGGATATAGTAGCCCGACAGCATGCAGGCAATCCCGCCGGCTACCGAGGGGACAAAAGGCAGGAAAAGCCGTAAATAAAGGTACGTACAGAGGCCCATCAGAAAAAAGCGGGCGAGGATAAAGAAATTGTAAGTGCGCGGTCCGGGATGCAGGGCAAACAGGAGAAAGAGCGGGTTGAACGGCTGCGACTGCATGTTCGCGGCTAGCGGCGCGCCGTACGATTGATAAGGATTCCAAAGAGGCAAATGTCTTTCACGGAAGTATTGGTAGTGGACCAACGCGGCATCCGGCTCCGGCAGCCAGCCGGAAGCACCCATGTCGTTGCCCCGAGAGATCGTAGGTCCTTGGCGGCCGCCGTACCACGCGCCATTGGGCATGATGCTGGCGGTAACGCCGCGGGATCCGGCGAGCAACGTCTTATCTCCCCAGATGAACGGAAAAAAGCAGAGATGCAACGCCAGGACGAGTAAGAGTACGGCGGAGAGAATCTGGCGCTTGGCCAGCCAGGCCCCTACCGCCACGCGGCCGGCTCCGGAAGATCCTGCAGCTCCAATCCGGCGTCCTCCAGGGTGCGCCGGAGATAGGGGCTGTAGAAGGGATCGCCGCGTTCCAGCCAGGCGGCCCAGCGCTGCTCGAATAAATAGCGTTCTTCCAGCCGCACGCCCGCCTGGCGCGATTGGCACTCATAGTGGCGCAATAGAGCCGCCGGTTCCACGATCACTTCGTAGCCGGCTTGGCGCGCGCGCAGGCACAGGTCTACGTCGTTATAGTTTACCGGGAACGATTCATCGAAACCACCCAACTCCTCGAAAACGCTCGTGCGGATCGCCAGACAGGCGCCGGTCACGGCGCTGACATTGCGCGTGAACGGCAGCCAGTTCCAATACGGGGAGCCGAAGGTGTTGCGATGCAAATGGCCAGCGCCTTCCATGATGCCGATGACAATGCCGGCGTGCTGGACAGCGCCCGATGGGTATACCAGCTTCGCGCCGACGGCCCCCACGTCACGCCGGTTAGCGTGCGCCAGCAAGGCTGTTAGCCATTCGGATTCGAGCGGCTCGATATCGTCGTTCATGAAAACCAACACGTCGCCGGTAGCCTGCCTGGCGCCCAGGTTATTCATGGCCGCGAAGTTGAATGGCCCCGTGTAAGGCACGCGCACGCAGGCGCGCGCATCCAGCAGCCGATCCATCGCCGCGATGCCGCCGGTGCGGTGCTGCACGACTACAATCTCCCGGTGGGCGTGAGCGGTGTGCTTCTCGACCGCCTCCAGGCAACGCTTCAGGAGTTTCGCGTTCCGCGAACAAACGATCAGGCTGGCGCGCAGGTTGGCTGTGCCGGACCAGCGGACGCGATAGGTATTGGGAAAGGCCCCCGCCGTCACCACTGCCTGGGGGTCGCGCCGCGCGACCGCTTCCGAAAGGGCATGCAGTCCGGCAGTTTGCGTATAGGGTTTGGCGGCGGCATCCAGAGCCGTCGAATCCGGATGCTGCCGCCAGTGATAAAGTACCCGCGGAATGTGCCGGATCGTCGCCGTCCGCGCGGTCAGGCGTAGCGCGAGATCGTAATCCTGGCTGCCCTCATATCCGGCGCGAAACCAGCCCAGTTCCCGCAGCGTTCGATTGCGGACCACCAGCAGATGGCCCAAATACATACCGCATCGCAGCAGGTCTGGAGAAAACGCGGGCTTGAAAATCGGTTGCACCCGGCGACCCTGGTTGTCCAGGTAATCCTCGTCGCTATACAACAGGTCGGGTTGCGAATCCTGGACGGCTTGGGCCACACAATCGAGCGCGTGCGGCGCCAGCACATCGTCCTGATCCAGGAAACCTGTGTATTCCCCGCTGGCCAATTCGCCTGCCCGGTTCAAAGCACCCGAAATGCCCAGGCGCTCGCTAGAGCTTACAAAGCGGATGCGGGGTTCGGTCGACATCAGGGCGGTAAAATAGCCGGCCACCCAATCCTGTGCGGACGCATCGTCGCACACGCAGAGTTGCCAGCAGCCGTGGGTCTGGTCGAGCACCGAGGCAACCGCCGCTTCCAGCCAGTCCCGCCGGGGATTGTACACCGGTAAAATCAGGCTGATGAGCGGTTCTCTGACGCGTCTCCGCTCGCCCGGCGTCTGTTCGCTTTCCACCCACAGCCGGTAACGATCCGCCGTAAAATGAGGCTGCGCCAACTTCAGATAGAGTGGATGCCAGGGAGAATGGAGCAGTATTTGGCCCAGGCGCCCCTTCCAGTCCCCCAAGAACCGGCCGGGCCACTGCAGGATGCGCAGGAACCGGCTATTCTCAATGTCGAGCAGCCGCCGCTCTAACTCGGTGTAGTGCCGGACCGTCTGCTTATCGCCGGCTTCGATGTGCGAAAGGGTCTCTTCCAAAAACCCTGTGAGCGCCAGAAGTTCCTGCCGTGACGGCGGCGAATCCGTACGGCGCAGCAACTCCCGCAATTCCGCGATTGCCCGACGTAGCTGTGTAGTGTTTCCGGCCAGGCTTTCCTCACATTACGCAGGTGCGGTCTGCCGCCCCGCATATGCTTCCAGTACATCGGCCACCGCACCACTCAGGACCAATTCGCCATGGTCGAGCCATATGGCGCGGTCGCATAGCTGCCGGATCATGTTCGAATGCGACACGCACAGCAGCGTTTTCCCCGCATTCCGGAATTCGTGTACCTTCTCGATGCATTTGGCCTGAAACGCCGCGTCGCCTACCGCCAGGACTTCGTCGATCAGCAGAATTTCGGGATTCCTGTTGACCGCCACGGAAAAGGCCAGCCGCATCACCATGCCTGTTGAGAAAGTCCGCAAGGGCTCATCGATGAATTCGCGGATACCCGAGAATTCCACGATGCGTTCGAACGCCGCGGCGGTCTGCCTGCGCGACAGCCCCAGTAACGCGGCATTTAACCGGACATTCTCCCGTCCCGTGAGATCGGGATGAAAACCCGATCCCAATTCCAGTAAAGCGGCCAGTTGGCCGTTCACCGCCACAGTTCCTTCATCGGGCTGCGAGATGCCCGCGACCAGGCCCAGTAGCGTGCTCTTGCCGGCTCCATTGCTCCCAATCACCGCGAGGCTTTCACCGCGCTGCACGGAAAAGGAGACGTGCTTTAGCGCAAAAAAGGGGTCTTCCCGCCGGCCGGCGAAGAAACGCGTCACATGATTGCGCAGCAGCATCTGGCCGGCATGCCGGGAAAATTTCTTGGAGACGTTGTGAAATTCAATCACGCTCATGGTGCCTCACAGATGATCGGAGAACCGGGGCTTCAGCCTCCGAAAGACCAGCAGGCCTAAAGTCAGCATGAAGATCGAGATCCCGGTGAGTTTGAGCAGTAGCGCGCCGCCCGGCCGCGTCCCCTCCATCAGAATATCGCGCATCGCCATCACCAGCGCCGCCACAGGGTTGAGCTGGTAAATGGCGCGATAGCTCGTGGGAATGATGGCAAAAGAATAAACCACGGGCACCATCCAGAACAGCACGGTGTTGGCCGATTCCACCAGATAACGCATGTCCCGGATATACACATTGAGCGCGGATGTGATCAGGGAGAGGCCGCACACGAAGATCACTTCCAGCCCCCAGATCAACGGCAGCCAGACCCAGTGGCGGTTGGGGGTTTTTCCGAACAGAAACACCAGCGCAATCAAAAGGCCGATCTGAATAAACAGGTGCACGCAGTTAGAGAGCACCGCGGCCAACGGAATGATTTCGCGGGGCGCAGGCACGCGCTTAATGAGGCCGGAATTATCGACCAGTGAGGTTGTCCCGGAAATCCAGGCGATGCTGAAGAAATTGAAAGGGACCAGGCCGCACATCACAAACAGAGCGAAATCCGGGTTGGGACTCTTGAGTATCTTGGTGAAAATGAACGTCAGTACACCCATCATCACCAGAGGATTCAAAAGCGACCAGAGCACGCCCAGTGACATGTTGCGATAGCGGATCCTAAAGTCCTTTGCGATCAAGCTGGATAAAAGGAAAAGAGAATCGCCACGCCACATGTTAGGAGCCGCATTGGAAACACCCGAGTATAGCACACGCAGGCGACCCCGCCACGTTCTCAGGGCGAATTGAGCTAGACTGATCGTTCAGTTCCCGTGTGACAGGCGCCCGGCCTGCCGCTATCCGGATATTCCTTGACGTGTTGACGCGCCTCACCCACTGCCGGGAACCGCTGGTCCTGCTGCCACCGCCGCCGCTCAAAGCCGCTGGAGCGCGGGATCTGTCATGACCGGCGGCGGGCGTCTGAAAGATATATCGTTCGATCTGTACGAGCGGTATATCCTACTGGAGCACATAGGCAAGCTGTTTCGGCCGGGTGAGTCCACCTACAGCGTCCTGGATGTGGGCGGGTACACGCCGGCGTTCTGGGCGGGATTTTCGTCTCTAGCCGGGGTTTTGATTCCGGACGCGCGGGTGGCGGTTGTGGACATCGTTCCCACCGCCGAGTTGCATAATTACGTCCAAGCCAGTGGAGTGCGGCTTCCCTTTCGCGACGGCGCGTTCGATCTGGTCTGTTCGCTCGACACGCTCGAGCATATTCCCGGCGAACATCGGCCGGCGTTCTTGTCGGAGATCCTCAGGGTCACTCGGGACGGCCTATATTTGGCGTTTCCGTTCGACTCCGCAAGCAACCGTTGGGCGGAGTCTATTGTCGTCGAGTACGCCAATGTGGTACTGAAAGATCCTATTCCGGCCTTGCAGGAGCACCGTCAGTGCGGCTTACCCGATCGGGAATCCGTAACACGCCTGTTCTCGATCAGCCCGCATCCCTGGATCGGCTTCGCGCAAGCCAACACCGATGTCTGGTTGCTGATGATGCTGACTTACCACAGCCTGCGAATGCCCGGCACGGATTTCGTCCAGGAGCTCAATCGCCGTTTTAACCAGGTCTACGCCTCCGAGGACTGGGCCGAGCCGCACTATCGGGCCGGATTCCTGCTCTCGAAGCGCCGGAGTATTGCGGACCTGGAAGCGGTACGCGCATCTTTCGGATTCGCAGGGAAACAGGCCGATTTGCAGAGTGTGCTGGCGTTCTGTCAGCTTTTCTTGAGTATCGCCCAGAACGGGCGGGCGACTGTTGACAAAGACAGGCACATTCGCAACATCGAACAGGAACTGGCGGACGCGCGGGCTCACAAAGACAGGCACAATCGCGAGATCGAACAGGAACTGGCGGACGCGCGGGCCTATAGGGAAAAATGGGGCGAGGTGGCCGCGATGCTGCGACACTTGGAGAGTAGCTTTCTCGATACGCCACCGTCGCTTGCATTGGAGGATACGCTGTCGGACTGGCCGCAGGGCCGGCTCTCGCGGCTGCTGGAGGCGGCCGGCCAGGCACGTGCCGGCGAGCTAGATAACAAGCTGTCGCAGATGGCCGCCCAGTTGGACCGCATGGCGGCACAGGCCGCACAGGCCGCCCAGTTGGACCGCATGGCGGCACAGGCCGCACAGGCCGCACAGTTGGACCAGATGGCGGCACAGGCCGCACAGACGGCCGGACAGTTGGACCGGATGGCCGCACAGTTGGACCAAATGGCCACTCAGGCCGCCCAGTTGGAGACGATTCGGGAACGGGTCGATGGTCTCCAGACCCGCATGGAATTTCAGGCGCGTCTGGATGGCCGGATGCGCGATCTGGAGATCGGTCTGGTCACCAACAAGCGCGCGATTCAGGCGATATACGACAGCCGGATCTGGAAGGCGCTGTGCGCGCTGGGCGGAG
>Ga0182018_10001761_pt1 | contig 23604 bp, 16 predicted proteins | sample 812P2MmetaG_FD_120490 | JGI IMG/M metagenome (GOLD analysis project Ga0182018, IMG submission 120490) | Permafrost microbial communities from Stordalen Mire, Sweden - 812P2M metaG | ecosystem: Environmental > Terrestrial > Soil > Wetlands > Permafrost | place: Sweden: Stordalen | collected...
CTGTGATTATTTTCGACGTGGACGGGGTTCTGGTGGACACGCGTGGGTCGTTTCAACGCACGACGCTTGAAACTGTAAAATTCTTTGCGGGCAAGAGGGTTACGCGGCGGGAGCTTCATCGCTGGAAGAACCGCCCCGGCTTCAATGATGACTGGAAACTTTCCACGGCTTGGGTGAAGGCGCTTGGACGGAATATCAAATACGAGGAAGTGAAACGCAAGTTTGTGGAGATTTACTGGGGCGAGAACGGCAAGGGAAATGTGGCGGAGGAGAAGTGGTTACTGCCGGCTGCGAATTTGCGGCGACTTTCAAAACTTGCGGAGCTGGATATCTTTACCGGCCGGATCCGCCGTGAACTTGATTACACGTTGGACCGCTGCGGAGGTCGAGATTTTTTCCACAAGATCGTCAGTGTAGAGAATGTGAAACGGCCAAAGCCGGCTCCCGACGGCCTGCTGCAGATTCTGGACGGGCGCGATTCCAGCAGTGCGTTGTACGTGGGCGACAACGTGGATGATGCTCTCGCCGCTCAGGCGGCAAGAGTGCCGTTCGTGGGGATTCTACCCAGACGAAGCGAAGAACGCCGTCAGCGTGGTACCCGACTTCGTGAACTGGGTGCGTTGGCTATCCTTAGTGATGTCAAAGAGTTAGAAGGGTGGATAAGTACACGCGCTAGACGCAAGAGCCCTCCCATTACCTCTGACCTACCAAAATCATAGCCCAAGGGTTAGTACTAATCACGACACCCGTACCATTGCAGCTTTCGCCCTTAAACCCCATTCTGTCATGTAGAGGCGGGGCTTTAGCCCCACATTTATGGCTACGAATTCCAATGCTCGTCCCGCAGCTGCTCGCGCTTTCGTGCGCAGCCTCAATATTCTACTGAAATTCGCGCGGATGTATGATTTCGGCCACCCGCGCACCGTAAAACAATTCGAAACAGGCTGGAGCGAGCTTCGCATCGCGCTTGGTTCAGGCTCGGAGAACGAAGCTGGTGTATTGTTGGGCGTATCAGGCGACCAACTTCTGCTCGATGGCACGCCATTGGAATCGGCAGCAGCCGAAAAAAGTTTCGCTAAGATGCTCTCTTCCGCGGGCATCGCCAGCATTCATTTTTCCCCGAAAGTGACGCAGGCGAGCTTGGCACGGTTTGTGCGTGGATTCCCAACCGGCACTGGCGCAAAGCCCGTGCAATTAGCTGAGCAATTGAAGGCTGCGTTGCAAGGCGATCCGCACATCCACGTTAACGAAGTATGTTTTGTGCCGGCGGACTCCGCTGTGGCTAAGTCCACAATTGCCGCGCAACTTGCCGCGCGCACATTGGGCTTGAATTCCGAGAAGTCCGACGAACTCTTCAACGATCCTGAGAGGCTTCTGCAACTGATCATTGCCGCGGAAGGAACACAAGGTTCCGGCAGCGGTCCCAAGGTCGGCGGACTCGGCGGGAATAACGGCGGCGACGGGGACGGCACAGGCGACGGCAATGGCGGAACGGGCAGCGGAATTGGCAACGGCGGTAGCGGCAGCGGCTCCGGATATGGTTCCGACGGGTCTGGTTCCGGCCGCGGTAATGGCGGAACAGGCAGCGGATTTGGCAACGGTGGTAGCGGAAGCGGATCTGGATATGGTTTCGACGGGTCTGGTTCCGGCCGCGGTAATGGATCCGAGTCAGGCGGAAGTGGAGAGGGAGGCCCGGGCGGATTTGGCAGCGGAACCGGGAGTGGTCCGGGCGACGGCGGTACGGGAAAAGGTTCAGGCAGCAGTGGAACCGGGAGTGGCTTTGGCACCGAAGGTACGGGCACCGGATCCGGCTCCGGACGCGGTGGCAATCGAGTCACGTCAGGCGGGGGAGAAGGAGCGGGGCAAGGTGGATATGGATATGGCAGTGGTCCAGGATATTACACAGGCGAGCCATCGGGAGCAGTCAGAGGAAGTCTTGGGAGTCACAGCGAGTCGGGTGACGGTGCCGACGGTCTTCGCGTGTCAGGGGCGGTCAGTTCGGTCCACAGTTCGGAAGGCGGAACTGGACATCGCGCATCGTCTACCTCGGGAACCTGGAACATTATTGGCGGTGATGGGGCGGGAATTCCTTTGGAACCGGACGCTGGTGGCTTTTGGTTTAGCAAAGACGGTTCGAAACAATCGGCAACCGATGGACAGGGATCGGAAGCGCGGATTAGCGGCGGAGCGCCTATTAACGGAGCAAATTTCGCGAGCGAAAGCCGCTCAAGCGACTTCAGCACATGGAATATCGTTGGCGGCAGCGAAGAGGGAACACCGCTTGATCCCAATGCCGGGGGCTTTTGGCTGAACAAAGAAAACTCGAAGGGATCGGGATCGAAGGCGCGAGGCCTGAGCCGAGAAGGAATCTCGGTATTTCCAGTTCATGACCCGCAGAACGCAGATGAGATTAATTCCGCTGAGGGCAGCGAGAGTGGAATGACGGGTAACCAAGGATCGACAGGTTCGACGCGAAGCGCAGAATCTGGTGGAACAGGGTCGAGGCCCAATATTTCTGGTGGAGGGCCCGGCGGAACCGGCAGAGGAGGCGGATTTAGCTCTTCGCCTTCGGGTCCTGGCGGCATCGCTCCAACGGGCCAGAGCGCGGGTGGAAATCGTGGCGGCGGAGTCAGAAACACGGGTGGACCTGGCGGGCACGCTTGGAAAGTGCCCGGAGCAGGCGGTTCGGAAGCCAGCGAAGTGAGCCGATGGGGAAACGCAACTGCCGGAATTCGCGGCAGCCGTCCTGCGCGCGACGGAGGCCCTGGTTCAATGGCTGTGGAAACCGGCCTGATGACGCTGCGTGAAGACGAGTTAAAAGGAATTCTGCAGGTCCTTGCGCAGATAGCCCGCACAACAGACGCATCGAAAGACAAAATTGATCCCGCTTCGTTTCAATCCCGGCTATCCACGTTGCCACGGCGCGCTCGCTTTACAGTGAGCCAAGCATTGTCGGCGCTGGCCGCGCAAGCGCCATCTGAAACGTCGGACCAACCGACTTTAATGAAACTCGCGGAACACATCGCCATTCGTTTCGCGCTGGAAAGCTACGAGCGCGGCGACATCGAAGTGAATGCGGTCCGGCAAGTGTTGGACGAAATGAGCCTGGAGCTAGACGGGCTGCGCAAAATCTTAGGCGTCTATGAAGAGAAGATGGCTCGCCACGGGATTGAAACGCAGTCCCACGTGGACCTCCTGGCGCAACAGTTTTGGGCTCAGGTGGGAGACGAAAAAAAGAAAGCCGTGCTGGAATCATCCGAAGCCTGGTGCGTCCCCCCTGCGAAGATTCGAGAATATGTGGAAGGATTGATGGAACGCGGCGAAACGGAAGCAGCAGAAAACACTCTGCGCAATTACGCGAACTGCATCACGAACAAATCGTCCGAGCAGCGGCGCCAAACTTCCATGGGCCTTTCCGAGCTGGCTGGGCTCTACGCGAAGAGCGATGAGCGGTTGCTAATGGACACGATCCGCAAGGTCGGCGTGCAACTTGCCGAGGAGCGGGATTCCGAACTGCAAAGCCTCGTGGGCGCAGCATTCGTTCGCCTGTCGCAGGAAGCCGCAAGTAAGCGCTTGTATCCGGCGATCCAGCGCGCTGTTGAGTTAGTGGAATATGTAGAATCCGAGCGGCCCGGCCTGGGAAACAACCTGCGTCCGAGAATTGCAATTGAGAACCGCCTGCCGGAGTTCATCGAAGAAGCGCTGAAAGCGGGCAACGTCCCCAACGGATTGGCGGATCTTCTACGACGCATGCCGGCGCCTGCATCCGAGCATTTGGCCGGCCGTTTCAGCCGTTCCGGTTTTCGCGAAGATTGCGACTTATTGATTTCCATGATGGAAGTGCTGGGGCCGGAAGGACTCCAACATTTGCGCGAGCAGCTTCGCAAGGGCGGACCCGTAGAAGTGACGGAAGCGATCGGCGTCCTAACTCGTTTGGATGCGGACCTTGTGGTGGAAGTGCTTCCTGGAAGAATGTCCGAATGGAAACGTACGACTCACGACAGAGTGGTGCGACAAATCTCTTCCAGCGGCGGGACTGAAAGGGGCCGATTGCTCCTGACGATATTTGATAGTCTCGATACTCTGATCCGTCCGCTCGCAATCGATGAGATCGGAATGAGTGGAGAAATGGGCTCAGACATGCGCCTATTGCGTCTGGCTGAGGGCGATTTGCCAAAAGATGGCACAGGATACTTGCGGCTAAAAGCGATTGAAGCGCTCGGCCGTCTGCGCACCGGCGGCGCGGAAGTTGTGCTGCGAAAAATCGCAGAAGCACGTAAGGCATTTCGCTGGGCCAATCCGAGCGAATTGAGACTCGTGGCGGTGCAGGCGATGGAGAAGATTGATCCTGAATGGATACGCAATTTCATTCCGCGCAGCGGCCTAAGCGTTGCGGAACTCTCGATTGAGCCGCTCGACGCGGACCCAAATTCTTCGGCAATACGGCAGCGGCGCTACCCGCGTTTGCGGCTGGAGCGAGCAGTGTCTGGCATGACCACGAATCTAAAGGAAAATTGCCGGTTGGATATCCCCGAACTAACTTTGGGAGGCGGTGTGGCGATTTGCGACCAAAGTTTGCATCCAGGCAGTTTGGTAACCATGAAACTGAATACGGGGCAAAAGCCCGTGAAAGCGCAAACCATCGTTCGCGACGCAAACACGCAGGCGCGCGCGTTCGAACTGGTGGAAATCGATCTTGATGAGCGAGCTAAACTGCGCAAGCTACTCGTTCAGTTGGGAAACATTCAAAAACAGTCCACGCCGCAGGATCGCAGCCGGCGCGGTACGCGCACGATATTCACAAATCAGACCTAGGAAGATTCGCAAAGCTCTCTTTCACAATCATCGGTATTGCGCCGCGCCAAACTGCGGGCGTGGTTCGTCACTCGATCGAAGGATTCCCAACCGTACGGCTATAAATGTTAGTGCGCCGAAACTTGCAGCGCACAGCAAAAGAGCGTGTGTGAAATCGCATTTGAGAACAAGCCACGCGATAATGCACATTGCCGCGGTCAGCGCGTAGATTGTTAGCGCGACTTTTCGCGGCGACCAGTTTATCCCCAGCAATAAATCGTAGAAGTGACGCCGATCACCCTCTAGGACTGAACTCCCTCCGTGCAGCCGCCGGAGAACGGTCATCATTCCGTCGAGGAACGGAAGCGCGGCCATCAGTAGCGGTACGATAAGCGCAACGTGACGCTCAGCGGTTGCGTTCGCGCCATAAAAATCGAGTGCAAGAAATGCGACGCCAAATCCCAAAACCGTGCTGCCGGAATCACCCATGAAAATACTCGCGCGGGGAGGGAAATTGAAGACCAAGAATCCGATGGAGACGCCGAGTAAGCTCCACGCCACTGTTGATGCCAGCACACTGAGTGTAATGCCGGGAAGTACGAGATATGCGGCGGCGATAATTCCAGTGACCCCCGCACATAGGCCATCGGCGCCGTCTAGGAAATTGAAACAGTTGATAAATAGCACCGTCAGGAAGCAAACGGCGGCTAAGTTGGCCAGATCCGGCTTGAGCCATGGCAACCGCCAGCCTCCGCACCACAGTAAGATTGCTCCGCCGATTTGAGCTATTAGCCGAAGAATGGGCGACAGGTGCCAGATGTCGTCAGCGAGTCCTGCAGTCCAGATCAAGACTAGAGCCGCAAAGAAGGGCCAGACGAGCGCCGGAGAAAGATGCCCTGCAAAGATCAAGCCTGCCGCAAAAGCTAGCGCGATCGCAACGCCGCCCAGACGCGGGATCGGCTGCGAATGAATTTTCAGCGGGCCAACCGAATCGTACAGCTCCCAATGTATGCAGAGTACCCTGACCATAGGGGTGAGAATCAACGTCGAGATAAACGCGATTGCTTCGGGGCGCACCGTTTGATTTATCCAGTAGCCTTGCGGACGAGGCGTCGGACGTGGCGGAGGCGAATGCGGCTCATCTTAATCGCCAGTCCACGAACGCCCCGATGGCGAAGTGCGGCTCGCACGTCGCGAATATAAAGACAAAATAATCCAGGTGATAGATCTCGGTAAAACATTTTCTCGTAAGAACCGTCTGCGATTTCTTCGGACAGTTTCTGAAATCGCTCCAAAATTGTGTGGGACATCGCGGTGTCGGGTATTGAGCCGAAACCGCTTTCATCCAGAAACACCGGGCGGATTTCCATTCGTGTGAATTTGCCGTTGCGATTGAATCCTGCGACCGCGATCAGGCCTTCGCGTTCCAAGGGGGAAGCGATATAGCCTGAGACCAGGCTTCCAAGACCGTAAAAGCTAAACAACGGAAAGTTTTGCACGCGCTCAATGCGCTTATAACCGCCGACACGATGGGAATGAGAGCAGGCCACAACGTGGAAATCCGATTTCGCGAGTGAGTCCAACAAGCGGACATCTTCGGGATCTGGTCGATTCGTTCTTAGGACGCCGACGTGAAGCAGCGCGACACAGAAAGTCGCGCCACGGCGTTTCATCTCTTGCACGGCTTCCAAGGCGCGTTTCGGAGTGGCGGGCTCGATCCCCGGAATGTCGTCCGTAGCAATATCGTGTGCCGCTTTTGCCGCGGCCCAGAAACCTATGCGAAGTTCATTTGGCCCCCACCAGACGTAGACCTCAGGCGATTCTCTTGTCGTGCGGCCCGCGCCCAGCGGAATCAATCCATGAGCGAAGATCGCTTCTCGTGTATGTGCTACACCCGCGTCGCGGAAATCGTGGCTATGATTGTTTGCTATCCCTACAGCCTGGGCATGAATAGGTCGGAGATATTCGAGCGACTCCGGATAGGCCCAAACGATTTGGCCAATTCCGGTGAGAGCCCGCGGTGCAAGCGTTCCATCCGGGAGCGCGCATTCTAGATTTACAAAAGTTGTAGAGACGTCTTTAAAGTAACCAGCGACATTGCGCGCCATCTGGCTCCAGCCGACTCCGGCAGGGAACGTCAGATTACCCGCTGGAAGAAAATCCCCAGTAATTGCAATTTTCGTCGCGATCTCTTCGCCGTCGCCGGAATCCCATAGAACCAAGTTTTGATCGATCATAAAGAGAAAATAAGAGTCACGCAGGCAACAGAGAGGAGACCCAATTTAGCAGTCGCTTGCGCATCGGATGTAACCACATGGGAGCCACAATCATGGTGAACAACGCCGCGGCTACTTCAGACATTAGACGAAGTGAGAGCGGCGACTTCAATGGAGCATGACTAAGCCAGGGCAGAAATCGGAGCGCACCGACGACGCTGCAGATGACGATGAACACGCTATCTCTCGGCAGCAGTTGGTCGAATGGCACGTTATTTTGTACGTGGTAGGACACCAGGATCACTACATATCCGATCGCGAGCGAGAAAGCTGAAGCGGCGACTACCGCGGTCCCTCCGAAGTGTCGTCCGGCAAAGAAGCCGAGACCGAGATTCAGTATCGCTGTGACTGCACAGCCGATAAACACCCAACGCAGATTTCCGGTTCCCAGATCGACGACATATGCCGGGTTGCCGAGGACATTGACGAGCCAGGCGATCCCGAGGAGCGCGACGAAACCTACAAAAATAGGCTCGTAATGACCAAGCCAAATCTGTGAGACGAGCGGGCTGACGACGACCAGAAATGAAAATGTAGGGATCGCGAGGAAAAAGATCAGGCGATACGATTCGCGATAGACGGCTGAGATCGAGCGAGGATCGCGTTCCTTCAGACTCGAAACGGTGGGAACGAGAACAAGGTTGGCCTGCACGATCCCTTCTCTGAAGGTGAAGACCCAACGCGAAGCCATGTCGTAAAAGCCAGTCAGCGCCAGTCCGCCAAACTTCGTAAGTAGCGCCTTGGTTACCGGTTCTCGCAAAGCTTGGCTTACGGTGATGGATTGAAAAGTCGCCCCGTACGAGAACATCTCTCGAAAAAAAGCGCGATCCCATCGATGAGGAAAGAAGGGAAGCTGCGGAATCGACGGGTGCAAAGCAATCCAAGTAAATGCGAAACAAATTCCAGTCTGCGCGGTTTGGGCATAAGCCAATCCCAGCAGCCCGTGCGCCGGAACAAGAACAAAACAAAGAAACAGATAGAGAACTGAGCTGGTTAGCAGGACGTAGTTCTTGCGAGTGATCAGTTCGCAGCCTGTCAGCGCCGCCAACAGAATTCCGCCGACAATGTTTACCCAGAGAGAAACGAAGGCGTAGGGCAGAATTACGAGAGCTTCCTTCACATGCGCAGGCGGCACGACAACTTTCAATATCCAAATCGCACCCGGATATAGCGCGAATGAAAGTACTGCGAGTGTGACTCCCACAGAGATTATCGCCGTCTGAACGAGAACTGATAGGTCTTCGGCGCGGCCCAAGGCGACATACTTAGCCACGAACTTTACGACGCTGGTAGCAAGACCCTGGTTCGCCAGAGTCACGACCGAAGTGGTGGCAAGAACGAGTGACCAAATTCCCAGTCGCTGCACGCCAATCGCACGGATCAGGAAACGATATAGAAAAAAGAGAGTTGCCGCGCTCCCAATCACTTGCATAAGGGTGGTAACAGCGTTCAGGAGTATCTGTTTGCGTTTCAATTCTATCTTGCTCTCTGGTTTGTCTTAAACTGCAGGCGATTGTTTTCGGAGTGGCTTCCACTTGCCGGATGTCCGGCCGAATAGGCATTTCGCTGTTCCGACGAGTGACGCGAGATTCACTAAGCAAAACGACATTGGGATGAAAAGTGGAAATGCGAGCCTGTTATCGCGGAGTGCAAATCCAATCAACCCAGTTCCGTAGAAAACCAGCTGTGCGAGAAACACAGCGCGGTAGAAGGGCACATGGTAAAGGAAAATATTGGACGTGAAGAGTGCCATCAGAAAGTACGGCACGAACCATCGAAGGAGTTTATGGGACCAAAGGCTAGCCGCGATTTCGCCGTAACGAAAAGGATTGAGAATTCTTCCGTTTGCTAGAAGAGCCCGTAGGTCCTTATTCACAATCCGGATTTTCAACCTGAACATAGAATCGGGCTGATTTTGCGTCAACCGAGTGAAGACGACGGCACGAGAATCCAAAACGGTCCTCATACGCATCAGCGCGACTTGTAACGGCAGAGCGAAATCGTCACCGACATTTGGATCGAGCGGCTTCCATAGGCAACGGCGCATGGCAAACAGCGAGCCGGAAGCCATCGCTAACAATCCACAGTTGCTTTCCTGCGTTCGCAACCATGTTTCGTAGCGCAGATAGATACTTTCGTTTTCGGCCACGCTCGTCTCGCGATCATTCTGATACCGAGGGACTCCCGAAACGAGACCGACTTGCTCGTCGGCAAAATTCTCAACGAGACAGGAGAGCGCATCCACCGACAAAGTGCAATCCGCGTCAGAAAAAACCAGAATTGAGCCCGAGGCTTTGGCCACAAGCCCATTTTGTGTCGCGCTTTTGCCCTGGTGCTGTGGAAACGAGATCAGGCCCACTCCATCGCCTGCAAACTTGCGAACGATGCCCTCCGTATTATCTGAGGAACCATCACTGCCAATCAGAACTTCGACGCGCTCGCGCGGATAATCGGAGGAGAGAAGATTCTTAATTTTCGACTCGATGACGCATTCTTCGTTATGTGCGGCTACGATCACGGTGATTAGCGGCTTGGCGTAACCTCGACGCCAAGGTGTGGGACTTCCGAAAATGCGGAATTTGAGAAGTAGCGGGTAGCCAAAATACACGTAAATAATTACTGCAGCAAAAAACCAGAAAAGCTGCCCCATGCCCTACGCGACTCTCTCTATGACGTGATTGTTTTTCGTCCGAGACGCAATATGTTCGTGGTAAAGCTGGCCATACGAAATCAAGTGAATTTCGCGTTCGTCAATTACTGCGCGCATTTCCGGGTTTGTTAACCAGCTTAGTTCGTCTTCCCGCCGGCGATAAATTGGATCGGACCTAGAGAAGCCGTCCTCAAAAAAACCCGGGTGGCATGCGAGTTCGAAGGTTCCGGTTGGCAGGTTCTTAAATGTGGCAGTCCAAAGCAAGCCAAGGTTTGTGGAATCCTTTCTGGCGGCGGAAGGAAATGAAATGCGGCTGTCCGCCGACTTAAACTTGTGGAAGGCGGTATGCTGCAGCGCATTGCGGTAGCCCTGCACTAGGAGCCGGCGCACGACTCCGCCCTCATGCGGTCCGCCGAGGAAGCCATTCCGCGGCCAACAACTGAAGCGCGAAGCACGAACGCATGGAATACCTTCGGACGCAACCGAACGCGCAAAGGCGGAGACGGCGGATGGATAAATGTGCGTGTGATGATGTGAATCAGCGTGAGTGGGTTGAAGGCCCCGGGATTTCATCCAACGAATCTGCGCCAGAAATTCCGTTTCCAGATCCCGCGCGGATACTTGCCATCGCCAGAGTTTGCGAATCATGACGGGCGGTGGATGAAAATCTCCGCTTGAATCAACCAAACTCGAAACCTCACGAGGCGGAGAAAGTGGTTTGCCGCGGCAAATATTCAGATGGATTCCGATGCCGAGAGCGGGCGCGGCTGCGAGGTGTTCGATGGCGTAATCGGTTGCAGGCATATTCACCATTAACGAGGCGCTGGTTAGGAATCCGAAGCGATGAGCTAGAAGAATGCCGTCGGATATTCCGCGGCTCATTCCGAAATCGTCGGCGTTGACGATCAAGCGCTTTTCCTTCATTGCTCCACCCGATTGACAATCAGAGGAATTTTCCCGCCTGGAAAAACCAACGGCTCCGAGGCAATCTCAGCAGTGACACGCATGGATCCCCCTAGCAAGTGTTGCAGTTCTTCGCGAATTTTCATCATTTCCAGAGCGGCAAGATCGCTACCGGCAACAGCTCGAACAACCACGCGTTCCGCGCGGTCGTGGACAAACTGACAGAATCGCAGCGAAGTGGCTCCCTTGAGGTATTGGTTCAATGCGCGCGGAGAAAATATCCGGCCGTCGGCGCAATGGAGGATCTCACTTTCACGCGTAATCGTGGGGGTAACTCGAGGAAACGCTCGGCCACATTGGCAAGGAGTTCCCAGTTTCCAACGCCCTCGATCGCCAATTCTGTATCGCACCAAAGGCATGGCGCGATTCAAGAAACCAGTCCAAACGAAATATCCCTCTTCGTCTGCTGCGACTGGAGCGTTGTTCGCGTCCAGTATTTCCAGGTAACCGTACTCGGGCGCAAGGTGCATCTCGCCTTTCTCGCATTGTTGGATTAGCCCGCAATATTCCGTCATGCCGTAGCTATCGAATACAGCTGCCTGAAACGCGGATTCAATTTTCTCGCGAGCCGCCGGATACAGTGGTTCACCGCTGGTGAAGACCGCGCGCATCGGAATAGTCTCGCCTCGGCTTAAGGCAAAATCCGCCAAAATGCTGAGCACCGAAGGGAAACCTTCCAATACCGTACCTCGGTGTTCATGAAGGAATTTAAGGTAGTCGGCGGCAGTTTTTTGCGAGAGATGAAAAATACTCAAAAGAATCTGGCGCTCAGGGAGATTGTGAGTCCAATAAGGAGGTGTGGTACGGGTGATCGGTACCACGCGCGCTCCAAAGAGCGTTACTCGCGGCTGTCGTGGTTTCACTCCGGCCCAAGCCCACTGGCGAAGGAGGAACGCCCAGTTTTCTCTGGCGAGTTTCTCTGTGTAGGCGACCTTCAAGTTACCGCCGGTTGTGCCAGTAGTCCCGGCAATGATGCGCTGACGCGGGGGGACATCGCGCGAGAGAAGGTGTGCGCGGTTCTCGCGAACGGTTTCACGGGTGAGGACGGGCAGAAGCCGTAGGCTATCGAAGTTGCGAATCTCGATCTGCGGATAGTTGGCGTAGTAAGGTGCCGCTGCGCGTGCGTGCGAGACAATCTCCTGGAGACTGCGAATTTGAAATGAAGAAATATCGTCGGGCGTCCACGCCTCATGCGCGCGAAGGTGTTTGAGGAACGAAAAGGCTTCCGGCGAGTAGCGGATTCGCGAAAGGAACCAGCCGCGCGCGCTGGTTAACAAAGTGCGCGCAGGGGAAGGCAGCCGGTCGTAAACCGTTTGCAGCCGTCCAATGTTTGCCCGTATGAGAGGTTCAAGCATACAAATAAGCTTCTGTTCCAGGAGAGGCTAGGAAGTTGCCGCCACTCGCACGCAAAACTCGCGAAGCTTGCGCACTTCGTTGTGATTGTTGTATCTCTGGACGATCGCAGACCGTCCGGACTGGCCCATGGACGAAGCCGCGTCTGGATGATCCAGGAGCCAGCGAATCGATCGAGCAAGCTCAGCGGCATCGGAAGGCTGGTAGAGAAACCCACCGTTCACGCTCCTGAAAAACGGCCGGATGGGCGGCAGATCGCTTGCAATTACCGGTAAACCGCAAGCCCAATACTCGAAAACCTTAACCGGAAGATTCAGCCGGAATTTTGGAATGTCTTGCAACGGGCAGACGCCGATACGGGCTTCGCTCAGCGCCGCGGCCATGTCTTCGTGGTCCATCCGTCCCCTGAGCCCAACATATGCCGATAGGCCAAGGGCGCAAATGCGTTCGCGCAACTCGCCTTCGAATACAACGTCATCGAAATAGCCGATCAACAGAAGGCTAGCGGGCTTTCCACGGGCTGCGAGCAACCGCATGGCTTCGAGAAGCACCAAGGTGCCGGCACGCGCTGAGAGGCCGCCACGGTAGACGACATCAAAGTGCTTGGTAACAAGGCGAGGCGGCGGAAACAGATCGAGATTTGGGAAGTTGAAGAAGACTAGCTTGCGGCTTTTTCCAGTGTGCGCGAAGCGGCGCAATGTGAGCGAGTCCGCCGTCATCACGCCATCGAAGCAACGAGCTGCTAAGCGTTCGAGAGCCGCGACCACCTTTGCTACGGGTAGCCTCAAACCAGCGGGGAGCGAACGCTTGTTCAGCGCCATTGAAGGGAAATCTTCATAGGCGTCATAGATAACTCGCTTGTGGAAAATTACCTTCAGCGCCAGGGCAACCGGAAGCAGTTCGGGATCTTGAAAATGATAAAGATTCGCATTTTGGCGCAGAAGGACTCGAATGAGGCCGGCAGACGGAAGCAGAGAACGCAATCGACTCTGCGGTCTTTGCAGAGTCACAAAGTCAACACCGTTGCGGCGTCCTTTGATATCTGCGGGCGTTACGTACCGGACGTTTATTCCAGCCGCTGCGAGTGGCATGCATTCGCGATGAAATGAGCGGCTTTTCAATTGAGTATGCGAGGTCGAAAAGTGGCATAGCGTTATGCCACATTCCCGGGCCACCGCGTTGGAGGCCGGAATCAGGGCGGATACTTGCGCTGTCATTTGAGGTCCAAACTATTGGCGAAAAGTTTTCTTCGAGTTCAAGCGCGGCAATCCCCGTTATGCGCGACGCCGGGGGAGAGGGTTGCCGGCGGCCCTGAGGCTCGGAGTCTCAGGCTTCCTGCCACGAAAATTAAACTTATGAAAAGCCAGGTTGACCGATCTGAGTTGATATCGCCCGTGTTTAGCGAGTTCACAATGCCGACTAACAGCAGCGCCGCAGTCACATAGGAGAGGGTCAAGTACGGTGACGAGACGTCTCGCATCTGGCGAAACGCTTCTCGAATGGCACTGCCAAAAATAATGCAGACGATTAACACGGCGGGAATTCCGAGCTCACAACCGATTTCGAGAAAGATGTTGTGTGGCCAATTGTAAAGCTTTGCGTTGGGCGAATGATAGCGGAAGCCCTGAATGCCGACCCCGATTAAAGGATGTTGTTGAAGAAGCTGCCAACCATAGCCAAGAAGTTCGGCGCGAAAGTTCAGCAGATTATCGACGCTGCGGGAATTCGCCAGAGTTCCGAGATATTCGAATGAGGCTTCGGGAATGTTAAGGAAGGGGATTGCTGCGAAGCCCAAGACGGTCAAGGCCAGCAAATCTGCGACAAACTGTCGATACAAAAACAAACTCATCAGGATGGCGGTACCGAGCGCTATAGCCGCACCGCGCGATCCGGAACCGATCAAGGCCATCAGGGGCACGGCGAGCAGGGGATATACGAGCACTCGTTTGAAAAAAGAAAGTCGGGGCATGCCAATGAACCAAATAAGCAGGATTAGGGAGCACGCAACGTGGCCCAAACCAATCGTGTTGCTGCTTGGAGTCACGAGGCGCTCGGATCCGCCAAGCTGAGTGAGCGAATAGCCACAGATCAGGAAGGCGATGACGGCGAAGCCTGCGAAGAATCTCTTGAGGGCTTGCGGCGTAGTCAGGATGAAAAACGGAGCAACGATCACGAGACCTGTTACCGTCAGGAAGCGGCCCACCTTTTCCAAGCCGGCGTCAAACACTGGTGTGTACGCGAGGCTTGCGACCATTAGCGCAACTAAGACGATATATAAAAAAAAAGAGGCAGGCATCGGTACCATGCGTTTTCGGCGAAACGAGTTCAAGCCAATTCCTAAGAGGATGATTGCGCCCAAGGCTAGCGTCAAATCCACCGGAAGTATAGAGGCGACTCGTTCGTCGCCCTTTAGATCGCCGATAACGACATAAAGAGCGAGCGCGAGTTCGGGGTAAAAAAGAAGGACAGCAACGCTAGCCGCTCCTAGGACGAAAGCAATCAGCATTTGTGGTGAGAAAGTTGAGGCGAACAAGGCCCATCCGCCGGCGAGGGATGCCGCCAGTATTGCGAGGCCTGAGAAGGGGACTTGATGAAATTTGTGGAAAACGGTTACGTTGCTGTACGAATCCATTTACTTGTGGGCCTTTGCGATGAAAAGAACGTCTTCGACATGTTCAACGGCTGAAAGGTTCACAGGTGTCGTACCGTCGATCAGGTCGTATGCGCCATAGCCGTAGCTCGACATGTAATCTGAAAGCTCGGAAATTGTTCGCCCTAGCAGCGGATAGGCGCGCGGAGCGATTTCGCAGATAATGGCAGGACGTTGTTTCGATCTATCAAAAAAGCCTCGCAATCCTTTCAAGATCGGCAACTCGTATCCTTCCGCGTCAATTTTGACCAAGGAAATGCGGTTGATGTTGCGCTCCGCCAAGTAAGAATCCAAGCGAACAACCGGAACCTTTAAAGTGGAGATGACTTCGGGGCCAGACTTGTAAGCCAGCACCATCGTGTTTTGGCCCGGCTCGCGGGTGACGTAAATTGTGCAGCTTCCGGGTTCTTCGCCTGCGGCCTTGCAATTCGTCAGGATGGAATGTTCCGGATTCAATTCAACAAGCCTCTCGAGCCTGTCGAAGTAAGCCGGCACAGGTTCGAAGCAATGTACCTGGCCTCGCTTTCCGACAATACCCGCCGCGAAAGCTGATAGATATCCGACGTTCGCTCCGACATCTAGAAACACATCTCCGGGCTTCATCAATCGCTTCATCGCATCGATAATCAAAAGGCCGTAGGAGCCGAAGTACATCGGAGCGGCGCCTCTGTAGTGGCCGAAGTCGTACTCGAACACAACGTCGTCGATGCGTTTTTGCGCCGGCAGTGGCGGCAAGCGCCGGGTCGTATTCAGTTTTGCAAGCAGCACACGACAAAACAGCGACGGGTTCTTGGCCAATAGGGTGGTGGCGCGAGATGCTATGGTTCGGAGATACATGTATGAGGTCTCTGGTTTAACTAGCGTGAGCAGCGAGCGCAGCTTCTTGTTTTACGAGCGTGGGGTGCGCAAAAAGACGCTGCAGCTTGGTCATCCGAGCGTAATCCGGAGCCAAAATGCGGTTTTCGTTCAGATCGCGCGATATTCCTGCCTTGTAGCCATGAAGGTCGAGTTTGATCGCTGTTCGCGGGCGATTGTTTGGATCACCAGGCTTGTTCCACGCCGGTCCTTTGTGGATGCCATTCCCGTGAATGGCTGCAACGCTTCCGCGTGGGGTCTGGAGGACCGCCCAACTCCGCCGCGGATAGATACGCTCGACTTCTTCATCGCTCAGCCGCCCGTCATTTGCTGGTATCCCTAGATCGCGAGACAAGCGGGGACGGCAGGAACGGACATCGTAGTGATTCGAGCCCGGGATATAAACGAGCGGGCCGCGGGTGTCGTCAACATCCACCAGGTAGATGAAGACTTGGAGTGAATCCGATTCGTCATTGTCCTTGTGAAAATTGCTGGAATGCAGAGGGCGACTGTGCGGAAAATCGCGAACAAGTGTTACGCGGTAGAGCGGCGGCAGGTAACCGAGAAAGTTCGCCGCAATTTTCAGAATACTCTCGTGGAAAGCCACATCCAGTGCTTCGGGAATGCGGACCAGAGGATCGCGCAGAGCAATCATCTTTTCCGTGGCGGCTAATTCGTCGTAACAGAGACCATCGAGCGTCGTGCGGTCTTTGGATTGAATCGAATAAGCAAGATGGGTGTCGATTTCAAGATTATGAAACATCGCATCAGCTTTTAAAAATATGCGATCTACGAGCTCTCGCGGGAAGAATTCGGAAATGAGGGCATAGCCGGATTCTCGTAGCGAGTTCACTTGCCGTGCTTCGAATTCATTCATGGTGAATAGAGACCGATTTCGTTTAAACAGCCGGCGAGTTTCCGCTCCAGCGATCCGGCGGGAGTAGAGCATCCTTGCCTTGCAGATGGCGCTGTAGAGGTGCGGCTGAGTCCGAACGGCGCGCAGCAGAAATGGAGAACGCGCTAAATTTCCGCCCGATTGGTGATTCATATTTCTTAACCGGCCGAGGCGCTGAATTGCTTTTGGCAAGAGCCAGCGGCATCAGCACTTTCGGTCAATAGTTCATGCACTGCTGCACACACTTCGGCGACTTGCGCGTTGGTCATCGCCGAGAAAAATGGAAGCGCTAGGCACCGCCCAGCGGCCAGGTCCGTTTGCGGAAGCGAAGAAGGACGCGAGAGTGGGATCTTCTTGAAATAGGGTTGGCGATGGATGGCCGGAAAATATGCCTGGCATGCAATGCCGCGCCCGCGTAAATTGGCGATCAAACTTTCGCGTCGCCACGCAGCCCACGGTCCTTGCAGCTGGATTACGTACACGAACCAACTTTGCTTTGTCTCGGCTGGTTCGTACGGGAGAGTAATGCCTGGAGTGTGAGCGAGAGCGCGTGAATATTCATCCGCCACTCGCTCCCGCGATGACAGCAGATCACTGATTCTTTTAAGCTGGACCAAGCCCAAGGCGCAGTGTAAATCGCTCAAGCGATAGTTGTATCCTAAAGCAGTGTGACGTAACCAGGCAGATCGATCGTCGCGGCCCTGATTGCGGAGACTGCGGCAGAGCATCGCGACCTGCGTGTCATTGGTGACGATCATTCCTCCCTCTGCGGTCGTCATCTGCTTATTTGGATAGAATGCGAAAGCCGCGGCGTCGCCGAAAGTGCCGACAAGCTGACCGCGATACCGGCTTCCGAGTGCTTCGCAGGCGTCTTCGAGAATGCGCAAATTGAATTCGCGGGCCATTTCGACAATGGGAGCCATATCGCACGGTGTACCAAAAACGTGAACTGGAAGAATTGCTTTTAGAATGCGTCCTGACCGGCGATTGAAGAGCCTGCATTTATCCGGCTTCCAAACATATTCAGAGGTCAGGGTTTCTCGAATCTCTGCCGGATTAATGTTAAGCGTGACGGGATGAATGTCGACGAACATCGGCAACGCTCTCTCGTACAACAAACAGTTTGCTGAAGCTACGAAACTGAAAGACGTTGTGAGAACCTCGTCTTCCGGTCCGATGCCAAGCGCTCTGACGCAAAGGTGCAAGGCTGAGGTTCCACTATTTGTCGCGACAGCATAACGCGTGCCGATATAGTTGGCGAATTCCTCTTCAAATTCAGCGACTTGTGGACCTAGGCTCAGGTTTCCGGACCGAAGCGTGCGCGTGACGTACTCGACTTCGAGGTCTCCAATGTCAGGCCGCGAAAGCGGAATATTCACGCTGCACCTATCGAATCGAAAGCGGCGGACGGACGCGGCGGAGCCGAAACTGGAAGGCAAAGTCGATCAGGTTGTGGTCCTTTGAAGCCAGGCTCGATTTCCGACAGGTATTCGAGCAGGCCTTCCTGATCGCCGCACTGAAGAAGGGATTCCATTTTGCGAATTTTGCCTAGAATTCCAAGAGCCAATGGGTTCTGCTGGGCGATCATGAGGATTTTTTCAGCTTTGGTATGAACGGGTTGCTCCCAATCCGCCCAAAGTTCCTCCTCTATCTTTTCGCCATCCTTCAAGCCGATGAATTCAATGGGAAGATCGCGCCCGGGTTCGAGGCCGGCGAAAAGCGCCATGGTCTTTGCTAGTTCATAGATATTTAGCGGCTCGCCCATCTCGAATACGAATGTCTCCCCGCCCTTTCCGAGAGCCGCCGCGCGCAAAATTAGATGAACCGCTTCCGGCACCGACATGAAATAGCGAGTTGCGCGCGGATCGGTGACAAGTACTGGTTCGCCTTTCTGGATTTGCTCCCAGAAAAGTCTGAGGACGCTTCCGCTGCTTCCGGCAACATTTCCAAACCGCACGTTAGAGAAGGGTTTACAGTGGGTTCGAGCGAGGTCCTGAATGTATAGTTCTGTCAGCTTTTTGGACAATCCCATATAACTTCTGGGGCTTACGGCTTTGTCCGTGGAGATATTTACAAACCGAGCCGCGCCGCATTCCATTGCAGCTTCCGCAACATTACGCGTGCCTAACACGTTGTTGCGAATCGCTTCTTGCGGATGCAGCTCGAGAAGACCTACATGTTTGTGTGCTGCCGCGTGAAAAACAATCTCCGGGCGCTCGCTGCGGAAGAGTTCCCGCAACCGATCCCTATTGAGGATGTCGGCAAGGACGGGCCTAACTCGTGATGCCTCACAAAGCTGGGAAATCTCGCGATGGACGTAGAACAGGCTGTTTTCAGACTTGTCGAGGAGGATTATCTTTTGCGGAGACGCCTGTGCGATCTGGCGGCAGAGCTCTGAGCCGATGCTGCCCCCTGCACCGGTGACGAGAACTACTTTTCCCCCGACGATCCTTCGAGTTTCTTGCAAGTCTATGCGTATCTCGGTGCGATCCAGAAGATCCGTAATCTTTGGACTCCGCAGCTGACATCTGGAGACCTTTTCATCGGCCAACTCGGTAAGTGAGGGAAGCGTCCGAACTGGGAGCCGGGATGCGCGACAAACAATAAGAATATCTTTCATCTGCGATGGCGTCGCACTTGGAATGCATATAAGGATTTCTTCGGCGCGCATTTCCGCCGCCAATCTGGCGATATCTTTCGTCCCGCTGACAACAGGAACGCCGTACATCGACCTGTTTGACTTGGCCGGATCGTCGTCCACGACAGCTATGGGTTGGCAGGCCGAAGCTGGGTCCATTGACAACTCTTTCAGCAGCGTCATTCCGGCATCGCCGGCTCCGACAATCAAGACGCGTCTTCCGTGTTTGCGCCGAACAGCTCGCTGCTTTTTCAAAATACGCGATCCGAAGTGCAAACTGCCCCACAAAAGCTGAAGGATCATGCAATCGAGGACGAATAGAGCAAAAGGTAATTTAAGCTCCGGAAGTTGCCAACAAGCAAAGGCCCAAAAGGTCAGAGTGCTGAAGATGACAATCTTGCAGATCGAGATCAGATCTGGAATGGAGGCATATCTGAGCGAGCGTCGATATAGCCCCGCTATCACCAGACCAGCCAAACGAAACAGGATCAAAAAACCAAAAGTGGCGCGCACAATCTGTGCGGCCCATCCCGGATCGTGCGTTTCGGATAAAACATAGATGGCAAGAAAATAAGAAGCTGCCGCAATGACTATTTCAGCGCAGAGAACAAGAAACGAGCGGTGCGCGCGCCAGGCGAGTTTTGCCAGATACGCTCCGCGCGCCACGAGCTTTTCTAATGTCCGATCTCGTGGCCGGGCCGTTTGCCCGATGGAGAGGGTGCTCATTCGTATCACCATTCTTTCTGTTTTACATTTTTAGCGGTGCGAGTTGCGACGTTTGAATGATCGTTCTTTGAATAGACTAAGACTCGGGCCCATTCGGAACGTAGCTCCGCCATTTGAGTCACATTGACCCACTAGAATTGACGCCGCCCCGGCGCACTGCGAACATCACGGCCGCGTTGCCCGCTTCGAGCCTAAAGTTTTCTGTAAATGGCCTCAGGGATGGGAAAGAGCCGCTTGTTCAGGACCGCCCCAAGTATTGGCACACTCGCCGCTTCTAAACTTTCCTTGGCCATGCGCGCCGATTCTCGACGCGTCATATTCGAACCGACCACCAGAACCGCCCCATCACTTAGGTGCGCGAGCAGAGTTGCGTCGCCGTAAGAGAGAATTCCGGGGATATCAATCAGCACAAAATCGAATTCATTCCGCAATTCATTGAGGCGAGTGCGCAATCGTGCCGGGTTTAAAGTCTCCTTTTCGATGTGGCCGGATGTCATCAACCAAAGGTTTGGCCCGGAAACGCGCCGCACGAAGTCACGCACTGAATCGTTGTTTTTCAGGGACTCCGCGAAACCAGCTCTATTCCCGACTTGAAAATGGTGATGGAGTGACGGGGAATAGAAATTTGCGTCCACGATGCAAACAGTCCCGAGGCCTTGGGCCGCCAGCATGCGGCTCGCGTTGGCGCAAACCCAGCTGCATCCGACACCTTTTTCCACACCGCAAAATGCGACCGACTCAGGGGTCTGTGTACCATCGGGAAGAACAAAAAGACGCCGCACTAGCTTCATCACCTCGTCATCAACCATGGCGCGATGATCGTGGTGCTCATGCAGCTCATTCACCCACGAGCTTTCTTGTGACGCCGGCTGATAGGCGTCCTGCATATGTTCCGTAATTCCCAGAAGGTCGAAATTTCGGCTCATGGTTTGTCCGATCGACACCCAAGGGCGTCGCTGAGATCGTATTGACTAAGAAACATTCCTATTTCTCCGAAGTGCTGGACGGAATTGACGCCAGAACTTTCACGTTCAAGTAACGAACCAGCTCATCGGGCGTGCGAAAAGACGGGTCCATGCGGTCAACTGCATACGCGGCTCCGACGCTCACGATTCCCGCAGTGAAAAATCCGCCAACAAACAGCCAAAGGATATTCAGCGCCGGTAGCGCCGGTACGGTGGCCATTTCGGCGATGGTCACGTTCACAATTCGTTTGCTGTCTAACGCGTCGGAAATTCGGGCTTCTTCGCGTTTGCGAAGATAGAGAAGATAATTGTCTTCTCCAATTTTCACATTTCGCGCCAGATCGTCCTGATGCCTGCCTTTTTCATCAAGGTTTTTTGCGATCTCTTGATAGAGGCGTACCACTCCGACGATCGCGCCGGCTTGTGCCTCGAAAGCTTTGCGATCCGTTTCGGCGCGAACCACTTCTGTTGCCATCCAGTCCTGCGCAGGCAGACGGTCGGTTGTAACCTGCTGGGTAGGCGACGATTCCGCGTGATTAATCGCCTTCTCTGTATCCGCGATTTGAGATTCCAATTCCAGCACTGGTTGGTATGTTGGGGCGTACTTGGTCAGCATGTCGCTACGTTTCAATTCGAGGTTGAGGAGCGTAGTTTCGAGCGTCGCCATTAACTGGGCGTTATCCGTTTTTGTTATTTGTGTAGTTTGACGGGAGGGCATATTGGCTGTTTGCTGCTTTAAAGCCAGGGCGCGCTGATTCGCTTCGTGAGCGTTGGCCCTAGATTGATGCAATTCGGCTTGGAATTGGCTGAGCTGCTGAAGCACAAGCTGTTTTTGTGCGGCTGCGGAAACGATGCCTTCCGTGCCGTCGAAATCGGATAATTGGGTTTCAGCGGCTGCAAGCTCGCCACGATAACGTTCTGCCTCCTGATTGAAGAAGGGAAAGGTTCCGGGAGGGCGATGCACAGCCGCGTGTTTCTCTTGGAACAAGTTTCCAAGGTCTTGGAGAACACGCGCAGCCAGCTCAGGATCGCTCGACGAGTACAGCACGCGGATTAGTCTTGTTTTCTTTAGAGGGTCAACGACCAGAGTGTCTTGAAGCGCCTGCACGGAGCGTGCAAGCTCCGTTTGAGGCGAAGCCGGGGTCCGCCACACCGCGTTTTCGAACCGGTCAAAAGCTCTTTTCCAGCGCGATTCATCTCGCGATTCCAGGCCGCTTGCCAAGACGACTTTCTCCAGCAGGTCGCGGCTCTTCAGCAATTCAACTTCGGAGTTCAGATCTTCTTCGCTAACCGCCGAAACGGCAGTCGATGCTCGCTGTATGTATGCATCGGAGGTGATGACCGGATCTACGCGGTCCTGATTTACCAGGATTTTCATTTCCGCTTCGTATCTCGGCGGCAGAAGAAGCGCTGACAGAACCGCGCCGGCAAAAATACCGATAAAAATCATTGTCGCCAGACGCCGCTGCCGGAAGACTGGCGTGAGCACGTCCCGAAGCGTAAGGCTCAAATGCTCGAGAGCACCGTTTCGCCGGATGGAGAGATCATCGGTGTTTTTTTGTTCTGGTCTCATGCGATTTAACTAATATGAGTAATAGCCGCCGAACGACGATTTCGGGATGTATTTCTGAATCTTAGAAATCAAATTTTGTGGAACGAATAGCATGTCTCCCGGCCGAATTTCCGGGTCCTCGCGCACGTCGTGGCCTTGAAGAATGTGTTTGAGGTCAAGAGTCTGCACTTCCAGCCAGTTATTGTTTACGCGGCGAAAGAGAAGAACCTGCGAGTGTTTGGCTGATTCGTTGAACCCGCCGGCCATAGCCACGGCTTCCGTTGCCGTGGTGTAACCACGCAAATCAAATTTGCCGGGCTTGGACACTTGGCCGCCTACGATGAAGTAGGGTTTATTGAAATCTTTCAACTCGATCGTGAGCAGGGGATCGTGGAGTATTTTAGAATAAGCCGCTTGCACAGCTATCACGGACTCCTTCGTTGTTAGTCCTTCCAGGTGCACGTCACCCGCGCCGGCGAGGCTGACGAAACCGTCGGGTTGGACGTTAACTGTCTGATCGAATTCTGGGGTGAGAGGAAAAGTGAGCGTGATAGCGTCGCTCGCGCACAGACGGTAACGCGCGTTACGTTGTTGCAAGACAGGATCATCGGCATCGTGAGTGTTACCGGAAGGTCGCTCTTGCAGATTGGCCTTGGCGGGGCCAACGGGGGGGCCGTTGGCCGCCATGGCGTTCACCTGGGCCGGGGAAATCGGCGCGCAGGTTAGGATGGCGAAGACAAGAAGTCCCGTGAAAATAGCCCAAGTGTTTCTCTCGCCCACGCGTAAGCTCCCGAGAATCCTGATTCGAAAAACAGCGCCTATTACGAAATATGTTTCGTGGCCTAAGTATTTCTCACACGGGACAGACTTCGTAACCCTGTACGCGCAACGCCACGGATCGTTGAATCAACTCTACGGAAACGACAAGACTGCAATCCGAATTTCGTCCGACGAGGATGCCCACCAGTCCGTCGAGCGCGCCGCCGCGAACTCGTACCTTGGTCCCAATAGTCACAAAGGGACACGGTGAGATGCCCATAGGGCGCGCTGCGAGCAATTGAATGTCTTCGATTTCACGATCGGGAATAGTCAGGGGCTTACCAAGACCGTTCACGAAATTTAGGACGCCAGCGCTGCGTAAGACTAAAGATCTGATCTCTGCACTCACGGTAGCGCGAAGGAACGTGTAGCCAGTAAAGAGAGGTAGTTTGATCTCCTTGCGACGGTCACTCCAGTTTCGGACTTCGGGGTAAAGGGGGAGAAACGTCTCTAGGCCGTGAGCGCGGA
>Ga0182018_10001763_pt1 | contig 23589 bp, 20 predicted proteins | sample 812P2MmetaG_FD_120490 | JGI IMG/M metagenome (GOLD analysis project Ga0182018, IMG submission 120490) | Permafrost microbial communities from Stordalen Mire, Sweden - 812P2M metaG | ecosystem: Environmental > Terrestrial > Soil > Wetlands > Permafrost | place: Sweden: Stordalen | collected...
CAGAGACGGCCAGGGAATCGCTAGCAGTGCTTTGAAATCGAGGTAAGAGAAAAAGGTAGCTAAGTCCTTTAGAAGGGATGCCTTAGAGCTAAGTCTTTTAACCTCAATGCTTTAGCGCAATTCCGGGGGGGGGGGGGTACAAAACCAGATTTCTCCCACACCGCTATTTTTTCCCGCTATCCATCAAGGTAAACAAATTATTCAGCGACTCCACGAGCGTAGGATGAGCGAAGATACCATCGCGCAGCGCGGTGTAAGGCAATTTGCCCATCATTGCGATCTCAAACGCTGCCATCACTTCTCCTCCCTCAATACCAAGCATTGCGGCGCCCAGTATCTGATTGGTTTCCGCGTCCACGACCGCTTTCATGAAGCCGCGTGTCTCGTCCGTCTCCAGAGCGCGCGCGACGGAAGTCATCGGCTGCGTGGCGACGCGAATATTTCGCTTCTGCTCACGCGCCTGCGTCTCGGTCAGGCCGACCCGGCCCAACTGCGGATCAATAAACACGGTGTACGGCACCAGACGATTCTTCGTCGACGCGTCTTTGTGTTCGAGAAGATTGGAGCGGATGATACGAAAATCGTCATAAGAGATATGCGTAAATGCGGGACCGCCATGGATATCGCCGAGCGCATACACACCGCTGGCGGTCGTTTCCAGACGGTCATTCACCTTGATGAACCCGCGATCATCCGTCTGAATTTCAGCCGCGGCAAGGTTCAGCGTGTCCGAATTCGGCACGCGCCCGGTCGCTACCAGCAAATGAGAACCCACCAGAATCGTCGAAGAACCCTGATGCTCGACTTCCAATCGAATTCCGTCCGCCTGCGTGACGCGCGTCGCAGTTGCGTTCAACAGGACCTCAACGCCATCCTGCTGAAGAATTTTGAGGATCGCTTCCGCAATGTCGGGATCTTCGCGAGCAAGCAGTTGGCTTCCCCGCTCGACAATGGTGACGCGGCTTCCAAAGCGCCGGAAGAGTTGTCCAAACTCCAGAGCGATGTAGCCGCCGCCGAGGATCAACAAGTGTTCGGGGACGGCGTCGAGTTCCATGATGGATATGTTGTCGAGAGCCGGAACATCGTCCAGGCCATGCAGCGGCGGACGAGCGGCGCGGAGTCCGGCATTGATGAAAATATATTTGGCGGCGAGAGTGCTCTGAGCGCCATCTTTCGTGCGAATTTCAATCGTCCTTGGACCGGTAAACCGGGCATCGCCGAAGATCAAGTCGAGGTTCGCCGTCTTTTCGATTTTCGCCCGACTGCCGTTGCGGAAACTGTCCACGATGTCGCGCTGGCGCTGGCGAACTTTTCGCAAATCAATATTGATCGCGCCGGTGAGCACTCCATAGTCGGCGCCACGCCGCGCGAGGTATGCGACTCGACCGCTCGCCACCATCGTCTTGGTCGGAGTGCATCCCTGATTGATGCATGTCCCTCCTACATGCGTCCGCTCGATAAGAGCGGTGCGCATGCCCGCCGCGGCCAACGCGGTGGAGAGCGGCGTGCCGGCCTGCCCAGAACCGAGGATGATGGCATCGTATTGCTGTGGTTTGGTCATGGACAGGCTGGTAATTAGATGACGTTTAGTACATGAGAGGAATTCAGAATCTGGAAACTGCAAGTAGTCCGAGCCCAATTGCAATCAGGTCTTCGGGGATGGCAATCGCAATATCCGGAACCCGGAGGGCGCGAACCAGTCCGACGCGAGCCTGGTAACCGCCAAATGCTCCGGCGATTGCTCCGATCGCCCCGAGCAGAGCCGCGAGCCCAACGGACGCGCCGCCGGCAGCGCCAAGACAAGCGCCCGTAAGCAGGCCCGTGATGATTCGGACAGTGAGTCCTACAGCAGAGGTTCGCGGAGGAGTAGTCGGCAGTTGATCGGCGACGAATTCACCCAGAGCGCCGAGAGTGAAAATGGCCACCACCCAGACAGAACCCATGAGCGCGAAGTGAGAACCGGAAAGGTTGATCCAGCCGAGATGCGCCGCCCAAGCCACGACCGCAGGAGCCGTCATGGATCGTAACCCGGTCACAACGCCAATAACAAACGCCAGCAACAACACGAATTCCAAATTCATGAACGAATCTCCATTTCGATCGTTGAACCAACTGGCGACGGCTTCCTATTTAACCATAGTTACCGAGTCATACGTTGCAGCGCCATGCAAGATGCTCGTCGCCTCCGGCCTGCAGCGGCGACCTGCTAAAATTCTCCGTCACCACTCTTGGCGCCTGCCTGGGAAGTTAGTTCCATGTCCATCAATTTAGAATCCAGCAGTTTGAAGTCCGGCAATCCCGCTCCAACAGCACGCACCCGCGTAGTGCGTGAACCGCAGCGGGCTGTCTACGACCGCGAAGTCGTCAACCAGATCCTCGACGAAGCCTTTCTCTGCCATGTCGGCTTCGTCGCCGACGGACAGCCTTTCGTCATCCCCACTTCCTACGGACGCGACGGCGACGTGCTTTACATCCACGGCTCGGCCGCCAGCCGTATGCTGCGCAACCTCGATCGCGGAGTTCCGGTTTGCATCACGGTCACGCTGCTCGATGGATTGGTGCTCGCCCGCTCCGTCTTCAATCACTCGATGAATTATCGGTCGGTGGTTATTCTCGGTGTGGCAACGCTGGTGGACGATCCCGCAGAAAAACTTGCGGCACTGCGCGCGCTGAGCGAGCACATTGTTCCCCACCGCTGGGACGACGCACGCCATCCCAACGAAAAAGAGCTGAAGGCAACGTCGGTCTTGCGCCTTCCGATCAGTGAATTTTCTGCCAAAGTCCGCGTCGGGCCGGCGGTGGATGACGAGGAGGACTACTCGTTCCCGACCTGGGCAGGAGTCATTCCGCTGGAGACGAATTCCGGCGCGCCGATTCGCGACGAGCGCTGCGAACTGGAACTACCCGCGTATTTGAAAGATTACTCACGCTTGAAAAAAACGTAGGCTGAGCGTGTTCTTACAAATTCCCTCGCTGCGGGAGACGCGGCTAGCCGCGTCTCTACGGCAGCAGCAGTATTTTCCCTGTGGTCTTGCGTGCTTCGAGGTCGCGGTGCGCTTGCTGCGCTTCGGCTAACGGATATACGTGCTCAATCCGTAACTTGAGTTTGCCGTCGCGAATCATGCCGAAGACCGCGCCAGCGCGCTGCTGCAACTCCTGCGCTGTCGCAATGTAGTTCGCCAGCGAAGGCCGCGTCAGAAAGAGCGATCCCCTTTGTGTAAGCACCAGCGGATCGAGCGGCGCGACCGCCCCGCTCGAAGCTCCGAAGAGCACCATCATGCCGCGCGGACGCAGCACGTTCAGTCCCTTGTCGAACGTCGTCTTGCCGACGGAGTCATAGACCACATCGACACCCTTGCCGCCGGTCAGGCGTTTCGTCTCCGCCTCAAAATCCGTCTGCGTATAAAGGATCACTTCGTCCGCTCCAGCCGCAATTGCCAGCTTGGCTTTCTCCTCGGTCGAAACCGTCGCAAGCACGCGCGCGCCGAGGTTGTGCGCCATCTGGACCAGCAGCGACCCGACTCCGCCCGCTGCGGCATGAATGAGCGCCGTTTCGCCCCTTTTCAGCGGATAAGTGTCATAAGCAAGATACTGCGCTGTCATCCCCTGCAGCATTGCGGCCGCAGCATCGCGCTCTCCTACTCCATCGGGAATCTTCACCAGCCGTTCGGCTGGCACAGCGGCATATTGGGCGTAGCTTCCGAGAACAGAGCTGTAGGCCACACGATCGCCGACAGCCAGCCCGTGCGCATTCTCGCGTAGATCAGAGCCCAGCGCCGCAATTACGCCCGCGGCTTCCTGTCCCAGAACCAGCGGCAGCGACGCTTTGTAATGGCCTTCGCGGTTATAAACATCGATAAAGTTGACGCCCGCCGCATCGATCTTCACAACGGCTTCGTTCGGTTTCGGCTGAGGAACGGGCAAATCCACCAGTTCCATGACTTCGGGCCCACCGGTTTGCTTTATCTGTACGGCTTTCATATTGGATTTCCATGAATCGTGAACGACGACCCATTCTATGCGAAACTCGACGTCAGACTCGGCAAAGTCAATTTTTTACAGACAGGATGACGATCAAACGGCACCGCTACCGCACCATTTGCATCACGCGCGAGGCTGGGGTAACATGCCCCACCGGTTCCCAAGGTAACGGGGTCCATGGGTCTTAAGTAGCGTTGACCCAACGAATTTTGGGATAGTACCATCTCATCAGTGCAGGGCGCTGCCGGGAGTACCCGAGAGCGGATAAGCGCTTGAAAATATGAGGTTTACTTCTCACCCTTATCTCGCGATACTTCTCTCCGCGGCATTGGCGGCGACCATCGCTTGCCAGAGCGCCCAGAAAAGTTCCTTCGCACCACCTGCCCAAGCGCAGGCGCCCGCCCTGGTGGCAGCCAGCAGCCCGCCTGAACCGCAACCGCAGAAGGCCGCCGTGGCGGTCGCCACCGAGGCCCCATCGAAGCCCCAGGCGGTCGTAGCCGCCGCTGATCCCGTGGCCGATTTGATCGCTCGTGTCGAAAAGGAATACCAGGCAGGACTGGACAACTATCACGCCGGGCACCTCGAAGCCGCGAAGCAGAGTTTTGACTCCGCTTTCAACCAGCTGCTCGGCAGCGGATTCGATCTCCCCTCCGACGACCGCCTCGAGCGCGAGCTCGACCGCCTTCTCGATGGCGTCAACGGCCTCGAACTCGCCGCCTTGCAACAGGGGGACGGATTTGCCGAGCAAAAATCGGAGCCGGCGCCAATCGACGAAGCCAACGAGCTCACCCCTGCGGTGGACGAAAAAGTTAAGGCAAAAGCGGAAGCTGAAATCAAGTCCACCCACTCCGATCTGCCGTTGATGATGACCGACCAGGTCGCTGGCTATATCAGTTACTTTTCCAATCGAGGCCGTGGCACGGTTGAACGCGCGCTGGCCCGCTCCGGTCGTTACGAAGACATGATCCGCCGCACTCTGCGTGAAGAAGGCGTGCCGCAAGATCTGATCTATCTGGCCCAGGCTGAGTCTGGTTTTCATCCACTTGCCGTTTCCCGCGCCGGCGCTCGCGGTATGTGGCAGTTCATGGGCAGCCGCGCCAAGGGCTACGGACTCGAGCGCAGCTGGTGGGTCGATGACCGGCAGGATCCAGAAAAAGCGACTCGCGCCGCCGCCCATCATTTGAAGGATCTCTACAATGAGTTCGGCGACTGGTACCTCGCCATGGCCGCCTACAACTCCGGGCCTGGCACGGTCCAGAGCGCGGTCAAGCGCACCGGCTATGCCGATTTCTGGGAACTCTACCGCCGGAACGTGCTGCCCAAGGAAACCCGCAACTACGTCCCCATCATCGTGGCGGTCACAATCATGGCCAAGAATCCCGCGCAATATGGGCTGGATACGGTGGTGAAGGAGAAGCCGGTTCCCTACGACACCGTCAAGATCAACTATCCTATCGATCTCCGTTTAGCCGCCGAGTGCGTGGATGCCAGCGCCTCTGACTTGCTCGACCTCAACCCCAGCCTGCTGCGGCTGACCACTCCGAAATTTTCGGAAAAAGACGGGGGATTCGATCTGCACTTGCCCGCAGGAACCGTCGACAAGTTTCAAACGGCAGTCTCCGCAATCCCAACCGACAAACGTGTATGGTGGCGATATCACAAAGTACACGCCGGAGAAACGCTGGCTTCCATCGCTCGCGCCTATCGTACGACTTCGAAAGACATCGCCGCAGCGAACGACCTGAACGACGATGCGCTTGCGCCCGAAACCCGTCTCATCATTCCGATCGCCGCCGGCAAGCAAAGCGATACCAGCACCTACGCCCATGTCACCACACACTACAAAATACGCAAAGGCGATACGGTGGAGTCGGTAGCTGAAAATTTTGGCGTGTCCGCCAAAATGATTCGCAGTTGGAACCACCTCAAAGGCAGCAGCCTGGCTGGAAGAAAAATCCTGTATCTCCACCTTCCTGTGACCGGAGAAGCCAGCGACACGCAGGTCGCCAGCAGCCAACGTTCCGCTGGAACCCAGCACCGTGCCGGAACGCAAACCGCATCGGCCAGCGCGGTTGCCGTTGTGCATCACAAAGTCAAGCGCGGCGAGACCTTGTCTTCGATCGCAACTTCCTACAACACCACAATCTCCGCCCTGAAGCACGACAACCGGAATATCGCGTCTCTGCGTCCCGGCATGATTCTGATCGTCCGCGACGCGCACTAGAATCCACTCAATCTTGCTGATTAGGTAGTGGTGCAGTGTCACGATGAAGCCGATGAAATCCTGAACCACCAAGGGCACGAAGGATCACGAAGGCTTTTGGCTTCAGATATTTCCTTCGTGTACCTTGGTGCCCTTGGTGGTTAACGATTTCGCAAATTGCACCACTACCGCTGATTACGCTTCAGGGTTTGACGAGATCGTGGTTTGGGACATTGGGTGTGAACTTCTTGATGATAAATTCCTGAAGGAGATTGCCAACGGCAGTTGTGCCAAGCCCGATGGCCGCGTTTACGAATGTCAGTTCCGCGCCGTCGCGATCTTGCGCTGGATAGTAGATATTTGAAATACCCCCCGCAGCAATGCTTCCCAGGATATTCGAGTAGTTTGTCTGCCAACGGCCGTTGTCGCCTTTGCAGATAACGGAATTGGCAATCGCATACAGAAATCGTGATGCCTTGCTACCGGTCCCTTTGTAGAAATAACGCGGATCCTGCTTCAGCAGCGATGGCAGGATGGCGGCTCCGACGAACGTGCCACTCACCGTGTCGGCATAACCCGCGCCGAAGCGCTTGCCGTAACCTTGCGCGCCTTGCCCATATCCGCTGAAGTGATTTTGCGCCTGCTCAACTCCCGCGCTGGCGCCCACCAATACGAAGGTGATTGGGTCTATGGTCGTCTTCCAGGCAAGCTTGAACTTTTGCTTCCGGGTCAGCGGAACTGCATCGGGGTTGTAGCTGACATAAAAATTTGGAACGATGCCCAGCACGCGCTGTTTCTCTTCAATCTTGATCTGCTGCTCTGCCACTTCGGTGCGCGTGAGTTCGACCTGCATCTCCGTGGAAGTGGAGGCGACATCCAAAGCGATCTGGGGGACAGTCTGGATCTCGCCCGAATGAAGGACTCCGGAGAATGTTTGCGGCGCAAAACCCGCCACCGCAACTGTGAGCTGAAACGGCCCGGGAGCAACCTTGGCAAAGGAGAATTGCCCATCGGCGCCGGATAGCACGTCCTGGCCCGGAGATTGATCTCCACCTGTAAGTTTCACCGGAGCTCCGGCAATCACAGCTCCGGTTCGATCGACAACCGTCCCTCTGATACTTCCTGACAATCGCTGGTCTGGAAGGCTGGAAACGGGCGCCTGCGAAGGAGTCTGCCCTAGGCAGAGTGACGTGCAGCCCAAGGTGACAAATGCAAAAGCGATTAATCCAGACTTGAATTGGAGGCCCACGAATAAGTTCCTTGTACCTCTGCCACACTTCTCACGAACACTACCCGAAATTCTCTCGTATTCGAAGTTGGATGCATAGGTATCATTGGTAAGCAAAGGAAATTCGCGAGTTCTTTCATTCTAACGGCGAAGATCATTACATGGAGATCAGTCGACGTTTGATCGCTGCATCGCCCTACCCCATCAGCAATCCGCCATTCACATTCAGCACATGCCCGGTGATGTACCCAGCCTCTTCTGAAGCCAGAAACCGCACCGCGCCAGCAATGTCCTCGGGCGAGCCCACTCGCCCCAGCGGAATCGTCTTTACCGCATTTCGCTTGAATTCGTCACTGAGCCCAGCCGTCATGCTGGTGTTGATAAACCCCGGAGCCACCGCGTTGCAGGTAATATTGCGCGACGCTACCTCACGCGCCATGGCCATCGTCAGCCCGATCAGCCCAGCTTTCGAGGCGGCATAATTCGCCTGCCCGGCCTGTCCTATCTGGCCGAACACACTCGTGATATTGATGATTCGGCCCCAGCGCTGCTTGAGCATCGAACCAATCACCTGCTGAATGCAGAGATACGCGGAAGTCAGGTTCGTGTTCAGCACCGCATCCCAGTCGGCGCGCTTCATGCGCATCACCAGTTGGTCGCGCGCGATACCGGCATTGTTGACCAGGATATCGATCTTGCCGAATTGTCCCAGCGCCGACTTGATTCCGGCCTTCACCTGCTCTTCATCCGCCACGTCCATGACGAAAGCCGCTGCCTTGCCGCCCGCCGCCGTGATCTGCTCCACCAGTTCCTCCAGCTTTTGCTGATTGCGCGCCGCCACCGCGATGCTCGCGCCCTCCCGCGCCAGCGCCAGCGCACAGGCATGACCAATCCCCTGCGACGCTCCCGTAACCAGCGCGACTCGCCCCTCGAGTTTCATGCGTGCTCCTTAGGGAAGTAATCTGGGAACTGAACTTAGGAACGAGGATTATAAACGTCGCCGAAGCCATCTCGTGTTGGGAACTGAAGACCTTCGTCCCGCAGACCAACGAAAAAGCAATCCCCACAACCACTGAGGAACAAAACAGTGCGATCACGAGGGGCAGGTTGTCTGTGGGAATGGAGAAAAACGAGAGGCAAAAGCTCAGCACAGCCCAAGAATCTTTTCGATCTTTTCGACCAGCGTCCGCCTTGAATAGGGCTTCGCCAGAAAATACGTGCGCGACTCTGGCGCTTCCGTCTCGTACTCAGGGTTGAAGTAACCTGAAGTCACCAGCACCACAACCTCCTGCGAATGCGCTCGCAGATCTTGTCCCAGTTGCAGTCCCGTCTGTCCCGGAAGCACCATGTCCGTCATTACCAGATCAATTCTCCGGTCGGACTCTTCATAAACTTTCATTGCCTCTCGCGCATTCTCGGCCGGCAAAACATCGAAGCCTGCGTGTTCCAGGATGCTGCCCGTGGCCTCTCGTACGAAAGGTTCGTCTTCCACAAGAAGAATAACGGGCCGGACGGGTTGATCTTTTTGGGGACAATCTTTCGCGCTTACGCATACCTGAAGAGTCATCACATGCTCCAATTCAAGTTCCATGACTCCTCTTCAGCAATCGCATGACCGCGCGCAACCGAAAATCGACGCGCTCCGCACCGAGGTCCGTTTCGTTCGCAGTAAAGTTTGGAATATCGTTCGGAATCTAGTTTGGTGACGTAAGAATCGTCTGCTTGGGATCAAGCACAATTTTTCGCGCGCCGCTGGGCGCGGTTAGCCGAAACGCAGTCTCCGCGCCGTCCGCCAGCACTTCCCCCAGAAAAACCAACGAGTTTCCCGCTGTCGTCGCATACACCGGAACCGCCGTCACTAAATCGTCGGGTACGTCCTTTTGTACGATCACGCCGGTAACGGTGGTCACCCCGGCTTTCTCCGTTATGCGAATCTCGCGTGTTTTCAGCTCCGGAATCGCCGTCCCTTCGATCCAACCTTCTAAGAACCAGTCCAATTTGGGACGTTTCTCGTACCAAAGTGGACGCGGCAGCTCCTCTTCAAACACTTGCACCAATTCCTGCGTGGTTATGCTCTTCCCCGCGTAACGCTCTCTGATTTTCCGCAGCGCGCGGAAGAATGGCTCGTCCGGACTCGCCCGTCCTTTGCGGGCATGGGACGCCGCTTCAGAATCGCGCAGCATCATACGCAGCATGTGAAACAGCCACGTCCCGCGCTCGTAACTGATCGCCTCGTATCCTCTGGGAAAGTGCGACGAATCCAGCCGCTGCCCCAGCGTCACCGGTCCCGCATCGCGCAGCCACTCTCCATCTTTATTCTTGCTCAGAAGATCTCGCCGGTACTTCTCCAGAATCTGCCGGAACTGCGCCGGATTCTGCTGCTCCAGAATTAACAACGACGCATAGTTTGCCAGACCTTCCGCAATCCACTGATCCCGGTAACTCTTCCACAACACCAGATCGCCCCACCATTGATGGGCGGTCTCGTGCACCAGAACCTGGTTGTCGAGCGCGCGAGTCACGGACGCGAGCTGCAGATCGGTTTGTTCCTGCGGGCTCAGAAAGGCGTAACTTGACAGGAATACCAGCCCGGGCCAACCCTGGCTCAGATCCCCCGGCATTTGCGTCAGCGCCAGCGAACCATACGGATAGGGCCCAAACCATTGGGAGAAAACCCCAATGGCCTTCGCGGCCCGGTCCGCCACGGCCTGCACATCGCGGGCCGGTGACGGAGGGGGCGGGGTCACCAGGATCGGTATCGTCGACCTCGATCTCGCCGGCGGAACTCCCGGAAGCTCGCCAATCACCTCCGCCTGCCCCTTCGGAAACGATTTCTCGACACCCTTCGTGCCATACGCCTCCACGAGAATGTTACCCGCCTTCGCCTCGGCCCGAACGTATTTGCCGAGATTGAACCCCACCACAGGAATCGGCCGCTCTGAACTCCACCGCGAAGTTTTCTCTACACCTGTTTCGTCGCCTTTTTCCCCGTCCTCGCCGCCCGCACGCAATATCTGTTTTCCAGTAGCCACCAGTGTCCAGCTCGCCGGATAGTGAAACTCCATCTCGAACTGCGCCGGGTTCAAACCGAAATTCGGATACCAGGTGCCACGCTCACCCACATACAACAGCCCGTTCCCCGCGTCTGACAGGACCTCGCCCGCATAATTGAAGCGCAGTTTCAATTCCTGCCCGGCCGCGAGCGGAACGGGGAACACCACTGCCACCAGGTCATTCCCTTTTCGTCGCAGCTGTGTTCCTTCAATCGCCGGGTTCTGGATGAAGTCCACCGAATGCCCATCCGTTTCGACGACATCAATCTTCAGATAACGCGACAACTCGAACAGCAGCGTCCGTTCTCCTCCGCTGCGAATTCGAATATTCATGTCTGTTGATGCCCGCAACATCGTTGGAGGGTGCACCGACGCCCAAATCCGAAAGCTCGTAATGGACACGTCGCCAGCCGATCGTGGCGCCGCCCCGGCGGCCCCACCGGGTGCGAACGAAGTCCAAATATCGAAGAACAGAGTGTCATCCTTCGTCCGCGGCTGCCCCGCCCACAACGGCTCGGCGCTGCCCGCATCCCAGAACACCTCAAAACTACCCAGCTTCTTTCCGATCAGATGGGCGTGCAGCAGAGGGGGGAATTTTCGATTCGGCTCGTTTCTACCCTGCGCCGGAAGAAGATGGCTGAAGTCCAGCAGCAGGCGCAGGGCATCAAACTCCGCCAGACTTCGGCTCGCGTCGCTCCATTCTTTTACGAAATCCGCGCCCTCTGGATCCGGCGTCAGATAGGGCTGCAGGACGGCTGCGGTATCGTCGTTAAAGCGCAGATATCCTGAGGTGATCTGCTCTTCGAGAATCGCCATGCCGGTAAACAGCGCGAGCGATCCGCGCTCCGCCCGGTTCGGCGGCCGCAGCAGTATCTCGCCTTCCCCCTCGAAGAACGCGCCGGTAATCCGGCCGCAAATGTCCTCGGTAAATGCCAAGGTGCCGTCGTCCAAATCAAGGTGGAGATTGGGCCGGTCAATCGAGGCGTCGCGAACGTGGTACACGCTTTTCGGATCGAGTCCCACGGAACGAATCCGCGCGTAGAGCTCACCCGTCGTTTGGGGACACCGAGCGCCCGCGCCCGCAGGCTGCGCCCAAACCGGCGCCACCACAAGGCACCATGCCAACCCCGCCATCCACCGCGATCGCACCGGCCCTGGCTTCATGAATAAGTTCTCAGTTCCCGCAAGCGCGGAACCGCCCCGTTCCAGCACCTTGGTCACCTTACGGACCCCTCCGCCCGGTTGCTAGACTCAGCCGAGTGCGAGTCCTCGTCCTAATTCTAGTGCTTCTGGCGGCGCTTCCCGCGCCCGCCGACGTCATCCATCTCAAGAATGGACGCACCATCTGGGCCGACCAGGTCCGCGAAAGTGCAGACCGCGTCGAATACGACCTGGGCGAGGACACTTACGCCATCCCTAAAGCTTCCGTCGACCACATCGACGCCGGTGGCGTCGCCCCAGTTCACGCAGGTTCCGGAACCACCGCGGGAGCATCCATCAAGCCCAGCGCCCCCGACATCAACCCGGCCGCGCCTTCGTTCAACCACGAAGCCGACATAACCGGGAAAATCATCCGCGACGGCAAGGTCGATACCGATGCCCTGGCCGCCCTTGCCGGACCCGCCAATCCCGAAGTCGCTACCGCCGCCTACTTCCTGGCCGGGAAGCACGAGTCCGATCACGGCAACTTCCCGCAAGCCCGGCGCTATTACGAATCCGCGCTCCGCTTCCAGCCGGATAACTCCACGTTGCTGATCTACTACGCCGCCACCCTGATGCGCGTCGGCCAAGCCTCGGAGGCTCTGTCCTACGCCGAACACGCCGCCAGCGTGGACCCCAACTCGGCGGACGCCGTCGCTATGCTGGGCTTCGCTCAGTACGCCAGCGATCATACGCCCGACGCCATTCGCTCATGGAAAAAGTCTCTGACCCTCCGTCCCGACGCCACCGTCAGCCAGTATCTCGCCCGCGCCGAACGCGAATCGACCGCCGAATCCGACTTTTCGCAACGGGAAAGCAGCCACTTCAACCTTCACTTCGAAGGCAAGGACACCTCCGAAGCTTTCCGCCGCGATCTGCTCGCCACCCTCGACTCCGAATATGACGACCTGGTGCGCGATCTCAGCTACTCCCCGCGCAACAATATCGCGGTTACGCTGTACACCCAGGAGGCGTTCTTCGACGTTACGCGCGCGCCATCGTGGACCGGCGCCATCAATGATGGAAAGCTGCGTATCCCGATCAGCGGCGTAGCCAGCGTCACGCCGGAATTAGCGCGCGTTCTTAAACATGAACTGACTCACTCGTTCATCTCTCAGATGTCCGGCAATCGCTGCCCCACCTGGCTCAACGAAGGCATCGCGCAGATCGAGGAAGGAAAGTCGTCCGCTTCCTACGGCCGCCAACTCGCAGAGATGTTCACAGCCGGAAATGAGATCCCTTTCCACATACTCGAAGGCAGTTTCATGAGCTTCTCTGCCTCCGAAGCCACCCTCGCTTATGCTGAATCTCTGGCCGCCACGGAATATATCCGCGACGCCTATGGCATGAGCGAAATCAACCGGATTCTGGAACTCCTGTCGCAGGGCAGTTCCACCGAAGCCGCTTTGCGCGCCACCGTTCACTCCGATTACCGTCAACTCCCAGACGAAATGAACCGCGCGCTGAAAGAAAAATACGGAGAATAAGCCCTAAACGGACGCCCGGCGGGGCTTTCCGGCCAAGCCTCCAATGCCGCATTCCCCGTGCCAGTAGCACTTTCCGCTCATTGCTCCGTCCCAAAATCTGTGTTAGTTTCGGCCGTTATGATGGGGCTATTGTCAAAACTCGGGTTCGGCTCAACGGCGGAAGAGGTTCCAGAGATTGTCTACGGCGACGCTCCTGCGCTCCAGGGCGCAGACATGGCGGTCGCTTATTTTTCGTCTCGCGAGGGAGGCGACCTGCACGATTTCCTGCGGGTCGGTCCGTTCCGCGTCCTCTTCGGATTGCTCGATGTGGCCGGCAAACGCGAAACCAGCGTCCTCGTGCTGCAAGCCGCGCAGGCTTGTTTTCGCGCATCGGGCGAGGAGATCTTCGCCGCCGAGGAACTGAACGAATCGGAAGCGATGGTCGAACTGTCGCGCCGTCTGAATCTCGAGATCATGCGCGCCGCTGGCGGCGTGCGCAGTTGTCCGGCCTTCGTCGGCTGCTACAACGAAGAGCTCGGCACGGTTTGCTATGTAAATGCAGGCCACACGCCCGGCCTGCTGTGGTGCGATGACTCCAGCGTCGTCGAATTACCCGCTACCGGCTTGCCTCTCGGTCTATTCTCCCTGGCCCCGACCGACGCCCGCATTGTCGGCCTGGGCCAAAAGGGCTCGCTGGCGGTGGTTTCCCGCGGGGTGGTGGAGGCCGAGTCGAAGGACGCGGAATTTGGTCTCGACGGAGTGAAGGGCGTCATGCAGACCAGCCCGTCTTCGGCCAGGCAGCTCGCTCAGAACATCCTGCAACGCGTCCAGGATTTCATGCACATGGCTCCCAAGCACAACGACATGACTGTTCTGACGCTCACGCGAGGAAACTAGTCAGCCCACCCGTCGGTAGTGGTGCGATTTGTCAAATCGTTAACTGCACCACTACCCACCCGCCTACCCCATTGGCCTCCATGCCGCTCGCAGCGTAAAATACAAAGACAATTTCTCCGCGGGGTTACCCCAGGATTCGAGAGAGCCCTAAATGAAGAAGACCAGACTCCCCCTGCTGTTAGCTCTTGCGTACGCGATGCTGCTCCCATGTCTTGCGCCAGCCGATACGGTTGTCGAAGAGATCATTGCCCGAGTTAACAACGAAATCATCACCCGCACGGAATACGTCCGCAGCCGCGATCAGCTCAAGCAGGAAATTCAGCAGCAGGACCCCGCCAATGCCGACCGCGATTTTGCGGAAAAGCAGCGGGATGTTTTGCGCGATCTGATTGACCAACAACTCCTGCTGCAAAAAGGCAAAGACCTCGGCATCACCGGAGATACCGAGCTTATTAAGCGTCTCGACGAAACGCGCAAGGAGATGAAACTCGAGACCATGGAGGATCTGGAGAAGGCGGCAGAGGCCCAGGGAGCTTCGTATGAGGATTACAAGCAGAACCTGCGTAACTCGATCATCACCCAGAAAGTGATCGGGCAAGAAGTAGGTCAGAAGCTCTCCATGAACAAGGAGGAGGAGAAGAAATTCTACGACGAGCACCGCGCGGAACTGGACCGAGTGGAGCAGGTACGCCTGAGTGAAATTCTGATCGCGCCCAAAACGCCCGCCAAGCCGCCTACCAGCGCTGACGCGAAACCTGAGCCACCATTAGAGGCTGACACGGAGGCGGCGCTGGCAGCCGCCAAGGTAAAGGCGGACGATCTGCTCGATCAGATTCACAAGGGTGCAAAGTTTTCCGATCTGGCGAAAAAGTATTCCGAGGGACCGTCGGCGAAGGACGGCGGCGACCTGCAAAGTTTCAAGCGCGGCGAACTTTCGAAGGAATTGGAAGATAAGGTGTTCGCCCTGAAGGCCGGCGAGGTCACGGATGTGATTCGCACGAAGCAAGGTTACGTGATCCTGCAGACCACGGAACATCAGGCGGCGGGCATCCCCACCCTGAAGGAAATTGAGCCGCGCATTCAGGATGCGTTGTACATGCAGAAACTGCAGCCGGCATTGCGCGCCTATCTGACCACGCTGCGTGAACAAGCCTTCATTTACTGTATGTCGGGTTACGTCGATTCGGGCGCGAGTTCCAACCAAACCATGCCGGTCGAGACCGCTGACAAGGATGCCGGAGCGAAGAAACTGAAGAAGAAAAAGCTCGGCGTGTTCTAAGCTACTCTTTAGGCTAATACTGGCTGTGCTCGCGGCAGACGTATCCCGGGCGAGCGGCTCACGCGGCAAGCCGATTTTGTGGAGGGTCATGAAAGAGTTCTTTATCTCCGACTGTTCCCAGCAGGAGAACAAAATCATCACTTCCAGCTTCGTAGTGGCTTCGAAGCAGGTGAAGGCAAAAAAGAATGGCGAACCTTATCTGGCTTTGATCCTGGCCGATCGCACCGGCCAGATCGAGGCCAAGATGTGGGACAACGTCGATGAATTCATCGCCATCTTCGATCAGGACGACTTCCTTAAGGTCAAAGGCCTCATCAACAAGTACAAGAGTCGTTTTCAACTTACCATTCACAAGCTGCGGCGCATGGAAGAAGTCGATATCGACTTCACCGATTACCTGCCCAAAACCACCAAGGACATCGGCGAACTCTGGAGAACGCTGACCGAGTTTGTGGCCACGTTAGAGAATCCGCACCTGAAATCGTTGCTGGAACTGTTCATGGCCGACGCCGAGATCGCGGAGCGCTACCGCAGTGCCCCCGCGGCCAAGACCCTTCATCATGCCTATATTGGCGGCTTGCTCGATCATGTTGTTTCACTGTTCCGCTCCTGCGATCTGATGTGCCGAAACTATCCACAGGTCAACCGCGACTTACTCCTGACGGGAGCGTTTCTGCATGACATCGGCAAAATCCAGGAACTGGCCTACAACCGCGCGTTTTCCTACACGACGCGTGGCCAACTGCTCGGGCACATGATCATCGAACTGGGGATGCTGCAGGCCAAGCTCGAAAAACTGACCGGTTTTCCCGAAGAACTGAAAACCCTGCTCGAACACATGATCATCAGCCATCACGGGCAATACGATTTCGGGTCGCCCAAGCTGCCGATGTTTCCCGAGGCGCTCCTGCTGCACTATCTCGACGATCTGGATTCGAAGATGGAAGCGATGCGCGCCCATTTCGAGCGTGAAGCTGAACTCGATGGACCGTGGACGAGCTACAACGCGTCACTGGGGCGCCCGCTGCTTGATTCCAGAAAATTCATGATGGGCGAGAAAACGGCGGCGGCAAAAGCCCGTTCGGAAGATTCCACTGAGCCGCCGGCCGCGGAGGCCGCTACTTCCCCCGCGCCAGCCCTTGACCTGCTCAGCGAACAGAAAACATAGGCAAAGAGCACAGAGAGCTCTCAGTTCTCAGCCAAGAACGCACAAAAGCAAAAGGTGCGTACTAGTCGGGCTTTTGCTTTTTCTGAGAACTGAACAGCGGCGATATCGCGGCCGCCAGACTGATGCCTCGGCAGGACGCTACATCATCGGGGTTGGCACCGGAAGAATCTTCTTCTGTATGGCGACCGTCACCAGCTGGGCTTTGTTGTGAATATCAAGTTTGCGCATCAGGTTGAACTTGTGCGCTTCCACAGTTTTGACGCTAACCCCCAGAACCGCCGCCGCTTTCCTGACCGTATTTCCTTCCGCGAGCAGCTTCATTACTTCGCGCTCGCGCAAAGTCAGGGTGCTTCTCCGCAAAGGCACCCGAACCGCATGGTTCCACGGGTTCGCGTCGGCTTTCAATGTCGTCTGGATCTGTGGACTCCATGATCGTTCGCCGCGATGCACTTCCCGAAGCGCGCGCAATAAAGCCGGCGCCGGAGTATCTTTCAGCAGGTACCCGCTGGCGCCCGAGCGCATGGCTTGCTCCACATACTCCTGATCCTCATGCATGGTCAGATACACGATGCGCGTGCCAACGCAGTGTTCCTCGATGAGCCGTGCGGCTTCGAACGGCGACATGCCTGGCATACCGATATCGAGCAGGACCAGGTCGGGGCGGTGCTCCAGGACCAGTTTGAGCGCCTCGGCGGCGTCACCGGCTTCGCCGACGACGGCAAAGTCGGGAGCGTCTTCAAGCAGGCGGCGAACGCCATAGCGCAGCATGTCGTGATCGTCGGCGATCACGCAACGAATGCGCGCGGCAACTTCCGTGTTAAACGGACCAACCTTCGTGGTCAACATGTCGAGAAATCCTCGCGTGACGAAGTGCGCGATAAGTCTGGAGCCCCGGGGTCGCCCGGCGGACTTCCAATATAGACTGAATCTCAATTGTACCTGCACCTGGCACGCATTCGGAGCAAAATCTTCGATGCAAGGCTCTTCTTCGATACCAGAATCTAAGCAGAGCTGAACTTTTCGTCTTCATTTACAATGCCTGTTCCGTATGCTTCGCTACTTCACTTCCGGAGAGTCCCACGGCGAGGCCCTGGTTGCGTTTCTTTCCGGGCTGCCGGCGGGGCTGGCAGTAGACCAGGCATTTGTCGACCGCGAACTCTGGCGCCGCCAGCAGGGCTTTGGACGCGGCGGGCGAATGAAGATCGAAACCGACAAGGCCCACTTTCTTTCGGGTGTGCATCACGGCAAGACCATAGGCTCGCCGATCGCTGTGATGCTCCAGAATCGCGACTGGCAGAATTGGAAGGAGGCGCTGCCGGTCGAAGTAGGTGATCCGGAGAAGCACAAGCGCGTCGCGTCGCCGCGCCCGGGTCATGCCGATCTTGCCGGAGCTCTGAAGTACGATTTCACGGAAGCGCGTTACGTTCTGGAACGAGCCTCGGCTCGAGAATCGGCGGCGCGGGTTGCCATTGGCGCGCTCGCCAAACTGCTATTGCGCGAGTTGGGCATGGAAGTTCTGAGTCACGTGATTGCAGTCGGCGCAGTTTCGATTGCCGACCGCGAAATTCCGTGGGAGCAGATCGAGCCCTTGTCGCGCAAGGACGAGATATTGCTCTCTTGCGCCGACGCCGACGCCGAGCAGCGCATGAAAGCAGAAGTCGATAAGGTTCTGCGCACGGGCGATTCGGTGGGTGGGGTTTTCGAGGTGGTGGCCCACAGTGTTCCGCCCGGGCTCGGCAGTTACGTGCAATGGGATGAGCGGCTGGATGCGCTATTGGCAGCGGCGGTCATGTCATTGCAGGCGGTTAAAGCCGTCGAAATCGGAAGCGGGATTCAGGCGGCGCATTCGCCAGGATCGGCCGTGCATGACGAAATTGGTTATCAGAGCGACGCAGGGTTTGCGGGCTTCACCCGCACACGCAACAATGCCGGAGGGTTGGAGGGTGGCGTCTCCAATGGGCAGGAGATCCGGGTTCGCGGTTATCTGAAGCCAATCTCTACGCTGCGGCGTCCATTGCAGTCGGTGGATTTCGCGACCCGCGAGCCGGTGAAAGCGGCATACGAGCGCTCGGATGTATGCGTTGTGCCTGCCGCCGGCGTTGCCGGCGAAGCCATGGTAGCGCTCACGCTGGCGCGCTGTGCGCTGGAGAAATTCGGCGGCGACTCGATGAAAGAAACGAAACGAAATTTTCAGGGCTATTTGGACCAACTGAAGCACTACTGATCTGAACCTGTGTCATCCTGAGCGAAGCGAAGGACCTATGCATTTGAATTCGCCCCAATACATAGGTGTTTCACTTCGCTCAAGATGACAACCAAACTTACGAGATGATCTATCCAATCGTCAAATTTGGCAATCCGATCCTGGAAAAACCTTCGGCAGAGGTCACCAGTTTCGACGACGAACTCAGGCAGCTCGCGGAAGACATGTTCGAGTCGATGTACGCCGCTCGGGGCGTCGGGCTGGCCGCTCCGCAGATCGGCATTGCGAAACGAATCGCGGTCATTGATGTAACGTTCAAGGAAGACCCGAACGCGAGGCTTGTCCTGGTCAACCCAGTAATCATTAACAAAGCAGGCCGCCAGCGGAGCAGCGAAGGCTGCCTGAGCATTCCCGAATTTCGTGAAGACGTCACGCGTGCCAAAACTGTGACGGTACGCGCGCAGGACCTGACCGGAAAATTTTTCGAGCACACCGGAGAAGAGCTGCTGGCGCGGGCCCTTCTGCATGAAACCGATCACCTGAACGGCAAGCTGTATATTTCACATATCAGCGGGTTGAAACGCGACCTCATCAAGCGCAAGATCAAAAAAATGGTGAAGGCGGGAGAGTGGTAGCGACGCAGCGCCTCTTTTCATGAATTGTCATCTTTTCGAGAATTGTCATCTTTTTAGAAATTGTCATCCCGAGCGGAGCGAGGGATCCGCAGTTCGCCGCAAAATGCAGATCCCTCGCTTCGCTCGGGATGACAAAGTCTAATGCGGCCGGCACATCTATGCTCCTGGTTTTCTGCGGCACGCCTCGATTCGCGGTTCCGACCCTGGAGAGACTGGTCGCGGCCGGTCATTCCGTGCCCTTGGTGGTGACGCAACCCGATCGGCCCGGACGCAGAATGGAAGTCACCGTCTCTCCCGTGAAGGATGCGGCAATCCGCATGGGCATCGACGTTTTGCAACCTGTCACCATCAAGAACAATGCCGAATTCCGCGACCAACTGGCGGCGATGGGCCCGCACGCGATCATCGTCGTCGGCTATGGCCGCATCATTCCGCAGTGGATGATTGAGCTTCCCCGGCTTGGAAATCTGAACCTGCATGCGTCTTTGCTGCCCAAGTACCGCGGTGCCGCGCCGATCCAGTGGGCGATCGCCAGCGGTGAATCTGTAACCGGAGTGACGACCATGCGGATTGACGCTGGACTCGACACCGGCGACATACTCATGCAACGCAAAATTTCGATCGCTTCGGATGATACCGCCGTGACTTTGGGCCCGAAGCTCGCGTCCGTCGGCGCGGATCTGATGGTCGAAACGCTGCGCGGCCTTGAGAATGGCCAGGTCAGCCCAACTCCGCAGGACAATTCGCAAGTCACACTCGCTCCGATTCTGATAAGAGAAGACGGCCGTATGGACTTCACTCGCAGCGCACAAGACCTGTTCAATCGCATCCGCGGTTTTCAGCCGTGGCCCGGAGCGTTCACGAGCTTTAAGGGTAAAACGTTGCAAGTGCATCGCGCTGAACCAGCGGAAAATGCGGCGGCATTGACGCCAGGCCAAATCGCCGTCGAGGGCGCGCATCTTTTCGTTGGTTGCGGCAGAGGCAAAGACGCTGATACGGAGCTCGAGATGATCGAGATTCAACTCGAGGGCAAGCGCCGCATGAGCGCGCACGAATTCATCAACGGCTACCGGCCCAAATCCGGCGACCATCTGGGAGAGTAGGCTGCGATGGCCGTTTCTCCCGCTCGCGCGGCGGCTTTCGAAATTCTTCTGCGGGTGGAGCGCGAAGATTCCTACGCCGCTGAATTGCTCCACTCCGCTCCGCTCTCCAAGCTTTCCTCGCGTGATCACGGGCTCGCTACTGAACTGGTGATGGGCGTTCTCCGCTGGCAGTCTCTGCTCGACGAGCGACTGGCTGGCGCGTCGTCTCAAAAAATCGGGCGCCTTGATGGCGAGGTGCTCGCCGCCTTGCGTCTCGGCGTGTATCAGTTGCAATTTCTCACCAGAGTTCCGGTACGGGCGGCAATTTTCGAAAGTGTGGAGCTCGTCAAAGCGGCGCGAAAGCGCTCGGCGGCTTCGTTTGTGAATGCGGTTCTCCGGACAATTGCAGGAACCGGCGTGGAAGATACGGTCGCAGAGATCGGCAAATCGCCGGATTCGATCACGCTGGCTCGGAACGCCGCTCATCCTCCATGGCTGGTGGCGCGCTGGACCGAGCGCTACGGGCTGGAACTGGCGCGGCAGATTTGCGCCCATGATCAGAGGGTGCCCGACACCTCCATTCACATTTACGAAGATCGATGTGATGGCGAACTCGCCGATGCCGGTGTGCGATTCTCGCCAGGGCGTTTGCTGTCGGCGGCACGACATATTATTTCGGGCGACGTAACCGGGACCCGCGCTTACCGAGAGGGCCGCATCTCCATCCAGGATGAAGCTTCGCAACTGGTCGCGCTGCTGGCCGCATCTGCAGCACATCATTCTGCAATACTCGATTCCGCGATACTCGATTGTTGCGCAGCTCCCGGCAGTAAGACGGCCTTGCTCGCGCGGCGCCACCCGCGCGCCAAAGTGTTTGCCACCGAGTTGCATCCTCACCGCGCGCGCTTGCTGCAGAGCCTCAGCCGCTCGCCGAACGTCTACATAGTCGCGGCCGACGCTCGAACTCTGCCATTCTCGTGCACGTTCACCCGCATACTGGCCGACGTTCCCTGCTCCGGCACCGGCACTCTAGCGCGCAATCCGGAGATCAAGTGGCGGCTCAAAGCCGAAGACCTGCTCGACCTTCAGTCGCGGCAGGTGGCCATTCTGAAGTCCGCGCTTGCCCGGCTTGCCATTGGCGGGCGGCTTGTCTATTCCACGTGTTCGCTGGAGCGCGAGGAAAACGAAGCCGTGGTGGAAGTCGCCCTCGATGACACGGCGAAATTCAGTGTCGTCGATATCAGAGCAGACCTGGAGATGTTGCGGCAGTCTGGCGAAATGTGCTGGCAGGACATCGCGTCGCTCTGTGCCGGACCCTATCTGAGAACCATTCCCGGCGTGCATCCTTTTGACGGCTTCTTCGCCGGCGTGATTGAACGGAGATGATTTAATCATCGGCAACATCGCTAAAGGGGCCCCCGCTCCCCCCTGCCGCCATTTAGAATCATGAGGTTAGGGCATGAAATTGCCGCAAAGGTAATTATCCCTTGACAGTAGGTACGGTTATTTGCTATGATTTTACCTGAGAGTAGGTAAGATTATGGCCCACAACAATCGCAAGCCGAACATGCTGCCCTACACGCTGAAAGACTTCCAAAAACAGTTCCCAGATGACGCGACTTGCCTTGAATGGCTCCGCAACTACCTGTATCCGGATGGCATCTTTTGCGAAGCCTGCAATGCGGTGACAAAACATCACCGCGTCAAGAGTCGCCCGTCCTACTCTTGCGATCATTGCGGCCATCACGTTCATCCGACCGCTGGCACGATCTTTCACAAGTCGCCCACTCCCCTGACAACTTGGTTCTATGCGATCTACCTCATGGCACAGACCCGTTGCGGAATCTCCGCAAAACAGATTCAGCGCGAGACGGGCGTCACGTACAAGACTGCGTGGCGCATGTTCAAGCAGATTCGCACGATGCTTGACGATGAGAAGGCCGCACCGCTGGGCGGAAAGTCTGGCCCCGGCGTCGAAATGGATGAGATGTATTTTGGCGGACGGCGCAAAGGCACAGTAGGACGCCCGTTGGCCGGTGACCAGAAGGACAAGAAAACGACCGTCGTTGGCATGGTAGAGCGGAAGGGGCGCGTCAGGGCCGTAGTCGCTGCCGATGTGAAAGGTTCCACGTTGCTCGGATTGGTTAAGGAACACGTCCTGCCTAAGAGCACAGTGTTCACCGATGACTTCGCCTCTTACGACTTGATGGATCGGCACATCAACGAATACAACCATCGCCGCATCAATCACAGCGAAAAGATTTATGTGATGGGCGATGTTCACACGAACACCATCGAAGGTTTCTGGTCGCTCATTAAGACCGGAATTCGCGGCGTCTATCATTCGGTTGGCCGCCACTATCTACAGACCTACCTGAACGAGTATAGTTTCCGCTATAACCGGCGCTTCGACGAGCAGCCGATGTTTCTCAGCTTTTTGCAACAAGTTGAAAAGCGGGATGCGGTTGTCCGCCAAACCGAAGTTATTCCTGAACCGTTCTGACTCGGCCTTGGTCGCTACGGTAGAACATCGAAGGCCCGATCGGTAGTCGGGCCTTCGGGCAAAATTCGTGCGGGCACGCTGCGGGCGCTCCCTTAGATGGGAGTGTGATTTATTGGCGTACCGAAGTCAAGTGGCCATTACCCCGAGGCGCAGGATGATTTATTTGGGCGTAGTCGCAGTCTCCATTCTTGATAGCCTTCGGCGTATGCGCGGGGATTCTGCGGCCTATTCCATCTCCATGTGGGTCATGGAGTTTTTAGTTTTGGCACTAATAGCCTATGAGGTCTATGCTGGCATTCGGGAACGGCGAGAATCGCACAAACGACAACGAATTGTAGATGAGCGCGTCCGTGCAGTGCGCGAGGCAATATCGAAAGGCCAAAAGATTCATAGTTCAGCGGTCACCATCGGGCATACCGAAACCGCTGCATGGCATCAGCGAGCAATTAAATGGACAGCAGATACGCAAGGGCTGACAGCATCCTATTCAGCGCAAGCTGAAGCATCATTTCTCGATGTTTCAGAGGCATTGCCTATAAATGCCTATGGCAGCATAGGTGACCCACAAGAATATTCTCACCTCTTAGCTAGCTAGCTACTTTCCGTCGCAAAAATGCGTTTTCTAAGATAAGCCCTGTGCGGTAACACGCCACGGATAGAGCCTTCGGTGGTGAGTTTGTGCTCGTGCGCG
>Ga0182018_10001764_pt1 | contig 23588 bp, 23 predicted proteins | sample 812P2MmetaG_FD_120490 | JGI IMG/M metagenome (GOLD analysis project Ga0182018, IMG submission 120490) | Permafrost microbial communities from Stordalen Mire, Sweden - 812P2M metaG | ecosystem: Environmental > Terrestrial > Soil > Wetlands > Permafrost | place: Sweden: Stordalen | collected...
GCCAGGCGGCCTTTGGCTTTGGCGAAGTCGCGGACCTGCCGGGCGTTGAGGCGGGCAACGGGACGCTGGGAGGCGTGCGCCAAGAGGATGAGCAGAGACTCGTAGTTGAATCCCCCGCCGCTTTACTGACAGATTCACTGACACCCGGCTGCCCGCTGCAACGAAACCCTTGATAATCCAGCGTTTTCTAACGATGGCGAAGGTCGTGCTGGTGTCCCCGTCCGGCAGGACGGAACGAACGCGGTAAAAGCTCCGTTTTTCCGTCGCCTGACGCTGCGCTCGGCGACGGGGACAGCGCAGTGCGCCATCCCTACCTTGATGGTTTGTGAATGGCATGATCCCAACCTTTTTCAGGCTTGAAGAAAATTTCTGCGCGCGGTTCAACCTGGAGAAAAACGAATGACAATTCCCGTGGGGTGAACACCCCATAGCCCCCGCACGCTTTCATTCGTATGGTTTTGCCGCCATGAAAATTGTGGAAATCATATCTGATGAAGGGTCGAGCAGCGCACCCATTCAAGACCAAACAAGTCCGCCACGGTGCATTCCCATATTTCATCACAACCGCGACGCCCGCCATGCCGGCCATGGGGGGCAACCCTGCGAAAGCGTTTCCCCATGAGCCGGGTCAGTCCACAAATGCGGAAATTCGCGCTGCGGCTCATGCTCTTTGAGACGCTAGGAGATGAATCTTCCGGGAAAAACCCCGGCGGCTTTCATGTTTGCGAGAAGCTGCACCTGCATCTGGCGACATTCCTGGGCAACACCGGTTTTCAAACGCTCCTGACGCGCGCGTTCGCGCTGTCCGCCGAGGAAATTCCCTGGCTGCGCGCGGTGCGGATCAAACCGGACCGGACATTGGAAGGATTGGCGGAAGTCCAGGCGCACCTTGACCCGGACGAATTGTTCGATGGCGGAGTGGTTGTGCTCGCCCAGTTGCTCGGATTGCTGGTGGCCTTCATCGGCGAAGTTTTAACCGTGCGCCTGGTGCGCGAGGTATGGCCGACAGTCCGGCTCCATGACCTGGACCTCGGCAAAGGAATCAAAAATGAAAAAACCAAATAAACCAGCCACGCTCATGTTGACAAAAAAGGTTGCGGGCAAACCGGCCAAGGTCACGATCCATAAACTTCCGACCGGCGTGCACGGACTCGACGACATTTTGGGCGGCGGCATCCCGCAATTTTCGTTCAACATCATCGCCGGCATGCCCGGTTGCGGCAAAACGACCCTGGCGCATCAAATCGCCTTCGCCAATGGAACGCCGAAGAAGCCGGTGCTTTATTTCACCATCCTCGGCGAACCCGTCCTGAAGATGCTCCGCTATCAGCAACAGTATTCTTTCTTCGATGAATCCAGGCTGGACAAGGACATCCGGTTTTTCAACCTGTCCGACGTGGTGCTGGAGACGGATTTGAACGTGGTGCTGGAGGAAATTATCGGGCAGGTCAAGGCGACCAATCCGGGCATCGTCGTGGTGGATTCCTTTCGCACCCTGCTGCGCAGAGCGATCAACAATGCAGGTGAAGTGGAGACACAATCGTTCATCCACCGGCTAGCCCAGTTTCTGGCCAGTTGGGAAGCCACGGCGTTTCTGGTCGGTGAATATGCCGAGGAGGAGATCCGCGACAATCCCCTGTTCACCATGGTGGATGGCATTTTCTGGCTTTCGCAGGTGGTGGACAGGAATTCCGTGGTGCGGAAATTCCAAATCATGAAACTGCGCGGGCAGGCCTCGGTGCCGGGACTGCACACTGTCCGCATCAATGATCGCGGGTTGCAGGTCTTCTCGCGCACGCTGGGATTGATCAGCGACAAAACGAAATTGATGAGGCACCGGCGTCTTTCGATCGGCATTCCCGAACTGGACAAGATGTTGGACGGGGGCATTTTTGAAGGCGACAGCCTCCTGGTGGCCGGGCCATCCGGGACGGGCAAATCGGCCCTGGCGACGCAATTCATCGCCGAAGGACTGCGCAAGGGTCAGCCGGGGATCATGGCGATCTTCGAGGAACGTCCGCAAGGCTACACGCAGCGGGCGGGCGCGTTCGGTCTGAACCTAAAAACGGCGCAGGAAAAGGGAACGCTCGAAACCCTTTACCTTCGTCCGCTCGATCTCTCGGTGGACGAAACGATGCAGGAGATTCTGGATGCCATCAAACGGATCGGCGCCAAACGGCTGGTGATTGATTCGCTGGTCGGATTTGAGATGGCGCTGGCACCCGGTTTCCGCGCGGAGTTTCGCGAGTCGCTCTACCGGATGATCGGGGCGTTGACCGGAGCCGGCATCACGATTCTAAGCACGGTCGAAGTGGAGGATTCCTTTACCGAGCTGGCGTTCAGCCATTACGCGATTTCGTTTCTCACCGACGACATCATCCGGTTTCGTTATGTGGAGATTGACGGCCAGTTGCGGAAGGTGATGGTCATCGTCAAAATGCGCGGCGGCAACCACAGCAAGGACATCCGCGAATATGTCATCACGGACAAGGGCGTCGTGGTCATCCACCCGCGGCGCACGGACTACCAGGGGTTGATCACTGGAATTCCCCAGCAAACGGGCCCGCGCAAAGCGCAGGAAAACGAAGCCGCTCCGGAACCGAAGGCGACGAAGTAAGGGAAAATTTATGGGGGGCGAAACCAATATCAGGTTCAAGAAACCAACCAACCGACCTTTCGAGCCGCTGCTCCGTGATCGCCGGGTGGTCGTCATTGCCGATGGCCATGACACAAACGGCTGTGGGAGTAAGCCGGCGGACATGCCCCGGCAATTGCGTGTCGAATCTCCTGGCGCACTTGCAGCTCACTGGCGCAACGAGTCCGCGTTGTTTCCGCTTTTGACAGAGCTTGATTCATCAAATCTGACATGGGGAAAACACCCCATAGCGCCCGCCGGCAATCCGGCTTATTGGTCAGGTCATGAACAAAAAACAAATTTTGCCGGGATCCGAATCAGCCGGAACCTTTCCGCAATCCCAACCGAAGCCGACCCATCGCATTCTCGTGGCGGACGACGATGGCGACGTCCGCCTGCTCAACGCCGACGTGCTGTTGTTCTCCGGCTACGCAGTGGACGTCGCCGAAGATGGGGCCATTGCCTGGGACGCGCTCCAAATCAACAACTATCACCTCCTGGTCACTGACAACAACATGCCGAAAGTGTCCGGAGTTGAGTTGATCAAGAAGCTGCATGGCGCCCGCATGGCCCTGCCGGTCATCATGGCCACCGGAACTTTGCCGACGTGGGAATTTGCCCTGCACCCCTGGCTCCGGCCCGCCGCCACGCTGCTCAAGCCTTTTACCGGCGATGAGTTGCTGGCCACGGTGAGAAACGTTTTGCGCGCGCCCGGCAGTCCTCCCCGCGAGCAGATTGCGCGGTCGCCAGACTTGCAAAGCCAGCCGCCAACCGCCGGTTTGCGGCTGTGATGTTTTGGGTTCCCCCGGTCCAGCGTCCCGCTGGCGTTCCTCCCGTCCGGGCGCTGGCACCGGGGCTGAATCCATGATCATCGCGGATGGGGTGAACACCTTATGGCGGATGCGCCATTGCCCGCATATAAATCAAGGAAATGACACCAGACGATTTTCCTTTTCATGAGCGATAAAAAAACAGACACGCCGCATTCGGGAATGTCGCTGGGCGACATTTACTTCGTCCTATTCCGGAGGAAGTGGCTGATTCTCGGGTTTTCCCTGGCAGGAATTCTGGCCGCGCTTGCGTTTTGTTTCGCCAACCCGCCGCAATACAAGTCCGAGGCCGAGCTGTCGCTTAGCGTATTGGAGACGAAGCCGATTGGCGTGCCGGGGGAAGAAGCCACGCCGATGAACGAACCAAGCGTGAACATCATCAACACCGAAATTGAGATCCTGCAAAGCCTGGACCTGGCTCAACGGGTGGTCCAAGCCATGACGCCCGCAAAAATCCTGGCTGGTGCCGGCGGCGCGGACACCAATGCGGCGGCGTATTTCGTCAAAAACGGACTGACGGTGGAAGCGGCGCTTGGAAGCAGCGTGATTCACCTGACCTTCCTGCATCCCGACAAGGAAATTGTCCAGCCAGCATTGAGTGAAATCATTGATGGTTATTTTGCCAAACACTTCAAGATGCGGGGCGGCGGAGGCGTGTTTGGGAATTTTCTGACAAATGAAACCACCCGGTTGCACGGCGAACTGATCCAGACTGAAAAGCAGATTCAACAGGCGCAAAGTGAAGCGGGTGTCATCTCAACCGATGATGCAAAAGATGCTTATTCGACTCAAATAACGAAACTACGCGATCAAATTTCCGGCACCGAGGAAGATTTGGCGGAACGTCAAGCCACACTGAAGGCGCTGACCGCATCCAGAACGGAGACCAACGGCGAGCCGACAGCGAGGATTTCCGCCGATCAATATGATGACTACCGGCGGAATTGCGCGCGCCTCGTCGCCCTCAACACAAGGGAAGACGATTATTTGACACAACAAGGGTTCACCGAGGAAAATGCGCTGGTCGAGGATGTGCGCAGCCAGATTGCCGATGCCAGAAAAATCCAAAATCATCTTGAGGGAAAATTTCCCCAACTGGTGAGCCTGGATATTCCGTTGCAGAACCTGGCCAGAGGGGGGACGGACACGGCCGACGATTTTGCGCAGATCGCGGGATTGAAAGCAAAAATTGATTTCCTGCGTTCACAGTTGAGCCAGGTCTGGATCGAAGCGACCAATTTTGAACGGGTGGCGGTCTCCCTTTCCGGATTGGAACAGAAGAAGGAATCGGCGGAAGCCAGCCTGAAATACTTCAACGACCGCCTGGAGCGATCCCGCGTTGACGACGCGTTGAATGATGGCAACGCCTCGAGCATCAGCATCATCCAATCGCCGACACCGCCGCTGAAAGGCTGGTCGAAAAAATTCCAGAAACAAGCGGGCCTGCTGGCGGCGGGCGGCATTCTGGCCGGGCTGGCGCTGGCTTTTTTGACGGAAATGGTTCTGGACCGCTCCGTGAAGCGACCATCGGAAATTGAAACCAAGCTCGGATTACCGCTGTTCATTTCCATTCCGGATGCGCAAAAAAACGGTTATGGAAAACGCGCCCGGCTGATTGGTGGCAGGCGATTGCTGTTGAAAAACGCGGCGGGCAATCCAACCGGCGAGAAAACGCCTCCCGACAAAAGCATTGCCCCGTGGGATCCGGAACATCCATTGCGCCGGTTCTACGAAGGGCTGCGCGACCGGCTGATGGTTTATTTTGAAGTCAGAAATGTGGTTCACAAGCCGAAGCTGGTGGCCGTAACGAGTTGCGGCCATGGCGCTGGCGTGAGCAGTATTGCCGCCGGGCTGGCCGCCACACTGTCCGAAACTGACGACGGCAACGTGCTCCTCGTCAACATCAGCGGAGACAAGGGGGCGGCCCGGCAATTTTACAAGGGCGGGCCGGGCTACAGTCTGGATGAAGTTTTGGAAAGCGAAAAAAAAGGCGCGCTCGTCAGAGCCAGCCTTTACACCAACGCCGAGCAGGCCAATGGCGGCGTGCTGCCGGCCAACCTGCCCAGGAAACTTTCGGCGCTGATGCCCAAACTCAAGGCCAGCGAATACGACTACATCATTTTTGACATGCCGCCGGTCAACCAAACCAGCGCCACGGCCCGGCTATCCGGCCTCATGGACATGGTGCTGCTCGTCATCGAATCCGAAAAGACCAACCAGGACGTTGTCAAGCGCGTCATCAAGCTGCTGGCCGGGTCCAAGGCCGCCGTCAGCACGGTGCTCAACAAGTCCCGGAATTACATCCCGGCCAGACTGCATCAGGAATTTCTGAACTGAGTCTGAAACGGCAAAGAGGTTGTTTGGGATTCACGGGACAGTTCTTCCATATACATCGTCCGCCGTGGTGCGAATGGACATCTGGCTTTCGGGCTTTTGTGCGCCTTGACCAGTTTCCGCAACGCCAACTATGATCCCATTATTAATGCTGTTTAAACATGGTGATGTCAGGCGGCAGGCGTTGCGCTCCCTTTCGAAAACTCTTCTCCGCATCGGCTGCGAAGCTTTTTAAATTCCTGGTAGGGTAACACCTCATAGGGAAACACCCCATAGCACCCGCGAGGCCGCCCAATATACCCTCCAGTCGTTGGCAATAGAAGTCATCCTAGCCAATCAACAATAAATGAACAAAAGCACCCGTGAATACGCTAAAAAGATCATTCCTTGAAAAACGGACGCGCGATCCGACGCAAAATCCGGCCTTGGCTGGACGATGCCATCATCAGATGTGACCAAAACAATTTACCAACTGTGGAGACTAAAAATATGGATTTTTCAATCGAACTGGATCAACTGAAGCCTTCTGCTTCACGCAAGGAAGTTCAGGGCTTGCACGGGAAGCGCATACTGGATGTTCTTCTTATCTTGCTGGTCGTGCCATTCCTGATTCCGCTGGCACTCTTTATGGTTTTGTTGATTCGCATTGGTTCTCGCGGGCCGGTCCTATTCAGACAGGAGCGCGTTGGCTATCAGGGCCGGCGCTTCAAGTGTTTCAAGTTTCGGACCATGTTCGTAGATGCCGACACGACCACGCATCAGGGACACCTGCATCAACTGATGAATTCAAACACTCCCATGCAGAAGATGGATTCCAAGGGGGATTCGCGCATCGTCCCTTTTGGCTTGTTGCTCCGCTCGTCCGGTTTGGATGAACTGCCCCAATTGATCAACGTGCTGCGGGGTGAAATGAGCCTGGTGGGGCCGCGTCCCTGCCTGCCTTACGAATACGACAACTATCTGCCGTGGCAGAAGGAACGGTTTCAGACCATGCCAGGCCTGACCGGGTTATGGCAGGTCAGCGGAAAAAACAAAACCTCTTTCGTGGAAATGATTCAATTGGACATCAAGTATGCGGAAAACAAAACCCTCGTGTGGGATTTAAAAATCATCCTGATGACCGTTCCAGTCCTGGTCATTCAAATGTTGGAAGCGCGACTGGCTAAGAAATCATCCCCTCGCCCGGCTCATCGGAAAATTAGTTACACCCATAGTGCGGCAGCGCCGTATTTCTTTACCAAGCCGCCTCTCGCTGTTGCGGTTCATGTTTTACACCGGGACGACGAGTGGTCGCGGAAGAGAACAAAATTAAATTTATAATATGACAAAACAAATAAAAGTCGGAGTGGTGGGTTGCGGTTATTGGGGACCCAATTTGATACGCAATTTCAGATCCCTGCCCGATTGCAACCTGAAGATGATGTGTGATGTCAGTGAACACCGGCTGACGCACCTTAAAACATTATATCCCGAGGTCGAAGGCGCGACGGATTACCATCACATGCTTAACGGTGTCGGCCTTGACGCAGTGATCATCGCCACGTCGGTGCGTTCGCATTTCCCGATGGCCAAGGCGAGTTTGCTGGCCGGCAAACACACCTTCATCGAGAAGCCGATGGCGGCGTCATCCGAGGAATGTGAAGAGTTGATTGACATCGCCAGAAAAAAGGGGGCGGTGCTGATGGTGGGACATACCTTTCTGTATTCGCCGGCGGTCAGAAAAATCAAGGAAATCGTGCAACACGGCGACATCGGGGAAATCCGTTACATCTGCGCCCGGCGGTTGAACCTGGGACTGTTCCAGAAGGACATCAATGTCGCTTGGGATCTGGCCCCGCATGACATCGCCATCATTTTGCACATCATGGAACAGGAAGCCGTCTCCATCAACTGTCAGGGCAGCGCGCACATCACGCCCGGGGTGGAGGATGTGACGACCATGTGGCTCAATTTTCCGGGAGACCGTTCGGCCATCATTCACAGCAGCTGGCTTGATCCGAGAAAAGTCAGGGAAATGACCATCGTGGGCAGCAAGCGGATGATCGTCTATGATGATGTTTCCCCGCTGGAAAAAATCCGGATCTTCGACACGCGGGTGGAAAGACCGCCGCACTATGACACCTTTGCTGAATTCAATTACGCTTATCACTACGGGGATGTCCACGTTCCTTACATCAAACAGGAGGAGCCGTTAAAAACGGAATGCCAGCATTTTCTGGATTGCATCAACCAGGGGACAACGCCATTGACGGATGGCAAACAAGGTCTTGAACTGATCCGCATATTGGAGGCGTCCTCCCAATCGCTGAAGCTTGGTGGTGCCTCGGTCAAGCTTTCCGGCCCGGACAATGGCAACGGTTGGCTGCCGCCGGTTCCCGAACCGGCCATAAGAGCATCAACTGTCGGAATCACAAAGAAAAAGATTTTGCGCAGGCCGGCAGGAGCAAAATCCGAAAAAGGGTCAACACCCCAGGGCGGACGCGCCGTTGCCCAGCCCATTCTCTCTTTATGAAACGCAAATTTTCCCCCCAGGAACAAAAGCAAAAACCGGCCGGTCTCTCACTCTCACGGCCAGCAGACGAAGTGGCAAGAAGGGCATGCTTCAGTCATGTGAACCAGAATTTCCCACCCGAGCACGATATGCAGCACTGGCTGGAAGCCGAGATGCAAGTTCTTGTGGAAAGCAAACCTCACCCGCGTTCATGGGGTTCACAACCAGACGTAAAACAAAATCCACATCCAACCCACAAAGAAAGAATCACTTTATGAAAACATCCGTCGCCGACCTCGCGGAGGCGCCCAAAATGCCAGAAGCCGAAAACGACATCTCCCAAAACCGCCGGTCGGACCAGGCAAACCCGCGCCAGCGCATTCTCGTGGTTGAGGACGACCGCGACCTCCGCCAGATCAACGCCATGTTGCTGATCCACTCCGGCTACGCAGTGGACATGGCCGAAGACGGCGCCGATGCCTGGGAAATGCTTCAGACCAACCGCTACGATCTACTGGTCACCGACAACAACATGCCCAGGATGACCGGCATGGATCTGCTCAAGGAGTTGCGCTCCGCCGGCATGGAACTGCCGGTCATCATGGCCACCGGAACGCCGCCCATGCAGGAACTGATCCAAAATCCGTGGCTGGAACCCGTCGCCGTGCTGGCAAAACCCTATGCCACCGACCAATTGCTGGACAGGGTGAAAGATGTCCTGCACGCGGCACTCTCAAAAAGCAATCATCCTCGCGTGGCGTCAAAACACGAAGACGCAGGAACATTTTCGGTGGAGCAATACTCCGCCGGTTACAAGTTGGAGTGGGACATATTCGTAAGCACAGCCAAGAACGCGACTTTCCTTTTCGCCCGCGACTACATGGATTATCACAGCGACCGGTTCGCAGATCATTCGCTGATGGTTTTCAATGACCATGAACTGGTTGCGGTTTTGCCGGCAAACCTCAACGCCAACGGCACACTCATCAGCCATGAAGGGCTGACTTTTGGCGGGCTGGTGGTCTCCCGCTCCGCGAAGATGGAGGATGTGCTGGCATATTTTTATGTGGTTTTGCGATACTTAAGCGAAAGGCAGATTTCCAAACTGCTCTACAAGCAGATTCCGGGTTTTTACAACACGCTCCCCGACGATGAAGTGGCGTATGCCTTGTTCCTCCTCGATGCCCGGCTTTATCGGCGCGATTGCGCGACGGTGGTCTCGCACGCGGACCGGCTTCCCTACCGCAAGGGCCACAAGTATCTGATCAAGAAAGCGGCCCGTTTGGGTGTCCGTATTGTTCAGGAAACATCTTTTCAGCCATTTTGGGAACGGGTGTTGACCCCACAATTAGCGGCCCGATATGGAGTCAAACCTGTGCATACCCTCGAGGAAATTACACTGCTCGCGTCACGCTTTCCTGACCAGATTAAACAATTCTCGGCCTATTGCGGCGACGAAATAGTCGCGGGCACCACCATATACGAAACGCCAACCGTGGCGCACGCCCAGTATGGCGCAGTCACGGAAAAAGGACGGCAGATTGGCGCGCAAGCCTGCCTGTTCAATTCGCTGATCGTGCAATACAAGGAAAAGCGTTTTTTTGACTTCGGCATTTCCAACGAGAGTGAAGGCCGCATCTTGAATCATGGGTTGTTGGATTGGAAGGAAGGTTTTGGTGCACGCTCCTACGCGCATGATTTTTATGAGATTGCCACCGGGAATTACCCGAAGCTGGAACTTGTGCTAAAGATCCTGCCCGAAATAACTTGGACGCCATCAGGGATGAATCAGGCATCGCCTTCTGTTTCCGATGATCGGACGGTTCGGGCTTATTTCGCGCATCCAAACGCCCTGATTGATGAAGGGGTCATCATTGGAAAGGGCACCCGCGTGTGGGCCTTTGCGCATGTCGTGGCCGGGGCGGTGCTGGGCGAAGACTGCAATATCTGCGATCACACTTTCATCGAGGGCGGAGTCCGCATGGGCAATCGCGTGACCCTCAAATGCGGCGTCTTTCTCTGGGATGGTCTGACCCTTGAAGATGACGTTTTCATCGGACCGGGTGCGGTTCTTACCAATGATGTCCGGCCGCGCAGCAAAAAGTATCTGGAAAAACCTTTCGCAACCGTGCTGAAGGAGGGCTGCAGTCTCGGTGCCAACAGCATCACGCTGCCCAACCTGACGATTGGCCGGTGGGCAATGGTCGGTGCCGGAGCGGTGGTCACCCATAGTGTCCCGGATTACGCCCTGGTGGCCGGCAACCCGGCCCGGTTTCGCGCCTGGATCTGCCGTTGCGGCGAAAAACTTTTTCCCGCTGACGGCCGGTTTCTGGACTGCGCGTGTGGTTTGTGCTATGAGCAGACCGCCGAAAACGAAGTGAAGGAGTTTGTTGCCAATGGCAGCCGTCCGGCTCTGCCGTGGAACCGCATGCCCACGGATTTCGATGAATCAATCATTAAGCGCAACGGCCACCCGGCGACCAATGGCCGATGAATTTGATCCGTGGTGTTGATGACATGGTAGAAAACAGCCTCCGTTGGACTGCGCGAAGACCGGCGCATCCTGTCGGCAACAACTTTTAGGCTCAAAAAAATCGCGCGCGCGGTTCACCTTTGAGAAAACGAGCGGCAATTCTTATGGGGTGAACACCCCATACCACCCGCCCGGTTCCTCCGCTATGAATCAGCCATGGCACAAAACGCACTTCCGATGTTCACCCGGGATCACCGGACGGGTTTGATGAAAGAACTCGCCCCCGGTGAGCCGAATCATTTCGCCCTGGCCAGCGACCGGCCAAGTCCGTCACATTTCCGCGTGCTGGTGGCGGACGACGACGAGACGGATTGTCGTCTCACGATCAGGCATCTCGGCAAGGCGTGGCCCGTCGAAAGGGATTTGACGGTGGAGTGTGCCGGCGACGGTGTCGAGGCGCTGGAAAAAATCCGCAGCCACCGCTTTGCGCTGGTCGTGATGGATTGGAACATGCCGGAACTGGATGGCGCGGCCGTGTTGCGGACGATTCGCGAGATCGGCCTGCACATCCCCGTCGTTGTGGCGTCGGCGCAGCGCCGCGAGGCCATTGCGGGGGAGTTGAATTCGATGGCGGCGGGCTTCGTGAACAAGAATGAGATGGACGCCACCAGTTTCCGCAATGCGATTGTGGCCTCGATACTGTTGCAGGCAGGAGTGTTCGGCTTGCTCCGCTCGGGAGGTCTGGACAGGATTCTGGCCTGAATGCGTGACAGAAAAAACCGGTGTTCCCTTCAACGAGCAATTAAATTCCTGGCTTCTGCCCAATGATACAAAGTTTTGGTAGTCACCGAATTTGAATTTAATTTCTGAAATCATTTGTTCTGAAATTTTGAAATTAACGAAATGGAAATAGCAATCGCAGCGATAACCAACCACCAAGCCCACCACAATTTCCATTCTCGACCATTCATTTCTTCCTCTCCTTTTTGATTTGATACGAGACGCCGACCTTTATCGCGCTCTTGGCATCGGTCACAGGCGGCAGTTCCAAGATGGTGATAAACTCTTCCGGCTCGCCATACGTCCAGCCGTAGCAGCGTTTGGCCTTTGGATGCCCGTTCAGGTCGAAAACCTCAACCTCGCGTTGCCAAAGCGTCTTGCCTTGAAACACTTCTTGGACGCGAACGGATTCACGCCAAGTTGCACCGCACTTGTGCAGGTGCATTATCGCCGTTTGAAGGCGCGCAAAATAATTTTCTTTATTCGCTACAACGTTTAACCAGTTCTTCCACCGTCTATGCGCTGCTTTCGATACCAGCGGCCTGTGCTGGCGTCATACGCAAAGACTTATGGGTTTTGCAAAAGTTGTAATATGCGAAATTCAGCGCAACCGCAGCCTGAAAGTTTTCAAATTTCTTGCTGAAAGCGTTCGTCAAACGAGTCAGATGGCGGCAGTGCATCCGCAAGGTGTGATTCTGCTTTTCAACGTGGCTTGTCGTTATGCGGCTCACGTCCGGCATACCATTGATGACCGTGCGCTCGGCTTTCACGACTTCGGCAGGCGAATACCTACTGGCGGCATCTTTGTTACGGAAAGCGTTGCTATCCGCTGCGGGGAGTGATAAATCAGCGTCATAATTGAGTGGATGCGGCGAGCCTCGGACTCGCAATCTGCGATTGTAAGGAACACCAAGTTTGCCAATTAACTTACGCACCCAAACTGATTTGAAAATTGCACGCATTTAATGAATGTCAAATGGCATTATTTGGAACGTCTAAAAAGCTGGATAAGCGCAAAGATAGCCAGCAGGGAAATGCAAAAGTATAAAATCGAAATTGCCATCCTGTCTGCCTTAATCCTGCTGTTCATTTTTTTGTTGTCATTTTCAGAATCAGTCAGATTTTTTGGCAAAGAACACCCCGGAATCTTAATTGTGGCAATTTCTGTTGCTTGCGAAGTCATTTGTGATTTTAGGGCAGAAAAAAACCTGTTGGAGCGTATAAAGATTTTTTTTGGAATCTGTCTCATTATCGGATTGCTTCTCGAAATTATCGAAGCCGCAAAATCTGACATAAAGGTTGAGAAATTAAGGGAGGGCAATTTGGTGCTGCAAACAAATGTCGAGTCATTGAATGGCGTAGTAATACAACTTGCACATGAATACGATTTATCCACAAACGCGCTCGCAGAAGCAAACGCAAGGTTATCTGGGTTGCAAATAACAAATCTTGCCCTGGCTAACGCGGTTATTTCCCTAAATTCCAAGCTGGAAAAAACTGATTCGACAGCGCAATCAGCATCTAACACCGCACAATTAACGTTTTTATCAACGCTTCCCCTCGTGCAGGAACATTCAAACGCAGTAGCAGCAGCAGCGGCGGCAGAAGCCTTGGCTGTTAGCAATGCGGTCGCGGCTGCCAAGCAAGCGGCAATTAGCAACGCAATTGTGGCCAAACGAAATGCTTGGCGGATCAAACCAGACCAGCAGGATGTTATGATGGCAGCTTTTCGCTCTCCAGACCATGTTAAATTATTGGACGAATCAGTGACAAATGAGAATTTATTAGTTGCGTTCAACGATTCGCCGGACTTTGCCGTTGATATGGCTTCGGTTCTGAAAAAGGCCCGGTTTTCTGTTAAAATCTTTCCAACAAACGAACCCCCATTTTCAGGAATTAAAATTTTGGTGCCATTTATTTCATTAAGCTCAAATGCTTTGGTCAACACGGGTTTTTTGATACGGCAAGCATTACTGGATGCTGGCTTTGGCATCACTGTTAAAAAGGCAGAATTAGAGCCGGGACTGTTAAAAATCCTTGTCGGAAGCAAGCCAATCATCACCAATTCTGTGCCAATCCCCATTGCCACTAATTCCCCGCCTGAAAAAAATCCGCAAGGGCAGAATTTATCCCCCAAACAGAGAAGATGAATTTTATACGTCCATGCCACAATTTCATGCCAAACGACACCTCCGGCAAGGACTTCCCAAATCCAAATCAGGTGACCACCCAAGTTTTAGCTTGTGCCTTTTGACCTGCTAAATTCAATTTCCAACGACGACTCGCAATCCGGTGGGCGGTTGCGGTCTGGGCAGGTCAACATACAATTCCCAGGCTTTGTCCATATCCCCGGCCCGCAGGGCCAGAAGCGCGTCGGTCTTGACCTGTTCCTTTCCAGTTGGCGGATGATATTGGTTCCACCGCTCCAGCAGGTATTTGTAATCAATTATCGTGTCGCGGAGTTTGCCGGCCACCTGAGCCGCATCCGCTGGTGCCGAGTTGGAGAAGCTCTTCAAAAGTTTGTCAGCCACACCGACCGGAACTTCAATCAGGCCGGCCAATGTTTCCTTTTGTTGTGTGGTAAATTGATCCAACCGGCTGACATCAATCTTCAGCGTGCCGCCAATCTCCAGCGTGGTCTCGTCCACCACTATGATGGCAGGCAATGCGAGTTGCCCGGCGAACACTTGATAACTGGGATGCTGCCGCCCTTGCGCCGCAGGCAACGAAAGGGATGGCGGCTGGGTTTGCGCCGCCTGGCTTCCGTGGTCTGGAGGAACGGGGGTTTGGCCTTCGCTCCCGAGAATCATGCCCTGTGTCAAAATTACAAAGATGGCGATGAGGATGTGAATCACCGGCAACTTTGCCGCGGTGGGTTGCGACTGGCATGGCAGCGATGCGCTGACCGGCGCTTCCACTTGCAAGATTTGTTTGTCTTTCATGTGGTGGTAAAAATAGGCGGGAAGCCCGGCGGATGCTATGGGGTGTTCACCTCATGGGGACATTCAAGAAACTTTGACGTGAATTTCACCAGTTCACACGAATTGAATTTTGCGAAGAATAGTTAGCGCAACCCGCGCCTGAACCTGCTTCCATCGGGACTGCGGATTGGTTTAGTGATTGATAAAACCTGGCCGGTTCAACAGCCAGAAAAACGCAACTGAAAACAGGAAGCTTATGATCACTGACACTCCGGTAAAAAACCGTATTTGCTTTTGATGCGCGGTCAGACTTTGTTTTCTCCTGCGAGTGCTGCGGTGTGGCATAATTTCCCCGTTAATATGCCGGGCGGCGGCGCATCCGCTATAAGGTGTTCACCCCATAAAGATTTCCTTGAATTCAAGGAGAAGAAGAAATCGTTCGTCGTTTGCTGGATTCAATTTACCGTGCGGCGAGCTGTTCCAGCTTCGCGCCTTCGCGTTGCAGGATGATCGCCTCGACGCGCGGCACGAACATCTGCGTCTCCGCCGGCAGATGTGCGGCGATGCCGTCGTAGTTGCGCGTCTGGTAGCGGTCCAGAAGTTTTTGCACAGTGCCTTCGCCGGCGTTGTAGGCGGCCAACGCCAGCCGCCAGTCTCCGAACCGATCATGAAGCTGCTTCAAGTATTGCGCCGAAGCCGTCGCGCTCGGCCCCGGCTGGAAACGCTCGTCACGCGGCCACAGCGAAAGTCCCAGCCGCTTTGCCGTGTCCGGCATCAACTGGAACATTCCCGCCGCACCCACCGGACTCCGCGCCCGCCGGTCGAACGATGATTCCGCCTCCGCCACCCACACCAGTTCCGGCGGCACACGCTGCGCCGTGAACATCGGCTTCAATTCCGGCACATACTTCCGCGCCGCGTCCGGCCACGGACGGTCCGCCACCTGGCGCACCCAGATTTCGCGTTCCCTGGGCGCAGGCGGATTTGGCACCGGCGCAGGCGGTGCGTTGGTTGCCGTGTTTGGCGGCGGGATGGAAATTCGGATTTCATCCGCGACGTCGAGATAATCCATCTGCGCGCGGAGCCACGCCGCGTAAGGTTGGGTTTGCTCGCTGCCGTCCAGCAGCGGCAGCACTGTTTGCGCCGTCTGTCGCAACGCCGCGAGGTCCACCACGTAATCTCCCTGGAAACGCCGCTGCATCTCGCCGAAAAACTCCTGCACCTGCTGTTCGTCCGCCTCCGGCAAGGCGTTGAGGAAATTGGTGTCGAGATTGTCCTGCGCCCACTGTTGCGCGCCCTGCATCAGATCCGGCAGGGTGACCGTCTCGTCGTCCGCCCGCGCAAAAAGTGAACCCGCCAGCAGCAACGCGAACATGCACCGGATGCCATTCATGCGGAAACCGGGTCAGGGCAATTTCAATTTCTCCGGCACGGCGGAAATTCCCTGCGCCTGCTCGACCAGTTCCCGGATGCGGCGCGCGTCGGCCTTGGAGTGACCGTGGCTGGCCAGCGGGTCGCTGCCGCCGCTCGACTCGATGAGGATGTCCGACCAGATGATGCCCGTCTTGATGTGAACGGACGCGACTTTGGAAATGCTGATGCTGATTTCGTCCTTGCTGAAGAACGTGCGCTTGTGGCGGATGACCGCCCGGTCCGTCACCTCGATGACGGTGGGGAAGAGATGGTTTCCGCCCGTCCAGCGGCTCGCGCGAAAAATTTCAGAGTCCATGCGCCACTGTGGTTCAGGCAAACGTTTTAAGCAACTGGATTTGAAATGACACCCGTGCCAGGCCGGCAAAGATCACCGGTCGGTGGATTCTTTATCCGCCGGCGCGCCGGAACGCCAGTTGCCCCCTTGCCAGACATAAACGTTGCCCTGCTGCACCCACTTGCCGCGAAGCCAGATGTCGCCCGGATGCGGGCGCGGTCGCCAATGGCCCGGCACCCAGACCCACTGGCCGCGCCAATCCCAGTGGCCGTCTATGAAATACCACAGCGTCCGCGAACCGGGACAGGAAGGAATTACGTCCTCTTGATTTGGCGGCGGCGCCTGCGCGGGCTGGCCCACGTTGATGTCATCCGCAGTGGCGACTTGCGGTCCCACATCCACCGGCCGTGACACGCAGCCGCCCAACAGCGGCAACGCGACGGCGAGCAGCAGACTTCCGGTAATCGCCGTAGGCCGTGATGCGCCGGCAGTCTTTTGGTTTTGATCCGGTAAAAAGTTTTTGTGCTTCATGCGGTGATAATATGTTGCGCCACACGCCGCCACAATGGGGTGTTCACCCCATAAGAATGGTCATGCCTGCTGTTCCGACACCGGTCTCAAGGCGGCGCGGGCGCGTTGAGCGGATCGTTGGCGCAAGCTTCCAGGCTAATAAAAGCAAGGGTTTTCCCAGTGGCGGCAAGGAACGCCCTAGTCGCGGCCAGACCCCGCAGAAGGTTATGGTTAACCGCAGATTTCCCCGGCTGGGACGGCTTGAGCCAAAGTTTGGCAGGGCAGAACGGCGCCGGGGACTAAATGCGCATTATGCCATTGGATTTTATTGCGAAAAAATTATTCGCGCGCCTGTCCTCGTGGGAGCGCAGGCGCAGAGTTAAAATGACCATCATTGTCGTGCTGGTTGCGCTGATTTTCGGCGGTCTCATCGGGCTGGTCATTTTTCTGAAAAATTCCCAATACCACCATTAACCGTCCGGCAATTGACGGGTTGCAGGTGCCGCAAATGGGCCGCAGGTCGGGCAAGGAGGGCTCTGATTTTTTAAAAGAAAATCCGAATTGAGGATACGAGCAGAATTGCCGCTTTGGACATTTGCCGGGCACAAAACGTTTTTTTGGTGGAGTTGTGCGGAGGTTGCCCAATTCCGCCTTTTTGAAGCTTCTGCTGCCCGGTTTCATTTTGCACGCCGCCGGCCAAGGAACGTGAACCCCAAAGAACACAAGGAACACAAAGAAAAAATCACTGCGCTCTCCACTTTCTTTGCGATTAAAGCCATTTTGGACGATGAGGACAGATGGTCAGTGAGCGGACGTAGGGTTACACCCCATGGAGAAGTCCCCGCACATCTCGTAACGTGCTCCCGAAAGCGAAAGACCAAACATGAAAAAAATTCTATTATTTATCTGCGTCCTCACCCTTCTCTCCACCACCGGTTGCATCATGTTCCCCGGACACGGAGACCGTTCGGACAATCAGGGTGGTCCGGGATTTGCCCAGCATGACGATCATTCGGCAGGTGTGGATCATGGGGAACATCCGGGAGATGAGGATCATGGGGATACCACGCAAAGGTAAAATTCCCAAATCCAGTTCGGCGAGTTTGGACTGCATCTACAGAATGATGCAGAATTAAATTTGTTCCGTCATGTGGCGGACGGGTATTCCAGAAATAATAGCCGTCATGTTTTGGATGATTTTTCCGGCTGTAGGCTGGATTGCAAGCGGGACAACTCCTGCCTCAATCGGAGTTCGACTTGACGCAATTTACCCTGCCCTTGCCCGAGATTGCTTATGGCAAAATAAATTTTCGCCCATTGAAAAACCATCCCGACTTTCTTATATGCGGCATCAGGCAAGTCCGCGCAGCAACGCAGGGTTGCGGCCTCGCTGGCAACCACCCGCACGGTCGCCTCATTGCGGCGGCCGGAAAGGCAAGCCTCGATTGCCTGGCGCAGGTTGTCGGCATGTTCTTTACAATTCACAGTCAATCTCCCGCCGGCGTGGTTTCGATCGTTCGGCCAATGCCAGCGAGTGCAGGGAATGCCGGGTGCCAAACAACAATTGCGTCCAGGACCGGATGATTTGCCGGGTCGGCACGCAAAAGCGGGTTTCTTTAGCATGTTTTATTTTAAGTTTCATCATGTTCCTTTCGGTTCATCGTGCGCGGTGGAAGCGCCTCAAAAAAACTCACCGCGTATGTGAACCAGTTTCATGATTAACTATTACCTGCTGCGAGGTCTGGCCGCGACTAGGGCATTCCTTGCCGCCACTGGGAAAACCCTTGTCCTCGGTTTGAAAGCGTTGAGGGCGGCTGACAGTTAAGAATTGATCCGCCTTCGCGTTCGCTACGGCGCGACAGGGATGGCGATGGCCGATGGCCGGTAGTCAGAGGGCCGTGCGCCGATTTTCTCCGGCATTAAAGCGGCTTGGTCAATCCTTTAAATCAAAAGAGGATCTCTTGCGAGATCCTCTGTGTCTTCCAAAAACCAAGGCGGTTCAGTCTTTGGCGCATCAAAACACGAATGCACATGGTGCCGGTGACATAGACTGGATGTCGTTCATGGCCGGTTTGAACGAATATGTTTACACGCGCTTGAAACTAATCTAATTGCTGAATGAGAATGGAAGCGTTCACGGTTGGCGCGGTGCCTCCGATGGGAGTGGCTGCCGCCAAGGTAACCGCCGACGCCGACGTGTGATTTACCAGCGTCAGAACATCGTTGGCTCCGATGGCCACTATGACCTGACCGTTGTTTTGCTGGGTGCCCGCGCCTGAACCATAAATGCTTCCCGCAACCGGGACGCCATTCAAGAACAGCGCGAATTGGTTGGGTTCGGCTCCCGACACGGAAAAGGTGACCTTGTAGACGCCCTGATTGATAACGATGATTTCAGCGCCGCCCAGACCATGCGTAAATCCAGCGGTGCCAATGCCATTGTTGTCAAAAGTGACCGCCGTCTCCAGCGGAACCACTTGGTCGCTCAAGTTGTAAACATACGCGTATTGAGATGAGCCTCCCGCTGGTCCAGTTGCTCCAGTCAGTCCAGTCGCGCCGATGGCGCCTGTCGAGCCTGTCGATCCGATAGCACCCGCCAGTCCGACTGGTCCGGTTGCTCCAGCCAACCCAGTGGCTCCCGCCGGTCCTGCGATTCCATCCAGCCCGTTGGTGCCGTTCAGTCCGTTGGTTCCTGCCGGTCCAGCTGGCCCCGTTGATCCCGTTAGTCCTGTTGCACCTGTATTGCCTGTGATTCCTTGTGGCCCCTGTGATCCAACGACTCCAGCCGGCCCCGCTGGTCCAATAGCTCCGGGTGCGCCCGTGAGTCCCGGCGGCCCTTGAGGTCCGGCGGTGCCGTTACCGCCATTGTCACAGTTGCAAAGGGAGATGTTTGTCGAGGCAAGACACACGTTGTTCTTCCAGATATTGAGCAAGCAAGTGCCGGAGGGCAGGCTGGACGGCCGGGTTGCGACGAAAGTTTGATTCGCATAATTATAGGTGCCAGTGAGGATCACTCCGCCGCATTGAGCTATCAAGGGGCCTTGGCAAAACTGTCCCAACTGAATGGTCAGGTTGGTGCCAGTGCAGACCGTGACGCCAACGATCTGGTTTGTCGCGCACGCTGTTGATGTTTGTCCACCTCCCGCCCAGGCGGTTGATGCCAGCGCCAACACGGCGAACAGGATCAGCCAGGACCAGGACAGGGAGCAGAACAGCCGCGCGGATGACTCGCGCCATCTTGAGCGCTGCAATTGCGGTTTGGACTTTTCTACTTTCGTGGTTTTCATAATTTCTTTCTCTTTCTGCTAACTGGGGTCAACTGCACTCGGATCGCGCCCTTGCGGGTGTGTTCGATTCAGATATGTGAGGTGTGCTATCAGCAGCACCTCGTCTTCCATCTGGAAGAACCTCACACTTTCTGATGATTGAGCCGAAATCCTAGACTAGAAAACCTTGCGGGTGGTATGGGGTGTTTCCCTATCAGGTGTTCACCCCATGGTTCACCCCGCATCGGACGTAGGGTTACACCCCATAGAGAAGTCCCGGCGCTTCGCGTAACGTCTTCCCGAAAGCGAAAACCAAATATTCAAATATGAAAAAAATCTTGTTATTCACCTGTGTTCTCACCCTCCTCTCCACCACCGGATGCATTGTTGCGGACGGCGGACGGCACCAGCATGACGCCGTCGTAGTTGCAGGGCCTCCGGTGGTTGTCGTGCATCCGCCGGAAGTCATCGTGCGGTGACATTGCGCCAAAAAAAGAGCGCGCCGTGTTTGTGCGGCGCGCCCTAAGTCTGCTAGTTTAGGGATGTCAGTTCAGATGGCGATCTGGCTGACCGGGTTGCTCAAATTGCTCGGGCCGGCGGCACCGACCGCATTGCAGGTGATGGTGTAGGACACGCCCGGAGTCAGGCCGCCGAACGTATGACTGGCCGCCGTGCTCTGGCCGCTCAACGACACCGCGCCCGCCGTGGCCGCCGTGCAGGTTCAATTATAGGTGGCCGCGCCAAAAACCGGACTGACACCGGCATTCAGGCTGCCGGACAGCCCGCCGTGGCTGACAACCAGGTTTTGCGGCGCAGGCATCCACGCCCATGTCGCCGACCTGCACTTTGTTCGAGATGCCGCCGAGGGCGATGACGGCCCAGTTCTCAAATTCAAACGGCAGAATGGCGCGCATTACTCAAGAGGGACAAGTTTGTATTGCTCGGCAAGCTTGCGTTCGACTTGGCGCATGATTAAACGAAGAGCAGTCCAGTCTGCTAAAAACTCATCGTGCTTTGGCGCTGCAAAGAGTTGTCGTGGACGGATTCGTAGATGTCGTGGAATGCTTTTGAAAAAAGGTCGTAATAAGCTTGGTCAGATGAGTGCTGGTAGGGTAATACCCCATATCCTCCAGATAACCTCTTTGCTTATTGTGATGGAGGCGAAATGAGAAAAAAAAATCAACCGGTGCGCGTGGCCAGCAACAAGACGCGAATTGAGCTGGCGGAAGCCCGGACGGAGCAGGCGGAATCGCGCACGGAGCAGGCCAAGACCCGCGCGGAAATGGCGGAGACGCGCACCGAACAGGCCGAAACCCGGACGGAAGTGGCGAAGACGCGTGCAGAACAAGCTGAAATCCGAACCGAGCAGGCGGAAACGCGCACCGAACAGGCTGAAACGACTCTGGAACGTGTGGTTCTCAAGGAAACTGGCCTGCGTCAGGAAGTCCCCAAGCGACTCCTCAAAAACATTTCTTTGAATGGAATTTCCGGCCAGAAAAGCCCGCTCGAAGAATTGACGGGACGGCAGCGCGAAATTCTCCAACTCATCGCCGAAGGCCAGAACACCAAACAGATCGCCGACACTTTGGCGGTCAGCCCCAAGACCGTCGAATACCATCGCATGAAGCTGATGGACTGCTTGAACATTCACGACATTCCGGGGCTGGTTCGTCTTGCCTTACAGGCCGGATTGCTGCCACAAGAGAAGATGGTTAGGGACTAGAGTCTTCCGGAACAATTTCACCGGCCAAATCGGGCTTGATTGGTTTCGTCAGTCCGACCATCGCCGCCGCGCGCAATGTAATCCAAACGCTTGGCGACTGTTGCAACCGGGCTTGGTTCATGCGCTGAATCGGCTGGTCATAGCGGGTTTCCGGGCCAAATTGGATTTTTAGTTTCATCGTTTGTTTTTTATTTTCAATCGCCGCTTGTCTCCAGTGACTTACCACAACTCATGTCCATGCTCCCTGAAGCGCCGCTCAATCTCGCCCCAAGCCCAGTTGAGTTGCATCGCCCGCTCCGGGCAGCCACCCGTCTTGTCGGGATGCACGCAAACAATTTGCCGCCGGTAAAGCCAGCGCGCCTGTTCCAAAATTTGCAGGTGATAGATTCTTCGCAGCCAAAACGATCCGTTTTCACACAACCGCCGGACGTAAAGCATCTGCCTCGGCACACCCAGCGGCTTCAACAGCCTGATTATTTGTCCGGTGTATCTGGCGACTTTTGTGTTCTTGCACCGCGCAAGTTCAAGAGGGATTGTGTTCATGGATCGTCTTCGTTGTAAAATTCGAGCCGGCTATCTGGGCAGCGTCATCCTTGTGTGCGATAAAAGCGTCTCGAAAAACTAGCCGCGTTCGTGTCGGTAAATTTCAGCGAACCGTTGGTGCCCATCGTTACGGTGCCGATGAGGGTCCATGTCTTGAAATCCTGCGTCGCCTGGATGTTGTAGATGTGGCCGATCGTGCCCGTTACGGTCAGCACAAACTGCTTCGACGGCATGACACGAATCTTCATCCCCGCGAGGCCAACCGAGACGGCGAACGATTGCGAGGTGAGGTTGTTGCTGGCCGCGCCATCATTCACGGTCACCGTGATCGTCGCCGACCCGATTGCATTGGCCATGGGTGCAAAGCTCAACGTGCCGTTCGTGGTCTGACTTTTGTAATTGACGGTCGGATTGGGAATCAAACTGGGGCTGCTCGACGTGGCCGTGACCGTCAAGGTCTGAACCTGGTTGCTCGAACCGGAAGTGATGCCCGTCAGATTCACTGTTTGCGTTCCGGCATTTTCATTGATGAACATGGCGGCGAGGGCATTCAACGTCGGTGGCACGGGCGTGTTCGTCGCGCCATACACGAACGGCCCGATGTCCCATGCGCCGGTTGCAGGTCGAAGATTTTCATCCTTGTCTATTGTGAAATATGACGAAAGGTTGATCCCTTCCCCAATCAACGCTGTTGCCGCCGATGTTAGATGGAAGTTGCCGTTCGTGCTGGTTGTGGTATTAGCCAGAAAATCCGACGCCGCCTGCGCCGTCGTCAGAAACACCGTGTCCGATTCCGTCGCCGCCCCCGCCTGCGAAATCGTGCTCCCGAAATAGCTTTGCGAACTGCTCTCGTTGATGACGATGTTGTTGGCGACAATGTTGTTGGCAAAACTGCCCGTCTGCCCGCTAAACCCGCCGAAAAACGTGCCAAAGGCGCTCGACGGCACCGGCTCGACGATGTTGTTCGCCAGCAGGCAGTTCGCCAGCGTCGTCGAAACGTCGCCCGATTCCACGTCCATGTAGATGCCGAAGTCGTGGCACGCCACCACCACGTTGTTATAGACGTAGGTATAGGTCTGCGCCTGAAAAGCGGGCGAGATGTAGCAGCCCGAATTGCCCAGTTGAAAAAAGTAGTTGTTGTAAATCTTGATGTCCGTGCCGCCCATGACCTGGCAGCCGTCTTGATGCTGGCTGCCGGTGTAGCCGTTGAAATAACCGGAGATGCTGTTGTTATAGATGCTCACGCCGGAGCCGCCCCAGCGGAAACAATCCGCCCCGTAAGGATCGGCCTGGCTGTTGACCGGCACATAGAGGGTGTTGTCGTGGGCCTTGAACATGTCCCAGGTGGTTGTGCCCAGATTGCCGTAGTTCATA